>Ga0182014_10003408_pt1 | contig 19075 bp, 18 predicted proteins | sample 612S2DmetaG_FD_120489 | JGI IMG/M metagenome (GOLD analysis project Ga0182014, IMG submission 120489) | Permafrost microbial communities from Stordalen Mire, Sweden - 612S2D metaG | ecosystem: Environmental > Terrestrial > Soil > Wetlands > Permafrost | place: Sweden: Stordalen | collected... | reverse complement strand
TGGATGATATTCTGACGAATAAATCCATTATTGGTTACTTTCCAATTTTGGATTTTATTCTCATCTCATCTATCATCCTGTCTATATCGGCAACTTTACCATAGTCACTTTTTGCAGGGTCTATACCATCTTCACCATATTCTGTTTGGACGATAACTCCCCTGTTGTCTCTTACTGTTCCGTCTGGCTGCACATTCAGATCTTGAAGAGCATTGACCAATCTTCGTTGCATGTAACCACTCTGTGCTGTACGTATAGCTGTATCCACAAGACCTTCTCTACCACCCATTGCATGGAAAAAGAACTCCAAAGGATCAAGGCCTTTCTTATAACTTGAATGAACAAAACCGCTTGCCTTTGCACCAAGTTCTCCAACTTGGAAATGAGGTAATGTTCTTTGGCTATAACCCCTTTCAATACGTCCACCACGAACAGATTGTTGACCCACACATGCTGCAATCTGAGTCAAGTTCAACATTGAACCTCTTGCTCCAGTAAGGGCCATTATAACTGCATGGTTTTCCATTCCAAAGTAACTTTCTGCTATTTCTCCAGACTTATCCCTTGCTTCTCCAAGAACCTGCATTATCTTCATCTCAAGGGTTTCCCTAAGACTTCTTCCCGGTAATGCTTCGAGTTCTTCGTTGTGGTATGCTTCAATGAGCTGTTCAACCTTTGCCTCTGCATTTGCAAGCAACTGTTCGATACGATCCTTGGCTTCCCTTGGTATTTCCTCGTCAGCAGTACTGGTTGTGAAACCCCTCTTCATTATACCAGAAATTGCAAGTTTGGTTGAGGAGTCAAGGAATTCTCGTGCTTTATCTGTACCATATTCCTTAACAATAGAATCCAATATCTTACCCGAAAATGCCCCGTACGCTTTTTCGTCCATTGCACCTGTGATGATTTGCCCATTATCTATGACAACATAGGCATCATTTTTACATTCCTGTTTAAGACATTCATCGCACTTTCTGCAGATCTCTGCCTTATAAACCATGTTGAGGTCTTTAGGAAGAAGTAAACTGAAAACTTGTTTTCCTGTCCAATCTTTACCAGTTGCATTAGGTAAAGCCATTCTAGCATGTTTAACCATTTGAAATACATCTTCTTCTGAAAAGACTGAGCCTTCTCTTGTTAAAAGATATGCACCAGATATATGATCGTGTATTCCGCCTATGATCGGTCCACCGAATCTAGGTGAAAGTATGTGTTCCTGAACTCTCATAAGGGATTTAGCTTCTGCACGAGATTCTTCTGTCTGGAAAACATGCATGTTCATTTCATCCCCATCAAAATCTGCATTGTAAGGGGGGCAAACACATAGATTCAATCTGAAAGTTTTGTATGGTAAAACTTTAACCTCATGTGCCATCATGGACATTCTGTGGAGTGAAGGCTGCCTATTAAATAATACTACATCCCCATCCATTAGATGTCTTTCAACAACAAATCCCGGTTCAAGCTTCTCGATAACAGTTTCCTTGGTTTCATCATAAACTCTGATTTTCCTTTCATCAGGCCTTATGACATAGTTGGCTCCAGGGTGAACGTTAGGTCCGTTCATTATAAACTTCTTCATTGCTTCGATGTTCCATTCGGTTACAAAAACTGGCACAGTAACCTCTGTGGCTATCATCTCAGGAACTCCAACCTCGTTTATACTTATGTTAGGATCTGGAGATATTACAGTCCTTGCAGAAAAGTTTACTCTTTTACCCGATAAATTACTTCTGAAACGTCCTTCTTTACCTTTAAGACGCTGTGCAAGTGTTTTAAGGGGTCTTCCTGATCTGTGTCTGGCCGGTGGTACTCCTGATGCTTCGTTGTCAAAATAGGTTGTTACATGGTACTGTAAAAGTTCCCAAAGATCCTCTACAATGAGCTGTGGTGCTCCTGCTTCCATGTTTTCTTTGAGCCTCTGGTTGATCCTTAAAATATCAACTAGTTTATGTGTTAGATCGTCTTCAGATCTTTCTCCTGTTTCAAGTGTTATTGAAGGTCTGACAGTTACTGGGGGAACTGGAAGTACAGTCAAAACCATCCATTCAGGTTTTGCAACTTCATGATTTATTCCCACAAATATGTACTCATCTTCAGGAATGGCTTCGAGCCTTTCCCTGACTTCACTTGCGGTGAGTTTGTAGTTTCCTTCAACTATTGAAACTGGTTTGTCTATTTTGACGTCTTCCTGTTCTTCTGCACAATGGGGACATTTATCCCTTCTAGCAACAGTGTAAACATCTTTAATAATAGCTGTTATGCTTTCCTCATTTTTGATCTGATTTCCAATTTTTTCCCTATAATCCGCCATTTCGGCTTCGGTTAATAGGACATGTCCACAGTCTTTACATGTTGATCTCAGAACTTTATGTATCGTGTCTGCAAAACCTACATGTATTACTGGTCTTGCTAGATTTATATGTCCAAAATGTCCCTGACAATCTCCACCCTTTGATCCACAGGATCTACATCTAAGGCCCGGGTCAATAACTCCCAATCGTGGGTCCATGAGTCCGGCTTCTATTGGATATCCGTCTTCATCATAGGTGTCTGGGGTTACGATCTTGGTAACGGACATTTTTCTTATGTTCTCTGGGGACATAAGACCAAAGTTGATTTGGGAAATCTTTTTTAAAATTCCTTTCAAGCTCATTCTCTCCTTATTATTATGTGCCGTTATGTGTTTTATTTCAACACATATCGGCTTACTGTTCGCCCTTATGCTTTATCTTCAAGAACTAATTTAGGGAATATACATAGGCTCTTGAGTTCGTCGAGTAAAAGTTTGAATGCATATGAAATTTCAACAGGGAATGTTTCTGATTCACCACATATTGCACAGTACTTTTTGTCCCTTATCCTATCATATATGGCTATCATTCCACATTCTTGACATACAAGAGCTTCATATTTGTCAGATTCATCTAAAAGCCTTTCTTTTAGTGCTAGAGCTGCACCGTGTGCAATAAGACAGTCCCTTTCCATCTCTCCAAATCTTAAACCACCTTCTCTTGCTCTACCTTCAGTTGGCTGTCTTGTTAAAACTTGTACAGGTCCTCTTGACCTAGCATATACTTTATCTGCAGTCATATGATGTAGTTTCTGGTAGAAAGCAACTCCAACGAATATTTCAGCTTCTATTCTTTCACCTGTTATTCCATTATAAAGTGATTCACGACCCGCTGTTTCGAAACCATTATTTTTTAACAGTTCCATTATTTCAGCTTCCTGCTGCCCACCAAATGGTGTACCATCCATTCTTTGACCTTCCATGGTACCGGCTTTACCTGCTAACATCTCAATAACCTGGCCAACAGACATCCTTGACGGAATTGCGTGTGGGTTTATAATTAAATCTGGAACCACTCCTTCTTCTGTGAAGGGCATATTTTCCTGTGAAACTATAAGACCTACAACACCTTTCTGTCCATGTCTTGATGCAAATTTATCACCAAATTCAGGCTGTCTCTGGTCTCTGACTCTTATTTTTGCCAGTTTACTTCCTTCAACAGTTTCTGTTAAAAGCACTGCATCGACAACTCCATGTTCTCCATGCCTAACAGTAACAGAAGTTTCACGTCTTCTTTCTGCAACGGTTCCGAATTCATCAATCTCTTCAAGGAACCTTGGTGGTGATGTCTTTCCAATTAAAACATCCCCAGAAGTTACTTCAACTTCAGGATTAACTATTCCATCTTCATCTAGATGCCTATAAACTTCTTCAGATCTGTATCCTCTAACAATGTTCTCAGGAACCTCAAACTTATCTTCCTGTCCTCCAGGATAACGTCTTTCTGAAGCTTCATATGATCTGAAAAAGGATGATCTTGCAAGTCCCCGTTCTATGGATGCTTTGTTAAGTATGAGTGCATCTTCCATGTTGTAACCTTCGTAGGACATAACAGCAACAACAAAGTTCTGTCCTGATGGACGTTTGTCATATTTTGTTGCGTCCATACTCTTAGTTTTAACAAGAGGTACTTGAGGATGGTGTAGTAAATGTGCACGTGTATCTGTCCTCATGTTGTAATTTGAAACATACAAACCTAGTGCCTGTTTTGTCATACCGGCTTCCATAGTATTTCTTGGTGAGGAGTTATGGTTTGCAAATGGAATAATTCCTGCACATATTCCTAGCATTGTTGATGGATCAATTTCAAGGTGGGTATGGAATTCATTGATATCTGCTTGAAACATGGATATATATGAATTTTCTTCCTCTTCAGCATCCATATATTCAATTATTCCTTGACTTATTAGATTGTCCCATCCCATCTCGCCTTCTTCAAGCTTTTGGATATGTTCTTCAGTTAATTTTGAAACTCCATCCTCAACAACTATGAGTGGTCTCCGGGTTCTACCTGGATCTGTGAACAGGTATATTTCGTCTGTTTCATGATAGTGGGTTATGTTCATCTCGGGGGATACCTCACCAGATCTTCGTTTTTCCCTCATGGATGTTACAAAGTCTTCTGGATCATCACATGTCCCGATGATCTTACCGTTAATATATATTTTGGATTTTTTCACAAATTTGCCCCCAAAAAGGATTTTTGGGTTTGATGAGATTCATTAATTTAAAACACGCGAATGTTTGCATTTTAATTCTCAACAAACTCCAATTTTGAACAACATTGATTATCCTTCTGGATTATCATTAATTGGTCTATAAAGATTTTACTGGGTTGATAGTCCCCATCTTTTTGATTACCGCTTCAAGTTCCTCAGGATCAGAGCCTTCTGATATCTTGGATAATATTGCAAGGTTTTTCACCAGCCCACAGTTAGGCCCCTCTGGTGTTTCGTTGGGACATATTTTTCCAAACTGCGTAGGATGCAAATCACGAGCTTCAAAGTGAGGCTGACTCCTACTTAATGGAGATACAACCCTTTTAAGGTGAGATAAAGTTCCCATGTAACTTGTTCTGTCGAGTAGTTGGCTTACACCTGCACGTCCTCCGACCCAGTTTCCTGTGGCTATTGCATGTTTTATATTCTCTGTTAACACATCTGAACGAACAGCTTGCTTTACGGATGGTTCCTTACCTCTTGCTAGACTTCTTTCAAGCTGATAAGTCATATCTCTTGTTAAACTAGTGAATGCAACTCTGAATAGATCTTCCATTAGATCTCCAGATACTCTGAGCCTTTTGTTGGCATAATGGTCCTTGTCGTGTGGTTCCCTTTTCTCGAAAACAACTTGAAGAAGCATCTCTGTCATTTCAGCTAAATAAGTAGCTTTTTCTGCTCTTCTTTCGGGTTCTACACCAATATGGGGCAATAGATATTTATCAATAACATCTTCTGCTCTTTTGATTCTGTACTCCTCTGTCATACCCTTCGCAACCCTGTTACCAATATATTTGATTGCATCATACTGGGTCATTATTTCAGAGGTTTGTATATCATCTATTAGAAGGAATTGTATATCATTTTCATCTGAAACACTTGTAACCAAATCTTGGTCTGTTTCAAATCCAAGAGCCCTTAAAAGAACAACCAATGGTATTTCCCCAGGTACATAAGGGAATGAAATTCTTAAAAAAACGCCTTTTTTACGTGGTTTTCTGTATTCTAGGGTAATACGTGCCCTAAATCCACTTTTTATCGATGTTACAATGGCTCTTGCACGTCGATCCTCTTTCTCACCTATTCTCTCAAGGATTATCTTGTTGGGTGCGATCTCTTCCATAGTTACAATTGCCCTCTCGGATCCATTGACTATGAAGTATCCTCCAGGATCTTGTGGATCTTCACCAACATCCTCGATTTCATCTTCTGTTAAACCGTTGAGATGACATATATTTGATTTCAACATTACAGGTAGCTCACCAATGTAAACCTTTTCCATGTCTTGCTCTTCATCACCCTTCTTAGTTAAAGCCATTTCGAGGTACATGTGTGCTGAATAGGTCAGGTTTCTTAGTCTTGCCTCGGTAGGAAATATTTTACTGTTCGATCCATCTGCCTCTTTAATAAAAGGTTTCCTGATCTCCACATTCCCAGTCTTGATAGTATATTCGCCTTGTTCAAGGACAATAGGCTCTGTTATATCAATTATATCCTGTATTCTGTGATTGACAAAGTCGTTGTAGGATTTGATGTGGTGGTCTACCAATTTGTATTCATCAAAAAATGCATCAACTAGTTTCCATGCATTTTCTACCATTAAATTCCTCCAAAAAACAATTCGATTTAAACTCCTCCAAAAAACAATTCGATTTCAAATTTTATACAATATATTACTAAATTAGTCTAAACAAATTCCAGTACCAACTATTCCAATACCAAACGATATGTAACGAATTTTCCAGCAGTATGGCTTTTTCTCGTTATTTGAAGAATATCTCCAGGCTTAGCTTCAATAGCTTTAGCAACAGGATCATCAACCTTTATCTTTGGTAGCTGTTCAGGATGAACCTTCAAATCTTTCACTACTTTTTTAGCTTCTGTTTCTGATAAAATAGTATGATCTGGAACCAATTTGTGTTTTAAAATATCTTTTTTCACAATTTATCCTCCAGTTAAAAATTAAGAACGGGCCCGACGGGAATTGAACCCGCGGCCACTCGGTTAAAAGCCGAGCGCTCTCCCAGACTGAGCTACGGGCCCACAATCAAACGCCCTGGCCGGGATTTGAACCCGAGTCGCAGGCTCGACAGGCCTGCATGATAGCCCCTACACCACCAGGGCAGCTCTAAAGAATGAGAGTATAAGGAGTTATACCTATGCATGCTTAAATACTTTTCCTTTAACAAACTTATTGTTTGATAGTATATAAACTTTTGTATAGTGTCTCCTCTCTTACGATGTATGGCAATATCGTTTGAACAATTAATTGAATAGCAAAATCCCGCCTGCCGGACTTGAACCAGCAACCCTCGGATCTACAGTCCGATGCTCTGCCAAATTGAGCTAAGGCGGGATAATGAATGGGACCACCCGGATTTGAACCGGAGTCTCAGGCTCCCAAAGCCCAAAGGATCGACCAAGCTACCCTATGGTCCCAAATGAATGATTTATAAGCCAATAAATACTTGGCTTAGAGCCTCGGGAGGGAATTGAACCCCCGACCACGAGATTACAAGTCTCGCGCTCCACCAGACTGAGCTACCGAGGCATTTTTAGGTATATGACATATTAACTTAAATAGTTTTGGGTATTCTGATTTTCAGAATTTTATTTATGCATTACCAGTTAATTGTATTAATTCAGTAAATTTAGTAGTGCACCTTCCATATATCGTACACCATCCCATATAATACCCTTCCCCCTAATATAGTTAGTCCTTCATAAAAAAATTATTTAAAGAAATATCAAAAACCCTAAAAAGTAGATATAAACTTAATTTATAGCCCATATCCTTAGTTTTCATAATTTCTTAGTTGCACGTTCCCTTAAAACTTCAACTACGGGCAAATCTTCACCAGCAAGCAGATTAATTGATGCTCCTCCCCCACTGCTTATATGGGATATACCCTTTGAGAGTCCCATCTGATTTGCGGCAGCTGCGAGATGGCCTCCACCTATAATTGAAAAAGCATTAGAAGATGCTATTGCATTCAATATATCATCGGTACCTATATTGAATTCTTCCTTCTCAAAAACTCCAGCTGGCCCATTTGCAAATAATGTTTCTGCTTTCCTGATATATCCCGCATATTCAGTTATTGTTTCTGTACCAATATCGTATATTGGTTTGTCAGGAATTTCATCAACAGAAAATTCAACTCTCTTATTCCTTATACAAACTGCAACATCTTTTGGTATGATTATTTGTTCACCATAATTCTTCAGGAGCTTTTTAGATTTTTTAACAAAATCACAATAGCCCTTACTTACTATAAAGTCTTTGTTACATTTTCCAATCTCTACACCAGATCCCCATAGGAATATGTTTGCAACTAATCCTGTTGTCAAAATATAGTCTGCACTTCCATTTTCCAGAACATTTTCCATGACCATGATAGAATCATCAACTTTTACACCGCCTAAAATATAAATACAAGGCTTTTTAACATTATCCATTGCTGTGTAAAGTGCTTTAAGTTCTCTTTCCATTATTCTTCCGGCTGCTGAGGGTAACATGAATGCAAATCCTACCAGTGATGGTTGGGACCTGTGTGCAGCTGCAAAAGCATCGTTTACAAAGTAGTCTGCAAGGGGTGATAACTTCTGAACCATATGTGTTTCAGACTGGATTTTTGGGTCTCTTCTTAAAATTTCTTCTGAATAAAAACGCACATTTTCCAAAAGAAGAATATCTCCCCTTTTCAGTTTTTTTATGGCTTTTATTGCATTGCTTCCAAATATATCATCCACATAGTCAACTTTGTGGTTCAAGATCTTAGAAAGTGATTCTGCATGCTGTTTCAAGGTTGTAAAATCTTTTTTACCAGGTCTGCTTTGATGTGCCAAAACAACAGTCTTAGCACCCTTTTTAGAGAGTTCTTCTATGGTTTCCGAGTGCAGTCTTATCCTAGTATCGTCCAGTATGAGTCCAGTACTTGGATCTACAGGGGAGTTTATGTCAACTCTTACAAGAACTGTCTTATTGTCTAAATCAAAATCATCTATGGTATAAAAATCAATTGCCATCCATTCACCGCTTATTATATTTAGGTTCGATTTATTAATACAAACAAATTAAATTCATTGACTTATATCTTGCTTACAAGATTTAATAATGCTTCTTTAGGATCTTTTGCCATTATTATTCCCGATGCGAGTAGAACACCCTCGGCACCCAGATCCATTGCCGCCCTCATATCTTCTCCTGTGGAAATACCTGCACCACAGAGAACAGATATTTTAGGGTTTATATCATGTATAATATTAACTGTTCCCTCAACAATCTCGGGTTCTGCATTTGAAACAGGTATCCCTGATCCTATCAGTTCAGGTGGTTCTATTGCCACGAAATCCGGTTTTAATGTTGATGCAGCTGCACTTGTTTCAATGTTGTTGGTACAAAGCACACTCACCATACTTTTTTCTGTTGCCTTCTTTACCACCACATCCATGTCAGCCAGTTTCATCCTCTGTTCTGAATGGTTTACCAAACAACCGACTGCCCCTGCTTCCTTAATACACTCAATCAGGCCACTTCCAGTATGTCCGCCAGGATTAACAGCATCTACATGCTGGGCAAAAACAGGAATTTTAACTTCATTTGATAATCTGTAGATATCAGAACTTTGAGGTGCTATTATTATGTTTACACCAGTTTCTTCTGCGACTATTTCAGAAGCCATTGCAAGTTTTAAAGCATTATTTCCAGTAGATTCCAAGTAAGTTTTGAAATTTAAAATTACTATTGGAGTTCTCTTTATTTTATCCATTGTTTAACCTCCAAAAAAAGCGTATACACAATTTTATAATCTTATTCTTAATTAGGGAATATAAAAATATTGTGGTAATTAATTGAGTAAACAATTGTATCCAGTTAAATTAACCATAATTTTAAGGTAATCTTCTGCTAAATTAATTTTTAAACTCATAATATATGATTCTAGTAAGATAGTATCATTATTAAAAAAATCTATAATTGAGAGTTTATTCATATTTCATTAAAATTTAATGGTATAATATATATTAGGTCAAATGTATCTAAAAGTAATTAGATTAGAAAGTAGATTGAAATTAAGTTAATTTTTTTTATTTTCAAGATATTTTAAAGCAAGACCTACTGAAATTATATTAATAAAAAGGATCAACAATGCCACTCTCAGAAATAGAAATAAAAGCCCTTGAAAAAAAAGGTTACAGATTTGCAGGTGATTTAAAACATGCTGCAGCCAAGGTATGTCACTGGACAAAGAAGAGCCTACTCAACGAAGGAGTTTGTTATAAGGAAAAATTCTATGGAATAGAAAGTCACAGATGTCTCCAGATGTCTCCGAGTATTCCATTCTGTCATCAAAAATGCTCATTCTGCTGGAGAGATATCTCAATAACCAAAACAGAATGGAACGAAGATTTTGATGAACCCGGAAGGATAATAGACGATTGTATAAATTTACAAAGAAATTTGTTGTGTGGTTTCTTCGGTAACTCCATGGCAGATAAGAAAAAACTTAAAGAATCTCAGGATCCTAAAAATGCGGCAATATCACTTGCCGGGGAACCCATGCTCTATCCCCGTATAAATGATTTGATATCAGAGTTTAAAAGAAGAGATTTTACAACTTTCCTTGTTACAAATGGAATGACACCTTCAAAACTTGAAAACCTTGAAACTGAACCTACACAACTATACATATCATTAGACGCACCAAACAAGGAGATATATAAAGATGTCTGTCAACCACAAATATCAGGTGGGTGGGAAAGATTAAACAAATCACTGGATCTTTTATCAAGCTTCGAATGCAGAACAGTTTTAAGAATGACATGTGTAAAGGATTATAATATGATAAATCCTCAAGAATATGCGGATATCATTACAAAGTCCAACCCAGATTTTATTGAGATCAAAGCATATATGTACGTTGGAAGTTCTAGAGATAGGTTGGCATTAGAGAATATGCCCTCAAATGAAGATGTTTTCAATTTCGCAGAATCTATTACTGAACTATGTGATTATGAAATCGTTAACAGTGCATTCGAAAGTAGAGTTATATTATTATCATAAAGAAACTAGAATTTACGATTTGAATTAAAATCATCATCAAAAATATAATCTAACAATATTTTTATTGAATTAAATAACATATGTTAAATTAACCAAACCACTAGTTAAATAGGATTTTAAGGGCTTTTAAAGATTTAGAACAATAGATTTAATTAGTAGATAAACAATAAATGAGAAGGATTAAAGTTAAATTATCAAGATCCATGAATGAAGGTGATTGTTATGAAGAAGTTACTAATTGGATTATTTTTGATTATAATAATGTTAAGTCCGGTTTATAGTGCATCTGGTTTTGCAGTAACCTACGGAGAAACAACTTATGGTAATGCAAATCTGAAAGATACTGTGAACACTTACTTCCAATCAAAAACCAGTAAAAATATTGATGATGCTACTTCCAAGGTTGTAACCGCCTCCGAAGTAAATGCAATTTCAACCAATATTACAGGAAATACTTACCCATCGAGCCAGATATTTTCTTGTGCAATGGTGGATTTAAGCTACAACCATGGAATTGATGTGGTTGTTGATACTAGTAAGATAACAGTTGTAACACCTAAAATGTATGCTAATGCTTTGGAATCTTGTGGAATAAATAATGGATATGTCGTTGTTACATCTCCTATTTCAGCATCTGGAGAAGCTGCCCTTGCAGGTGTTCTTGATTCTTATGAAATAGCTGTAGGAACACCAATACCTGAACAGGCAAAAAAAACAGCCACAGAAGAACTGCACACTGAAACTCAAATTGTAAATGAAACTGGAGTAGATCCAAATAAAATAGCTGACCTATTTTCAAATATAAAAAATCAAGCCCAAAATCAGAATCTTCAAGATCCTACTAAGATTAAGGTAATCGTTGTAAACGTTGCTAATAACATGAATATAAATTTAACAGACCAACAAGCACAACAAATTGCTAATACAATTTCGGATTCACAGAAAGCTCAGTCCAGTTTAACAAACTTCAAAAATCAGCTTCAAAATGCCACAAATCAAGCCACAAAATCTGGTGGAATTATAGATCAAATAATGAACTACTTACATAGCATCTATAACTATTTAACCAATCTTGTACAGCAATATAGTTAAAAAAAGATGGAAATCTTTGAAATCTATTAATACATCCCCATCTCTTTGACTCGTAACAACATTCTTAGATATGACATCAATAAGATTTGATGATCAACTAATATTATGGGAATAAATATCCCCTCTTCATTTTAGCTGGATGATTTGTTCATTAAAAGATTGGATGAATAGTAGTGCATTATGTTCTTTTTGATCTTATGATAATAGGAATTATTCTAAGATAAACCATTAACAAAAAATGATATTATCTAAAGAAAAATAAATTAAAATAATTAACAATTTAAATAATATCCTTGCACAGTTCTACTGCTTTTTTTGCTGCAGCTTCCATTGAAGTTTCATAAGAAACACCTGCTTCTTTGAGTATTCTCTGTCCTTCTTCTTCATTGGTACCAGTTAACCTAATAACAATAGGAACTTTGTGTTTTGTAGCATCTAAAACATCCAATACTCCTCTTGCAACATCATCTGCACGAGTTATGCCTCCTAACACATTTAAAAATACTGTTTTAACATCAGGATCCGATATTACAATGTTTAGGGCCTTGACAATATTTTCCTGTGAAGAGCCACCCCCAATATCTAGGAAGGTTGCAGGTTTACCACCGTAGAGTTTCAACATATCCATTCCACTCAAAGTAAGGCCAGCACCATTTCCAATAACTGCTATGTCGCCGTCGAGCTTTACATATGCAAATTCTCCCTTATTAACTTTTTCAAGCTCAACTAGACTTTTTTGTCTGTACAAAGCATCATCATCAATTTCTAACTTTGCATCTGCAGCAATAATCCCATTAACAGTTACAACTAAAGGGTTTATTTCTGCTACAGTTGCATCGTACTTTTGGAATACATTGAATAATTTACAAACAACAGCACCCAATTTAGTAATCAGAGAATTTGGAACACCCATTTTGATGGCAATTTCTCTTCCATGGTATGGTAAAAATTCATCTAGCGGATTTAAATAATATTTAATTATTTTTTCAGGGTTATTCTGCGCAACATCCTCAATATCAATACCTCCAGACATGCTTGCCATTATAAGCGGTTTTTTAGCCGATCTGTCAAGTACGATACTTAAATAATATTCAGATATGATATCAAGTTTTTCTTCTACTAGAACCATTTCAACTCTTTCATCCTTCAAAGTTGAACCCAAAATTTCATTTGCTTTGGTGTAAACTTCATCAGGGTTATCAGCAAATTTAATTCCCCCCGCCTTACCTCTTCCACCGACAAGTATTTGTGATTTGATTACAACAGGTTTTCCAATTTCAGATGATACCATTTTGGCTTCTTCAGGACTAACTGCTAATTTACTTTTGGGTATAGAGATTCCTTCCTCTTTAAATATATCCTTAGCTATGTATTCATGAATCTTCACTTTGAACCTCCTAATCAAGCGAGTTTTAAACCCGCATCATATGCTGCCAGATTTTTTTCCTCAGTTCCCGGAGGAACAGTTTCAGCTATGGCTGCTCTAACAGCTTCTTCGGATACTACTTTTGTAATCCTAGTTATAGCCCCGACCATAACAATGTTAGCAACTACTTTAAGCCCTATTACTTCTGCTGCAGTTCTACTCGCTGGAGCTTTGTAAAGTTTTATATTATGTTTCCGAACAAATGGCATCACTTCTTCTTCTGAAATCATGTCAGGATCAACGATAAGAATTCCTCCATCTTTAAGATCGTCTAAATATGCCATTAATGCAGGATGGGACATTGCAATAAAGATGTCTGGATTCTGAACTTTTGGGTAGTCTACTTCATTGTCACTCACAACAACTTCCGTTTTAGATGCTCCTCCCCGAGCTTCTGGGCCATAAGATTGGGTTTGAACTGCATGTATGCCATCGTGAAGTGCAGCTGCTTTTCCAATGACAATCCCTGCGAGAATAATACCCTGACCTCCAAATCCTGCTATTCTAATATCTTTACGCATTTCAGTCCTCCTTAAAGGCTGATTTTATTGAAGAGGGTTTTCCAGTAGTGCATTTATCTCCTATAAGTTTGCATATTTGTTCTGTGAATTCTGCTTCGTTCTTGTTCTGGAATTCTCCGACTATAAGTTTATCTTTAAGATCAGTTACATCCATTTTTTCAGCTCTTCTTTTAGTAATACTCTCGGCTTTCATCCATTGCATCATGGAGACGGCTGTTTTCATCTTATTTTTTCTGCCGAAATATGTTGGACACTGTGAAACAGCTTCGATGAATGAAAATCCCTTGTTTTGAAGACCTGCCTTAATAGCATTTGCAAGCTGTACCGGATGAGCAGTTGTCCATCTGGAAACATAGGTTGCACCTGCAGCTTTGGTAAGTTCTGATAAATCGAATGGTTTTTCAACTGCTCCAAATGGGGCGGTACTTCCATAGCTACCTGTTGGTGATGTTGGACTTATCTGTCCACCTGTCATTCCATAAATACTATTATTTATACAAATTACAGTGAGGTCTATGTTCCTTCTTGCACCATGTATAAGATGATTACCTCCAATGGCAGCAGCATCTCCATCACCAGTGAATACCACAACATCTAATTCGGGATTTGCAAGTTTAAGTCCGGTTGCAAATGCAATTGGTCTTCCATGGGTTGTGTGTAATGAATCACACTTAATGTAACCCGGTACCCTGGATGAACATCCAATTCCAGATACGAGGGCTAAATTATCAAAATCAATTTCAGCACGTTCCATTCCGTTGAAAAATGCGTTCATAACAATACCATTCCCGCATCCTGGACAGAATATGTTGGGAAGTCTGTCCGTTCTCAAGTATTTCATAAAACGATTTTGGTTCGTTTTATCCATAATTCTCATCTCCATAATAATTTTAAGATCATGATAAGGATTTTATTATAATTTTAAGGATAGATAATATTTTATTTATCATTAATTTCATTCACCTTTTTTAATACTTTCAAGTATTTCATTGGGTTTGTGCATTTCTCCTCCAATCTTAGGGAGAAGGTGAACCTCATGGTTTCTTAAAATTCTTTGGACTTCATGGAATATTTGTCCGAGATTCATTTCAACAACAATGACTTTTTGAGCATTTTTTGCAGCTTCACGAAGCATATCCTCAGGGAATGGCCATACAGTTTCTAACTTTATGAATCCTGCTTTTAACCCCTCTTCTCTTGCCTTTTTAACCGCTGTAATTGCTGATCTCGATGGTGCACCGTATGCTACTATAAGAATATCTGCATCTTCGGTATCCATGGTTTTTACTGTTGCAATTTCATTTGTATTTTCCAATATTTTGTTGCAAAGTCGTGTAACAAGTTTAGAATGGGTTTTTGGATTTGATGCATCGGGGTATCCTCTTTCATCATGAGTTAACCCAGTTATGTGTAGTTTGTATCCTTCTCCAAATGGAGGCATAGCTGAAGTTCCATCAGGTTCTGCTTTGTATGGTAAAAACATATCATGACTTTCAGAAGGCATTTTCCTAGCTCTAATTTCCATTTTTTCAGGTATGGTAATTTTTTCTCTCATGTGTCCTACTATTTCATCGGCCATAATCATGACAGGCACCCGATACTTTTCTGCTAGGTTAAAAGCTCTGACTGTGAAGTCAAAACACTCCTGAACAGATGAGGGAGACATAGCTATTATTTCATAGTCACCGTGTGAACCCCATCTAGCCTGCATCATATCGCTCTGAGAAGCCATTGTTGGTTGTCCAGTTGATGGTGAACCCCTTTGCATGTTCACAACTACCAGTGGAGTTTCTGTCATTGCAGCATATCCTATGTGTTCCTGCATAAGAGAAAACCCTGGTCCGGAAGTGGCAGTCATACCTTTAATTCCTCCCCAAACTGCTCCTATGACCGCTCCAAGTGCAGATATTTCGTCTTCCATTTGGATGAATGTTCCACCTTCTCTTGGAAGAAATACCGCCATATCTTCTGCTATTTCTGTTGAAGGAGTTATTGGATAGCCGGCAAAAAATCTACATCCTGCCTTAATGGCCCCTCTTGCACAGGCTTCGTTACCCTGTATAAAATATTTTTCAATCTTCATCCTTATCATCCACTGCTATTGCTTGATCTGGACACATTAAAATACATAAACCACATTTTGTACATTTATTCTCATTTTTTGGACATGGTACATGAATCCCCTTTTTATTAGGGATTTTGGATTCCTCATAGACTTTAAGTGGGCAGAATTCTTTGCATAAGTTGCATCCCTTACATAAATCCTCGTTAATAGTTATCATGTTCGTTACCTTCAGTAATGTTATATTTATTCAGTCAAGACTATTCATTGGATATTAGCTTCACATTTTAATTAAAGAGATCTATTTTATTTTATTATCAATTAATTGGATAAATCAATATTTCAACTTTTTGTTCAAAATTGATGGAAAATAAGTTATAATTCGATTTTCATTTAAGAAATAAAAGTTAAATTATATGCAACTTGTTGGAATTTTTTATTGTTACAGTTCCATATATTTCAATGGAAAATTCCTGAAATAATTGCCAATCCTTTTATACACCATAGATTCTGTTAAAAATAGTTATATCCTTTGTTACACTAATATATTAAGTATATTTGCATTGGAAATATAATAAACCTAATATATCTTTAGTATAGCACCTCTATTTAATGAATATATAATTTAATATAAACCCATGTTGCATTCTCGAATATCTATTGTGGAGTTTATCCTCATCAAAATACCGTTTTTATAAACCATCTATTGAATAATTAAAAAAAAATATATTAAATACATTCACCTTCTAATTTTTTAAGGTTTAAAGCCGCAGTTGGACATATTTCCAAACATTTATAGCATAATTTACAATATTGGGGTGAATTTGGGCATATTATTTTCTCTTTAATTACAAAAACATTGGTAGGACATATATATGCACAAGCTCCACAATGTGAACCACGACATTGGTCATTATCTAGAGTTATATTTACCATAATCACAATTATCGACCTGTAAATTTTATTATTTCTTCCAAAGTGTATTTTGCAAGGTATTGAATTTTCAAATACTAATTTTCCGTAAAATACTAATTTTCTTACCATTTAAAGGCTATTTATTATTTTTTAATCTTATACTGGCCTGTCTCTGGAAGTGTTTTACTACATGTATCAAATTGAAGGTATGTTCGGAAAGAGGAAACCTAATTCCGATAGTAAATATGGATCTCATCATATATAAATATCAATAAGTATATCAATAATTTTAAATGTATATTAATATGAATTCATTATACTATTTTTTCTTAATATTCAATACAGAATAATTCTAATTTATTAAAAAACATGTACAGAGTAGTTTAATTAAATTTTAAAAATAACCATATCTTAATAAAAACAATCTGTAATTTTTTAAACCAATTATTACAGATTTAAATATTCCCCAGTAGATAAATATCATCTCTTTTTATCACAACTAAAACAATATTCAACATCCCTATCAGTCTTAAAAACCTTACCGCAACCTTTACAAACAATTTCTTTGAAGGAAGATTTTTTATCCACAATATCTAATGAACATGAACATTTCCAGCCCATTTTACCCTTTAACTTCTGTTCAAACGCTTTATCTTCATCTAAATCTTTAACCATTTTGAAAATCCTCTTTCTTTTAATTATCTTTACTTTATTTATTTTTAGTAATTTATTCATCAGTTTCTAAGAATTTTTGATCCTTGAAGGAAGAAATATGGTAGTAACAAATCCTAAAAGTAATATTAAAGCCAGAATATTAAATGTTTGTTTCATTGCTGAACTTATTGTAGAATCCAATATTTGAGTTACTTCTGGCAATGTGTTAGGAGGAACATTAAGAGTACCTGTCTGCATTTTTTCTACATAAAATACAACACTACTGTCTATTTGTTCTTTAGTCATATTTCCAGATAAACTGGAACTTTCTATAGAGGTAGTAATACCTCCAAAGATTCCTAATAATAATAAAACACCAATTAACGCTGTACCAATGGAATATCCTAAGTTTTTAAATGCATTAAAATAACCAGCAGCACCCGTTTCTTGATCGTTCCTTACTGCAGATATTGTGAGATTTGTTAATTGTGAAAGTAAAAATCCAATACCAATACCAAATATCACTGTTCCCGGTATAATATCAATAATTTGAGTGTATAGATTAAATGATGTACCCATGATGAGTGATCCTGCCGCTGAAACAACAAAACCAATCATTAAGATGTATCGGGAGCCAAATGAAGATGATAATCTCGCACCAAGCAATGAAAATAGTAAAATAGTAATTGAGGCAGGTAAAAGGGCAAGACCCGTAGTAAATGCATTTACCTTCGTAACTTGCTGCAGAAATACAGGGATAATAAAAAGAAATCCCGCCAATGGTATCTGAGATATAACAGAGTTTATGTTACCCAATCCAAATATACGATTTTTTAGGATAGATATATCTGATAAAGGTTCTAATCCCTTATTGATCCTTCTTCTCTGCCACAATAAGAATATTAAAAATAAAAATATCCCCGATACTATCAATAATGGGACATATGCCCAATTTTGAGGTTTTGTTAGTAATAAAATGCCCATAACAAGTAAAATAAGTGATACTACAGATAATAAAGCTCCTACAATATCTAGATCTTTCCATTTTAATGACGGTTCAGATTCGGTTAAATAATTTCTAAATAGGAATATTATAATAACAAAAATCAATTCAGAAGCGAAAACCAATCTCCACGTTAAATATGTGGTAAAAAAACCACCAACAATTGGACCCATAGCAGCACCCATAGCAGCAATACCACCCCATATACCAAATGCAGTGACCCTATCATTACCTTCATAACTTGCACCCACCAGAGTAGTGGTAGCTGGTAAAATTAACGCTGCACCAATACCTTCCAAAACAGCCCATCCAATTAGTAACATTCCAGCGTTTATACTTAAAGTTGCTATAATCGTTCCACTAGCATATATGATTAAACCAACAAGAAATGTTCTCTTTCGGCCAAGTATATCTTGAAGTTTACTTCCAAATAACATAAATGAAGCAATAATTAAAGCATATAACGCTATTATAGTTTGAATAGTCGACAAAGTCGTATTTAACTCCACAACCAGAGTAGTGATAGCTACATTCATAGCAGAGGAATCTAGAACGATTATAAACATCGCCATACACGCTATTATTACTACTCCCCATTTATATTGGTTTTCAGCCATAGTGATTTCCTGTTATTTGTTTATTAACAACCATAATCATAATGTAAACACTTTTAAACCCATAGTTTGATATTTACGAAAGATTATATTCTTCTTAAATGATCCTTAATCTAAATTTCCATGAATTTGACCATACAATTAATACACTT
>Ga0182014_10003406_pt1 | contig 19086 bp, 15 predicted proteins | sample 612S2DmetaG_FD_120489 | JGI IMG/M metagenome (GOLD analysis project Ga0182014, IMG submission 120489) | Permafrost microbial communities from Stordalen Mire, Sweden - 612S2D metaG | ecosystem: Environmental > Terrestrial > Soil > Wetlands > Permafrost | place: Sweden: Stordalen | collected... | reverse complement strand
CTCAGTCCCTAAGTCCCTCAGTCCCTTAGTCCCCGCCCTTCTGATCCCTGATCTCTGATCCCTGACCCCTGTCCGTCTGGCACAATGGAAGAGACAGACCATGAAGACTCAAGCAGAGACCCACTCCCGTGCCCAGGACCTGGTTGACCTCGAAAACCAGCATGGAGCGCACAACTATCATCCCCTCGACGTCGTCATCGAGCGCGCCGAGGGTGTCTGGGTGTACGACGTCGACGGCAAGCGTTATCTCGACTGCCTGGCTGCCTATTCTGCCGTCAACCAGGGCCATTGCCATCCGAAAATCCTCGCCACCCTCCACGAGCAGGCTGCCAAGGTCACCCTTACTTCGCGCGCCTTCCGCAACGACCAGCTCCCCCTGCTCTGCAAGGATCTCCACGACCTCACCGGCTATGACATGGTGCTCCCCATGAACTCCGGCACCGAGGCCGTTGAAACCGCCCTCAAAACCGCGCGCAAGTGGGGATACAAGGTCAAGGGAATCCCCGAAGGCCAGGCCGAAATCATCGTCTGCTCCGGCAACTTTCACGGCCGCACCATCACCATCGTCGGCTTCTCGTCTGACGATCAGTATCGCGACGGCTTCGGCCCCTTCGCGCCCGGCTTCAAAATCATCCCTTACGGCGATATCGATGCCCTGCGCCACGCCATCACGCCCAACACCTGCGCATTCCTCGTCGAGCCCATCCAGGGCGAGGCCGGCATCCAGATTCCTCCCGCCGGATTCCTTCGCCAGGCCGCCGAACTCTGCCGCGAGAATCGCGTCTTGCTCATGGCCGACGAAATCCAGTCCGGCCTGGGCCGCACCGGCAAGCTCTTCGCCTACATGCACGAAGGCATCACGCCCGACGTTCTCATCGTCGGCAAAGCCCTCGCCGGCGGCTTCTATCCCGTGTCAGCCGTCCTCGCCTCGCGCGAAATTCTCGGCGTCTTCAAGTCAGGCGACCACGGCAGCACCTTCGGCGGCAATCCCCTCGGCTGCGCCATCGCCCGCACCGCCCTGCGCGTCTTGATCGACGAAAAAATGGTCGAGCGCTCCGCCGAGCTAGGCGCCTGGTTCCTCGCCCGCCTGCAATCCATCAAGAGTCCCGCCATCAAACAGGTCCGCGGCCGCGGCTTGTGGATCGGCATCGAGCTCGCCCACCGCGCGCGCCCCTACTGCGAAGCCCTCAAGGAAGAAGGCGTCCTCTGCAAGGAAACCCACGATCACGTCATCCGCATCGCCCCGCCGCTCATCATCACCAGGGAAGAGCTCGACTGGGCTTACGACCGCATTGAAAAAGTAATCATCACCCTCGGCGCAAACTAGCATAAGGTCTCTGAAGTTCGCATACGAATTATGCTGTCATCTTGAGCACCTAAGTTGACTGTCATCTTGAGTGGAGTTTGGCCGCTTTTTGGCCAGACGGAATCGAAAGATCTGCAGTTGCTTTTCGCCCATCTCAACAACAATGCGGGTGCCCCCGGTCCCTCGCTTTTGGGGACCGGGGAAGAAGACCTTCAGCCCCCGCGAATGCTTTTAATCCTTGGCGCTCCCCGCCTTTTCTGAGAGAATTGCCCCCATCAAATGCGTGAGGTTCCTATGAACTACGGTCTCATGGCAGTTGCTGTGGTCTGCGCGTTCGTTGCCTACATGGCTTTGGGCGGAGCGATTTTCGCGGCGGTCCCTTCCCTGAAGGCAGAGTTTGCGAAATACCCCAAGGTCTACCGCTCGCATGAAGGGCAAATGAGCCACTTCCCCGTGGGAATGTTAGGCATCTTTCTTTCCATCTCGGTCATGTCTGTCCTTTACGCCATGGCTTATAAACCGGGATCGGGCTTGGCCTCGGGAGTCATCTTCGGAGTTTTGTTCAGCCTGTTTTACCTCGGTTCCTTCGTCCTCCACAATTACGCGAATCTGAACATCGGCCTCAGACTCACCGTGTTTTCAGCGGTCGCCTTCATACTGGAATGGACGGTGGTTGGCATTGTTCTGGGACTCGTCTATCGACCTAAGTAGCGAAGTGGTCCTCTCGAGCCGGGTGCCACATCCTCGGCCGTAGAGTGACTTTGTGATTCAGCCTGGCAAATGGGAGAACCAGCATCATGGATCGAGCGGCGTGTTTGAAGCGATGGCAAGCGAGTAGTGCAGCGGGAGTTCCCATCGTCGGCTGTGGTGCGGGCACAGGGATTTCCGCCAAATGTGCCGAGGCTGCAGAAGCGGATCTGATTATCATCTACAACTCCGGTCGCTACCGCATGGCCGGGCGCGGATCCCTGGCGGGGCTCATGCCTTATGGGGACGCGAACGCCATCGTTGTGGAGATGGCCCGTGAAGTTCTGCCCATCGTTCGCCAGACACCGGTATTGGCCGGCGTTTGTGGGACGGATCCTTTTCGCATCATGGATCTGTTTCTTCGCGACCTGAAGCAGATGGGCTTTTCCGGAGTGCAGAACTTTCCCACGGTGGGGCTGATCGATGGCAGCTTCCGCGAGAATCTCGAAGAAACCGGCATGGGATACGCCGGCGAAGTTGAGATGATTGCGCGAGCGCACGATCAGGACATGATTACCTGCCCGTACGTCTTCAATGAAGACGACGCGAAGGCAATGGCAAAGGCAGGCGCAGACCTTTTGATCGCTCACATGGGATTGACGACGAAAGGAACCATCGGCGCCAAAACAGCCCTGACTCTCGATCAATCGGTGGACCGCATTCAGGCCATCCGCGAAGCAGCCATCTCCATCCGGCCCGAGATTCTGGTGCTTTGCCACGGCGGCCCAATTGCCGAGCCCGAGGATGTTGAGTACGTCCTCAGCCGCACCAAAGGCGTCTGCGGATTCTTTGGCGCCTCGAGCATCGAGCGCCTGCCCACCGAGCGCGCCATTACTGAGCAGGTAAGGCACTTCAAGAATTTGAAGATCCAAATGGAACACAGATAAAGGAGCAAGCATGTCAAAGCTCGCAGGCCGCCGTTTCGTATCACCCGCCTCCGTTGAAACCCAGGTCTTTGATTGGGGAACCATCAAGTGGCTCAGCGAACCGCGCGTCACAGGCACGGATCGCTTCACCATGGGTGTTGTCCTCTTGCAACCCGGTAAAGGCCACGTGCGCCACAACCACCCGGGAACAGAAGAAATCCTCTATGTGGTCTCCGGGCAAGGCCGGCAGATGATCGATATCGACGGTGAAGAGTGGGACGAGATCGGGGCCGGAGACATGATTCATATTCCCGCGGAAATCTACCATTCCACGGTGAACACCGGCTGGGAGCCCCTCAAGTTGGTTGCCGTCTATTCACCACCCGGCCCCGAAGCGCTTCTCCGTGCAATGCCGGAGTGCCGTGTGGTTGCCCCCGGCGAACTCCCGGAAAGTTGATGTCATGAGTCCCAAAACCGTTGCGCTGATCGGCACCTTCGATACCAAGGGTGAAGAGTTCTCCTTCCTGCGCGAGCGGATTGAGAGCGCGGGCCTGCGAACGCTGATGATCGATGCCGGCGTGCTTGGCTCTCCAGCATTTAAAGCTGACATCTCGCGAGAAGAAGTGGCCGCCGCGGCAAACGAAAGTCTCACCGCGCTAAGAACGGAAAGAGACCGCGGCCGAAGCGTCGCCGCCATGGCGGTCGGTGCCAAGGCGATACTCACGCGGCTTTTCGAGCAAGGTGCGATTCATGGAGTGGTTTCATTGGGTGGTTCTGCCGGTACGGCAATTGCGACTGCGGCCATGCGCGCGCTCCCTTACGGCTTCCCAAAGTTGATGGTTTCCACGGTAGCATCTGGCGACGTCAAGCCGTACGTGGGAATCTCCGACATTTGCATGATGCCTTCCGTGCTCGACATTGCTGGTTTGAATCACGTCTCCCGCCTGATCATCGGCAACGCCGCAGGCGCGATTTGCGGAATGGTTGCAAAGCAGCCTGCCAGCGCCCTCCACGAGAAACCAACGATCGCGGCAACCATGTTTGGCGTCACCACACCTTGCGTCACGGCCGCACGCCACGTCCTCGAGGAGAAAGGCTACGAAGTCCTGGTCTTTCACGCCACCGGAGCCGGCGGACAGGCGATGGAACAATTGATCGATGACGGCGCCATTCGAGCTGTCCTCGACATCACCACCACCGAGCTTGCAGATTTCGTGGTCGGCGGCGTCTTCAGCGCAGGACCGCACCGGCTCGAAGCCGCAGGCCGCAAGGGGATTCCTCAACTCGTCTGCCCGGGCGCGATCGATATGGTGAATTTCGGGCCTTTGGAAACCGTGCCCGCGCAGTTCAAGAGCCGCAACCTCTACGTTCACAACCCCAGCGTCACTCTGATGCGAACCACCCCGGAAGAGTGTGCGGAAATCGGCCGCTTCACAGCCACCAAGCTCAACAACGCAACCGGTCCCGTCACCGTCCTGATTCCTCTGCGAGGCGTTTCTGCCATCGACAAGATCGGCGGGCCGTTTTACTCCCAGGAGGCGCTCGACGCCTATCGCAGCGCCGTGAAATCGTCGCTCAACCCCACCGTCCGCCTCATCGAGCTTGACGCGCACATCAACGACGAAGAATTTGCGCGTGCTGCCGCCGATCTGCTGACAGAATCGATTAGTGCTTCAGGGGCATAGCCCTGCGAGTTCACCAACGGGCCGCGCCTAGCGGATAATCGCTGTCCACGGGCACCGTCTTGCCTTACACTCGTCTATGCAGTTCAGCACGTCCGATCCACGGTCCCCGCACCACTTCCCAAGCACTTTCATTTTTCCAACAAGGAGATTCCCCACCATGTTTACCCCAAAAGGAAAATTCGGCTGGTTCGAACTGATGACCAGCGACACCAAGGCAGCCGGCAAGTTCTACTCTGACGTCGTCGGCTGGACCACGAAGGACGTGTCCGGCGGCGGCATGCAGTACACCACCTTCAACCTCGGTGATGTCGGCATTGCGGGGATGTTGCATCTCCCCCAGCACACAGGCTGGATCGGCTACATCGCCGTCGATGACGTCGACGCCCACATCGAGAAGATTGTTGAAGCCGGCGGCAAGCTCTGGAAGCCCGCCACCGACGTTCCCGGCATGTTGCGCTTCGCCGTCATGAGTGACCCTCAGGGAGCAGCCATCGTCGTCTTTACGCCCAACCCCGCCATGGGAAATCCGGTCCGCCCCGCGCCGCCCGCTAACGGCACCATCGGCTGGCACGAGCTCTACACCACTGACATTGATGGCGCCTTCGACTTCTACAACAAGCTCTTCGGATGGACCAAGGTCAACGATATGGATATGGGCCCCATGGGCGTCTATCGCATCTTCGACGAGGGCGACCACAAGCAGATGGGCGACGGCGGCATGATGAACAAGCCACCCCAAATTCCCCTCGCTTGTTGGAACTTCTACTTTTGCGTCGACGCCATCGGCGCAGCCATCAAGCGGGTCGAGGCTGGCGGCGGCAAAGTCCTCAACGGTCCCCAACAGGTCCCCGGAGGCGGCTGGATCATCCAGGGCCAGGACCCGCAGGGAGCCATGTTCTCGCTGCTCAGCAACAACGAATAGATGAAGGCAGGGAGCAGCAAACAGAGAACAGGGAACAGGACGACGCGGTTCTATATTCGCGGAGGGAGCAGGGGCGGGGTACCCACAACGTGGGTCGGAGGCCCCTGAGTGAAGTGAGACGATTACGCCGGGCTTCAGCCCCGGGCCTTCCTCTGCTCCCTTGCCTTGCAGAGTTTGCGCTCAGTTTCTTCTTTGGGGGCACGACCTCAAAGCCTGCGGAATGACTCTCGCTGTCGCGCCTTGTGTCAGGGCACGGATTCATCCGTGCCAAAAACCCGCCCCAAAACCCGAAGACCCATCCACGCGGCGAAGCCGCGCACAAACACCGCAGCCTCCAGCAAGGCTGAACGCCCCATGTGCCAGGGAGCCCCCACGAACTCGGGGTCCCTAAAGAACGATTTCTGTTCGTTGGGGTGAAGGCACTGGCCCCCGTCCCTGAGACGAAGCTCCCACTCCTGACACCTGCAATCGAAAGCAGCAATCTCCGCGGAAGCGGCGATTTGCCCAGAACCAGGCCCAGCACGCGAAAACATCCCACGAGCCGACATCACGGGATCGATCTCGCCACAAAAGCTATCAGCGATTGCTTTTGATATCGTTGCTCTGCATTCTAGAGACGGAACGGTTGCGTTGAATTTGTGGGACGTCCCATCGCCGCCTGGAGATTTTCATCGGGAATCATATCCGGAGAACTCCAAATATCCTGTCACCTCTTCATCTTGCCCAGGTACTTATACGATGAGGCATAGAGATGACCACGAAAGCATCAAGCAACAATGACGCGCAACTGGTGGAATGCACTCTGGCTGGCGATCGCGCCGCGTTTACAACCATTGTCAAGCGGTACCAGTCCCTGGTTTGCTCCATCACTTACAATGCCACCGGAAGCTTGAGTCTGAGTGAAGATCTGGCGCAGGACGCGTTTCTTGCCGCGTGGAAACAGCTCTCAGAACTGCGCGAGCCCGCGAGGCTCCGGTCCTGGTTGTGCGGCATCACGCGGTTCCTGGTCGGCAAGGAATTCCGGCGACAGGGCCGTGAGCCACTGCACGCCGCCGAGCCACTGGAAGAAATCCAGGAGCCGTCCTCGCCTGAGGCATCGCCCCTTTTACAAGCAGTCAGCCGGGAAGAGGAAGCGATCCTGTGGCGAGCACTGGAACGGATTCCCGATACTTACCGCGAGCCGCTGATCCTGTTCTATCGCGAAGAGAAGTCGATTGAGCGCGTGGCAGCCGAACTGGAGCTGAGCGAGGACGCGGTGAAGCAAAGGCTCTCGCGGGGGCGCAAGCTGCTGCACGAAGAGGTGGTTGCGTTTGTTGAAGGAACGCTGAGCAGGACCGCGCCCGGACAGAGCTTCTCGAATGCGGTGCTGGCGATGCTTCCGGCTGTTCCTGCGGCAACCGTGGGTGCGGGCCTAGCGGGAAAAAGCGCGGCCATGGCCAAGTCGGGGTCGATGACCGCATGGCTGGCTCCGCTGACGCCGTTTTTGGGCGTGTTCGCCGCGATGATGGTGAACTGGATTTCCGTGCGGTCGGCGCCGACCGCGCGTGAACGCCGTTTCCAGCGCCTCTGGCTCAGTTGTTTCTGGACATTTGTGCTGGGCTGGGTCGAGGCCGGGCAATTTGCCGTACGGGCTCTGCGCCACGGATATGCGTGGAGCGAACCCACCTATTGTGCAGTGATGGTGGCCTTCTGGTGGTTCTACGCGATGGTGTGCGGGACATTCGTCGTACTCTTTTTGCGCCGGACTGTGGCGATGCGGCGCCAGATAGCGCAGGAGCCTGGGACGCCGGAGAGCAGCGGAGCTCCCACGACTCTTGCCACAAGGGTTGTGATGGTGGCTGGGATCTACGTGGCGATGTTCTCCGCGCTGATCTATCTGGCGTTCAAGGCCCACGACTGGCTCGCCTGTACCATTCTGTCGGGAGCGATGGTTGTGTTGTGCGGGTGGAATTTGATCTATGTGAGCTGCCGGGATGCCCTGGCAGGCACGAAGGCGGCAGCGCGGGGACTGGTGCTGGGATTTGCGGTAATTCTGACGGTACTGAGTTGGCGGATGGAAGGCTGGTTGGCTGTCTTTCGGGGTATCGATTTGGCCGGGATGCATGGGCTGCTGCCGGCGTGGATGATTCCGTCGGCGACACTGGCGCTGGTGACTTGGATTGGGGTGGTGGCGGCTTTGACGAGACCGCACCGCGCCGATAGGTAACATGACCGAATTCGACAACAGTATGAGACGGTTCAGGTGTCTCAATGCGCCCGGATCAATCGGTCCTCAGCGAAGCGGAGAGGATCGGGAACGATAAAACGCCCTGGCGTCCCGGAGGCGAGTTCACCGGTTGCCCCGGCCCGGATCTCGAAACTCGGAATCGATACCAGCCCACCCGAGCCTCGTCCCCTTGTTCCCTCGGCCCCTCGGTCCCCGGTGCCCTGACCCCTGATCCCGACCCCTGACCCCTGATCTCTGATCTCTGACCCCTGACCACTGTCTCCACGTGATCCAAATCACGAAAACCGCCGAAAACCGCGCGCAAAAAGCCGCAAAAACTCGTCAAAATCCGTCTTTTTTTGCACATTAACCCAACACGCGTCGTGGTGGTCCTGGCCGATCCGCTCCAAACCATTCATGTGGTCTACGACGAATGCAGCCCCTCAAACGCAACAAGCCTAACCCTCGCGTCCAGGCTGGAGTTTTCGAGAAGAATCGTCGCGGTGGTCCTCGTCGCTTTATTAAGTGTCGTGAAAATGCGCGCACCACAAAATCCGGTCCCTTGTTCCCTTGGTCCCTCGGTCCCTGCTCCGTGTTCCCTGTTCCCTGATCCCTGTTCCCTGGCAGCTTCCAGCTGCCACTCACTTCCCCAGCGGAAACACCTCAAAGTCCCGCACGCGCGCTGGTTCCGACCCGGGAGGGACCGGGGTCATGTAGAAGTCAACGCCTGTGCTGCCTGCAGATGGGAAGATCAGGCTTGAAAGCACGGTCTCGCCGTCTTCTGCAAACACCTCAACAGAGTTCTCATCGACCACAATGTCGAACCGCGTGGTCTGCGCCTGCGAGTGCCTCATGGGCGCCGTCATGCGCGCGGGAAACTCGGGCGACCAGTCGGTTTTTCCCGAGCGGGTGCGATCGACGAAAATCTGTCCCTTCTCCGTATCGATGCCCACGATGGTTTCTTCCAGCGCACGCTCGTTCGGCTCATTCGAACTGCGCCGTAGCCGCAGGCCCGCCTCGGCGGCCTCGCCGGGATCGAGCTCAAACCGCAACTCGAACACACGGCCGGGCGCTTTGCCCTTGGCCAGGCGCGCATTCGCTTCTTCGATGGTCTGGTACTGCGGCGCGCCAAACATCGCACGATATTTCTGGTGCGCCGCGACCGACAGCACCGGCTTCTGCACCAGCGCGAGGGGCTCTTGGCCCGGCGTCGGCGCAGGATGCGTCGGCGGCTGGCGCAGCGAAAGCGCGCGCGGCACCGTCATTTCGCCGCGTCCCGGCAGCGACGGCAGCTTCGCGGCATACTGCCAGTTATCCATCCACGCAATCCACAGCCGGTCGTGATCCGGTGCAAGATTTGAAAACGATGTGGAGGCATAAAAATCCTTGCCCCAGTCCGCCCAGTGCGTGCCGGAGTCAGGATGATCCAGGTTGAAGCGCGAGCCGTCAAACATTCCCACAAAGTACTGGTCGGCTGATCCGCCGTTCGGTCCGCCCGCACTTACATTCACGCTCAGCACCCAGCGGTTTTCTTGGTAGTTGCCGTTGTAGTCGCGCACCGGGAGCTCAAACAGGTCGGGGCACTCCCATTCGCCTGCGACCGCGCCTGACGGGCCAAACTCGCCCGCCGCCTGCCACTGGCGCAGATTGGCAGAGCGGTAGAAACGTACCTTGTGATCATTAGGAAGCGCCACCACCATCACCCAGCTCGAGCTCGCCGCATGCCAAAACACCTTGGGGTCGCGAAAAGCCTTCAGGCCCAGGTCGATGACCGGATTCCCCGCAAACTTGGTCCAGGTCGTGCCCGCGTCCGTGCTGTACGCGATGTTCTGCGTCTGCTTCTCCTGCGAGTTGCCGGTGTAGATTGCCACCATGCATCCCGGCGATTTCTGTCCTGCCGGTGCGCACAGGCCGCTGGTATTGTCGCGGTCCTCCACGGTCGATCCAGAGAAGATGGCCACTCCGTTTTCTTCGCGCAGCGCCACGGGTAACACCTTCCACTGCAACAAGTCGGCGGAAACCGCATGACCCCAACTCATATGTCCCCACTGGTCGCCGAAGGGATTGAGCTGAAAGAACAGATGGTATTGGCCGTTCAAAAAAATCGGCCCGTTGGGATCGTTGATCCAATTGGGAGGCGCGCTGAAGTGCAGTTGCGGCTGCCAGTCGGGGGCTGCGGGCTGTTGCGCGTTGGCTTGCGCCGCGAAAATAAGTGCAAAGGCAATTAGCAATATTCGGGAAAGTCGAGTCATGAACCTTGGTCTGCTGTGACGAGAGATTTTGATGGTCGCGGATGCACACGCCCGAACCGTAGCGTCCCGGTGCGTGTAAATCCATTGTAGCGATTAGACTGGAGTGGAGTATCGACCCATGAAAGACTCTATCCACGTTTCCAAAGAAAACTACTTAAAGGCCATCCTCGAAGCCGAGGCGGAGGGCCACCAGGTGATCCCTGCCGTGCTGGCTCACTGGCTTGAGGTTTCGGCCCCGGCCGTGACCATGGCGCTGAAGCGGCTCAAACGCGACGGTCTGGTGGAAGTGGGCGCGGACGGCATCGTGCGGCTCACGGCTGAGGGACGCGAGGCGGCGTATCGCACGGCCCTGCGCCATCACCTCATCGAGCGCATGCTCAGTGAGATCTTCGGGATGGAGTGGCACGAGATTCACGAAGAGGCCGAGCGCCTGGAACATGCCGTGTCGCCCGGTTTTGAAAGCAAGCTTCGCGAGAAGCTGGGCGAAGGCGGCGCCTGCCCGCATGGAAACGCCGTACTGCCGGAAAATCCGAAAGAAAGAAAGCGGCGCGGCGAGGTTCCCCTGTCTGAGGCCTTGGAAGGCAAGCGCTACACGGTCACCAGCCTCCAGGAACGGGACCCAAAGCTGCTTCTGTTTCTTCACCAGGCGGGTATCGGGCCGGGCAAGAGCCTGAAAGTCACGAGCCAGAACTACGATCAAACCGTTTCAATCGAGCTATCTACTGGAAGCTGCATCCTGGGCCGCCCGGCTGCGGCTGCGGTTTGGCTGGCGGCCGGAGCACGATCGTAATACACCATAAGAAAAATCATTAACTATAATTAAATAACTGTGCAATACTTGGGTTGACGGAGCATCTTGGATCCGGCCCCGCGCCCATGGCAACTGAACTCAGTATCTTTACGGAGCCCATAGAGCCCTCGCTGCCCGAGGTGCATTCCAGCGTTCAGGTTTCGCGCTCGCCCATCTACTGGCGACGGCTGCTCGGCTTTCTCGGCCCAGGATTCCTGATCTCAGTGGGGTACATGGACCCCGGCAACTGGGCCACGGATATCGCCGGCGGCTCGCGCTTTGGGTACACGCTGCTGTTTGTCATCATGGCGTCAAACCTGATGGCGATCCTGCTGCAAAGTTTGAGCCTGAAGCTGGGCGTGGCCACGGAGCGCGACCTGGCCCAGATTTGCCACGAAGCCTACGGTCGCAGGGTGAGCTTTGCTCTGTGGGTGGGCGCCGAGATTGCGATTGCGGCCTGCGATCTTGCCGAGGTGATCGGGTCGGCCATCGCGCTGAACCTGCTTTTTCACATTCCGCTCCTCTATGGCGTGCTCATCACCGGCCTCGATGTGCTGCTGATTCTGCTGTTGCAGCGTTGGGGATTCCGCTACGTGGAGGCGCTGGTGATCGCGCTGATCGCGACGATTATTGGAATGTTCGGCGTGCAGATGTTTCTCTCGCGGCCGGAATTCTGGCCGGTGCTGCGCAATCTGTTTGACCCTTCGCCGTCGATAGTGACGAATCCCGACATGCTCTACATTGCCATCGGAATCCTCGGTGCGACGGTGATGCCGCACAATCTTTACCTTCATTCGTCCATTGTGCAGAGCCGGAATTACGAGCGGACCCCGAAGGGCAAGCGCGAAGCCATCTTTTTTGCCAATGTGGACTCAGCGCTGGCGCTCACTTTGGCGCTGTTTGTGAACGCGGCAATCCTGATTGTGGCGGCCGCGGTCTTTTATCGCCGCGGGCTTTTTGACGTTGCAGCCATCGAGGATGCCTACAAACTGCTGAGCCCGCTGCTCGGCGCTGCCGGCGCCAGCACGCTGTTTGCCGTGGCGCTGCTGGCAAGCGGCCAAAACTCCTCGATTACCGGCACGCTGGCCGGACAGGTGGTGATGGAAGGATTCATCCATCTGAAAGTTTCGCCGTGGTTGCGGAGAATGATCACGCGCACACTGGCGATCATTCCTACGATCATCGTTGTGGCCATCAACGGTGAGCGGGGAACGGAAAAGCTGCTGATCCTGAGCCAGGTGATCTTATCGCTGCAGCTCAGCTTCGCGGTGGTGCCGCTGGTGATGTTTACGAGCAGCCGCAAATGGATGGGCGAGTTTGTGAATCCGCGCTGGCTGAAGGCGCTGGCATGGTTCACAGCAGTGCTGATTGCCGGGCTGAATGCCTGGCTGCTGATTGAAACCGCAATGGGACGCTGAACGCCGGATTCCCCTCGGAGGTTCGCATGGTGCGTGTAGTTCGGATCCGGTATAGCTATCTCTTTTTTCTGATATTAACCATCATTAATTCCACTTCAGTCCGGGGCCAGAGTGGAACATCGAGCGCAATCTCAGGAACCGTAACGGACCCGACAGGTGCGGCGCTCGCCAATGCCGCCATCACGGCCAATGAGGTCGATACCAAGGCCGGCCGCTCTGTGCAAACCGACCAAAATGGCCGTTTCCTGTTCTCTCAGGTCAATCCTGGAATCTACACTGTCACCGTTGCAGCAACGGGCTTTGCCCAGCAAACCTCGCGGCCCATTGTGGTCGAAGTTGGCCGCACGGCGACACTCAGCTTCAATCTTTTCGTCTCGGCAGCCTTGCAGACGGTTGAGGTCGATGCCCAGCAGACGTTGCTCACTCTTGAAAATCCCAACACCACCACCACCGTCGAATCAAAAACCATTTCCAATCTGCCCAATGCCGGCTCTGACATCACCTTCATCGCCCAGTTTGCCCCCGGAGCATTGATGAACACCGCGGGCTCCTCCAACGACTCCAAAGGCCCGGGCGGCTATGGCAATGTCGAGTTCAATGGCCTTCCCGCCACGTCAAACGGCTACATCCTCGACGGGTACGACACCAACGATCCCTGGCTCGGCCTCAACATAGGCCTCTCTACCAACCTGGTGCTCGGCCTCGATGCCGTTGATCAGGCCACCGTCAACACCAATTCCTACTCCGTCGATCAGGGACGATATGGCGCTTCTCAGGTGAACTACTTCACCAAGACCGGGACCAACAAAATTCACGGCGACGTCTATGAACTCTGGGATGGTTCGCTCTTCAGCGCGGAAGACTACTTTCTCCACGCCAACGACACGCCAGGCAACATTACCCCCAAGCCGCGCTCCAATGTGAACCACTTCGGCTACGGAGTGGGTGGGCCTCTTCGAAAAGACAAGCTCTTCTTCTTTACAGCCTATGAGGGCGTCCGCATCGCGCTTCCCATCGTTACCCAGGCCGTAGTGCCCACGCCTGCGTATCAGCAATACGTGCTCAACCAGCTCCCTGTCGGAGGCGTAGACCCCGTCACTGGAATCAATCTCCCTCCGGAGCCTGCCGAGGTACCCTTCTATCGATCGATCTTTGCCCTCTACACCAACACTGCGGGAACCGCCATCCCTGTCGACTCTTGCCCCATTGCGAACGGCCTCGGCTGCGCCAACCGGCGCGAGGAGTCGCTTCAGAACAGCGACCACGAAACTGTGTCCGTCGTCAAAATCGATCACACCATCAACAGCGCCAACACCGTCTGGTACCGCTTTCAGTCGGACACAGGCCTGCAGGCCGCTTACACCGATCCCATCAATTCCATCTTCAACTCCTACTCTCCGCAGCCGCAGTACACTCTTGTCTCGGGCTACACGCACATCTTCCGTCCCAATCTCGTGAATCAGTTCAATCCCGGCATGAGTTGGTACTCGAGCATTTTTGAGCCCAACAACTACGCACAGGTCCTCAGTACTTTCCCGATGGTGCTCGCCGCAGGCAGCAATGAAGCTCCCTTTACCACGATCGGCGGCGATGACAACACCCTTCCCCAGGGCCGCAAGGTGACGCAATGGCAGGTCAATGACAATCTCGACTGGATACGTGGCAAGCAGGAATTTCGCTTCGGCATTAATACTCGTCGTGTCGACGTAAGCGACTTCGATTTGGGCGACGGTAGCGTGTCCACCGCCGTCTATAACGATTTAGCTGAGTTCACGTACGGCGCAGCCTATACGGAGAGCTGGACGTTTCCCGTTTCCTTCAACGAGCGCATGGCCGTCGGCAATCTCGACCTCTATGCAATGGATACCTATAAACCCAGGCCCAAAGCGACGTTCATCGTCGGAATGCGGACCACATGGAATACCAACCCCGCGAATCGGCAGAATCTCTTCGCACGCCCAGCCGGATCGTTCATCGATCTTTCGCACAACGTGAACCAGCCACTCGATCAAGCGATTCAGACCGGCGTGAGCACTCTGTTTCCCTCCACACCATTGCTGGTCTGGCAGCCCCGCGTGTCTCTCGCCTACCAGGTTAGACCGGCAACAGTGCTTCATCTCGGCTTCGGCGTCTTCAACGACATCATTCCCGCCCAGATTGCCGATCTCGCCGCCACGAACGCTCCCTACGCACCCACCTTTGTCGGCGGCATCGGCGGCCAGGTGGGCGGCGTTGCCATCGCATCGGGCGTCGCCAATAGCGCTGCCGGTGCGGCCTCCGCCGCTAATCAACAGTTCCAGTCACTGTTCAAATCCGGTGCGCCGCCGTGTGCAGGAATCACCTCCGGCGAGCCAACTTGCCCTCTTGCCGTCAGCCTCAACACCTTCCCCACAGGCACCCTCAAAACGCCGTATTACTACCAGTACAACCTTGGCATTGAGCAGAAATTAAATGCGCACGGCGCCGTTCGCATCGGCTATGTCGGCACTCGCGGCCTCCACGAGCCGTTTCAGGTTGGCCTCAACGGCTATCAGACCGTCTGCTCCGGATGTTTCGAGCCCTATCCCTACGCGCAGCCCCTCGACCAGCGCTTCGGCAATGTCAACGAATTCCGCACCGACGCCAGCAGCAATTACAACGGCCTGCAGACCAGTCTCACTGAGCAGTTCCACGCTCTCACCCTCAATGCAAACTACACATTCAGTCATTGTCTCGATGAAATCTCCAATGGCGGCTTGCTCCCCTTTTCGACGCAGGGCATTCTCACTCCGCTCCCCGGCGAGTTAAGGAACCAATACAGCAACTGCGATTACGACGTACGTCAGAACCTTTCGGCATACGGCATCTACCAGATTCCTTTCGCATCCAGCCACGCCGCGCTGCGTGCTCTCTTTCGCGGCTGGTCGTTCTCTGAAACAGCCTTCCTGCACTCCGGCCTTCCGTTCTCCGTCCTCAGCCAGCCGTACACGGCCAGCGGCAAGGGCGTATTCCAGGCCAACGGGCCGCAGTTCGCCCGCCGCGTCCCCGGCGCCGGTCTATCAGAAAACCGCAATTCCTGGTGTTACCCTCACCGGAAAACAATGGCTCAACCCCAACGCATTTATCTCCGTGATCGATCCAGCCACCGGCGACTGCACTGGAGTCGGTCCTGGCGGGTCTGACACACCAGCCCTCTGCCAGTTCGGCGACTCCGGCCGAGACACCGTCCGCGGACCGCATTTCACCGACTCCGACATCTATCTCTCGCGCAGGTTTCACCTCTGGGAACAAAGTTCTCTGCGCTTTGATGTGCAAATGTTCAACGCCTTCGATCATCCCAACTTCGCGCTGCCCAGCAGCGTGGAGGCCGGAGTTCCGGGCAACATTCCGCCCTCTTTCGGGACTCTGCAAAGCTCCATCTCGCCACCAACGGGATTGCTGGGTGTGGGCCTGGGCGGAGACAGCTCACCACGCATGGTTGCATTTCAGGCCAGGATCGAGTTCTGACATCAGCTAGTATGGAAGCGATGCATGTTCTTTCGGCAACCGAGATGCAGACCTGCGACCGCGCCACCTCAGAGCGGTTCGGGGTAGCGTCGATTGATTTGATGCGGGCCGCAGCTGCGGCCGTGGCGGCGTTTGCGCGCAGGCAGTTCCCTCAGGCGCAGCGTGTGACCGTGCTGTGCGGGACGGGCAACAACGGCGGCGATGGGATGATGGCCGCTCGGCTGCTGGCGCATGCAGGCCTCGACGTGGCGACGCTGTTGCTGGGCTCGCCTGACAAGCTGACCGGCGACGCGGCCAAGGCGTGGCAGGAGTTGAATGGCCCTGAGCAGAGCGAATCAAAGAGCAGCACGATCTACATTGTGGCCACTGAAGAAGACCTGGCGCAACGCGAAGCCAATTTGCACGCCGATCTGATTCTGGATGCAGTGGTGGGAACGGGATTCAAGCCTCCATTGAAAGGGCTGGCCCTGGCGGCGCACGAGTGGCTCAAGGCCAGGAAGGGGCCCGTTCTCGCAGTCGATCTGCCATCAGGCTGGCCAGCCGACGAAACCGGCGCGCGCCTGAGCGAGCCGGTATTCCCGGCAGACGCGGTGATTACCTTTTCCGCGCCCAAGCCGGCGCATGTGTTCGGCCTTTTGACCAGAGCCTGGAACCAGCCCGTGGTGGTGGCGCCCATCGGCTCGCCTGAGGAGGCGATTGTCTCTGAACTCAACTTGGAATGGGCCGGTTCCGCGATGGAACTGGTGCACTCACCCCGCAGCGCGACCGCCAACAAAGGAAACTTTGGCCACGTGCTGGTGGTGGGTGGCACCTTTGGACCCGCAGGCGGCAAGGCGGGCGCACCAGCCATGACGGCACTGGCGGCAATGCGCGTGGGGGCGGGCCTGGTCACCGCGGCGGTTCCGGCGAAGGCCATGTCGGTGGTGTCGCTGATTGCGCCCGAATTGATGACGTGGCCGCTTGAGGCAACCGGTTCAGGATGCATTTCTGACTCGAATCTCGCGCCCGGACGCCTGGCGCAGCTGCTCGAAGACAAATCGGTGCTGGCCATCGGGCCGGGGCTTGGCCGGTCAAATGAAACTGCGAACTTTACTCGGGAGTTGCTGGCGGCCACCAGGATTCCAGCGGTCATCGACGCGGATGCCTTGAACATTCTGGCCGAGAACCCTGACCAGTTAGCCGAATTAGCCAAAGGCAGAACCGTGGTGCTGACACCTCACCCCGGTGAAATGGCGCGGCTCGCGGGAACGACGGTGACTGAGGTGCAGGCGCATCGGCTTGAGACCGCGCTTGCGTTTGCGGTGCGCCATGGGCTCACTGTGGTGCTGAAGGGCGCACGGACCATCGTTGCGCACGCGAACGGTCGCGTCGCCGTGAATACCTCGGGCAATCCGGGGATGGCGAAGGGCGGCAGCGGCGACTTGTTGACCGGATTGATCGCCGGCATGCTGGCGCAGTTTCCGGGCGAGGCGGCGCGCGCCGTGGAAGCCGCAGTCTATCTGCACGGACTGGCAGCGGATCTGGCGGTGCGCGCCGGCGATGAGCATACGCTGCTGGCCACGCACATCCTGAAGTATCTCTCCCGCGCATTTCGCATGCGGGTTTCGCACTTTCGCAATCATGGTGGGAACAGATATGTTTGGTTGCAGGGGCTGCCGGCGGATGCATCGATGGGCGCAGCCTCGCGAGGGGTCTTGCAATGACAGACGCCGTTGACATGGTGTACGAATTCACGACAGAAAACGGCGCCGAGACGATTGATGTAGGGCGCAAGCTGGCGCAGCTATTAGAGCCGCCGCAATTGCTGCTGCTGCGCGGCGACCTGGGCACAGGCAAGACGACGCTGGTGAAGGGAATTGCCGAGGCCCTCGACGCGGCCGAGGCCGACGAGGTTACCAGCCCCACTTTCACGCTGCTGCACGAGTACGATGGCGCGCTCAACGGCAAAACGGTGAAGCTGTATCACCTGGACGTGTACCGCCTTGAAGGCGAACGGCAACTGGAGACACTTGGGCTTGAGGAGTTGCTCACGCCCGATGCGCTGGTGCTGGTGGAATGGGGCGATAAATTCAAAAGCATTCGCAAGCGGGCCACTGGCGAGATTGCGATCACTGCAACTGGCGGCGATGCGCGCAAGATCACGGTCACGCTGAAAGAGTAAGCACCTGCTGTGCGGCAGACGCGGCGTTCGCCGCAGTTTTTTGACGTGTGTGCGCGAGGTTCAAGCGCATTGCTCAAGAAAAATCCGGTGACACAATGAATCGCATTCCGTTTGATCAAGTGCAGCAGACGCTCAAGAGCGTTCTGGAAAAGCTGGGCATGAGTGCCAAGCGCTCGCAGGTATGCGCGCGGCTGTTTTGCGAGACCACGCGCGACGGCGTGTATACGCACGGGATTAATCGTTTTCCCCGTTTTGTTGAGACCATTCGCAATGGCAAGGTGGATGTGAAGGCCGAGCCCAAACGCGTGAGCGGGCACGGCGCGCTGGAGCGCTGGGATGGACAAAGAGGCGTCGGGAATCTCAATGCGCTGGGCGCCATGGAGCGCGCCATCACACTGGGCCGCGAGCACGGCATAGGCTGCGTGGCGCTGGGCAACACGAACCACTGGATGCGCGCAGGCACTTACGGGTGGCAGGCGGCCGGGGCCGGCGTGATCGGCATCTGCTGGACCAATACCATGCCGAATCTGCCGCCGTGGGGCGGAGTGGATCCCATTATTGGCAACAACCCGCTGGTGATCGCGGTGCCGCGCGCAGGGGGCGCGGTCGTGCTCGACATGGCCATGTCGCAATACTCCTATGGCACGCTCGATGCCTACAACGACCGCGGCGAGAAGCTGCCCGTCGATGGCGGCTTTGACAAGGATGGAAACCTCACCAAGGACCCAGCCGCCATTCTGAAATCGTGGCGGGCGCTGCCGGTGGGCTATTGGAAAGGCTCCGGGCTCTCGATTGTGCTGGACATGATGGCCGCCATGATGACGGTGGGCAACGCGACCCACCAGCTTGCCGCCGATCCGCTGCTTGAGACCGGTGTGTCGCAGATGTTTCTCACCATGAATCCAGCTGCGCTGGGCTCGGCAAAGGCCGTCGACAAAATTGCCGACGAGATTGTGGCCTCCGTGCAGAATTCGAAGCCAGCCACGGCGGGCAAGCGCGTGCGCTATCCCGGCGAGCAAACGCTGAAGGTGCGCGCCGAGAATACGGAACTCGGCCTGCCGGTGGAGCCGGCGACTTGGGAGAAGATCCTGGCGATGTAAGCGGGTGCGGTGGGCTCCGGGTTACCCCCCCCCCCCCCCCCCCCCCCCCCCCCACCCCCCCCTGCTTCTTTTTTTCCCCCCTGATCTTTGGGTGGATGGTGGCACACCAACGAAAACGTTACATTTGTTTGGGTGGTCTCCTCTCCT
>Ga0182014_10003405_pt1 | contig 19087 bp, 17 predicted proteins | sample 612S2DmetaG_FD_120489 | JGI IMG/M metagenome (GOLD analysis project Ga0182014, IMG submission 120489) | Permafrost microbial communities from Stordalen Mire, Sweden - 612S2D metaG | ecosystem: Environmental > Terrestrial > Soil > Wetlands > Permafrost | place: Sweden: Stordalen | collected... | reverse complement strand
GGGGCCAAACGGGGGGGCGTGACGGATAGCGGCATGCCACATATGCAGTTTCACCCCTCGCTCTCGTCAACTGAGCACAGCCCTGAGCGCGCGCTTGTCCGGTTGTTTGACCATTGCCATCCAAATCTGTTCATATGGCAGGAGGCCCCATGCCCGTGGTTCGATTCGGTGCAGTTCCTCATCGGTGCGGCTGCTCTTTGGACGCCCGGCGACTGAACAATCGTCCGGGTTAGCCGAGACCGTGGGGCGTCGCGCCGATGCTGGTTCGGGTAACGGCTCGCCGTCATCAGGTCCACGTAAACACCATCGTGGAAGGGCCTTGCTGGTTTTCCTCAGCCGGATGCAGCCGCCGTTCCCGGCCATAGCTCCCGCCAACTCCTACATGTCAGAAGATGTTTTGTAACCTTTTCACGTCGGTGTCCATTATGTTGGTAAGATGATGACAGATGACATGGACCTGGTGCAGGATTATGGGCTGCACGGCTCCGAGGAGGCGTTCGCGACGCTGGCTTCGCGGCACGTCAATCTCGTCTTTTCTGTCGCCATGCGCCGGGTAGGTGACACCCATCTGGCTGAGGAGATCACCCAAGCTGTTTTCATGATCCTGGCTCGCAAGGCACGATCGCTCAACTCCAAGACAATCCTCGCTGCCTGGCTATGCCGCACGGCGCAATACGCCGCCTCAGATGCCCTAAAAACACAACGCCGCCGCCAGCGGCGGGAACAGGAATTATACATGCGATCTGCTTTGGACTCCTCCGAACCGGAAACCTCAGCGTGGACCGAAATCGCGCCGCTGCTGGACACCGCGATGGCCCAGTTGGGCGAAAAGGATCATGGGGCCGTGGTGCTCCGCTTCTTTGAAGGCAAGGATTTCAAAGAGGTCGGGGCCGCCTTGGGCGTCAGCGAAAACGCTGCCAAGACGCGAGTGAGCCGTGCGACCGAGAAGTTGCGCAAGTTTTTCAGCGGACGAGGAGTTACCTTGTCTGCCGCAGTCATCGGGGCATTGGTCTCGGCCAATGCCGTTCAGGCTGCGCCGATTGGGCTGGCGACCTCCGTCACGGTCGCCGCCGTCAAAGGAACCGTCGTGACGGCTTCAACGTTAACACTTGTCAAAACGACATTAAAACTTATGGCATGGACAAAACTCAAAACCGGCGCCGTTGTCAGCTTGATCGCAATCTCGCTGGCCGGCACCACTACCGTCGTGATTCACACCGTCATTGCGCAGACCGACTCGACTAAAGCGTCTGCCGCACCGTCACCGTTCGTTTTTGCCGGCTACGCCGCACCGGAAGCCGCATTTAAATCGTTTGTTTGGTCGGAGAGCACCGGCAATCTGGATAAGCTCCTGGCTGCCTGCACCCCAGCGCAGGCGGCACGGATCAAGACAAAGACGATCGGGAAATCCGAGGACGAACTTAGGCGCCTCATGGTGGAAGAGGCCAAGAACCGGGTTAATTACGAAATCAGCAAGAAGGAACCCACCTCGGAGGATGAAGTGCGTCTGCACCTTGTGGTCCAGCCGTATCCCGGCCATCCCAATGTCGGCCATGATGTCCAAGTCATGCAAAAGATCGGGAAGGAGTGGAAATACGCTGGGAAATACGGGGTGGACATCAAGGACAATTGAATCATCCGATGGTTCCGCGGCCCGGCACCGTCCGAATCATCCGAAACAGAGAGTTGCCACTGGCGTTTGCAGGAGTATGAACCAAAAGTACGCCTTCACGTTGATCGAGTTGCTGGTGGTCATGGCCATTATCGCGATCCTCGCCGCGCTCTTGCTTCCAACTCTGAGCCGAGGCAAGAACTCCGCCAGGCGAACCTCGTGCGTCAACAATCTGAGACAGCTTAATCTGGCGATACGCCTCTATGCGGATGATTTCTCGGACTCATTGCCGGTGTTGCCAGATGCCAACCCCTATCCAAACGGTGTCGGGGCGTATTACAAGCAACTCGTGAAGGGTTATCTGGGCTTGACCGGCCCGGCATCACCGAACGAAGAAGTCTTTATTTGCCCATCCGATCAAATCTTCCGAACACAAGTCCGCCATGCGTTCACGAGCTACACCTTCAACGGCTACGAGGTGCGGCCTGGCACCATTGCTCGGATCACCGGTAGCAAGCTCAGCGCAATCAAGAGTCCGACCAAGGCAGTACTAGCCGGCGAAGTTCCGGCGTTCTTCGGCGGATCGTGGCATCCGGTCGTCAACGGAGCCTACCGTGATGCAAAAGACGTCATGGGCTTTGTCGACGGGCACGCAGATTTTGTCAGGATCTATTGGGACGGCATCGCCAACTCCGAACCCGCCAATTATGAGCCACCTGCCGGGTACGCTTACAATTGGGATGGCCAATGGTGATGCTGGCAAGCTCGCTCCAACCAATTGTTGAGAACCAGGCTGGCCGGAGGAGCAGGGCCGAGCTGCTATTAGGGTCTCCCATTGCCCTGCCCTCGGGATCCGGCTCATCCGAGAGTGTCAATAGCGACACTTGCTCGCCCCGAATGCCTGCGCAGTGCTCTGCTCCTGCCCCTGAGGGTGATTTGTCACCTGGAAAACCTGCCAGGGGGCCAAAAGAAACTCCCCTCGCCCTATAAAAGCGGCTCCTGACGACCCCAGGCGCGAATTTGGGCCGGTTCTATATGGTCCAACACCTAAAGTCAGCCGTGGCGGGCAGCCCGGAAGCGAATGGATAGGAACGCAACCCCGCCATCCGTTGGAGTGGCTGGTTCGGCCGGTCGGCGGCTCGAAGGGGGCAGCAGGAGAATAGCCCAGCAAGGCTGCTGCGGCCGGTGCCCTGGGCAACGCCGCCCAACACCAGTCCCTCCCGGGGCAAATCTCCGGTCTGACCCCTTCCTTGACCCCTTCCTGAGAACAAAAAAGGCCAGAGCGCGAGCTGCGGCCATTCACAAAAACGTGGAGCTGCGGCTTCCTCGCTATTTCTTCCGGCGCAACAGCCCGAAGAGCAAACCACCAACGGCCAATAATGCCGCTGTGCCGGGCTCGGGAACAACCGCTATGCTGTCAAGTCCAGAAGTAAGCTCGCCCGGAGTGCCAACGTCACCTACTAAGGTGAGAGCCCCCGTTGACAAGTTGACAGTGAAGAACTCTGCCTGCCCACCGACAGTTCCCGAGAAATAGGCCGTGTCGGTAATTGGCGAGATGTCAAACCCGATTCTGTCCGAGAAACTGACCCCCGTCGCCCCAATAAGCGTCACCCCTCCCGTCACCGGATTCACGCTCGACAAGTTGTGGTTCGCGGCACTGATGCCGAAAAAATTGCCGTTAACATAATTGTAAGCCAAGGCGTCCAGGCTCGCCCCCGCAGTATAATTAGGACCCGCGGTAGCTACACCCGTCTGCGGATTAATGGTCAGGTTTTGCCCCAGGTCGCTGCTCACATAGAGTTGGCTCACTCCGGCGTTGAAACCATAGTCAATGCCGTTCAAAGCCGGACTAAACGTCCCCGCGCCGACCTGCGTTGCCGCACCAGTATTGGGATTAATGGCGTACAGGTGGCTGCCGTCGCCCAAACCATACAGGGTGCCACCGACGAAATCGATCCCCCGAATCTGTTCGCCAGTTTGAAGGCCGGAGATGTTGTGAGCCGAGAGCAAGGTTCCTGGCGCCGCGACGTCGAAGGAAACAATTTCGTTCAATTGATCACTTACGCCGAAAACCGTCTCCGCCGCTTTCATGCAGGGAGCCGTTGCCAGGGCGATTACCAAAGCGAGTAGGCTTATTGGGATAAAACTGCGACTTGTTTTAATTGTCATAAAATCCTTCCGCGTTTTCATGTCCGACGTTGCTGCCAATGTCAATTGCTACATAATTACAATACACCTAATAATGACTATAATCTGCGCCAATTCTCATGCAACCCTTTTCTTGTTTTTATTGAACATTTTTGTCTTCTCACAACATCCTGTCCAACAGCTACTTCCGACAACACGCCTGGGCTGACGGATAAAATATTGAACTCATCAGCTTCGCAGACAGCCTTCTGGCGTTGATTTTCCAATCGACGGGCGCGTTCTGCTCGCCGAGTACAAAGGCAAGCATTTGGTCGAGCACGAGCAGCAAAAGAAGAACATCGGGGAACGGTGGGAAGCCAAGAACGGCGGAAAGGCGCAGTTTCTCTGCGCTGTAAGGAAGGACGAGCAAGGCACGTGATGTGCATCGCCAGCTTGAGGATAAACTCGGCATGTCGTTACGAGTTTTTGTCGGGCCCAGCAACCCAGTCAGCGGACGCCCTGCACCGGGGGTTCCGCTAGTGAGTACGTATCGTATAGCTGGCGTACACCTAGCCACTACCTATCCAGTACCTATCCGACACCTATCCAACACCTATCCAACACCTATCCAACATCTAGCCGACACGTGGCAAATGCCTGAAAATCAGGCACTTGGAGTCGATGCACAGGCTGGCGTGGAAACTGGCCAGATTCAGTAGTTTGTGAATACCGCAGGCTGCCTCGGCTGACGCAGCCTCTGCCACCCCATTCCTGAACAATGGATGATGTTATGGGAGGCGAAATCGACCAAAGCGACACTGGGGGGAAGGCAGAAGGCTGGGTCAGGGATGAAGGATGAAACCTGAAGCCTGAAAGCTGCAAAGCCGCGCAAAGCCACCCCGGAGCGAAGGCAGAATGAAGAATGATGAATGATGAAACGGCGGGCGAGGTCATCCAAAGCTACCCCAATGCGACCCCAAAGCCACCGAGGGGGGAAAGCAGAAGGGTGAATGATGAATGATGAAGCAAAGCGCAAAGCCGCCCAAGGGCACCCCAAGGTGAAGGATGAAGGATGAGGGATGAAAGCCGGCGATCGACCTTTGTCTCGAATTCTCTATCCTTTGCTCAGTCGCCGGCTGGTCTGGCCGTTGCTGGCGGTTAAACGGAGGGGAGTGCCCGTCCAGGTATAGGCAAGCCGGGTAAAAGGATTTTGCTCGCGAGCTTTCCCCTTGGACGTATAGCCTGCGGGCGATGCTCAACTACATCTGGCTCGGGTTGATGGTGCTGGCCGTCATTATCGGCGGCTGCACTGACAACCTCAAGGCGGTGGCCGATAAGAGCTTCGAAAATGCCGGAGACGCGGTGATGAAGGTCGCGCTGCCGCTGGTGGGGATCATGGCGCTGTGGCTCGGTGTAATGCGGTTGGCGGAACGGGCCGGCCTGGTGGCGCTGCTGGCGCGCGCTCTGCGGCCCCTGATGGTCTGGCTTTTCCCGGACGTGCCAGCCGATCACCCGGCCATGGGCTCGATGCTGCTTAACATGGCTGCGAGTATCCTCGGGCTGGGTAATGCCGCGACCCCGCTCGGCCTCCGCGCCATGAAGGACCTCGAGAGGCTCAATCCTCGCCCGGGGACGGCCACCAATGCGATGTGCACTTACCTGGCCATCAATACCAGTTCGATCCAGCTCATCCCGGCTACGGCCATTGCCATCCTGGCGGCTAATAGGGCCGTCAACCCCACCGCGATCGTAGGCACGTCGATCATGGCGACGAGCTGCGCTGCGATTGCGGCCGTGGTAGCGGCCAAATCCTTGCAGCGTCTTCCGATCTATCGCCTGCCGCCGGTCACGACCCCGGCCTCGAAGGCCGTTGTCGAGCCGGGGGATTCTCAAGTGGCAAAGGGGAATAATGAGAAGTCCATCATCAAAGAGGCCGCCACCCTCCAGCCGCTGGAGTGGTGGGGCCTGGCCATCATGGGCGCGTTTGGGGCGTTCTTTCTCTACCTATTCTTCCGGCTCGCGTTTCCCGAAGCGCTGAGACAGACGCTGGGAAGCCTCCTGCCGGCGCTCGCGCCGCCCGCGGCTGCCACAGCGGCTGCTTCTAGCACGTTTGTTTGCATCGTGGACGCGGTATCCAAGCTCGCGATTCCGTTCATGCTGTCGGTTTTTCCGCTCTACGCGGCGTTGCGGCGCGTCAAGGTCTATGAGGAGTTTGTGGACGGGGCGAAGGAGGGGTTTGACGTGGCCATTCGCATTGTTCCGTACTTGGTAGCGATTCTGGTGGCGATGGGGATGTTCCGCGCGGCGGGCGGGATTGACTTATTGAGCAATTTGCTGGCTCCGGCGATGCAGGCCGTCGGCTTCCCTCCCCCGCTGCTGCCGATGGTGCTGATGCGCCCCTTGAGCGGCAGCGGCACGCTGGGACTGTTCGCCGAATTGGTGAAGCAATACGGCCCGGACAGCATGATCAGCCGCATGGGAGGCACGATCTTTGGCAGCACCGAGACGACGTTCTATGTGCTCGCCGTGTATTTTGGCTCGGTGGGCGTGAAGCGAACGCGTTACGCGCTGCCGGCGGGGCTGGTGGCTGACATTGTTGGCGTCATCGCCTCGGTGATCTTCTGCAAATTGGTCTTCGGGTGAGCGCCCTCGGACGATTTCCAGGGAGGGCGAGCGTCCCCGCGAGTTCAAACTCCCATGAATGGTGCCAAAACCAGGGCTCGCGGGGACGCTCGCCCTCCCTGGGGTGGCTGGAGTCCGCCGCCAATTCCTGATCCCACGCAGCCGGAATCCCCTACGCTGCCACTTCGTGCGGGCCTTTGCCGCCATTCACGAGGAACAACGCGGCCATGCGCACGGCCAGGCCGTTGGTCACCTGCTCCAGGATCACGGAACGGCCACAATCGGCGATCTGGCTGTCAATCTCGACGCCGCGGTTGATCGGGCCGGGGTGCATGATCAGCGCATCCGGCTTGGTGCGGGCCAGCCGGGCTTTGTTCAGGCCAAAGAGGCTGGAATACTCGTTAAGGCTGGGAAACATGGACTTGCGCTGGCGCTCGTGCTGGATGCGCAGCAGGTTAATGATATCGGCGTCGCGGATGGCCTCCTCCACATCGTAGGTCACCCGGCAGCCCATTTGCTCGAACACACGCGGCACCAGGGTGGACGGGCCGCAAAGGGTGACCTTGGCGCCCAGTTTTGTTAGCGCCCAGATATCGGAGCGCGCCACACGGCTATAGAGGATGTCGCCTAGGATGGTGACGTTGAGGCCCTCGATGCGGCCTTTCTTCTCCCGGATAGTGAACATATCCAGCAGTGCCTGGGTGGGATGCTCGTGGGCGCCATCGCCGGCGTTGATGACGCTGGCGTGGAGGACGCGGGCCAGGAAATGGGGAGCACCGGAAGCGCTGTGGCGAATGACAATGATGTCAATGTTCAGCGCTTCGAGGTTGCGCGCGGTGTCTTTGAGTGTTTCGCCCTTCTTGAGGGAGGATGCCTCGGTGTTGAAATTGACGACGTCAGCCGAAAGCCGCTGCTCGGAAAGCTCAAAGCTGGTGCGCGTACGGGTGGAGGGCTCGACAAACAGGTTCACGACGGTCTTGCCGCGCAAGGCAGGGACCTTCTTTATGGCGCGTTGGCCGACCGCTTTGAAAGCCCGGGCGGTGTCGAGCACGGTGATGATTTCCTCAACAGAGAGGGATTCGATGTCGAGCAGATGTTTGCGTTGCCAGCTCATGGGGAGGAGGGGAAGGACGGAGTGATGGAGTAGTGGAGTGTTGGGGGACGGGCGGGCTTCAGAGTTCCAGCACTCCAATACTCCATTACTCCATCACTCCATTCGGGCTTCATTTCTCGATTACGACTTCATCCGCGCCGCCCATTTCCGTCAGCCGCACGCGGACGCGTTCGGTGTGGGCGGTGGGGACATTCTTGCCGACGAAATCTGCTTTGATGGGCAGTTCGCGGTGCCCGCGGTCGATGAGCACAGCCAGTTGAATGCGACGGGGCCGACCAAAGTCATTCAGCGAGTCCATAGCGGCCCGGATGGTCCGTCCGCTGAACAGCACGTCATCGACGAGCACCACTGTCTTCCCGGTCACGTCGAATGGAATGACGGTGGGCTGGACATTAGGCGCGACGCGTCGGTCGAGGTCGTCCCGGTGCATGCTGACATCCAGGCTGCCGGTCGGTACGGCGTGCCTCCAAATCCCGGTTAGCAGCGTGCCCAACCGCTGCCCAAGCGGCACCCCGCCGCGTTGGATGCCGACCAGCACCACCTCGCTGCCGGCTTCATTTCTCTCCACAATCTCATGGGCAATACGGGTAAGCGCACGTTGAATCGCAGCGGCATCGAGGATAAGGGTGGATTCAGGCATAGGGAGGAGGCGGAGGTCCGAAGGCCGAGGTCCGAAGCCCGAAGCCCGAAGCGGTCGCTGCGCGATCCTCCAAAGTAGCACTTTCCGGAACGGAGACGACCCGGCCATAGCGCCGTAGGTATTTAGGGTCCTGCAGCCTCAAGCTGCCAAGGGATATCAGTATTCGGGTTCCGGTCTTCTTTCGGCCTTCGACCTTATGATTTCGGGCTTTAAGGTTGGTCATAGTTCCTTGGCAGCCTCGCTGGGTTGCCTTAAAGGAGAGCGGCGGCTCGATTATTGGCCGACCGCCTGCCGGCTCTTGCGCCATTTGGAGCGGTGCTTGATGATCCAATCTGTCAGCGCGCGCTCAAATCCAATGTCGCGACCGGCCTTCTCGGATTCAATCCACTTGTGCCTCAGGATCTCCTCGCGCTCCGCCTGAAACTCCCTGTAGAGCGAAGAGTTCTTCAGCAAATCACTCGCCGAGGGCGCCTCTTTCGTTTCGTCAGACATAATCGCGAATACAAATTTTACGAGCACAGGATTCTAACAGAGCCTCAGCCGGTGACAACCCTAATCTGCGAGTTGCCGCGGCTCTCGGCCAATGGTCTTCCGCCTGCGCCTTCATGAGCGGGTTTCTGCCGCTTGGAGCAATGTAGCACACGAGACCATTGGTGCCAGCGCCGTCAGGCAAGCTGTTGACGCAAGGTTTCAGCAATCCTGATGAACGCCTGCCCCACCGGCTGGTCGGGAGCTGAAACCACCACCGGCACCCCCCGGTCGCCGCCTTCCCTAATCTCCGTGAACAAGGGCACTTCCCCAAGAAAAGCAACCTCCTGCCGCGCCGCCTCCGCCTGGCCGCCGCCGTGGCCGAAGATTTCGACGCGCTCACCGGTTGGAGTCGTGAAGTAACTCATGTTTTCCACGATGCCGAGGATCGGCACGTTGACCTTCTGGAACATGGCTATGCCTTTGCGCACTACGCCGAGGGACGCCTCCTGCGGGGTAGTCACGATCACGCCGCCGTCCAAAGGCACCGTCTGGCAGAGCGAAAGCTGGGCGTCACCCGTGCCCGGCGGCAAATCCGCCAGCAGGATATCCAGGTCTCCCCACTCCACCGCGCTGAAAAACTGCTGGATGGTCTTCATGATCATCGGGCCGCGCCAGATGACCGGTTGGTCGCCCTCCACCAGGAATCCCATGCTCATCAGCTTCACGCCGTAGTTGGAGGGGGGCACCATCTTCTCCTCCGCGCTGATGGTGGGCCGCTCATGCACGCCCATCATCAGCGGGATGCTGGGGCCGTAAATGTCGCAATCCAGCAAGCCTACCTTCACCCCGAGGTGCTGCAGGCTGCATGCCAGGTTTACCGACACGGTGGACTTGCCGACGCCACCTTTACCGCTGGCAACGGCCACGATCCGGCGGATGCCAGGGACTTTCTGCTGCTGCGCCCACGGGCCTTGCGGCGCGGTCGCCTGCCGCGCGCCTTGAGTGTTCACTTCGACGAGCACCCGGCTGACGCCTGGGAGCGCCTTGAGCACCCGCTCGCTCTCAAGTTTGATCTGGTTTGCCACTTCCGCACTGTTCGTGGTCAACTGCATCGAGACGCTGACCGCGCCATCTTTGGCGGCGATCTGCTTCACCAGGCCAAAAGAAACAACGTCGCGGCTATAGCCGGGATACTTGACTGCCTTCAAGGCATTCTTGATGTCGTCTTCCGTCAGCATGTTCAGGTTGTTTGGTCGAACGACGCAATGTAGGGCGCGCGGGACCGAAGTCAAAAGCATTTGCTTTCTTGCCTTTGGCGCTTCGCACAACGGGCTTTGACCCTTCCGTCCCGCCATGTTAATCTCGCTCCAAGGCATATGAGAACCGCTCCCTCTATCGGCGAATACCTCATCCAACGGCTCTACGCCTGTGGCGTGCGCCACGTGTTCGGCATCCCAGGCGATTATGTGCTTGGATTCTACGACCAGCTTTCCAAGAGCAAGCTGCGCCTCATCAATACCTGCGACGAGCAGGGCGCCGGCTTCGCCGCCGACGCCTACGCCCGCGTGCGGGGCCTGGGCGCCGTCTGCGTCACCTACTGCGTGGGCGGATTGAAACTCACCAACACCACCGCTGAAGCCTTCGCGGAGAAGTCTGCCGTCGTGGTAATCAGCGGCGCGCCAGGGATGAAAGAGCGCGAGAAGAATCCACTGCTCCACCACAAGGTCCGCGAGTTTGACACCCAGAAGAAGGTGTTCGAGCAGCTTACCATCGCCTCGACGGTCTTGAGCGACCCGCAAACTGCCTTCCAGGAAATCGACCGCGTGCTGCACGCCGCCTTGCGGTTCAAACGTCCGGTGTATATCGAGCTCCCGCGCGACCTCGTCGCCGTGCCCGGCATTCCCCACCACAGGGCGGCTGAGATTCACGAGCGCAGCGACTACAAGAGCCTGCGCGAAGCCCTGGCCGAAGCCGAACAGATGATCAACGCCGCGCGCCAGCCGGTCATCCTGGCGGATGTCGAGGTGCACCGCTTCGGTTTGCAGGACCAACTCCTCAAGCTCGCGCGCAAGACCAATATCCCCGTGACCGCGACCGTGCTCGGGAAGTCGGTGATTGGCGAGGACCATCCCTTCTATCTTGGCGTCTATGAAGGCGGAATGGGGCGCGACGACGTCCGGCAATACGTCGAAGGCAGCGATTGCGTGATCATGCTGGGCGCGTTCTTGACTGATATAAACCTCGGCATTTACACCGCCCGCCTTGATCCGGCCCGCTCAATCTATGCCACCAGCGAGAAGCTCTCCATCCGCTATCACACGTACGAGGAGGTGCGCTTCAAGGACTTCATTGGCGGCTTGCTCCGCTTGCGCCTCCGCCGGCGCCGACTTGGCAAGATCCCCCGCCCCCCGCAGATAATTCCGCGTTCCGCACTTCGCACTCCGCACTCTCCCAAGGCTATCACGGTCAAACACCTCTTCGAACGGCTCAACGCGTTTCTGTCGGACAGCACGGTCGTCGTGGCCGACGTAGGGGACGCTTTGTTTGGGGCGGCCGATCTGTTCATCCGCGAGCGCACCGAATTCATCAGCCCGGCCTACTACACCTCGATGGGTTTCGCCGTGCCCGCGAGCGTTGGCGCCCAATTGGCCGACCCGAAGCTGCGTCCGCTGGTCCTGGTTGGCGACGGCGCCTTTCAGATGACGGGCATGGAATTGGCCACGGTCGCGCGCTACCATCTCAACCCGGTGGTAGTTCTGCTCAACAACCGCGGTTATGGCACCGAGCGGCACATGCAGGACGGCCCTTATAACGACGTATGGCCGTGGCAGTATCACCGCCTGCCTGAGATCCTGGGCGCGGGCCGCGGGTTCATCGTGGAAACCGAACTGGGGCTGGACCGCGCGCTGGAAGAAGCGGAACGGTGGACGGAGAGCTTTTGCCTGCTGGAGGTGCGCCTGGCGCCGCTGGACCGCTCGCCGGCGCTGGACCGCCTCTCGGCCCGCCTGGCCAGGCGGCTGTAGCCTACTGTTTCCGGGCGGTGATCCCGTGCCAGAAGCCGAGGCGGTTGCCGGTCAGAGCGATCAGCACGCCCAGCGCGGCGTTACAGATTGAAAACGGGAAGCTCTTCCAGGGCAGATAATCGTAGGAAGTAACGAACGTCTCGATCCGGACATCGGCCAACCCAAGCGGCGCGAGCATTCGCCGCAGCTCGCAGCTCGTGTAGCTCTTGGTGCCGACGCTTTCCATGTGATGCCACAGCACGTCGCGGAAACTCCGCCATGGACGCCCCCGGAACAGCGCGTACTTTACCCAGTGATGAAACGCGCACAGGGAGCGCCGGTTATAGAGCATAATCTTCACCTCGCCGCCAGGCTTCACGACCCGCACTAATTCTGCAACCGCCTTCTCAGTGTTGGGCGTGTGGTGCAGGACGCCCCAGGAATACCCCAAATCGAAACTACCCGTCTCGAACGGCAGGCTCTCCGCGTCGGCGACCTTCATGCAAGCCGGTGCCGGCAGACCATACACATTGATGCGGTGGGTCAGGTTGGCCAGCGCCTCCTCGGTGAGGTCCACCCCGGACGCCACGGCGCCCGCCCGCAGCCACTGAATGAAATCCGTGCCGGCCCCGAACCCGACCTCCAGCACCCGCTTGCCGTAGTAGCGGGTGAATTGCGCAAACGAGTGAATCATCGGCTGGTCCCGGTAACGCCACTCCTCGATTTGCTCGAAATACTCGCGCGTGAACTTCTGGGACTGCGCGTGCCAGGTATCGCACGAAGCGCGATTCCAATAGTCTTTGACTTCGGCTTTCAGGCTGTTGTCCGTCAATTCTGGCATGGCAAATACTCGCACGCTTGGCTCACTGTGCAGTCACCGTACACCAGGTTAACCGCCCCGGGCAAGGCGGAATCCGGTCCGCCAACTTCGCTTCCGCCGTCACTGACCTATTGCCGCCATAGCCTTGTCGGTTGAGAAGACCCAGACCAACAGTCCTGGAATCCGCTTCATCCTGACATCAATTCGAAGGAATAGATGCATCTGCTTCGGAAATTCGACTGGAGGGAGGAAGGTGTTCCTTCATTCCTTCAAGTGAATGTGTCTTCATGCGGCGTTCAATGCGGGGTGTGTCGCAGGGGGATGCACGACGCTTTCCAGCACAGTTCCACAAGTTGGGCAGATCCTCCCCTTGCACTCGCCTATGCATTTGGGGCAAAGGCGCGGCAGCAATGCCAAATAGATGAGGCTGCAGGGGAAAAATAATCCTCCGAGGAGGCCCCATGCCAATGGGCTTCGATTCTTCCGGTCCGCCACTACGCTCAGAATCAGAATCGCCGAGCCGTAAGTGACGATGACAAGCACGTCCTGGAAACCCTCCAAACGCATAGTCTGATCGGTGGCTAAGATCGGTTCCTCAGGTCGTGCTCACCGTCTGTTCCCTCTGCCAAGAGGGCGCGCGGGGTTCGCCGGCGAATAGTGGCGCGCTACTTTTTGGGATATTTGGCGCTCCGTCATCTTGTCGGCCGTTTCGAGGCAAGTGATGCGCAGATCGAGTTTGTGCCGCTCGATGCGCTTCCTCAGTTCGCCCTTTGCCTCCCCGGGACCGAAGAGCAGGATCGCCTCGGCCGGACGAATGCACGAAATGACTTCGTCATAGTAATTCGCCAGATGCCCCGTGTATTCTCGTTCGCGAGAATCATCGGCCGGGACCCTCTGCGCCTCAAAGCGGTCTCGGGAGGGCGAGCGACCGGAGCGACGAAGTTGCTTTTCGACATAGGATTTTATTCGCTTCGTATCCTGCCGTTTGCCTGAGACAAGCACGATGACGGCTTCTCGATGGTCAATCCACACACCAGCTACTGTTGAGTGCGTTTTGTAGATCGCCACCACGGCATTGTTTGCGTTTGTATTGGTCATAATGGTTGTGCTTTAGTCGCGTGATCTCGTGTTTTGACTCGTACTGACAGAAATGCGAGCCCGTTTCAACGGGGGGTTCCGGTTGTACCTTTAGCGCGTGGTGTGCCATGACCGCTTGTCCTTGGCTCGCATTGGCAAGGGAACTCCAGGTGGCCGATCCCGGAAGACTCGTAACCCACTTGCCAGCAATGACCTCCCTTCGGCAATTCTGGCTGGCAGGAGATGATAAATGATCTGCCGAATGAATGCCCGGGATCCAATCCAAGCCTCTTGTCCACTTTGCAAAGTGCACAGTGCGGGGGCGGTCGTCGTGCAAGTTGCACTGGATTGACCCACTTCAGCGTTCACCAAAGGGGACGCCAAAACCCTCTAACCAAGCTGGATTGAAGAGGTTAGAGCGCCGGACGTAAGACTGGCCCTCCTTTAGCTGGAGAAGCAGTGGAACTTGCGTAACCAAGCACATCGACGTTGGGATGGGGTGATCGGCCATATTTGCGATTTGATGATGGCCGAGCAGAGCTGGGTCATTCGTCGACTGGCCGTCAAAACCGGGAACTGGTTTTCCCGCACAGAGGTGCAGACGCCGGCGAGTCAGGTGGGCTGGGCCAGTCACGAGGAATATCGACATCGTTCCTGCATTTGACCGGTGAGACCGTCGAGCAGGGTTCCAGACAACAGTTGGCTCTGGTTGGCGCGGCAGATTGGCCGGGCCCAACAGATCAATCATCAAACAAGAGCGAAAGAATTCTGATTATATGAAAGACCTGAATAGCCCAGTCGCGGAAGCACCTCAACCCCCTGTTTTTCCCAGGACCTTTCACCGACTGCGGCCGAATACCAAGGCCGCCACCTCAAGTTCAAAGCCCCAAAAACGAGATGATATCTTTTCTAAATCCCGCGACCTGCGCGAAGATCGTGGCTCGCGCCAGATGAAGACGTCGCATAACCCACAAACCTTTCCGCACGGAGGGTAATTCCTAACCCATGAACACAAACCCACTCAAGGAAGGTGCATTGACTGAAAACTCGGCCGGCATCGGCACCGTTACTCGCAAAATGGTGCGGCAGCGCGCCGTCGAACTAGCGGTTATCAATGGCCGCTCCGCGCAGGAGGTTTCACCCTCCGACTGGGAACAAGCCCAGCTTGAATTAACGGGTAATTCGGACAGAGGCTCGAACGAGGTGACGCTTGAATTGGCGCCCGAATCCGAACGCTGGGATCCTGTACCCGGCTCTACGGGAGGCAATGTGCCAGTGGCGGCCGGCGAAGATGAGGACGCCGAAGGGCGGAGCGATAATGAGAGGCTGGTAGATGAAGGGATGGCTGGAGCGGAGTATGATCAAACGCGCCAGGCGACTTTGGAGTGAATGGTCCACGGTTGCCCGCAAAGCGACATGAACACCACATCCAAGGCCTATCTCGTGGGCGGAGGGATCGGATCCCTGTCCGCCGCTGCCTTCATGATTCGTGACGGTGGCTTGCCTGGCGGAAATATTTCGATCTTGGAAGCCGCGCCCGTCCTGGGCGGAAGTCTCGACGGTGCTGGAGATCCCGAGGGCGGCTACTCCATGCGCGGCGGACGCATGGTGACAACTGACAACTACGAATGCACCTGGGATCTTTACAACTCGATTCCCTCGCTGAACAACGCAGGCAAGACGGTATTCGAGGAGACCGTGGAGTTCAATGAGCAGCACAAGTCGCATTCGCTGGCGAGGTTGGTTGACAGCCGTCGCGCGAAGGTCCCGGTGACTTCGATGGGGTTCTCCATGCAGGACCGTATCGAATTGCTGAAACTCAGCCGTGCCGACGAAGAGGCGTTGGGCGCCAGTTGCATCACCGACTGGCTTTCGCCGGGGTTCTTCGAGACCGCATTCTGGTATATGTGGGCCACCACGTTCGCCTTCCAGCCGTGGCACAGCGCGGTTGAGTTCAAGCGTTACCTGCACCGTTTCATGCTCGAGTTCTCCCGCATTGAAACTCTCGCAGGCGTCAAGCGAACCATCTACAACCAGTATGACTCCCTGGTCCTCCCTTTGCAGACCTGGCTCAAAGCCCAAGGCGTCCGTTTGATCACGGATTGCACGGTGACCGACCTTGAGCACAAAACCGAGGACGGCAAGTTCATCGTGACCGCCATTCATTGTCTGCGGCAGGGCAAAAGCGAAGTGATTGCCGTGAATGATGCCGACCTTGTCTTCTTGCAAAACGGCTCCATGACCGACGCGTCCAGCCTGGGTTCGATGACGAGCGCGCCCAGGAAGCTGACTAAAGTAGATAACGGCGGCTGGACTCTCTGGGAGAAGCTGGCAAAGGGCCGATCGCAGTTTGGCAATCCGGCAGCCTTTAGCAGTTGCATCGCGCAGTCGTGTTGGGAGTCGTTCACCGTCACGCTGAAGAACCCCGCGTTCTTCGACAAGATGAACCAATTCAGCGGCAATGAGGCGGGCACCGGCGGGCTGGTGACGTTCAAGGACTCGAATTGGCTGATGTCCATTGTGCTGGCCCATCAACCTCACTTCATCAACCAGCCGGCCGAAGTGCAGGTGTTCTGGGGATACGCGCTGTTTCCGGACCGCATCGGCAATTTCGTTCCGAAGCCGATGGCCGAGTGCAATGGCGCGGAAATCCTGCGGGAACTCTGCGGCCACCTGCGATTCGATATGGAGGCCGTTGAAGCGGCCAACTGCATTCCTTGCCGAATGCCCTACATCACAAGCATGTTCATGCCCCGCATGCGCAGCGATCGCCCGCTGCCGGTGCCACGCGGCTCGCGGAATCTCGCCTTCGTCAGCCAGTTCGTCGAGATTGCGGATGATGTCGTCTTTACGGTCGAGTACTCGGTGCGAGCTGCCCAAACGGCCGTTTATGAGTTGCTCGGCCTCGATCGCAAGATCCCGCCCATAAAGCCACACGACAAATCGCTTGGAACCCAGTTTGAGGCCTTGATCAAGGCTTTTAAGTGAAGCGGGGGCGACGTCGCAGACTATTCCCAGGCAACGAAATATAAACACAAATTCCACCACACAAAGCCAATGACTCAATCAAACACCATGAGCAAAATCGCCGTCATATATCATTCCACCTACGGTCACACAAAGCTTCAGGCCGAGGCCGTCTTGCGCGGCGCGCAGGGCGTTCCCTCCATCACGGCCCAGCTCTATACTGCGGAGGAGGCCGCGGCGCACCTGGACGAACTGGACTCGGCCGATGCCCTCATTCTGGGTTGCCCGACTTACATGGGCAGCATGTCCGCCGGCATGAAGTCTTTCATTGAGGCCGCCGCCAAAAAGTGGTTCACGCTCGCCTGGAAGAACAAGATTGCGGGGGCCTTCACGAACTCCTCCTCATTTTCTGGTGACAAGCTCAATACGCTGGTCGGACTCGTCATCAACGCCATGCAACACGGAATGATTTTCGTAGGTTTGGGGATGATGCCGTCCGCTAACAAGCCCGATGCTATGAATCAAATCGCAGGTCCGGGGCCCGAAGCCCACAACCGCGTTGGCTCGTTCATTGGACCGATGGCTGCTAGTTTCCAAGTCAATCCGCCGGGAGCCCCCACCAAGGGCGACCTCGAGACGGCAGAGCTGTATGGTCGCCGCGTCGCGGAAATCACCCTTCAATTCGTCCGGGGAAGAAAAGCCCCGTAAGGGGCTGGCAGTACGACATCATAAAACTCGAAGGCCATTGTTCTATGTCAAAAATTGCAAGCCGCGAGATCCGGCTGGCCTCCCGCCCGAGCGGGATTCCAACCGCAGCTAACTTTACCCTGGCGAGGATAGAACTGGCGCCACCGCAAGACGGACAGGTGCTGGTCCGCAATCGCTATATGTCGGTGGACCCATACATGCGCGGTCGCATGAACAGCGGGAAATCGTATGTACCTCCTTTTGAGATAGGCAAGCCACTGGAAGGCGGCGCAGTCGGGGAGGTCGTCGAGTCGCGCGCCGATGGATTCAAGCCGGGCGACGCCGTTACCTCCAGCTTTGGCTGGCGAGAGTATTTCATAGCTTTGCCCAAAGAGTTGCATCCGGTCAGCCAGGAGATCCAGCCGCTCTCGGTTTACCTTGGCGCCTTGGGCATGACCGGGATGACCGCCTGGGCCGGGCTGCATTTGGTGGAGATCAGGGCGGGGGAAACCATCTTTATCTCAGGAGCCGCCGGCGCAGTGGGAAGCATGGCCGGGCAATTGGCAAAACTGCGGGGGTGCCGCGTCATCGGGTCAGCCGGTTCGATGGAAAAGGTCATGTTTCTGCAGGGAGAATGCGGGTTTGATGTCGCCTTCGATTACAAGGTCGGTCCGGTCCTCGAACAACTGAACGTGGAGGCGCCGGACGGGATCGATGTCTATTTCGATAATGTGGGCGGGGAAGCGCTCGAAGCGGCACTCTCCGCTTTGCGGGTGCATGGCCGGATCATCGCCTGCGGCGGGATCTCTGGTTATAACGACGAGAAGCCGCGCCCCGGGCCCTCCAATCTATTCAACATCACCACCAAGCGGCTGACCGTGAAGGGGCTGATGGTGTTTGACTGGCTGGACCGCCAAACCGAGTTCGAGAAGGAAGTGGGGGGCTATTTCAAAGCTGGCAAGCTGAAGCACAAGGAAACAGTCGTGAAAGGAATTGACCAAGCGGTGGGCGCGTTCCTCGGCCTCTTCCAAGGGCGGAACGTCGGCAAGATGGTCGTAGAGCTGGCTTGAGCCCGGGCCTCGGGGGTTCTCTTATGAGCGACAACTTTCTGGAAATCAAAGCCCTTACGCGCCGATTCGGCTCATTTACGGCGGTCGATGCTCTAACCCTTTCAGTCAACGTCGGCGAAGTCTTCGGCTTGCTCGGCTCCAACGGGGCGGGCAAGACCACCACGATCAAGATGCTCACCACGCTGTTACCGCCCACCTCGGGCGAGGCACGCGTGGCCGGTTTCTCCATCACCACCCAAGCGGTCGACGTTCGCCGCGCCACCGGTTATTGTAGGCCAGCAGGTGAATTTGGGCTCGGCGTTGCGACGACGACCAACCGATGAAGCGGTCGCACGCTCCCAGATGCCGGGGAGCCGAAGACTAGGCCAGAGCGGCCACTGGTCGGCCCTGGGCGTAAATCGAGGATTTCAGATGCTCGCCGACCGGCCGGGTATGACCCAAGTAATGGTGTACCTCCATGAGGCTGCCGAAGAGTTTTTCGGCCGCCGTGCGCCGGACCTGGTGGATCTCCAACGCACCCAACTGAGCCAAAGAACATGCCAACGGTGCGCTCACCCACTCCGATGGATAAGTGGGTGCTCGATGCTGCGTGACATTGTTGGGCGGGCAAAACCGCTGAGCCGGCAGTCCAATGTGACCCGCCCGGTGCAACTCCAGCATCAGGCTCCGGGCACACCCCAGCCTCGCCATAGGCACACCGTAGCCTCACCGTAGATAACAATGTTATCTACGGTGAGGCTACGGTGAGGCTACGGTGGAATGGCGCGTAGTTAAGCCCTTTTATTTTTGATGGTTTTGCGAGAGCGCAGGTGGGTTTTCCAGTAGTTGCGGGGCCGGGTCATCAACGAGTAACGCTTGTGGCGGCGTTTGAGGACGCG
>Ga0182014_10003404_pt1 | contig 19090 bp, 12 predicted proteins | sample 612S2DmetaG_FD_120489 | JGI IMG/M metagenome (GOLD analysis project Ga0182014, IMG submission 120489) | Permafrost microbial communities from Stordalen Mire, Sweden - 612S2D metaG | ecosystem: Environmental > Terrestrial > Soil > Wetlands > Permafrost | place: Sweden: Stordalen | collected... | reverse complement strand
CGGCGAGCATATCGCGGTAATGGCCGGTCCGTGCGCGATCGAAAATCGCGAGCAGATCTTCACGATTGCCGCGTGCGTGAAGGCCGCGGGCGCAGGTTTTCTGCGCGGAGGCGCCTTCAAGCCGCGCAGCTCGCCCTACGCTTTTCAGGGACTGGGGATTCCGGGGCTGGAACTGATGCACGAGGCCGCGGAGGCCAACGGCCTGCTTACGGTGACCGAAGTCATGGAGATTTCGCAGATCGAGTCCATGCTGCCTTACACCGACTGCTTCCAGGTGGGGGCGCGCAACATGCAGAACTTCAACCTGCTGCGCGAGTTGGGCCAGGTGCGCAAGCCTGTGCTGCTGAAGCGCGGCATCGCCGCCACTATCGAGGAGTTGCTGTTGTCGAGCGAGTACATCATGGCGGGCGGCAACTACGAAGTGATCCTGTGCGAGCGCGGCATCCGCACCTATGAGACTTCGACGCGCAACACGATGGACATCGCGGCGATTCCGGTGGTGAAGAAGCTCTCGCACTTGCCCATTGTGGGCGACCCCTCGCACGGCACCGGCCGCCGCGACATGGTTCCCGCCATGGCCAAGGCCGCCGTGGCCGCGGGCGCGGACGGAATTCTGATCGAGATTCACCCCAACGCCGACAAGGCTGCCTCCGACGCCGCGCAGACCCTGTATCTGGATCAATTTGAGAAACTGATGGGCGAGTTGCGGGTGATTGCTGCGGCGGTGGGGAGAACGCTGTAAGTTTAGAATTGCTTCAATCGGTGGCGGAGTTAGCGTTGCTAGCGGAGTTAGCGGGGCTAGCCTTTCCTAACTTCGCTAACCTCGCTAACACCGCTAACACCGCGCCTTTTCAAGACAGTTTGAGCAAGAAGGTCCGCATGATCGAACGCATCGCCATCCTGGGCACGGGCCTGCTGGGCACATCGGCGGGGCTGGCGCTGCGCGCGGCGGGTTTTCGAGGGCAGATTGTTGGGTGGAACCGGAGCCCGGAGCAGGCTCAGGTTGCGCTCTCGATGGGAGCGATCGACCGGATTGCGGCAGACCCCTTGCAGGCGGCGCGCGAGAGCCAGGTGGTGCTGCTCTGCATGCCCATCTATGCGACTCTGGACTATATGGAGAAGCTGGCCGGCGTGCTCGGTCCCGATCACCTGGTCACCGACGTGGGCAGCACCAAGGGCCAAATCTGCCTGGCCGCCAGCCGCTTGTTCAGCCGGCCGGATCGCGCCGCGTTCTTGCCCGGCCACCCCATGGCGGGCAAGGAGCGGGGCGGCGCCGAGTTGGCCGACGCCGAGCTTTTCCGCGGAACGGTATGGCTGTTCACCGACGATCCGGATTGCCAGCGCTCGCCGCACTCCGCTGAGCTGGTGAAGGCCTGGCGGGAGTGGGTCGCTGCGATGGGCTCAAAGACCATAGACCTGGACCCCGCGCGCCACGATGAACTGGTGGCCTGGGTCAGCCACCTTCCCCAGTTTGTGGCGACGGCTCTGAGTGCGCTGCTTGAGGAAGAAGTGGGCGGCGCGCCGGAGTTGAAAGACGTGGGCGGGCGAGCCCTGCGCGAGATGACCCGCCTGGGCGCAAGCCCGTACTCCATGTGGCGGGATATTGCTTATACCAACACCGAGGCCGTCGAGGCGGCGCTGCACGCGCTGGAGCAGCGGTTGGCCCACCTGCGCGAAAACCTCCGAACCCCGGAGCTGCGCGATGAGTTCGAGCAGGCGAATCGGTTTCGGCGGGAGTAACGAATGGTGATCTCACCTATTCGCAAGTGGTTCCGTGACCCGCTCTTCCTGCTGGCCCTCGCAGCGGGGCTGATCGCATTCGCGGTGCAATCCGGAGAGCTGGGCTGCGCGGACACACAGCATCGGGAGCAATCCGCTCATGCGTTCTGGACCTCGGAACCGCCGGTATTCCCTAATGAGTATCCCGAGTTTGGCGTACACGGCCGCGGAGGCAGGTTGCAGAGCTGGTACGGGATCGGGCAATCGCTTCTGATGTTGCCGGCAGATGTGTTTGGGACTTACGTGGAGCGGCTTCCGGTTTTCGCAGGCTACAACGGGAGCGATCCCAGTGTGCGCAATATCATCGTGAGCTACAGCACCAATATCTTCCTTAGTGTGCTTACCTCTCTGGTTTGCTTCCGGCTCCTGAGGCAATTGAACTTCGGGGTGAAACAGGCAGTTTGCGGCGTTCTGGCTCTGCTGGTGCTTACCACGCATCTCCATTACACGCAGAACATGATGGAGAACAACTACATTTGCCTGCTGACACTCTCCGGGTTCTCGTATCAATATGAGTGGCTGCGCAACGGCAACCGGCGCGCGCTGCTGATTGGCTCAGGGGCCTTTGGACTGAATCTGCTTACCCGTCTGACTACGGGTCTGGACCTGCTGGCCGGGGCGCTTTTTGTGCTGCTCGTGCTGTGGCTGGACGGGATTCGCGGCAAGGCGCTTTGGAATCGTTGCCGCAGTTACATGGCGACCGCTCTTCCGGTCTATGTGTTCTTCGGGCTGCTGGACCGCATCTATCAGTACTATCGCTTTGGGTCGTTTTTCAACACTTACATGAGCGTAACCGCTCGCGAGACCCTGCAACGAAATCCAACGTGGCCTGCCAATTATCCATTTGAGACTCCTTTCCACGTCGGCTTCTTCGGGGCGCTTTTCGCACCGGAAAAGTCGATCTTTCTCTTCGATCCGCTGCTGATTTTGATGATTCTGCTTGCCGCAGTGGCCTGGAGACGATTCAGCCCGGTGGTCAAGGCGTATGCAATCACCGGCTTCGTGCTGCTGCTGGCATATATCAGTTTTTACGCGAAATATACGGTGTGGAGCGGCGATTCCGCCTGGGGCGACCGCTACGTTTCGACCGCTGTCGAACTGGCGGCTCTGCTGGCTGTGCCGCTGCTGCTGCGTCATCGCAGCGACGTGGGAAGAATGGTTTGGGGCGTGGGAGTCGGACTGGTTGCTGTCAGCGCGGTGGTGCAGGCCGCATCGGTCGCATTTTGGTTATCGCTCGAGTTATACCAGATAGAATTACTCGGTCACCCGACCTTCGTGGTTCCGCTGCGTCTTGAGAACGTGGTTGCATTCGCGCTGGGGAAGATGGACGCCTGGGGCCTGGGCACCCACGCGATGACCGAGGATCCATGGGACTACGTTCACATCAGCACGTGGAATTCTCTACCCTTCCTGCTGAAACGTTCAGGTGTGGCGCCTATGTGGGTGGTGAACCTCACGTTCTTTATGTGGGGCGCGGGACTGGCTGGATTGGCGTGGGTCTTGTTGTGGCTTCGCAAAGCGCTTGCGCGGGTCAATTAGTCCGATGCGCAATCCGCGCCGAGAATGAGTGCCAACGTCTGCGCGACGGACGTGATACTCAGTTGACAAAGAATTTCCTTCGCATTCGACAGGCGATGGAATCAGGAGTTTGACCTGCATTTGAGGCACGGAATGCGGCTCTGGCTGCTCAAGGATGGAAGGTTCCCGCAAGAGCTTTTCCAACTCGGGAGGGCGCCGGGCTGGCCGGTCCAGTGCCTCGGTGAAGGCTCGCCATTGCTCGTTGGCTAGAGCGAAACCAGAGTTGGTGTGACCTGATGAAGTCGGTGCCGGGTCTCCGCTCCCTGGTGGTCCCGTCGACTCGAGGGTTGCGGTTCAGGATACAGTCACTCTGGTTCCGCTCTAGCTCGAAATGCCTTTGGTCCGCTTGCTCTTCTTCCTTCGCTACATCCATATAGCGCCCCATGCACACAGTGTGCGCAAATTGAGGCATGTACAGATGCCTTACGATGGGCGCGGCTATTGTCCCTCGTCGGGCTTCGCCGCTTCCTTCGCCGGATCAAGCGCGTGGAAGCCTTCTACCTTGGCGGCTTCGAGCAACTGCGGCGAGGCGGAGACAAAGATGATCTCCGTGCCCTGGAACATGTCGCGGGCGACGAGGGCGGCGCCAAGTTGGAGGGTATCGGGCCAGCGCAGCGTGGTGCGGTCGAGGAGTTGGCGCGCGGCTTCCAGCACGGCCGGGTTCAGCGGCTGCTGCACCATGCGCGCGGCTTCCATGCGCAGAATATCGAGCGCGGCCACGGCATCTTCCGCGGAGATGTCTCCGGACCGCTCGCGCCGCCGCACGGCAGCGTAGACCTCCAGCGGCGTGGAGGCGGAAATCAGCTTGCGATTGTCCTCGACGGCTTCCATCAGGCGGATCAGGGCGTCGGTTCCCTGCTCCTGCACAAACAGCTTGGCGAAGGCCGTGGACTCAAGAAAGTAGCAGCTCACAGGTTCCCCCGTTCCTCTTCGATGGCCTCGGCGATGGAGTCGCCGTGAACCGCGACGGGATGGAAGCGCTGGGCCTCCTCGGGAATGCCGGCCTCGGCGCGGTTGAGACGGATGGTGGTGGTGGGATAGGCGGGGGTCTTGGGGTTGGCGATCTTGCTGGTGAGCACCACGCCGCGCTGGATGGCTTCAGCCAATACCGCCTGGCGCGATCCGGGGTGCTGATTCCAGCGGAAGGCCTTGCGCGGCAGGAACGAGTCGCGGAACCATTTGAGGGCGATGAAAGCGTGCCCGCCCCGCTCCGCCTCGGCCAGCGCGGCGCACAGCTCTTTCACGCGGGCGTCCAGATCGGCGGGAATCACGGCCTCCTGCCCGTCGTCGTCCTCGCCGTCGAAGGCGTGCTCGGCAGCCGCTCGCGGGGAACGGGTAGCACGCGGAGCAGATTCGCCGTCGCCGATGCGCTCAAAGTAGATGCGCACCTCGTCCTCTTCCGGCGACCACGTCTCAGCCGTCGCGTTGCGGCGCTTGCTGCGGCCGTTTTCGCTGCACAGTTCGACGATGGCCTGATATCCGGGAGGCGCCAGGAAGCGCAGAGCGCGCGCCAGGCCGGGGTCCGGGGAAAACGCCAGGTCGTTGAGGGCTTCTTCCACAATTTCTTCCGCGTCGGGAATGCTCAGGTTGCTTACATCTACGCTGCCCTGTGCAGCTTTTGTCGATTTCATTTCTTTCTTCTCCGTATGCCGCGCCTCCCGCCTGCCGTGCGCCAAAACCTCTCCGGCCGGCTTTCCGGCCTGATTCCGGGGTTCGATTGCACCGCGCGCCGCGGGCGAAAGAGAGCAGCCTTAGTTCTAAACCGGTGCCATCGCTTTGGGTAAACTCTGGTCCCTTGCGGCGATGGTTGAAGCGTCTTTGGACTGGATCCGCGGGATCTTGCCTATATTCTGCAAGTGAATGCGGCCCGTATCGTCTCCCGAATCAATGTAAGGCGATCCATGGTATTCATTCGGCTCTTACCCAACACAAGCCATCTTCCACTTCTCTCTTCTACCCCACATGGATTCGAGTAAGGCTTTAGCTAATCCCTCGGTTCAAAGCTATACAACCCACAGTGTACCCGATAATGCAGCCTCGCGCTCTATCGTGTGGTACTGATGTGCGCCCGGTCACTTCGGGGCGACCCCGATTCCAAGGAAAAGTTGCGCACCCACGGCGCTTCTTTCAGGGGGTGACTTCGTACAATAGGAGATATGCGCCATTGTTTGCCTCTTCTGTTGCTTTTGTGTCTGGCTTCAACCGGACTGTGCGTCGATAACCCGGCCTTTGACCTCTCCGGGCCAAAGGTGGACGTGCATGTGAAACGCGGAGAGATCACGCTGCCGATCGGCGAAGTCCCCAACCTGCTGGCTGGAGACCGGCTCTGGGTTCATCCCGACCTGCCCGAGAGCCAGTCTGCCCATTATGTGCTGATCGTCGCATTTCTGCGCGGGGCCACCAATCCACCGCCGCCGGAGTGGTTTACCCGCGTGGAGACCTGGAACCGCGCCGTGCGGAACGAGGGTGTGTTTGTCACGGTTCCCGCCGAGGCGCAGCAGGCTCTGATTTTTCTTGCGCCGGAGACGGGCGGCGACTTCAGCACCCTGCGTGCCGCCGTGCGCGGGCGGCCAGGCGCATTTGTGCGCGCCACCCAGGACCTGCAGGCTGCCAGTTGGGATCGGATGCGGCTGGATACCTATCTGGCCGAGGTCAAGGTCACCTCCCAGACCGATCCCTCCTTGCTCAAGGAACGCACCGAAATGGCGGCCCGCAGCCTCGCCATCAAGCTGGACCAGCAATGTTTCGACAAGCCCAGCGACCAGCAGGCCCCGTGCCTGGTGCAGCACACCGATGGGCTGGTTCTGGACGACGCCAACGCGCAATCGCTGGTGACGCAGCTGACCAGCGGTTCGACCGGCGACCTGATGAACCAGCTCAGTTCCTCGACCTTGGCCGGGGCGGGCGCTTTTAGCCCCTATGTCGGCGCCATCGTGGACACGGCCAAGATTCTCGCCTCGTTGCATACGGCGCATTTCCAGTACATTCCCGCGCTGGCGCTGCCGACCAAGGATACGCTCAACCTGCGGCTGAACGTACCGCCGTCGTTCCGCGATCCCAAGTCGGTGGTGGTGGTTGCGCTGCCGCCGGTGGGGCCCGTCAAGCCGCCGCCGCTGCATCCGGTGAATCCGGCGGAGAGTTTTTGCGCGCAGAAGCCCGGCCTGGTGTTGTCCGTCGAGGGGGCGCCAATGGTCTTTTCCACCCAGTTGGCCTACGGACTGACGCTGCACATCGAGACCCACGTGGCTTCAAAAAGCTCTTCGGTGGACCTGCCGGTGAAGGCCGATCCGTCTGAAGGCGGCCTGGTGCTGGTGCATCCGGTGCCCCCCCTGCCGGAGGCTGATTTGACCGGCATTTTGCGCGGCAAGTGGGGTTTTGACGACTGGGAGGGGCCGCGCTTCCACTTGCACGCGGCTCAGCCCGGCAAGTGGACCCTGGCGGCGGGCGACCAGTCTGCCCTGGTGGTGGGCCGCGAGGACACGCTGCACCTTGAAAACGACAGCATGATTTGCGTAGACCGTGTGGAGGAACAGGCCGCCACTGGCAATCCGGTGAAGCTGACCTGGAAATCTCCGAAGCCGGAGTTGCTGGAAATCGCCGTGCCCATGAAGGACGCGGCTCCGGGGCCTGTAACCCTCGAGATTTACCAGTTTGGGCTGGAGAAGCCGGACAGTCTGCCCCTGAAGGCCTATGCCGAGGCCGCTTCGCTGGACCGGCTGACGCTGAGCGCCGGCGACACAGTGGCTTTCCTGAGAGGAACCCGGCTTGACGAGGTGGCAAAGGCCGAACTCGACGGGGTCACGCTGACGCCATCCGTCCTGAGCCGCGTGCAGGATTTCGATCAGTTGGCGATGAACGCCGCTGGTTCCACGGCCAACCTGGACCCCGGAAAACGCTACGTTGCCAATGTGCAGTTGCGGGATGGCCGCCAACTGAATGCGCCCGTGACCGTGGAGCCTCCACGCCCGCAGGTCGCGTTGCTGAGCAAGGGCATGCAGCAAGAGGCTTCCGCGACGCCCTCGCCGGTGCATCTGGGCAGTCCGGACGACCTGTCCGTCGAGGGGCGGTTCGTCTTTTTCCTCAGGTCCATTGTGCCGGTGAAGTTTCCCCGCAGCGAGAAGGTGGAGGTGGCCGCGGAAGACGGCAGCTTCCGCACCGTGCTGGCGCTGGCCGATGGCAGTCTGATGCTCGAGGACTCGAAGACGGCGATGGGCATGGTGGAACCGCTGGTCCGCTTCGGCTCCTCGGCCTTTGGGCCGGTGCAGGCGCGGGCGATGTCGGCCGACGGGGTGACCGGCGACTGGCTGCCCCTGGGAACTCTGGTGCGGCTGCCCGGATTCAAGGAACTGCACTGCCCGCCCGCCGTTGCCAAGCCCTGCACGCTGACCGGAACGAATCTTTTCCTGGCCGCGTCCATCGCAGCCACGACCGACTTCAACAATGCCACCGATGTGGCGCCGGTCTTTACGGGAACCCAGTTGAATGTGCCCCACCCGGCCAACGGTGTGCTCTATTTGCGGTTGCGCGACGACCCGGAGAAAGTGCAAACGCTGACCCTGCCGGTGATGCCCATGACGCCTTTTACGCCAGCGGCGGCGCCTGTCCAGCCCGCCGCTGCTCCAGCAACATCGCCAGCCGCACCGCAGCCAACGCCCGCAAAAACAGGGCCGTAAGAGGCGCTCAAAAATCCAGAAACGCAAACCTGAATACAAATTACCCCATCCCGGCAAACAAACGTCCGGCCGCCGGGATGGGGCAATGACCTCTGGCCGCTCATTGCGGCATGCGCGCAAGCGCTCTACTGAAAATATGCCGCGTTTTTCGCGGCAAACTCCGCCTTTTCCGCCGGCAGATCGTCGATCGGGAAGATGGCGTTCTGCGCGCAGACGTCGGCGCAGTTTCCGCGGTCGATGCACTCTTCGGGGTTGATGAACACCTGGGAAACGGTCCCTGCGGCCGGATCGTCCGCCGTTGGCGCAATGGCAGCGGTGGCACACTCTGCTGCGCACACAAAGTCCAGTGTACAGGCATCGGTAACTACGTAAGCCATAATGAAATGCGCCTCAATCGATTCTGGGGTTGCTTCCGGGCGCTCGTTCTGCGAAGCACCCCTCAGTTCGAGGCTACCGGGCCTGGTGCCGGGCCACCTCGATAAGAATCACACCCAGGGAGGAGTCTCCCTGATTACGGTACGCGGCCAATCTCAACCCTGCTGTAACCGCCTCTTGACATTCCATCGGCAACTTACGGTTCGCCATGAAGGCATGACTGCTGTGGGCTGTTCTCCCTTCGCACGGCTATCGCCTGCTGGAACTGGAAATGCGCCCTGCTGAGCGCGGCCGCAGGCCATTCATGAGTGCTTTATTCACCCCTGTGACGGCGCGGGAGAAGCGAAGTAAGGCAAGGGCAGAGACCTGCCGCGGTCTCTGCCGGATTCAGCCCGCTTCTGTCCTTGCGCACCGCAGTGGAGACCGAACCCAGCCGGGATCAGAAGATGCGGACTCGAATGCCTGAACTGACGCCGAAAGAAGACAAGCCGCCATAGTGGAACAGGGGCCAGTATTGATACTCGAAGTCGGCGAGCCGCACGCGGATCCTGCGCGTGATACGGAAGTCGATCCCGCCCCCCGGCGCAATCACCAGGTCAGTGTCGTGGCCAAGGTTATAGGAATAATTGAATTGGCCGAACCCCACCAGCCCCTTGGTATAGGGCTGGAGCCTCCCAAAAGTCAAGTGGTAACGGGGACCGATCAAATAGGTCGTCGTGTGGACATTGGCCGTCTGGTGGAACATCAGCCATTGCGCCTCGCCTTCGAACCCAATGCGGCGCTTGGTGTCCAGGTCGGCGATTGCGGCGACGCCGAGCATCTTCCGCGCGCCATATTTCAGGTAGTCCCCGGAAGCTGTGGCGCCCACCGTCAGGTTGTAGCCGCCGGCATCCCCCTCCGGCACCACCTGCCCGGACGCTGGGCGCGCCATTGCGAAACAAACCGCCAGAAGAACTACGGGGAAGACCGCGTTGCCGCCAAACCGTAGGCCCAGCTTGCCACCCCAGAGGCGAAGACCTGTCGCAACCACCCCAGGAAGCAACGACCGCTTCCTGGGGACCCCGTCCCCTTCACCCCAGCGAGCAAAAATCGCTCTCCGCGACCCGAGGGCACCCGCCCGAGTTGCTGGCAGCCCCGGCAAGCCGCACCACTCTTTACCGAAACCATGGAAGCTCTTCATCTCTCTCCTGCAGCGTGCTTCATGAGTTCGCCCTATTGCGTGACGGTCATCGTCAAGTTCTGATAGTGGGTCACGTCGCTGTTGGTGCCCGTGGCGGTTACCTGGATCACATAGGTGCCCGGTGCGGCGGTGGCCTGGCTGAAGCCGGAGCAGCCGTTCACCAGCATGGCGGCGCAGGAGAGTAGCAGAAGCAGCACTGTGGTGAAGACCGCCCCGTGCCGCTTGCGGAATCGCCAGAAGATCCAACCGAAAAAGACGCTGAGAGGCAGGGACAAGATGGACAAGCCTGCCAGATATGCGCCCCGGTTCCCTGTATGCGAGTTCATCGCGGACGTGCCACCGCTCAGCGGGTTGTTTGTGTCGATCGTAAGCTGGACGGTCTGACTGGCGTTCGCCGCGAGGCTCACGTCCTTGCTTGCGAAGTGACAGGTGACCGCTGCCGGAAGCGACGCGCAGCCCATCCCGATGTTGCTGTCGGCATAGCCGCTGATAGAGGTAAGCATCACGGTGACCGTGGCGTTCTGCGTTGTAGCCATGGTCACGCTGGGCGGATTGACGGTGAGATTGAAGCTGGTCGGTGTGCCGGAGACCGTAGCCGGCTGCGACGTGGACGTGTTATGCAGCAGGTCCCCGCTATATACGGCGACGATGGTGTAGGTGCCAGTGGCCAGATTCGGGTAGAGAGTCGCGACTCCGCTCGAATTCAGGGCGGTCGATCCGATTTGCGTCGTTCCATTGCTGAACGTAACCGTGCCTGTGGGCGTGGGGCCGGTGCTACCGACAACCGTAGCCACCAGACTCACCTGCGGAGACGTGCCGTCCGTCGTCGAGGCGCCCAGAGCCGTGGCCGTCGGGATGGTCGCCACCAGCAGGTTGATCGTCGGAGATGTGCTCGGCGAGTCGTTCGCGTCCCCGGCATAGCTCGCCGCAATCGAGTGGGTGCCGGGAGGGAGCGTGGCGTAGCTCAACGTGGCTGCACCGGTGGCGTCCAGGGACGCAGTGCCGATGGATACGCCATCGGCAGAGAAGGCGACACTGCCCGTCGGTATTCCGCCGTTGCCCGTCACCTTGGCTACAAAGCTGGCCGGGGAATACACGATGGCGGGACTCGGACTGACCGTGACAGCGGTCGCAGTGGTTGCAATTTGCACCGTCAACGGATATGGTGCGGACGCGCTTCCGCTGTCATTGGTATCTCCCGAATAGGTTGCAACAATCGAGTAAGCCCCAACCGCGAAGGTCGAGTTGATGGTGGCCGTACCCGCTGCGCTGAGCGCTGCGCTTCCCAGATTGTTGGTCCCACTCGTAAATGTAATCGTTCCCGTCGGCGTGGACACGCCCTGCGTTACCTTCACGGTCGCCGTGATGGCCACCGCCCCGCCTGCGATCCCCGGGCTCGGAACCGCGCCCACGGTCGTTGACGTCTGCGCCTGATTCACCACCTGCGCGACCGCCGTGGAAGTGGCGGAACTGTAGTCCACGTCCCCCTGGTAGGCTGCCGTGATGGAATGCGAGCCGACGGCAAGCGTAGAGGTCGTGAACGTGGTTTGGCCCGTGCCGTCCGCCAGGGTGCTCGTTCCGATCTGTTTCCCTCCATCAAGAATGTTGACCGTTCCGGTGGCAGGGCCGGTTCCGGTGGGAGGGACTGCCACGAGAAAGGTGACGGAAGTTCCATAGCTCGAGGGGTTGGGATTTGAAACCAGCAAGACAGTCGCCGGCGCCAGCACGTCCTGGTTCAAAACAGCCGAAGTGCTGCCTTGAATCTGGTTGCTTGCGTCCCCCACATAGGTCGCGGTGATCGAATGCGGGCCGTCGGCGAGCGTCGAGGTGGCAAGAGTTGCCACGCCCGTCGCGTTGAGGGTGGAGGTGCCGAGGATCGCCGCGCCATCCGAGAAGACGACGGTGCCGTCCGGGGCAACGTTTCCACCGCTGGGCGGCACCGTCACCGTTGCGGTGAACGTGACTGGCGCGCCTATGGCAGATGGGTTCTGGCTGGAAGTGAGGGTGATGGCCGTACCCTCGAGTACGGTCTGGGTCAGAGGCGCCGAGGTGCTCGAGTAGTGGGTCGCGTCGTTGTTGTACGACGCCGTAATCTTGTGCACTCCGACCGTAAGCGTGGAGGTTGCGTAGACGGCAACGTCTGCTGCATTCAAGATGACAGGCGATCCTACGTTGACGCCGTCCACCGCGAAGGTGACGGTGCCGGTTAGATTGCCGGTTCCCGCGCCCGTGGTCACGGTTGCGGTAAAGCTAACGTTTTGCCCGTATCCGGATGGGTTGATGCTGGAAGTCAACGTCGTCGTTGTCGAACTGACAATGGTTGCAATCCCGAACAATTCGATGTCCAGGGGCGAATTCACGGTGTCGCCGGCGACGTCCACATTGCCGGTCAGCGGTTCCGACACAACGGAAGGTGGAAACACCACTGCGAGGGAAGGTGCAAACACCGCGCCGATCTGGCAATCGCCATCCACGGCCAGCAAAGGAGGACTGACGGTGCAGGTCGTCGTACCCGGATCGAGTGCGGTATTGGCGCCCAGGGTGATGGCGGTCAGATCGAGTGGAGCGTTCCCGTCGTTTTCAACAGTCTGGCTCAGCGGCGCGGATTTCTCTCCTTGGCGGACCAATGTCCCCTCGAAATTCAGAGCCACAAAGTTGCTCTGGATCTCCTGGACCCGCATTTCCAGGACGTCGGCGAAGTAGAGGTTGCCGCTGCCGTCCAGGAAGAGTCCGATCGGCCCATAGATGCTCAGCACATAGAGGTCCCCGTTGTAGAGGTCCCAGCCGATGCTGTTCTGGGCGATGCTCGAGATCCATCCGTTTGCCGAGCTTACCTTCCGGATAGCGCTGTTCTGCGTGTCCGCGATATAAACATTCCCGGCAGGATCGGCAACGACGCCCGAGGGCGTGAATAAGGCGGCCGCCGTCGCGGCGCCGCCGTCGCCCGCATAATTCGGTGTGCCGGTCCCGGCAAAAGTGGTAATGATGCCGGAGGTGTTCACTTTGCGCACACGGTTGTTCCTGGAGTCTGGAATATACATGTTGCCGGCGGCGTCGAAGGCAACCGGATAGGGGAAGTTGAGTTCGGCCTGTGTTGCGGGCCCGTTGTCCCCCGAGTAACCGCCGGCCCCGGTCACCGGATCCGTGGCTCCGTTTCCCGCAACCGTGGTGATGATGCCTGAGACCGCATCGACTTTGCGGATGCGGTGGTTGGACGTGTCGGCAATGTACAGGTTTCCGCTGGCGTCGACGGTGACGCCCTGGGGTTGATTGAGTTCGGCCGACGTTGCCGCGGAACCATCCCCTGTGTTCCCTATCGTGCCGTTGCCGGCCACCGTGGCAATGATGCCAGTCGAAGCCGTGATCTTGCGGACGACGTTGTTGCCGGTGTCTGCAATGTAGAGGTTTCCCGCGCCGTCGAGGGCCACGCCCGACGGAGTATCCAGGGTTGCGTTCCCAGACAGTCCGTTATCGCCCGTGTAGGTCGGGTTTCCGTTGCCAGCGATGGTGGTGATAATGTCAGTGGACGCAGTGACTTTGCGGATCCGGTTGTGGGCGCTATCCGCGATGTATATATTGCCTGCACCGTCCAGAGTCAAGCTCGTGGGCAAGTGCAGTGACGCCAATGGGGCCGGATTCCCATCCAGTACCGGCCCCGTATAAAGGCCATTGCCGACGACTCCGAGGACGTTGCCGGGAACCAGAACCCCCAATCCGCCCAATCCCGTCCCTGACAGATACGCTGTGCCCAGGACATTGCTGCTGGCGTCCAGCAGGACCACCGCGCCCATGCGAATGCCGGGAGCCGCGGGAGTGAACGCAACGGATTCCGTGCAGGTGGCGCCGACTGTGAGGTTCGCCGACCCGCAGGTTAACTCACCGGTGCCGGGAGCGAAGTCGAGGTTGGGCGTCCCGGCCGTCAACACTTCCACGGTAGCCACTGTGCCCGCAGCTTGCGCCGTGACGGTGACGTTTTGCTGGCCGGTCGGGGTGCCGACGGATTGCGGCGTGGCGAAGACGGCTTGCGCGTGTACGCCCGGAGCCGCCAGCAGGAGAGCCGCCAGGGCCAGCGTCCAGCTTCGGCTGCGTTCCCGCGCAAACCGCGGCACAACGGCTGGTCTTGCTGAAGCGCGATCGCCCTTGCAACGGCTCGCCCATTCCTGGGCGCCTTCGGTCATGGCGGTCGCAGGTCCGGGCAAAATGCTCCGATGATTCTCTTGAACGGCCATTCGAGGTGGAATGCGGCTCATGTGCAACTCCCTGTGAGGTTCTAGACTGTACGTTTCTTGCTGTTGGCGTATCGTCCGGTGTTCCTTCGAGCATCGCGTGCGCTCGGTCGAGGCCACTGCCGATTTCGTGGCTCAGGACGCCATTACACGCAGGAGTATACCCTGCGGGCAGGCCGCGGGAGTCAGCCTTTATGGCTCTACATTCCGGGGTGTTCTTGAAGAGTAACGGGTTGCAGAAATGGGAAAAGATACAGTTCCGCTCAAAAATTAATTCTCTTTTTCTCTTGTTTGTTGCCACGACGAGTTGAAGTTGAAGCCCGCAGCGTTCTGCGCGGCGTCTCTGGCGCTGGAGGAAAGCGCTTGCCGCCGGGTGAATTTCGGCCTCTGGCGGCTCCTGGCGCGGCTTCAACGGACGTGCGGCCAGGTGCGGACACGTCCGCTCCATGACGCTTGAAGAGGACCGGTTTGTTTCCTGTCAGGTCAATGCAACGATTGAGCCGAATCGCTCAGACTTTCGCTGGGCGCGGTGCGATGCTGTTTGCGTGTGCGAACGATTGTGCGTTCTAGGGGGGGATCGCGATTCATCTCCGCCCTGCGCAGCGCTCATGCGGTTTGTCGGGAACCGGAACGCATACAGGAGGAGGTCGTCCAGATGGATGGAGCAGCGAGGAAACACTTTGATAGCGCCGTTTATCTTGCCACCGAAGGGCCAGGACGAAAGATCGTTCGTCTCAAGGCCAAGCAGGTCTTCTTTTCCCAGGGAAGCTCAGCCGATTCAGTGTTTTATCTCCAGGCTGGCCGGGCAAAGCTCACGGTTGTATCCAAGAGGGGCAAAGAGGCTACCGTTACGCTGCTCGCCGCCGGGGACTTTGTCGGCGAGGAGGCGATCACCGCGGCGGGCGCGCTTCGAATGGCCACAGCTTCCGCGATCGTCGCCTGTGTTGCGCTCAAGATCGGGAGAGAGCAGATGCTGCGCGTCCTGCATGAGGAACATGTGTTCTCCGACTTTTTCTTGAACTTCATGCTGCTGCGGGGCATAAGAACCCAGGCGGATCTCATCGATCAGCTATTCAACTCCAGCGAGAGGCGTTTGGCGCGGATGCTCTTGTTGATGGCGGAATTCGGTGAACCGGGCGAGCCGCTGACGCTGATCCCGCCGGTAACGCAGGAGACTCTTGCGGAAATGATCGGTACGACCCGGTCGCGCGTCAGCTTCTTCATGAATCGGTTCAGAAAGCTCGGCTACATCGAGTACAACGGCCGCATTCGGGTGAACAGGTCGCTGCTCAACGTGGTTCTGCACGATCAACTGCCAGAGGAGAACACAGCCAGGCCCATACTCCTCGATCCCCCACCCAGTCCTGCACGAACCGCCAGGCGAGCGAAGCTGGTGTGAGCGGCAGATTGCCCTGGTTGCTCTTCCGAGCAGCCGGATGCAAGCCGCTGCGACCGACTCTACATATAAGGAGATTCTGGTCAATGGGCGAGCTCTACGGAATCGGAGCCGATCTTTGGGTCATGAGCCAAACGGGAAAAGGCTAAACACCATTGACTTCAATGCTTTAAGCTCATGCCAAGGTCCCAGGCGCCACTCAATTTCCCCCCGTTCTTGAACTTCCCAGGCCGTTTACCGGTCCACAGCTCAATCCATCCGAACCGCCGGATGCGGACCGCATGTACGGTGGCGTGGGAAGGGAAGAGGGGCGACCCTTCCCCCTATGCCGATTGTTTGATTTGTGGGGTAGCTGTTTGGGCCCCTTTCCACACGGGGTCAAGCTGGGCAGTTTGGAGCGGCGGTCGAAGTGCCGGAGCCCGACCGGCCGTGCGGTCCGCCGGTCCGCCTCAAGCCTGTTACCCTCGTTACGCAGGGCAACGCGCGAGTGAGAAACAAGCAGGGAGAGGCTCGATGACTCCAGAGGAATTCGGAACCGGTCACAACGATTGGGTTGAACTGTTGAACGGCCGGAACCTGGACGGTTGGCGGGCGAGCGGGCACGAGAATTCCTGGAAGGTGGCGGATGGGTTACTCGCGTGCGCAGGCTCGCAGATTCTTTACAAGGCCTGCCGCGCCGGCGATCTGGGCGACATCTGCTTTGCCAAGGCGCACGCCGTCCGGCGCCGCGGCGTACCCGCCTGGGGCGTCTTTCCAGACAAGTCCAAGCAGGGCGGCGGGCCGCTGATCGACCTGGCCACGCACGCTTTGGACCTGGCCTTGTGGATGATGGACAACTACAAGCCTGCCCTTGTGGTCGGCTCAACATTCGAGAAGATGCGCGACAAGTTCGAGGGCAAACGGTTTGGCCCCTGGGATGCCAAGACCTTTGAAGTGGAAGACTCCGCTTTCGGCTTCGTCAAAATGCAGAATGGCGCGACCATCTTTATCGAAGCGGCCTGGGCGCTGCACGTGGCCCGTTCGCGCGAGGGCCAGGTTACGTTGTGCGGCACCGAGGCCGGCGCGGAACTGGTGGGCGATGGCGCGGCTGCGCCCAACTCCTCCATCCACTCCGGCGACGTGATCTTCAACCAGATGAAGTACAACCAGCAACTGGAGATGGCGCCGTCGCCGGTATCGCCGATGGTCAAGGCGCATATGGGCGACCATGGACCCAAGGTTGGCGATGCCGAACAGGATGCCTGGCTGGATGCGATCATCAACGACACCGAGCCGTATTTTAAGCCTGAACAGGCTTTTGTTGTGACGCAGATTCTCGACGCCGCCTACAAATCGGCAGCCGAGGGCCGCGCCATTCAACTCTAACCTGCGCGCGGTTCATGGATGGACCGGCGCGCAAATCCACGAGCTTGGCCTGGATAGATCAGGAGGAGGAAGCGGTCTCCAGTTTCCGCTTCCTCCTTTTCTTCCGTTTCCGGCAGTTCGGAGCCAGTGAGGCACTTATATGAAAACCCTCAAGGGGCCTGGAATCTTTCTCGCTCAATACATCGGCAATGAAGCGCCCTTCAACTCCCTTCCCGCAATCGCCGCATGGGCCGCGGGCCTGGGTTTCACCGCCGTGCAGGTGCCGTGTGGCAATCCCGGCATCTTCGACCTGGCCAAAGCTGCCGAAAGCCTCGCCTATTGCGACGAGGTGCGGGGCATCCTTGCCGGGGCGGGTCTTGAAATCTCAGAGTTGTCCACGCATCTTGAGGGCCAACTCATTGCCGTGCATCCTGCCTACAACCAGCTCTTCGATGGCTTTGCGCCCGCCGCGCTGCGCGGCAACGAACCGGCACGGCGCGCATGGGCGCATGGCCAGTTGCTGCTCGCCGCCAAGGCCAGTCGCAACCTTGGCCTTACGGCGCACGCAACCTTTTCCGGCGCGCTGGCCTGGCCGTTCTTCTACCCCTGGCCGCAGCGCCCGCAGGGACTTATCGAGCAGGCCTTTTCCGAACTGGCCGTTCGCTGGCAGCCCATCCTCAACGCCTTCGATGAAGCCGGCGTAGATGTTTGCTATGAGCTGCACCCCGGCGAAGATCTGCACGACGGCGCCACCTTCGAGAGATTTCACGAGGCTACCGGGAAACACTCCCGCGCCCGCATTCTCTACGACCCCAGCCACTTCGTCCTGCAACAACTCGACTATCTCCAGTTCCTCGACAACTACCACCCGCTCATCCGCGCCTTCCACGTAAAGGATGCCGAATTCCGTCCCAACGGCAAGAGCGGTGTTTATGGCGGCTATCAGAGTTGGCTGGAGCGGCCGGGACGATTCCGTTCTCTCGGTGACGGACAGGTCGACTTTGGCGCAATCTTTAGCAAGCTGGCCCAGTACGACTATCCGGGATGGGCCGTGCTAGAGTGGGAGGATTGCATTCAGAACGCCGAGGACGGCGCGCGGCAGGGATCAGCCTTCATTCGCCGGCACATCCTCCATGTTACCGAACGCGCCTTCGACGACTTCGCCGGAGTTGCCGCTGACGCCGCCTTCAACCGTGACGTGCTGGGCATCTGATCCACCGCTCCCCCGCGTGCCGGTATACGATGCGCACGGCGCGCGGATTGCTTCACGCGCATGTTATCCAGGATCGGGAGGCGGGTCTTTCGTGATCCGGGTTGGAGTTATTTGGATATGGCTACTGGGGTCCGAACCTGGTTCGGAACATCGCCGAGATTGCCGATGCCGAGGTTCTCTGGCTCAGCGACCCGCGCCCCGAACGCCTTGCCCTGGCCAAGAGACGCTTTCCTGCTATCTCGACAATCACCGACTACCGGGAGATGTTAAGAGACGGCCGTGTCGATGCCTTGGTTATCGCGACCCCTGTGCATACCCATTTCCGTCCTGGCATTGAGGTTCTCCAGGCAAACAAGAACGCAATCCTCGAAAAGCCGCTGACCGCGAGCTCCGAAGAGGCCGAACGGCTGATTGAAACAGCCGCTGCGCGCAATCTGCGGATCATGGTGGATCACACTTTCATCTACACCGGCGCGGTGCGCAAGATCAAGTCTCTCATCGGCGACGGTACGCTCGGCGCCATCCAGCGCTATCACTCGGTCCGCATCAATCTTGGCCTCTTGCAGCCGATGTCAGCGTGCTTTGGGATCTGGCCGTCCACGACCTCTCCATCATGGACTTCGTCTTGGCCGCCAAACCCGCGGCTGTCTCTGCCACAGGGTTCAGTAACTTCCCCAATAGGCCTGAAAACATCGCCTATATGACGCTCTTCTTCAACGAGCCTCTCATCGCCCTTGTCTTCGTTAGCTGGCTCTCGCCGCAAAAGATCCTTGCAACCCATATTGGCAGCGCTAAGAAGATGCTGGTCTACGATGACAACCAACCCGTCGAAAAGGTGAAGATCTGCGACTGCGGCATCGATATGACCCAGGATCAGATCGAGAATCCCCGCGCTTATATTGCCTATCGCGTTGGGGACGTCCTATCGCCCGCGCTCGACCCCGCAGAGCCTTTGGGCGTTGAGTTCCAGCACTACGTTCACTGTCTTGAAACCGGCGAGAAGCCCCACAGAGACGCCCAGTCGGGACATTAGGTTGTCCGCATCCTCGAGGCCGCCACAAAGTCAATGAAGGAACGCGGGCGGCTCGTCGAGTTAGGTCCTTCTTTGCGCCGCTGAGCCGGAAATCGGTTCTGCTGAATGTCGGGCAGCGCCAACGAGGTGTGGTCCATTGAGAGCGTCAGTCGGTCGGCAGGGCAGCAAAGGGTCCGCCGTGTCCGCTGGCTTGCCCAAGTCAGGCTCCCTGCCTCGGAACATGCCTCACTTGCCGGCCGGCATCTGCTGAATCAGCCACTCCAGATAGGCTTCGGCGCCCGGTTCACCCTCTT
>Ga0182014_10003402_pt1 | contig 19093 bp, 12 predicted proteins | sample 612S2DmetaG_FD_120489 | JGI IMG/M metagenome (GOLD analysis project Ga0182014, IMG submission 120489) | Permafrost microbial communities from Stordalen Mire, Sweden - 612S2D metaG | ecosystem: Environmental > Terrestrial > Soil > Wetlands > Permafrost | place: Sweden: Stordalen | collected... | reverse complement strand
TCACGCCTTGGTAGAGTCTCACGCGGTCTCCGATCTCAGTTGTCTCGCCTATGACGACGCCGGTCCCGTGATCGATAAAGAAGCTTTCTCCGATATGCGCACCGGGGTGGATGTCGATTCCCGTCACGCTATGGGCATATTCGGTAATGATACGGGGAAGAAAGGGAATTAGCTGTTCCCATAGATGGTGGGCCACTCTATAGACCGATACGGCAAAGAGGCCGGGATAGCTGAAGATTATCTCATCGAAGCTCTTGGCCGCAGGATCGCCCTGGTACGCAGCATGCACGTCGCTTGCAAGCTGGCGCCGCAGTAAAGGCAGGTCCCGCATGAAATTGATTGTCGCCGCCTGACCCAGTTCTTCACACGCGACACAGGGCAGGTCGTGACGTATGCAGTCGTGGCGCAGGGCCAAAGCTGTTTGCTCCGACATGAGTTCGAAGAGCGCCGTTGCCTCCTGGCCGAAATAGTATGCAAGATTGAACTTCTCCAGCCGTCCCCTGACGAAATACCCCGGATACAGAAGCCTTCTCACTCGGTCCACGATGTCCACAACGGCCTCTCTCGACGGAATCGGTTCGGGTCCCACGTGGTCAAAGGACTCACCGTTCGAGCAAGAGTCGACCAGTTTTTCGACAATCCCGGGAATCTCCTCCCGAAAGTGCCGTTCCGTAGCAATCTCGGTCCGGCAATGATCGAAAATAAGTTTGTCTTCCATGGTCCCACCTCCAGTCGGCTGAGCGATTTCCGGCAAGCTGGACAAGTTCAGGTCAGCAAAGGGTTGTTTAACATTCCCGTACCGGAAAATCACGTTCCGGTCCAAAAAAGGAAACAGCCGGTTCTCTTAAATAGAAGCGAACCGGCCTTTGAAAGAATCATTTTTTGCCGGAGTCATGCCTCCCGGCAGAACTGAGCGCCCGTTTTCCAATAGGGCGACATGCTCCTCAACGTGTCGATTATCGGGGGCAATTTCTCGATGACGAAATCTATTTCCTCATCGGTATTGTACACGCTGAGGCTGAACCTGATAGATCCGTGAGCCATGGTGAAGGGAATGCCCATTGCCCGCAGCACGTGGGAAGGCTGGAGCGAGCCCGAGGTGCAGGCCGACCCCGATGAGGCGCAAATGCCGAACTCGTCCATCATGAGCAGGATGCCTTCGCCTTCTACAAATTCAAAGCTGATGTTGGCGGTGTTAGGCAGCCGATTGTCCCTGTCGCCATTTACCTTCGTATTGGAGACGGTCTTCAGGATAGTGTTTTCGAGCCTGTCGCGCAGGCCCTTGACGAAAGTATTTTCAAGATCCATTCTTTTTTGCGCAAGCTCGGCGGCGACTCCCAGCCCTATTATGCTAGGGGTGGCTTCGGTTCCGCCGCGCCTTCCGCGTTCCTGATGACCGCCAATGAGGAAGGGCGAAAACTTGGTGCCCTTGCGCAGGTAGAGGACGCCTATTCCTTTGGGCGCGTGCAGCTTGTGTCCGGAGAGCGAAAGCATGTCGATGGGCGTATCAGCCAAATTGAGGGGAATTTTGCCGACCGTCTGAACCGCGTCGGTATGGAAAATGATTTGGCGCTCGCGGGCCATTTCCGCTGCCTTCTGTATGGGAAAAATCACCCCTGTTTCGTTGTTTGCCCACATGAGGCTCACGATTGCCGTGTCCGGAGTCAGCGCCCGTTTATACTGCTCCATATCAAGCCGCCCTTCGCTATCCACGGGCAATTCGGTCACCCGGTATCCATGCGTGGCCAGATGAGCGCAAAGCGCGCGCACCGCCGGGTGCTCGACCCTGCTGGTCACGATGTGCTTTTTGTCCGGGTAGCTCGCAAGGGTGGAGCGGATGGCCGCGTTGTCGCTCTCCGAGCCGCAGCTCGTAAAGATGATCTCCTCAGGAGATGCGCCCAGAAGAGTGGCGACCTGCCCGCGCGCTTTCCTGACCTGTTTCATTACCTGGCCTCCGAAGGAGTGCATGCTCGAAGGATTTCCATAGAGTTCATGGAAATATGGGAGCATTGCTTCCAGCACTTCCGGGGCCACCTGGGTCGTCGCATTGTTATCCATATATACAGGTTTCACGCCGATACCTCCTCAACCACAAGCTCCGGCAACACCAGTTCACGCAGTTTGGCCTCAACGAAATGTTTCAACGTCTGGTCGGATGCCTGGCAGGATGCGCATGCGCCGCGCGTTGCAACCAGCACGCGATTACCCACCACGTCCACCAGTTCGATGTCACCGCCATCGTGCTGCAGGGCCGGCCTGATTTCCCGTTCCAGGGTTTCCTCTATCATTTTGATTTTCTTGATATTGGACAGCTTTGGCCTTTCAACCGGGGTTTCGCTCAGTTGGGAAAGCACCCTGTCGATTATTTCCTGGATAATTGGGTGGCAGTTTTCGCAGCCCCCTCCAGCTTTAGTGTAGTTTGTCACCTCTTCGATCGATGTGAGTCTATTCTCGCGGATAGCCCGCTCGATTTCCTTCTCCGTTACTCCGAAGCACTCGCAAACGATTTTTTCCTCTTCGGCCCTGACGGGGGCGCCCTTATAATTAGAAATAGCCTGCTCCAGGGCCTCCCGCCCCATAACGGAGCAGTGCATCTTTTCCTGAGGAAGTCCCCCGAGGTAATTTGCTATGTCCTGGTTTGTGACCTTCGCGGCCTCCTCGACCGTCATGCCTTTTATCATTTCAGTCATTGCCGAGGCTGAAGCTATTGCGCTGGCGCATCCAAATGTCTTGAACTTCGCCTCTTTTATCTTGCCGTTTTCATCCAGTTTGAAAGTGAATTTGAGCGCATCGCCGCACGCAATCGATCCCACTTCCGCAACCCCGTCCGGGTTTTCGATTTCGCCAACGTTTCGAGGATTGAGGAAGTGATCTTTGACTTTATCAGTGTAGTCCCACATATCTGTTCCTCCCGCTACCCTGTTTTATGATTCCGGTCCAAGAGAGTTGGGCTCAGAGATTACGCTTCGGTCCGGTTTGTTCTGTATTATAACTACAAAAACAACCGTTGGCAGGAATCGAGCGTCAAATTCTGCGATATTTCCCGAAACTCTTTCATCTGAAACTAAGAATTATAGCAAAAGTCAACCCCTGATGAAACATCGAATCTCAGAAGGCGCCGGTATGTCAAAGCGTTTTTTTGCCCCCGGTCAATCTCAACAGGCAAAACCGGCGTTGAAAGGGAATCTGCTCCATGTGAAACATCTCACTTTTTTCTTGACAAAACAGGCGTCTCTAAACTAGTTTGCCCGATGATCAGTTCTGCCTTTTGAGGCTCTTTTTCTTTTTCGCTGCGATTGTATTTATTGCGCAGCACTGACCACTTGTTTAAAATTTTAAAACGGAGGTTCAATTTAACATGCCTTATGATGCGACAAAAATGAAGGATTGGCAGATTTCGGAAGCAGCGGAAGCGAACATGCCCACGCCATGGGAGTTTCAGGAAAAGCTTGGACTGAACAAAGATGAAATTCTCCCAATGGGCAGGCTCTGCAAGCTAGATTTCATGAAGATCATCGAGCGGCTGAAAGACCGCCCGGATGGAAAGTACATCGAAGTAACCGCAATCACCCCAACCCCTCTTGGAGAAGGCAAGAGCACAACTGCCTGCGGCTTGATGGAAGGTCTTGGCAAAAGAGGCAAGAATGTGGGCGGGGCGCTCAGGCAGCCCTCGGGCGGCCCGACCATGAACATAAAAGGAACGGCGGCGGGCGGCGGAAACTCGCTTCTCATACCGATGACCGAGTTCTCGATGGGCCTTACGGGCGATATCAACGACATCATGAACGCCCACAACCTGGCGATGGTGGCGCTGACCTCCCGCATGCAGCACGAAAGAAACTACAACGACGAGCAGCTTCAGCGCCTGACCAAAATGAGGCGCCTCGACATAGACCCCACCCGCGTCGAGATGGGCTGGATCATGGATTTCTGCGCCCAGTCCCTGCGCAATATAATCATCGGTATGGGCGGCAGGATGGACGGCTACATGATGCAGTCCAAATTCGGGATTGCGGTCAGCTCGGAATTGATGGCCATTCTTTCGATGGTCAGGGACCTGCCCGACCTCAAAACTAAGCTCAATGAGATCACAGTTGCGTTCGACAAGCGCGGCAAAGCCGTCACCACCGCTGACCTGGAAGTCGGAAACGCCATGACCGCCTTCATGAGGAACACCATCAACCCGACCCTTATGTGCACTGCGGAGTACCAGCCGTGCATGGTTCACGCCGGTCCTTTCGCAAATATAGCGGTCGGCCAGTCTTCGATCATCGCCGACCGTGTTGGCCTCAAGCTCTTCGACTATCATGTCACCGAGAGCGGTTTCGCCGCCGACATCGGGTTCGAGAAGTTCTGGAATGTGAAATGCCGGTTCAGCGGCCTTAAGCCTCACGTATCGATTCTTACCACTACCATCCGCGCGCTCAAGATGCATGGCGGCGGTCCCAAAGTTGTGGCCGGTCTTCCGCTTCCCGCTGACTACACCAAGGAAAACCTGGGTCTGCTCGAGAAGGGCGTCGCCAACATGGTGCACCTTATCGGCGTCATCCGCAAATCGGGGATCAACCCGGTGGTGTGCATCAACTCGTTCCATACGGATACCAAGGCTGAGATCGCCCTGGTCCGGAAGCATGCGGAAGCCGCCGGCGCCCGTTGCGCCGTGTCCACGCACTGGGCCAGTGGCGGCGAAGGCGCTCTGGAATTTGCCGACGCAGTTATCGAAGCCTGCGAGGAATCCAGCGAGTTCAAATTCCTCTATCCTATGGAAATGAAGCTTAGAGACCGCGTTGCCCTGGTGGCCAAAGAAGTTTACGGTGCGGACGGCGTCTCCTGGACGGCCGAAGCTGAAGCAAAGGCCAAGATGCTCGAGGCTGACCCAAAGTTCGACGAATACACTACTATGATGGTCAAGACTCACCTGAGCCTGACCCACGATCCGACAGTCAAGGGCGTGCCCAAGGGCTGGATACTACCCATCCGTGACGTTCTCATTTACTCTGGGGCCAAGTTTCTGTGCCCGTGCGCTGGAGCAATCAGCCTCATGCCTGGGACCTCTTCCGACCCGGCGTTCCGCAGAGTGGACGTCGATGTGAAGACGGGAAAAGTCATGGGCCTGTTCTAACTGGATGCCGGACAGCTCGCCCGGAGGCGAGATTTATCCGGCAATCCAAATAATTACGGGAGATATCATATGCCTGCCAAACTGCTTAAAGGGGCCGAGGTGGCCAAGGAGATTCGGGCCGAACTCAAAACCGAGGTCCAACAGTTGCACGAAAAGCATGGGGCCGTGCCGGGACTGGTCACTATCCTGGTCGGCGAGAACCCTGCGTCTCAGAGTTATGTAAGGGCAAAGCAGACTACTGCTCACGAGTTGGGCTTTTACTCCGTTCAGGACAGCCAGCCCGCCGACCTGGCCGAAGAGGCCCTGCTGAAGCTCATCGACAAGTATAACAAGGACCCGAAGATCGACGGAATACTGGTGCAGTTGCCCTTGCCCAAGCATATTAACGAAAACCGCGTTCTTCTGGCAATCGACCCTGGAAAGGATGTTGACGCTTTTCATCCGGTAAACGTTGGAAAACTGATGATAGGGGAGCCCGATTATCTGCCCTGCACCCCCGCCGGGATTCAGGAGCTGCTCGTGCGTTCCGGGACCCAGGTATCCGGCGCGGAAGTGGTGGTGGTCGGAAGGTCCAATATCGTCGGCAAACCGATTGCTATGATGCTAATGCAGAAGGCGCCGGGCGCCAACGCCACGGTGACCGTCACCCACACCCGCACGAAGGATGTGAAGGCGCACTGCCTGAGTGCGGACATCCTGGTTGTCGCCGCCGGGGTCGCGGAATATGTCAAGGGCGACTGGGTCAAGCCCGGGGCCGTCGTGATCGACGTGGGAGTGAACGAAGTGGGAAAAACCGCCGATGGCAAACGGCTTCTCAAGGGAGACGTGGAGTTCGAGGGCGCCTCTCAGAGGGCGAGCGCCATTACGCCGGTTCCCGGTGGAGTGGGTCCGATGACCATAACGATGCTTATGAAAAACACCGTGCGCGCTTGCAGGGTGCACAACAATCTCAAATAGATCTGAGCAAGGTTGGGGGGTGAGTTGGTTCTGCCCGGCGGCATGTACAAGGGCCGAACCAACGCCCGGCCATAAAATGAGCGGCCGAACCCGGTTAATTCTCCGGGTTCGGCCGTTTTTTATCAGCCCTGCCTGCCTTTTCATACACTCACAGTTTAGCAACCGCGTAAGGTGGCAAGATATCTCCGAGATACTCGCCCCCACCTCCGCCATTCTTCAAAAGAAACCGGGATTTGCTCCGGAAATGGCATATTGGGCATGAAGGTGTTATAGAAGAAATTTTGAAATCGTTCGAATCGGGGGGGCAGGAGGTTGGAAACAGGAAATCAGGCCTCAGGCAAAAGAGGGGTGGATTGGATTGCCCCGGTAAAGTGGGTCCCTGCTCTCTCTAAAACACTTGGGAAACACAAATTCTTCCGCTGGCTTGTTTATGGCGCCTTAGTCGGAGCCTTGAGCGGGCTCATGGCCTGCATCATCTTTTTTCTCCTGGAATGGACTAAATTTTTTGCCCTGGAGTATCTTGCCGGTTATGCAGTGGCAAAACCGGCAGGAGAACATCTCGTCCCCTTCGCGGCCACAACCTCTCTCCACCTATGGCTGCTGGTTTTACTTCCCGCAATCGGAGGGCTTCTTTCAGGTCTGATTGTCTATACCTGGGCCCCTGAAGCGGAAGGGCATGGGACCGATGCTTTCATCGACGCCTTTCACAATAAGCAAGGGTTCGTTCGGGCGCGAGTTCCCTTTATCAAGGGAATTGCTTCCGTAATTACTCTTGCAACCGGGGGAAGCGCCGGGCGGGAAGGCCCTATAGCACAAGTTGGATCGGGCATAGGTTCGGGGCTTGCGCGTATCTTCAAGCTGAATATCCGGGAAAGAAGGCTAATGCTTCTAGCCGGGTGCGCCGGAGGGTTGGGCGCTATTTTCCGTGCTCCTTTAGGAGGCGCGCTGACCGCTGTAGAAGTTCTTTATCGTGAGGACCTCGAAGCCGAGGGAGTTGTCCTCTGCATCATTTCATCTTCGGTTTCATACGCGATCTTTACAGGCATTTTTGGCCACCAGCCCATATTCGCGATTCCCTCCATCCAGTTTTCCAGCGCCCTGGAGCTGCTTCTTTATGCAATTCTGGGGTTGGTTTGCGTTCCTTTCGGGTACCTGTACGTGAAGACCTTTTATGGTCTAAGAGACCGCTTCTTCCGAAAGCTCCGCATCAGGCGCGCACTGATTCCAGCAATCGGGGGTTTGCTGGTTGGACTCACAGCGCTTTGGCAACCCCAGATCCTGAGCGGGGGCTATGGAACTATTCAGAAAGCCCTGATGGGTGAACTCCCGGTAATGCTCATGTTCACCCTGGCTTTTCTTAAGATTGCCGCAACCTCTTTCACCATATCATCCGGAGGAAGTGGAGGGGTTTTTGGGCCGTCCCTTTTCATAGGCGCCATGCTGGGAGGGGCAGTAGGGCAGTGGGCGCACGTGTGGTTTCCCTGGATTGTGAGTTCTCCCGGCGCATTCGCCCTCGTCGGCATGGCCGCATTTTTCGCCGGTGTTGCAAAGGCGCCAATCGGGGCCCTTCTCATGGTCTGCGAAATGACCGGCGGATATCAGCTAATTGTGCCGATCATGTTCACCTCGGTTGTGGCGATTTTACTCTCCCAGCGATGGAGCCTATACGAAAAACAGGTCCTGAACAAATTCCACTCTCCGGCACATCGATCCGATCGGGTAATAAATATTCTGCAAGACTTATCGGTGAAAGACGTCTATCGCCAGGATGCTCCCCTCACCATTCTCCCGGAAGACATGACCTTTAGTCAACTGAGGCGACTAATCACCAATACACGCGAGTCCTTCTTCCCGGTCGTTGATGATGATTTCCATCTTATAGGAATTTTGTCATTGCCGGAGATCAGGACGGTGATATTTGAAGAATCGGTTCTGGACCTGCTGGTTCTGCGGGATCTGGTTTTGCCGCCGGTAAGCGTGGCGCCGGATGACAGCCTCACCGAGGCCCTTCTCAAATTCCTGGAAACCGGGTTTGGACGAATTCCGATAGAGGACAAAGAGATTGGAGTTATCGGCATGCTGGGCGTGGAAGAGATCCTCGCCCGTTATCAGTTGGAGCTTCAAAAGTTGCAAAAGCACGAAACTTACCCGGAGTAGCTGGAGTATATCTTGAGGAACCCCAGCTTGCAGCGGGATACCGTTATAGACACCTTTAAACTGTTCAAAAGCTGTGCGGACAAATGGGCCTTAAGTAAGAGGGCAGGTCCTTCGAAATGGATACGCAGAAAGTGATTCCCTTTTTGCCTGTCGGTTCCACCCACACCCTGCCGCCATGTTGTTCGGCTATTTCTTTTACTATGGTAAGGCCCAGGCCTGCCCCTTCGACACCCCTGGATGTTTCGTCGCGTTGAAACAGCCCAAAAATCTTTTCGGAATCGGCCTCTTTAAGTCCCTTGCCATTGTCGTTTACTGAGAAAATGTGGAGGCTTTCCGAGTCTTCGTATCCGATCGAGATCCTGGTCAGGCTCTCTCCGCCGTATTTCAGCGCGTTATCAATTAAATTCCTGAAGATTCTAAGGATCGAAAGCCTATCGGCCTCGATCTTCACTTCAGACTCAGGCGCAACCCAATCTATCCGGCGGAGGCTGAGCTGCGCTGAGAATTCGTCCTTTAGCATCATGAGAATCTCTGTGACGTTTATCGTTTCAATCAGCGGAGCAGCCTCTTTAGTCGCTATGTAGATATTGATCTTTTCAACGAGGGCTGCAATATGCTCCGATACCTTCAGGATCTGATCACAATAGGTCCTGCCCTTTTCGTCGAGAACATGCCTGGCGTGTTTGCTCAGTCGCTTTGTCAGTCCATAAATGCCGATAGCCGGACTTTTAAGATCGTGAGCGACCGAATAGGCAAAGATTTTGAACTTTTCCGAGGCGCCTTTTAATGCCTCTTCCGCCCGCTTGCGCTCTTCCACTTCACGAGTGAGTTGTTCATTTGTTCTGGCCAATTCGGCTGTGCGCTCTTTGACCAAATCCTCGAGGTGATCGCGGTATTCGCTCAGCTCTCGTTCTGCCCGCTTACGTTTGGTGATGTCGAGCATTACTCCGACAAGCCCCGCAACCTTGCCGTCCAGATCCGTGAAGGCGCCTTTAGTGAATAAGACATCATGGCGGTTGCCGTCCGCATACTGGACACAGGTCTCGTATTGTTGGACTCCCGTCTCCCGGAACAGGATGAGGTCCGCTTCACGGTATACGTCCGCCAGATCCCTTGGGGCAACCTCATAAACGGTTTTCCCAATGAGATCAGCCTTACACAAACCTATGTATGATTCGAAAGAGGAGTTACATCCCAGGTACCTGTCTTCGGTATCTTTATAGAAAATCGGGCTTGGAATGGTGTCAATCAGCGTCTGCTGAAAGCTAATCTGTCGCCTTATAGCCTCTTCAACACGTATGCGCTCAGTGATGTCTCTGACCACACCGCACAGGACTCTCTGTCCGGGCAGATCGAAGGTGCTGCAAGATATTTCCACTGGGAAGACTGCGCCATCCTTTTTCCTGTGATAACGAAGCGGCACTTTCGTTCGTATGCCGGCCAGCGTTTCAATTATAGATTCCTCTGACAGATCGGGTTCTGCGGTGATCTCTGAATGTTTCAGTCCGAGAAACTCGTCACGCGTATAGCCGTAGAGGTTTAAGGCGCTCTCATTGACGTCCAGTAACTGGCGTCTGTCGGCATCAAAAAGGAGAATGGCGTCTGATACGGTCGCGAAGAGTTGCCGATACTTCTCCTCGCTCTGCGTGACTGTTTCCTCAGCTTGCTTGCGATCCGAGATATCACGGATAGACTGGATAGCGCCGATTATATTCCCGCCCCGGTCAAAAAGCGGCGCCGCTGTTGACCACAGGTACGCGCCTTTTCCCTGGTAAGCTCCAGGAACGAACACCTCCCCATAAATCGTATTTCCTATCCTTTTGACGAAGTCGTATCTCTTCTCGATTTCAGGTTCCTCAGCCATCACAAGATCGACAAGCATTGGTGTTTTTTCACCATAAAACGGAACAGCATAAGCGTAGTCGCTTTTCCCGAGGATGTTCCTTTTCTCGACCCCGGTCATTTCTTCCATGGCTCGGTTCCAGGATATGACCTTTTTATCCCGGTCGATGACCAGTGTGGCGTCGGGCAGAAATTCTATGATGTCCTGGAGTTCCCGGTGAGCTGTCTGATGAGCCGTCTCGGCATCTTTGCGCTCGGTTATGTCCCGTATCACGCCAACTATGAATTTATTTCGGGCCTTATCCCTGTACAGGGTCTTTTTTGTGATGATGGTGCGGGTTAGCCCATTTCCATCCGTTATCTGCTCCTCGTTTTCGTTTTCTTCTCCGGTTTCAAAAACGGCATCATCCTTTTCCCAGAAGACATCGACTTGCTCTTCCGGGAAAAAATCGCAATCAGTTCTGCCGAGGATTTCCTCACGTTTCCTTCCTGCAAGCATACACTCGGCGTCGTTGACCAGGATCAAACGGTGTTGTCTGTCCTTTACGAATATCGGATCGCTGATGGAGTTGACTATCTTGCCAAGAAACTCCCTTGATTCCCCCAACGCTTCCTCTGCCTGCCTCTGCGCGGTAATATCCTCAAAAAGACCCACCGCTCCCCAAAATGCGCCATCCTCTGAGTTTATCCGGCTGTACACAGCTCTGACCGGCGTGACTTTATTCCCGCATACGGACAGGTAATCTCCTTCGAAATAGAAAGGCCCTCCCGAGGGGCCGGCAATAACAGCGGCCCTCATCTCCTCATCACGCAAAGACGCGGACATATTGAATCCGATGAGTCTTTCCCTTGCCGCGCCGGCGATTTCGAGAAAACGCTCGTTGCAGTCTATGACCAGACCGTCACAGTCGAAATGAACGATTCCCAGTGGAGAATAATTAAAAATCATTCGGTATCGTTTTTCGCTTTTCCGGAGAACTTCGTCCGACTGCTTGCGCATGAGCGCTTCTTTTTCCAATTCGTGAACTTTTCTCTCCAGTTCTTCGTAGCTAGGTTTACGACTCACCACTACCTGCTCCCTTTAATCCAAAATGGGACGCGTTCGCCCAGGCCTTGGTTGAGCCCACTTCAATCGCCAGCTCCAGTCGACTTGCATACTTTCCACACATGCTTGTTCCACCACTTTGAGATCATCTTCATGATAGGTTATCTCGCCGTTAACCCGGCGATCTTGACCGCCCCGCGATGATAGCCATCCGGGAACAGTCGTTCAAGGTCCTCTATCTCAAGCCGATTGGCCTCACAGGTTTCATAAACGGTGGGTATCTTTCCGTTTTCCTCGTATTTTTTCCGCAAGTACCGAATGATCTCCCAGTGGTTGCCGGTAAGGCTCCCGGGCATTTTCATTTCCAGGTATTTGAGCGCCGCATATTCCTCATCCCATTCAGAAGGGTCAACCAGGAAGCCTCTGACATCTACCCGATAAACCTTCTCCTCCAGGGATTTCCGTGCTGCGGCCTTTCGGTTTGGGAGCCATCCCTCGTGCGCCTGCTCTTCCTTGTATGTCAGCCCGGACAGCTTGCAGGCCCCTCTGAGATAGCCGGCTGCGAAAAGCCCCTTCAGGCCGGCAAGGCGCAGTTTGTGTGCCCTGCAAATTTCATAGACCAGCGGGCACTTTCCCGAATCCTGGAAGGTTTTGCGGATGTAGTGGATGACCTCCCAGTGAGCAGGAGTCAATCCCCCATGGATTCCGGCCAGAGGCGCCATTGCCTCGGCAAAACCTTCATCCCACTCGTCGGGATTCACCAGGAATCCCTCTTCATCCAGCCGGTAAGTCTTCTCGCCGCAACGAAACGCCTCTGATTCGCAAGCCAAAGATCGCATACTATTTCTCCCTTTCGAGTAGTCGATGCCGAATCGGGATCGAATGGACATCGCAGATAACGGTTGCGGGGAAGGAAGAATTGAGACGCAACCGTGTAAGACCGCCTTCCCCATTGAGCAAAAGCCCGCCATGACAAGCCGGGCCTCTTCGATGCCTGGCGACATGCTAAAGAGTCATTGTTTGCAATTCTACGGTTTCATTATCGGGAGAACTGCTGCATACATCGGCCAGCGTCGTATTCTCCATCTTAGCAGCAATGTAGTCCCGCACCTCCTTGAACAGGGCCAACAGTCCTCTTTCTTTCTCTATGGGGGTAGGCACATAGAAGTATTTGCTGACCGATTCGGTAGGCGCCAAGGCGCCATCGAAAAGCCGGGTGATTTCGGCCAAAGAGATCCTGTCAGGCGATTTCGCCAAACGGAACCCTCCCTTCTTACCTTTCGAGCTGTTCAGATACTTGGCCAGTTTTAAGGTAAGAAGTATCTGCTCAAGAAATTTGGAGGGTATTTGCTGAGCTGCGGCGATGGTCTGTACTGAGATATATTCCTCGTCCCGGCGCCGCGCCAGGTAGACCAGGGCCAGCAAAGCGTATTCACTTCGGCATGTCAGCTTCACGTTCACCTCGATTCCTGCCAGTTTGATATTGCGTTCCGCGCGCCGCCAGGAGCGGGAGCAGCATCATGGTTTCGAATAATATGACTTATATAATATGATTAATAGGATTACAATCTATTTTCCCATCTCCATAAGGCTGTATCGAGTCCCGGTTTCACATGGAGGTTATTGATGCTGCAAGAGGAGATGGGCTTTAATGCCCGGTTTTGAACCCTGTTTCCGGAGCGAATCGACAAAGAAAGAGTCCCTGCCTTTTTGCGCCAAATAGCGGCCACGTCAAAGCCAAAGTTGGATGTTTTTGCCTGCGATTCCTAACAAGTGTGGTATTGTGATGTATCGTCATCTTTGGCAGGCGGGGCCTGTCGGGGAGGACCGGGAGTCCAACAGACGCTGAACGAAACCTTTGGAATTCGCCATGACTGACCGCCTCACACCAGAACAAATCGAAGAGATAAACAAACTGCAGAAAGAGTACTTCAACGACAAGGTGGACCTCTTTGAAGCTCCCTTCCCGAAAGGGGCGCTGGAGAGACTGAGAATCACCGTAAGAGCAAGCGGCCTTCGATCGGGCGAAAGGGTCCTGGATGTGGGAACCGGGACCGGGGTTCTCATCACCTTTATTCTAAAGTATGGGCCTTCCGAGATCCATGCCTGCGATCTGTCAGAAAACATGCTTGAGCGGGTAAAGGAAAAATTCCCACAGGTCATAGTCCACCTGTGTGACATCAGGGACCTGCCGCTTCCGAACGACAGCCTGGACGTAGTCTTCATCAACGCTTGCTTTTCCAATATAATGGATAAAGCAAAAAGTCTGGATAACCTCTACCGGTTACTGCGACAACAAGGCAGATTGGTTATCAGTCATCCTCTGGGCAGGAACTTCATCGTCGAACTAAAGAAACACGCGCCCTTTCACCTGGATACGCTGCCTGATGAAGAGGGCGCGAGAGGATTGCTTGAGCGACATGGCTTTGAGGTCATAAAGTTTAGAGACGATCCCGAGTTTTACCTCGTTGTGGCGAAAACAACGAAGCCGGATGCGCCTTCGGCATCCAACCACGAAGACTTGACATGACTTTACGGGAATCAAGGGAAATAGAGTCACTTAAACGATGACGGTTTTGCTTTCCGACTTAAGTCGAACAATCCATTTGGGCGGCACAGCAAGGCGCCCGGATGACGTGATTTCTCTGTATGAACTGGGTCTCCAGTACGCGGAAATCACCATCACGGAGCCTGCGAAGTTCCAGCTTCTTCAAAATGAGTATCGAGCCAGGTCAGGAGAAACCGGTCTCTACTACCTTTGCCATGGCCCAAGGGAAGGCGACCCCAATAATATACATACCCTGGAGACGATTTATTTGCCAAAGTTGTTCAAGATCCTTTCTATTATGTCCGGCTTAGAGATGAGGCTGTTAACGTTACACCTCTGGCTGGACCCCCGATTCGTGCTGGAGGAGACGATTGTCTATAAAATTGGCTTTCTCAAGAGGCTAACCGAGAGCGCGGGCGACGGTGGAATTACTGTGTGCCTGGAGAATCTGAGTGAAAACGCTGATCAGCTTAGGGATGTTTTTGCCGCTGTACCCGCGATAAACCTCACCCTGGATTTGGGACACGCTGAACTTCTCTCAAAGGAAAACACCAGCTTCGGTTTTCTGGAAAAGTGTCTTGACAGGATTAAACACATCCACTTGCATGATAACCTTGGAGGAGCTTCGTCAGATGATGATCTCCATCTTCCGGTGGGAGAAGGGAAGATCGATTTTCATAAAATCTTTCAAAGATTGCATGCCGTTCACTACAAGGGAACCATGACGCTGGAATTGCGACCGGATCAGATCAAGAGCTGTCTGGGATATGTTAAGCGCTTGGTTAATCCCACAGCGTAAGGATTGTTGGACAGCTCTTTCTGTCAGCTTCAAGCCCTCAAGTTGAAGTTGGAAACAGCTTGATTCTCAGCATTGCAGCAGACGGAGCCGCAAAATTTCGAGGACTTCGCATACCGGAGGCGACTGTTAGAGGTAAAGGGAAAACTCGAGCCCTTTGCGTCTTTTAATCGCTTCCAGCAATCCCGCTGTTCCGGTCATCATATTGTCTCCAAGGGGCGCCCCGAATGTGATCGGGAGCTTTGAATTTTCCACGAGCCGCCGCTTTGGGCCTGTGGCTACAATAAGTTCAACAGCCTCGAACCCGAAAGCCTTTCTGATGTATGCCCCATGACCCCCTTCGGCCAGGATTTGCCGGTGGAGCAGCTTGCCTTCAGCCAGGCCGACCACAAGTGATTCCAATTTTTCCAGACTGAGGTCCTGCGTATGGTGCTCGACAACGCCGACAATCTCATTGTCTTCGACAGCCGCGCAGACAGTGTGCGAAGTGGCGATGTCGAGAACGATGAACCTTCTCTTTCCCCTCAACTGAAAGTCCATCGATGCGCCAAGTATGGCCGCAATGCCGCTGTCCATGACATAAACTTCCGTGCAGGGAAGATCCGAAGCTGTTTCAGCTATAGATTTCAGACGATTCAAAAAAAGAGGGACGCTTCGCTTTTCGTAAAGCAAAGATTCCGGTGACGGGGTCCGGTCCAGTGCCGCTTTAATGATTTCATGCCGAAAGTCCAGATGGGACTTCCCTGCCGGAGGCAGACCGTGGTCCTGGGCGCACACGCCAACAACATCGAATTCGAAAGGAACTCCAAAACCCGTTACTATCCTCTCTAAATGTTCACGCGGAAAATCACATAGTCTTAAGGATGTAAACTCGCCTGAACCGGCAATTGCCGGGGCTTGGGAATCTTCGATAATTCCGAGACCGGCGTTGCGAATGCGCTCAGGGTTGTGGCTGAGGGTTCGAGCGGCCGAGGCGGAAATAACTACGCGGGCTTTTTGAGCATGCCGTGAAAGGACATCCAGAAGAGCGCCTCCCCCCATTTCAACACCGGTTATCAGCAGGTTTCCAGCAATGCTTTGCGCCTGCTCGGCCAGGTAAAGCACGGGGGACCTAACTACAGCCTTGTAATGCAGACCCGATCGATCGTCATAAAAAAGAACGTCCAATGTTCCGGCGCCGACATCCAAAAGCAAGAATCTGCTCATTGACTGACTCCAACAATAAGTTGCATCCGACGGGTTGTGGAAGGGGCGCAAAGGAGCGTTGTTCAACGGAGTACGGAAGTTCATCACCCTTTCAGAAGGTCAGCCCTGTCCGTCTTCTCCCAGGGCAGGTCCAGATCGAGCCGTCCCACCTGGCCGTAGACTGCGAGCTTCCGGTAGAACCCTCCCTGTCTCATCGCTGGAAGCCTTCTCAGTTGGAAATCCCTGACTATGGCGGCGAGGCGGAAATCGAAATGATTTTGGAGAAGCGAGGTCAGGTCCTCCTCAGGGATTTTGCCGGTCCCGAAAGTCTCCACCTGGACGCTTTCGGGATGCGACCGGGAGATCGAATAGCTCAACTGCACCTCGCACTCATCGGCGAGTTCCGCCGCCACCAGGTTCTTGGCTGCGTATCTTGCGGCGTAGGCGCCCACCCTGTCTATACGAAGCGGGTCTTTCCCGCTGAGAGCGGCCCCACTGTGCCTGGAGTAGTCGCCGTAAGTATCTATGGCGGTTTTTCTCCCGGTAAGGCCTGAGTGGACCGATGGTCCCCCAAGGTGAAAAACGCCCTCAGGGTTTATGAATATCTCGGTGCGGCGGTCGGGCCGGATCGGCTCGTCCCGGAACACATGCTCGATGACAGCTTCTCGAATATCGGCCCTCAGCTTGTCCAGCGCAGGCTTTGCGGCGTCTTTCTGGCTGGCCGTGATGGTAATGCTGTGAATGCGGGAAGGCTTTCGGTCCCTGTATTCGATTCCGACGTCGGTTTTGGCTTCGGGACAAAGGTAGGGAAGAATTTTTTCTTTTGCCGCCTCCTCCATCCGTCTCGACAGTTTATGGGCAAGCCAAATGGGCAGGGGCATCAGCGCAACGTTCTGGCGGCATGCGAACCCGAAGGTGGTAACCTGATTTCCGGCCGGAATCGCCGCAATTTGCTTCGATGTCAGCTTTCTTTCATCAAACCGGTAAACCGGGTCCAGGGGAAGCTCCTTTATGCTCGTCAGCACGCTGGAGGTCCTCGCGTTGAAATCTGCGCCCTGGTATCCAACCCTTCCGATCACTTTGCGGGCAATTTCCGAGAGACTGAAGGCCGCTTGTGAAGCGAATCTTGCGGCGATGAAGACTATCGAAGCGGAGAGCGAACACTCGGCGATTATCCTGGAGTAAGGATCCTGCTCCAGGAAGTGGTCTACTATGGCATCGCTGATGATATCGCAGAGCTTGTCCGGGTTGCCCTCCGTCACCGATTCCGAAGTAAGCATGAAGTTATTTTTCATCCTTTTTGTCCCTTGAGTCTCTTGGGAAACTTCCTCGAGATGCTCCTATAACGTTTTGCGATAGGCCCCATTATTTTCAGCATTCGGACGTTCGCCTTCACCCTTGGTCGCCTCGTTTACAAGGAGCGGCAAGATCGCGCTGATCCCGATTATGGCGCCATCGAGGAGACCTAAAGGCGCTACCCCCAGAAGAGTGCGAAGCCCCGGAACGACAAAAGTGAGCAGTTGCAGGCCGAGCGAGCCTCCAAGCGCCAGTGTGAGCCACCTGTTCGGGGGGAGCTTTTCCCGGTCATATATGCTTACCTTTTCCGAGCGGCAGCTTATGGCGTGAAGCAACTGGGCTATGGTGAGACTCTGGAAAGCCATCGTGGAGGCCTGCTGTCCAACCCCGTAACGGACCAGACCAGCCCCATAGGCGCCAAGGGTTGCAAGGCTGATTACGCTGGATTCGATCCCTATTCGCTTGAAATCCTGCCTCCCTACGATCGGCTCTTTGGGATCGCGAGGCGGCCGCTCCAAAATGCCAGGTTCCGGGGGCTCCAAAGCGAGGGCGAGGCTGGGGAAGATATCGGACATAAGGTTTATCCAGAGAAGCTGCATGGCGCTAAGCGGATAACCAATACCGACCGCGCCTGCCACGAACATCACTATGATTTCGCTGAAATTGGTCGAAAGGAGAAAATGCAGCGATTTTTTGATATTGTCGTGTATTGCCCTGCCGTGGCCGACTGCCAGGACCATTGTTTCCAAATTGTCGTCTTCGAGCACCACGTCGGCTACCTGCCGTGCGACGTCGGTGCCGCTGTGACCCATGGCGATTCCGATATCGGCGGCCTTGAGCGCCGGCCCATCGTTAATGCCGTCGCCTGTCATCGCCACTATCTTTCCGGCATCCTGCAGGGCCTGAACTATTTGCAACTTATGGGCCGGACTCACCCTGGCGAATACGTGCACCCTTTGCGAAAGAGCCCTCAGCGCCCTTGAATCGATGTCGGTAAGGCTGGTCGAATCAAGGATTTCTATCGGCATGTCCCGGCTCAGGCTCAGCGCTTTTCCGATTGCATACGCGGTCGGGCTCTGGTCGCCTGTCAGCATTATGGTGTCTATCCCGGCGTGGTGGAAGCGCGCGATCAACTCCTTCATTCCAGGGCGCAGCGGGTCCGCCATACCAATAAGCCCAACCCATGTCAGACCGCTAAGTCCGTCCAGCACCTCTTCGTCTTCGGCGGATTGGAATGCAAATCCGAGCACGCGGAGCGCTTCGCCCGCCATGCGCTCGTTCTCGATCTCGATTGTCGAGATGTCCTGCTCGCCGATCGGGAGCTTTCGCCCCCCAACAAGTTGCGTGTCGCACAAGCCGAGAACTTCCACCGGGTTTCCCTTTAAAGCCAGAAACCTTTCGGTAGTCCCGGCGATATGGACGGTGGACATGAATTGGTGGTCTTCGGTGCGAAATCTGGTCTTGATTCTGGGATAGCGCTCGTTGATCTCCGCTATGCTGAGACCGGCGCTGACAGCGAATTCGAGCAGCGCTTTTTCGGTAGATGAACCTTGATCGGCCTCTTTTCCGCTTACTTCCCCACACAGAATGCAGATTCTGGCCAGTTGCAGAAGCTCCGGGCTGTTGCGCGGGCTGATTTTTTTGCCGCCCTGGAAAAATCCGTCCTGCTTCAGCTCAGTCGCATGATTCCCGGAAAATATTCTCATTACCGACATGCGGTTTTGGGTTACTGTTCCGGTCTTGTCAAAACAGATCGTCTGAACTTCTCCCAACGTTTCCACGGCTTCCAGGTCCCTGATAATTACCTGGTGGGCGTTCAATTTGCGGATACCCAACGCCAGGGTCGTAGTGGCGACTGTCGGAAGCCCCTCCGGGACGGCGGCTACGGCAAGGGAAATGGTCGTTTTGGTAATGAGCGCAAGTGCGGTCCGCCTAATCACGCCCGTTATAAAAACCAGCGCGCACAGGGCCCCGCTCAACCACACGAGTTGGTTGCCGATAATATTTAATTGTTTTTCCATCGGGGTCTGCGGGGCGATGGTTTCGCCGATCATCGCCTGAAGCTTTCCTATCTCTGTAAGGAGGCCGGTTGCGACTACTATCCCACGTCCCTCCCCTCCGGTAACGAGCGTGCCCATATAGACG
>Ga0182014_10003398_pt1 | contig 19109 bp, 13 predicted proteins | sample 612S2DmetaG_FD_120489 | JGI IMG/M metagenome (GOLD analysis project Ga0182014, IMG submission 120489) | Permafrost microbial communities from Stordalen Mire, Sweden - 612S2D metaG | ecosystem: Environmental > Terrestrial > Soil > Wetlands > Permafrost | place: Sweden: Stordalen | collected... | reverse complement strand
GGTCCGACGGCATCCCCCTCGACGTCGGCCGCCGCTACCGCACCGAAACCCCCGCCATCCGCCGCGCCCTCGAAGCCAGAGACCAAGGATGCCGCTTCACCGGCTGCGGCATGCCGGCTGTCTGGACCACCGCTCACCACCTGCGGCCCTGGAGCGAAGGCGGCACCACCAGCCTCAACGACACCGCCCTGCTGTGCTTCGTCCACCACCACTACCACATCCACCTACTGGGCTGGACCATCACCGGCAACCCCAACACCACCCTGCGGTTCACCCACCCCAGCAAATACCTCACCCTGGACAGCCCCCTGCCCAGCCAAACCAAACCCCGCGCCCCCTGACGGCCAGCGCGGGCGTGGCCCGCTGTCTCTTGACCAGCATGAGCGGCCTCGTCACGCGAACCCCGAACCCCGGCGCGGCCTCGCCCTGAGCTACTCCTTCAGGGAGAAGCGGGACGGACGTCCGTGCGGGGTCAGGCGAAAGCCTCCGGCGGCGGGCAGGCGCACACCAGGTGCCGGTCGCCGTAGGCCTGGTCGATCCGGCGGACCGGCGGCCAGTACTTGTTCTGCCGAATACCGGGCACCGGGTAGGCGGCCTCGGCGCGGTCGTAGGGGTGCTTCCACTCCCCCGAGATCAGCATGTCGGCCGTGTGCGGCGCGTTCTTCAGCGGATTGTCGTCGCGGTCGTCCTCGCCGGAGCCGACCCGCTCGATTTCCCGCCGGATCGCGATCATGGCGTCGCAGAACCGGTCCATCTCGCCGGCATCCTCGCTTTCGGTCGGCTCGATCATCAGCGTGCCCGCGACCGGGAACGACATGGTGGGCGCGTGAAACCCGTAATCCACCAGGCGCTTGGCCACGTCCTCGTTCGTGATGCCGGTCCTGGCCGTGATCGGCCGCAGGTCGATGACGCATTCGTGCGCCACGAGGCCCTCGCGGCCGGTGTAGAGCACCGGATAGTGCGGCGCGAGCCGTTTGGCCACGTAGTTGGCGGCCAGCACGGCCACCTGCGTCGCCCGGCGCAGCCCGTCCGCGCCCATCATCGCGATGTAGGCCCAGGAGATCGGCAGGATGCCGGCCGACCCGTACGGCGCGGCCGCCACCGGCCCTACGAGCCCGCCGTCCCGCGCGGGCACGGTCCCAGCGGTCCCCACGTCGCGCCCGGGCAGGAACTCAGCCAGGTGCGAGCGGACCGCCACGGGACCGACGCCGGGACCACCGCCGCCGTGCGGGATGCAGAACGTCTTGTGCAGGTTGAGGTGCGAGACATCGGCGCCGAACGACACCGGGGTGGCCAGTCCCACCAGCGCGTTGAGGTTCGCCCCGTCGATGTAGACCTGGCCGCCCGCCTGGTGCACCACGTCGCACACCTGGCTCACGGTCTCCTCGTACACGCCGCTCGTGGACGGGTAGGTCAGCATGATCGCGGCGACCCGGCCCGCGTGCGTGTCCAGCTTGGCCTGCAGGTCGCCCAGGTCGATCGCCCCGTCGGAGCCGCACTTGACCACGACCACGCGCAGCCCGGCGAGCACCGCGCTGGCCGCGTTCGTGCCGTGGGCCGAGTCCGGGATCAGGCAGACCGTACGGCCGGGTTCCTGCCGGGACCGGTGGTAGGCCCGGATGGCCAGCAGGCCGGCGAGCTCGCCCTGGGAACCGGCGTTCGGCTGGAGGGACACCGCGTCGTACCCGGTGATCTCGGCCAGCGCCGCCTCCAGCCGGCTGATCAGCTCCAGGTACCCGCTGGCCTGCTCCGGTGGCACGAACGGATGCAGCGCCGCGAACCCGGGCCAGCTGATCGGCTCCATCTCGGCCGCCGCGTTCAGCTTCATCGTGCACGAGCCGAGCGGGATCATGGACCGGTCGAGGGCGATGTCGGAGTCGGCGAGGCGGCGCAGGTAGCGCAGCATCGACGTCTCGCTGCGATGGGAATGGAACACCGGGTGGGTGAGGAACTCGCCGGACCGGCGCAAGGACGCCGGCAAGGACGCGGGCAGGGACGCGGGCAGGCCCGGGTAATGGTCCGAGTCCTGACCGGTGCCGCCGGCCGCCGGGACGGCAGGGAGGTGCACGTCGGCGGGCGGGCAGCCGAGCAGCGCGGCGGCCACGGTACGCAGGTCCTCGTCGGTGGTGGTCTCGTCGCAGGCGATCTGGATCATGCCGTCGGCGGCCAGGTACAGGTTGTAACCCGCGTCCCGGGCCCGGCCCACGGCGCCGGCCGCGGTCCCGGCACTTCGCGGGGGCACGACCCGGATCGTGTCGAAGAAGTCGCCGGGGCCCGTTACAAATCCCGCCGCGCGCAGGGTAGCGGCGAGGACCGCGGCGCTGCGGTGCACGCCGGCCGCGATGGCGGTGAGGCCGTCCGGGCCGTGGTAGACCGCGTACATCGCGGCGAGGACGGCGGGCAGGACCTGCGCGGTGCAGATGTTGCTGGTCGCCTTCTCCCGGCGGATGTGCTGTTCCCGTGCCTGCAGCGCGAGCCGGTACGCGGGCCTGCCGTCGGCGTCGACCGAGACGCCGACGATGCGCCCGGGGAGCTGGCGGCGCAGCGTTTCGCGGACCGCGATGTAGCCGGCGTGCGGACCGCCGAAGCCCAGCGGCAGCCCGAACCGCTGGGTGGTGCCGACCGCGATGTCCGCGCCCATCTCCCCGGGCGGCCGCAGCAGGGTGAGCGCGAGCAGGTCGGCGGCGACCGCGGCCTGCGCGCCGCGCTCGTGCGCCGCCTCGATGGCCGGGCCCGGGTCACATACGGCGCCGGACGCGCCCGGGTACTGCAGCAGCACGCCGAACAGCGCGCCGTCCGGCTGGCCGGCGATCGTCTCGGGGGTGACGTCGGTGACGACCAGCTCGATGCCGAGCGGTTCGGCCCGGGTGCGCAGCACCCGAAGCGTCTGCGGCAGGCAGTCGGCGTCCGCGAGGAAGACGTGGCCCCGGCCCGCGGCGCGGCGGGCCAGCGTCATCGCCTCCGCGGCCGCGGTCGCCTCGTCCAGCAGCGACGCCCCGGCCACGGGCAGCGCCGTGAGGCCGGCGATCATCGTCTGGAAGTTCAGCAGCGCCTCCAGCCGCCCCTGCGAGATCTCCGGCTGGTAGGGCGTGTAGGCGGTGTACCAGCCCGGATTCTCCAGGACGTTCCGGCGGATGACGGCCGGGGTGATGGTGCCGTAGTAGCCGAGCCCGATCATCGGGGTGAGCACCTGGTTGCGCCCGGCGAGACGGCGCAGTTCGGCCAGGGCGGCCGGCTCGCTCAGGGCCGGCGGCAGGACGAGCGGCGCGGCACCCGCGGAGGCGGGCAGCGCGGCCTCGGTGAGCTCATCCAGGGAGGAGTACCCGACGGCCGCGAGCATCCGCCGCTGCTCGTCCGCCGAGGGCCCAATGTGTCGCCGGGCGAAATCCACCATCCAGGAGCCTCCTGAGCTGAAAGGTCAGTCGGCGGCCTGTTTACGGCGGCGAAGCCGCCCTCCGGGGGTCCGGGGGTCGTCCCCCCGGGCTGGCACTGCGGGCCCCGGCGAAGGTGGCTAAGCCACCGAGCAGCATCAGCCGCCTCGGCTCCCCCTCTGTTGTCACCACGGGCTCATCCCGTGGTTGACTCCAGAGCTGCCTGTCCCGTCCGGTCCTGGCGCCTGAGAGGTTGCGGGGGACGTTGCCCCTTCGGCGCCCCGCGCTGGCAACGCGAGGACTCTCCCGGACGGTGTCGCTGGCGATATGAGTCTACCTAGAAAGATCGCGACATCATGAGAGGCGCCCGTCACACGACCGGAGCCGGGACGAGGCCGCGGCACGATCCGCGGAGGTCAGAAGCCACACCCCGCGAGCCAGAGACGAGGCCGCAGCAGCCATCAGGCCAGCAGCCCGACCACGCCAGAAGCAGGCCAACGGACCTCAGCGGAGTACGGCGAGGCCGCGGCACAATGCTGCGGAGGTCAGCGGCCCAGCCCGACCACGCCAAAAGCAGGCCAGCGAACCTCGGCGGAGTACGGCGAGGGAGCCGCGCGGGGGTCCAGGGGGTCGCCCCCCGGGCCAGCACGAGCGGCGCGCATCGGCGGTAAACCTGCGAGCAGAATTAGCCTGTGCGACTAGCTCGCCGCCGGGACAGCTCGTCCTGGCCGACGGTGAGCAGGCCGTCCTCGGCGCGGACGGCGGGAAGCTCGGCGAGGTTGCCCTCGACCTCCTGCCAGACGCGCCCGAGCGCGATCCCGAAGACGCCCTGGCCGCCCTGCAGCAGGTCGACGACCTCATCGGCGGAGGTGCACTCGTAGACGCTGACCCCGTCGCTCATCAGGGTGATCTCGGCCAGGTCGCTGGTCCCGTGGTCCCGGAGGTGGTGCACGGCGGCGCGGATCTGCTGCAGCGAGATACCCGTGTCGAGCAGCCGCTTCACGACCTTGAGGACGAGGATGTCGCGGAAACTGTAGAGCCGCTGCGACCCGGAACCGTGCGCCCCGCGGACACTCGGCTCGACGAGGCCCGTGCGCGCCCAGTAGTCGAGCTGCCGGTAGGTGATGCCCGCCGCAGAGCAGGCGGTCGGTCCCCGGTAGCCGGTGTCCACCGCGTCGACATCCAATCCGGAACTGGCTGCGCCGGGCCCGTCACTGGGCCTGCCGCCGGGCTTGTCACCGGGTCCGCCGCTGGGCCCGTCACTGGGCCCGTCGGCATCGAACAGCGTGCCCTGCTCCTCGGCGGACGGGACTCCCGCTCGGCGACTATCGGCCGGCTTGCCGCTGTCCGTGGATCCCGCGCCCCTGGTTCCCGCCACGCCCACCTCCATCGCGAGCTGACCACCCTGGGTACTCGCTTCGAACCGTAAGCCGACCAGCTCATGGCGTCAACGATCCCACACGGCGCGTCGCGACATTCCGTTTAAGTTGCGCATACCGGCCCGTGACCAGCCCTCAACAGCCGCGTCTCCCGGCCCGCTGCCAGGGTTAATTTCCCCCGCAACGCGTCATGGTTTACCTACAGTGACCGTTCAGGTAGCGCGGCCGAAGTCTTCGGGCGAGATGGTGTCTAGAAATTCCCGGAACTTCTCCACCTCGTCCTCCTGCTCGTCCGGGATGGCCACCCCGGCTTCGTCGAGGATCTCCTCGGCCGCGAAGATGGACGCGCCGGTGCGCAGGGCCAGGGCGATCGAGTCCGAGGGCCGCGCGCTGACCTCCGCCCCGTTCGAGAAAACGAGGTCGGCGTAGAAGATCCCGTCCCGCAGGGCGGTGATGTTCACCGTGCGCAGCTGGACGTTCAGCACGTCGAGCACGTCACGGAAGAGATCGTGGGTCAGCGGGCGCGGGGACACCATGCCCTGCTGGGCGAACGCAATGGCTGTCGCCTCCACCGCACCGATCCAGATGGGCAAGTACCGGTCGCCCTGCGTCTCCTTGAGCAAGACGATAGGGCTGTTCGATGGCATCTCGACCCGGACGCCGACGACCTCCATCTGCCGCACTACAGCTCCATCCTCACGTGCCGCTGGCACACCCTCGTTGGCCGGCCACTCCCTTTGTCAAGGTACACCCGCTATCGCCCCGAGGCAGAGCGCCACCCATCCCCTACGCTGTCCACGGGGGGTGCCGGGGCGGTCACCGAGGGGACAGGAACGCCGCCCGCGAGGCCCGCCTCATCGAGGGCGGATTCGACCAGGGCGGCGTGCAGCCAGAGGGTCAGCGTCGCGATCTGCCAGGCGTCACGGGCGGCCGAGGCCCGCACGCCCGGACCGCGCTGGCGGAGCTGCGGCGCCACGAGCTGCTCGACCAGTGAGACGTCCCGGTCAGCCGAGGCCTTGACCCCGCGCAGGTGCCGGGCGCCCACGCCGAACTTGGACAGCGCCGCCGCGGCCCGGGCTATCTCGAGGGCATCCCGTCCGTAGTGCCGCCCGGACCGGCGGATCAGGCCGTAGTCCTCCAGTTCGGCCAGGATCTCGCCGTCGATGCCGGCCGTCTCGAGCAGCTCGGCCCGGGTGAGGGGGGAACCGTCGCGGCCGGTTCCGTGCCGGGACGCCTCGTCCGCCGCCGCGGCCCCGGCCAAACAGGACGCGAGCGTCGGGCGGGAATTCGCCGTAGCGGACGCGTCGATCGCGTCGAGGCGTTCCCTGATCACCCGCAGCGGCAGGTACTCGTCCCGCTGAGCGGTCAGGATGTACCGGAGTCGCTCAACATCGGCCAGGGCGAACTGCCGGTACCCAGACGGCGAGCGCGCAGGTTCGATCAGGCCCTCAGCCTCGAGAAACCGGATCTTGGACGTGCTGACGTCCGGGAACTCGTCCCGCAGCCGGGCGAGAACGTCGCCGATCCCGAGGGAGGCGGGCTCGCGCGATGAGCTCATGCGTAATCCTGTGCGCCTCCGCCACGGCGCTGTCCCTGCAGGCGCGGGTGCGTCATGAAGATGAGCCGGAACTTGCCGATCTGCACCTCGTCCCCGCTGAACAGCTCGGTTTCCTCGATCCGGTCCCGGTTGACGTAGGTGCCGTTCAGGCTGCCGACGTCCCGGACGGTGAACCGGGTACCCGTCCGGTAGAACTCCGCGTGGCGGCGGGACACGGTCACGTCGTCGAGGAAGATGTCGCTGTCCGGGTGCCGCCCGGCGGTGGTCAGCTCACTGTCGAGCAGGAACCGGCTGCCCGCGTTGGGGCCACGGTGCACCACCAGCAGGGCCGTGTCGGCGGGCAACGCCTCCAGCATCGCCGGGTCGGCGAGCGGCTCGTCGTTCAGCTCGGCGTCGAGGGCCTGGGCCCGGTCCAGGGAGATCGTCGAGGTGGTTTCGCCCGCCCGCTCGGCCGCTCCCCGCATCAGGGCAGTGCCGCAGTTCGAGCAGAAGCGTGCGTCATCCGGGTTCGGACGACCGCACCGTGTGCAGTAGACGCTGGCCATCGCTCCGCCAGGCCTCCCCTCCATGGGCCAGTCCCACTCCGCCGGGGCCGCGTCACGGCCCGGGCCCGGCGCATCGGGCGCTGGCTCGTGGGTTGAGACTGACAAGGTTACCGGGGCGGAGGTATCCCGGTCCACGCGCCACGCGAGCAGCCACCGCCAGCCTCTGCGCGGCACCTGGCCGCTGCTGCCGGAGGATGCCCCGGCCGGGGACCACCTCGGGTCTCCGCCGCGACGTCTGCGCCACACCGCCGCTCCACCTCCGCACACCGACGCCCGCCGCAAGCCGCCGGCCCGGGACTCGCCACCGGGACACGCAGGGCCTCGCGGCCCGTGTCCCATAGTGTGCGAGATTGTCTCACGGCCAAAGGACTTCACGACATGGCGTACCTAGTCAGTCCCCCACCATAGCGCGGCTGATGACCGGCAACGACCAATCGTGAGAGCCATCCCGGCCATACCGCGCATTCGTTTGCCAGCCGCCGTAACCGTTGGTACATCCGTCTTTCCCCGGCCGTATTTCCCCAGCCGTATTTCCCGGCGTCAAACGGCCGTCACTGGCCCGCCTGCTCGACCACGACGGCCCATTCGTCCAGCAGCAACTGCGCGGTGTCGGCGTCGGTGCCTTCCGCCCACAGGTGGGTCACGGCGTCGGCCGGATCGGGCAGCACCAGAATCCAGCCCCGGTCGGGCTCGACCACGCGCACACCGTCGGTGGTGTCCACCTCACGGGTGCCCGCCGCTTCCACGACCGTCCGCATGACGCTGCCCTTGGCCGCCCACGGAGTCGGCATGGACCGCTTGAGCAGGTGCGCGTCGGGAATCCGCGCGTCGATCTGGCTCAGCGTCAGCCGGGTCCGCGCCACGAGGCCGATGAGCCGGGCGAAGGTCGCGATGCCGTCCACCGTGCGGGTGAACTCCGGCACCACGAAACCGCCGCGGCCGTCGGCGGCGAAGATCACGTCGTCGGCCGCGGCCGCCTGGGTCAAGGCGTCCATGGACGTCGGCGTCCAGTTCACCTCGACCCCGTGGAACCGGCAGACCTGCTCCGCGACCCGCGTCGTGGTCACCGGCAGGGCGACCCGGCCGGTCTTGCGCTCGGCGGCGACCAGGTCGAGCACGACGAGCAGCGCCCGCTCGTCGCTGACCATCTCGCCCTTCTCATCCACGATCCGGATACGCTCGCCGACCGGGTCGAACCGGACGCCGAACGAGGCCCGGGAAGAGGACACCACCTCCGACAGGCGCTGCAGGCCCGCCCGCAGCTGGGCGACGGTCTCGGTCGGGTGGACCTCGTCCAGCCGGTTGTTGACGGTGAGCACGTCGACGCCGATCCGGCCGAGCAGGCTGGGCATGACCAGGGAGGTCGTGCCGCCCGCGCAGTCGGCGACCACCTTCATCCCGCTCTCGCGGACCGCGGTCATGTTCACACAGCGCAGCAGTTCGCGGGTGTACCACTCGACGACACGGGGCGGATAGGTGAGCTCCGCGATCTCGCCGGGGAACGCCCGCCGGTACTCCTGCCGGGAGAAGACCCGCTCGAGCTTGCGCTGCGCCGCCTGGGACAGCTCGGCGCCCCGGTCGTCCAGGAAGATGATGTCGATGGACTGCGCGTCCCCGGGCGTGGTCCGCAGCGCGATCCCGCCGCTGTAGTCGCTGCGCTCGGTCTCGAACCGGGCGACCGGCAGGGGCTGCGCCTCCAGGTCGACGACGTTGATCGCGCTGGCGTTCAGCGCGCCCTGAACGGCCCGCTTGAACGTCCGCGCGGCGCGGGACACGTCGCGGGACGTGGTGACGGTCGAGCCCTTCTTCAGCGTGGTGGCGTACGCGCTCGCCAGCCGGACGCAGAGCTCCGGGGTCACCTCGACGTTGATGAGCCCGGACACGCCGCGCTGGCCGAACAGGGTCCGGTTGCCGCGCGATTCCCAGATCACGCTGTTGTTGACGACCGCACCGGCCTCGATCGTCTTGAACGGGTACACCTTCACCCCGGCCGACAGGTACGCCTCCGGTTCGATCACGCACTCGTCCCCGACGACGGCACCCTCCTCGATCCGGGCCAGCCGCATCACGTCGGTGTTCTTACCGACCACGCACCCGCGCAGGGTGGCGCCCTGCCCGACGTACACGTTGTTGTGCACCACGGCGCGATGCAGGAACGCGCCCTCCTTGATGACGACGTTGCTGCCGATCACCGTGTACTCGCGCAGGTGCGCGCCCGCCTCGACCTTGGCGTAGTCCCCGATGCACAGCGGGCCGGTGAGCACGGCCTCCGGGTCGACCTCGGCACCTTCCGCGACCCACACGCCGGGCGAGACCTCGAAGCCGTCGATGTCGGCGTTCACCCGCCGGGCCAGCACGTCGGCCTGCGCCTTCAGGTAGCTCTCGAGATTGCCGACGTCCTCCCAGTAGCCGTCCGAGATGTAACCGAAGAGCGGTGCCCCGCGCTTGAGCAGGGCCGGGAAGACGTCACCCGACCAGTCCACCGACTCCTCCGGCGGTACCTCGGCCAGGACTTCCGGCTCCATGACGTAGATACCGGTGTTCACCGTGTCCGAGAACACCTGGCCCCAGGTCGGTTTCTCCAGGAACCGCTGGATCCGCCCCTCCTCGTCGGCGATGACGATGCCGAACTCCAGCGGGTCGGGAACCCGGGTCAGGCCCACGGTGACCAGGGCGCCCTGCTCCTTGTGAAAGCGGACCATGGCCGTCAGGTCGATGTCGGTGAGCGCGTCGCCGGAAATGACGACGAACGGTTCGTCGCGGAGGGCGTCTTCCGCGTTCTTCACGCTGCCCGCGGTGCCGAGGGGCATCTCCTCGGTCGCGTACTGCAGGTTCATCCCGAAGTCTTCGCCGTCGGCGAAGTAATTGCGGACCAGCGCGGCCAGGAACTGCACGGTCACGACCGTGTCGGTGAACCCGTGCCGTCGCAGCAGCCGCATGACGTGCTCCATGATCGGCCGGTTGGCCACGGGAAGCAGGGGCTTGGGCTGGTTGGCGGTCATCGGACGCAGCCGCGTCCCTTCCCCGCCTGCCATCACGACAGCCTTCAACGGTTACGCCGCTCCCTCCGGGAATGCGCCTTTTACGTTAATCGGTGCCCGTGTTGCTCGCGTCCTCGTCGTTGGGGGGTTGTGCCGGATCCTGAGGCGGGGTCCAGATCGTCGGGTCTACGGATGGGGGGCCGGGGCTGACGCGCCCGGTCACGAGCGCGCGTGTCTGGATCAGGTAGAGGGCCGCCGCCCACCAGTACAACGCCGTGCCCCAGAACGTGAACGCCCACCCGGTGATGCGGGCGATCTCGGCCCAGGTCCCGGCGTACGCCCCGAGGAGCAGCAGCGGGAATGCATATAGAAGGCAAAGCGTAGCTGTTTTTCCCGCAAAACTAACCTGCAGCGTGCCGAAGCCGACGCGCCGGCGCAGTAGGCCCAGCGCCCCGGCCACGATGAGCTCGCGCGCCGCCAGCAGCCCTACCAGCCACCACGGGATGATCGATCGCACGGCCAGCCCGACGAGAGTGGCGGCAATGTACAGCCGGTCGGCGGCCGGGTCGAGCGCCTCGCCGAGCCGGCTCTGCTGGTTCAGCGCCCGGGCGATCTTGCCGTCCAGCCAGTCGGTCGCGGCCGACGCGATGAGCAGCCCGACGGCCCACCCGTCGGCCTTGGGCCCGAGAACCAGCCAGAGGAAGACGGGGACGCCGAGCAGGCGCGCGACGCTGAGCGCGTTCGGGATGGTGAGCACGCGGTCCCTGGGATCCCTGCGGGCGACCGGCCCGCGTCCTTGTCCGCGTCCTTGCCCGCGTCCTTGTCCGGCCTCGCTGAGCGCGGCACCGTCTCCGGTATTCGCATCACCCCCCGCCATCTGGCCCACGCCGTGACCCTACCTGGCCGACGCGGCCGTCGCTCATCCCCCCCTTGGCCGGCACGGTGCGCGACGGTCCGGCCGTTCTCGGCGTTCTGGTGGAAAGTTCACTCCCTCGTGGAGCCCCGTTCGCGGAGGACTCGCAGGGCCGGGAGAGAAATTCAGCGGGGCCGGTAGAGAGAAATCCGGAAGGCGGCGGTCACGCTGACCGGCTCGGCCAGGCCGGCCAGCCGGCCGGCGATCTCATCCGGGCCGGTGTGCCGCGCGGACGGTCCCATGCCGGCGAGCATCGCGGCCCCGGTCCGGGTCAGCCCGAGCGCGATGGGCACGTCCCGCCGGCTGGCCAGCGAGAAATGCGCGCCGAGCGCGGCGGACAGCCGTTCGTCCTTGCGCTCGTCCACGGTCAGCAGGCCGGCGTCGCGCACCAGTTCGGCCAGGTGCCCCGGGCCCGGGGTGACGACGATCAGCGCGCCGTCGGGCCGCAGGACCCGCCGGAATTCCGGCCCGTTGCGCGGGGCGAAGACGTTCAGCACGACCGACGCCACGCCGTCACGCACCGGGAACGGCTTCCAGACGTCCCACCCGACCGCGCCGGCCGCGGGGTGAGCCCGCGCAGCCCAGCGGAGCGCGCGCACCGAGACGTCCAGGGCCAGCCCGGCCGTCTCGCCGTAGCCCGGGAGGGCACGGAGCCGGTCGAGGACGGCCGCGAGGTAATACCCCGTCCCGGCCCCCGCGTCGAGCACATAGGGCCCTCCGGCACCCGCGCCGGCCGACGGGCCAGCTGACGGGACCGCGGCGGCGGCGAGGCCAGCGACCGCGTCCGCCAGCGGCGCGTAGTGCCCGGCGGCGAGGAAGGCCTGCCGGGCCGTCACCATCTCCGCCGTGTCGGCCGTGCCCGGCCGGGCGTGACCCGTCATCAGGTTGACGTAGCCGTACCGCGCGATGTCGAAGCTGTGACCGTTCCCGCAGCGCAGTGCCGACGGCGGCGAGGGCGCAGACACGGACGCGGGCACGGACGCGGGCACGGACGCGGGCACGGGCACGGGCACGGGCGGGGAGGCCGGCGAGGACGCGGGCCGGGCGTCGGGCCCCGGGGCGAGCCCGCACCCGCACACCGGGCAGATCAGCAGGCCGGAGACGTCGCTGAGCACAAGTCGCTGAACACCTATCGCTGAAAACCGGGGGCCGGAAGGGTCAGTCGCCCCAGACGTCGCGCGCCACGTCCACGATCAGCCGCAGCTTCGCGACCTCTTCGTCGTAGGTCAGCGTGTTGCCTTCCACCGTGGAGGAGAAACCGCACTGCCCGGACAGCGCGAGCTGGTCGAGCGGGACGTACCGGGACGCCTCGGCGATCCTGCGCTTGAGCTGCTCGGGGTCCTCCAGCGTGCCGCGCTTGGTCGTGACCAGGCCGAGAACGACCATCTTCCCCTTCGGAACGAACCTCAGTGGCTCAAATCCCCCGGACCGGGCGTCGTCGTACTCGAGGAAGAAACCGTCCACGTTGAGTTCGCTGAACAGTGCCTCGGCCACGAAGTCGTAGCCGCCCTCGGCCGCCCACGACGACCGGAAATTCCCGCGGCACATGTGCGTGGTCACGGCCATGCCGTCGGGCTTGGCGGCGAGCGCGTCGTTAATCTGCTTGATGTAGCGCAGGTGCAGGTGCTCCGCGTCCTCACCGCGTTCGGTGATCTCGGCCCGCTGAGCCGGGTCGTTGAGGTAGGCCAGGCTGGTGTCGTCGAACTGGAGGTACTGGCAGCCGAGCTCGCCCAGACGGCGGACCTCTTCGGCGTACGCGCCGGACAGGTCGCTCCAGAACTCCTCGATGTCCGGGTAGACGCCGGGGTCGATGGCCGCCGGGCCGCCGCGGTAGTGCACCATGTTCGGCGATGGGATCGTGAGCTTGGGGATCGCCGTCTTCACCTGCGACTGCAGATAGGTAAACGAGTCCTCGAAGATCGTCTGGTCCAGGCGGACCCTGCTCGCGATCTGCAGCGCCGCGGGCGTCCACTCGATCGCGCCCGATTCGTTCCGGAACCGCACCGCCATGTTGCCCGGCGCCTGGGAGATCCCGCCGAGGGAGTAGATGAAGTCCATGTGCCAGGACGCCCGGCGGAACTCACCGTCCGTCGCCGACTGGAGGCCGACGTCTTCCTGCATCCGGACGGCCTCGGTGATCGCGTCGTCCTCGACCGCCCGCAGGTCCTCGGCGGGCAGTCGCCCGGCCGCGAACTGTTCACGCGCCCGGAGCAGTCGCTCGGGCCGCAGCAGGCTCCCGACATGATCGGCACGGAACGGTGGTGTGGCGCGACGCATGAGACCTTCCTCGCTCTCGGCAGCTCCGGGTACCCCCGCCGGGAGCATAACGCCCGGGAAGGCTGGCTGGTATCAGCGGCATCCGGGAGTTTGCCCGATGGCGTGCTGCCATCCAGCGGGCGGCCGGCCCGGGCCCGGAGGGCGATCCCCAGCGTGCCCGCGAGGACGACCACGAACAGGGCCAGGCCGCAGAGGATGTACGCGTTGCCGCTGACGAGCTGGAAACCGTGCCAGTGGTACTCGACGAACCAGGGCCGGTCCCCGTCCTGGTAGTACGTGGACGGGCTGGTGTTCGGCGGCAGCCAGATGACGCCCAGCGAGAACCCGCCCAGGTCCCTCGGCTTCCCCCACAGGCTGCCCGGCCACGCGCCGAAGACGGCCAGGATCACTCCGGCCAGGACCCACCACGCCAGCGCGCGGGCCCGGGAAGAGCGCCAGGCGCGGACGGCGTAGTGACCGGCCACCGCCACGGTGGGCGCGATCCAGACCCAGTGGTGGTCCCAGCTGATCGGCGAGAGCAGCAGGCCGGTGAGCGCGGCGGCGAGCAGGCCCGCCATCTGGTGCCCGGCCCGGTCCAGGATGCCCGCGCACGCGACGCCGGCGATCCCGATCAGTACGGCCGCGATCCACCATTCGGTCCGGGCGCCGTTGATGCTCCCCGCGAACCGGGTGAGCAGGCCATCCAGCGACTGGTTGCCCTCCCAGCCGGTGAACCCGGTCCGGCCGCCCTGGAAAAACAGGCCGCCGAACCACCACTTGGACGAGTCAGGCCCCTGGATGGCGAACCCGAGCAGTACGGTGAACGCGAAGCCGGCGGTGGCCATGGCGGCCTGCCGGAACTTCCGCGCGAACAGCAGGTACGGGATGAAGATGAGCGGCACGAGCTTGATGCCGGCCGCGATGCCGACCCCGGCGCCCTTCCACCAGCGGGTGGTCTTGGTGTCCGGCTGGCACAGGTCCCAGAGGATGAGCGCCATCAGCAGCAGGTTGATCTGGCCGAGGTAGAGGGTCCGGACCACCGGTTCGGTCCAGAACACCGCGGCGGAGGCCAGCAGCGCCGCCCCCGGCCGCACCCAGGGCCGGTTCCGGTAACCGAGGCCGCCGAAGGTAAACCACAGCGCCGCGACCAGCGCGGCGATGTTGACGCCCACCGAGAGATCGGGCAGCACCGACCACGGGACGAGCGAGACGACCGCGAAGACGATCGCCGCGAACGGCGTGTAGGTGAACTTGAGCCCCAGGCCGTTCTGGCCGCCCCAGTCGTACAGCGGCGCGGCCAGCCGGGGATCGAACACGGGCCGGACGTGCCGCACGATCAGGCCGCCGGACCGGTAAACACCGAGGTCAACGGGGTTCAGCGTCCAGTTGGCGGGATGAATCGCGGCGTAGAGGGCATACAGGGCGATGGCTGCACCGAACGCGACCGCCCCCGCAGCGAGCAGCCGACCCTCCGCCCCCCGGCGCGTGGACCCGGCCGCCCTACGGGGGGCAAGGACCGATTTCACGCTGCCAACCCTATCGGCACGCGGCATCACGCACGTCCCGCCCGCCTACTTCCCCGCAACGACGGCTTCCCCGCAACGACAGCGCGACGACATGCGATAGTAAATGGGAACCACGGCGCGAGGAGGCGAGCAGCCATCAGCGGGATCCAGCAGGTGGTCTTGTCCGGGCCGCTCATCCTGGCCGCTCCCATCGCCGCCGCGGCCGGTGCGATCACGTTCCTTTCGCCGTGCTGCCTGCCCCTGGTGCCCGGTTACCTGGCCTACGCGACCGGCATGTCCGGCACCGACGCGCAGACCGCGGCGCCGGCCGCCCGGGCCCGGAAGGGGTCCCCGGCCACCGCCGGGGGAGCGGTTTCCGGCACGGAAGGCACGGCGGGCGGCGAGGGAGGCGGTACCCAGGTGGCCGTCGACGCCCCGCCGGCCGAGACGGAGCCGCCGCGTGCCCCCGGGCGGGGGCGCACGATCGCCGGGACCATGCTCTTCGTGCTGGGCTTTTCCGCGCTGTTCGCCGTCTACGGCGCCGCCTCGGGCACCCTGGGCGGCACCCTGCTCGCCGACCACCAGCGCGGCGTCACCGTCGTGCTCGGCGCCCTCACCATCGTCCTCGGCCTGCTGTTCGCGGGGGTCCTCGACCGGTTCTCGTTCGCGGGCCGGGTGGTCCGCCCGTCGGTGCGGCCGCGGGCCGGCCTGGCCGGGGCGCCCCTGCTCGGGGTGATGTTCGGGCTGGGCTGGACCCCGTGCATCGGTCCCACGCTCGCGACCGTGCTCGCGCTGTCCACGACCACGGGTACCGCGGGCCGGGGCGCGTTCCTGGCCTTCATCTACGGCCTCGGCCTGGGCGTGCCGTTCCTGATCGTTTCGGTCTTCTTCCAGCGCAGCATGCGCGTGTTCGGGTACGCCCGGCGGCACGCCCGCCTGGTGACCCGGATCGGCGGGGCGCTGCTCGTCGCGGTGGGCGTGCTGGAAGTTACCGGTGCGTGGGCCTCGGCGATGCTCTGGCTGAAGATCCACTGGATCGGCAGCTACCAGGCACCCCTGTAACCGCCGGGCGGTTACCGGCCCGCTCTGACCGCCGGGCGGTAACCGCCCGGCGCGGTAAGATCCGGGCGCGCGCCTTGGCCGTCGCCCGGTTTGAGCGGCCGCCCCGTGCGGCCGGTTGCTTGGCCGTCCTGTCCTCGGCCGCGCGGGCCGCAGAGCGAGCCGAGGCGGCGGCCTGGGCCGCGGCGACCAGCGCCTCGAACAGCCGCAGGTCGTCGCCTTCCTCGGGGTGCCATTGGACCCCGACGCCGAAGGGGTGCCCCCGCAGTTCGACTGCCTCGGTGACCTGATCGTCCGCCCAGGCGACCGTGACCAGGCCCTCGCCGATCCGCTGCACGGCCTGGTGGTGCAGGGCCGGCACCCGGGCCTGGGAACCGAGCCGCTGGCCCACCGTGCTGCCCGCATCGAGGTGAACCTCGTGCGGGGCCATCTTGTACGAATCCGGCGCGTGCCTGTTGTGGCCCACCGCGTCCGGGAGATGCTGGATGAGCGTGCCGCCCCGGGCCACGTTGAGGATGTGCATGCCGCGGCAGATCGCGAGGAACGGCAGTTGCGCGTCGATGGCCGCGCGGACGAGCGACATCTCGAACCGGTCCCGGCGGCGGTCCGGCTGGTCCGTTTTCTCGTGCGGGACGGCGTCGTACAGCGCGGGGTTGACGTCGGCGCCGCAGGTGAACACGATGCCGTCGAGGCCTTCAGTCAGCCGGTCCACGCTGTCGGCCGGGACCGGGGGGAGAATGACCGGCGTTCCGCCGGCGCGTTCGACGGCCCGGGTATAGGTCAGCGGAGAGAGGACGGCCTCGCGAACCCAATCGCCCCAGTGCGCGGCCTCGAACTGACCGGTAATCCCAATGAGCGAGCGGGCCATGCACCCTCCTGCGGCGTGGTCTGACATGTCCGACAGGTCGCGAAAATCGTTCCCCGTGCCCATAATGGTCTATCGTCGCCTCCCCCGGTCATGACCTTGGCAAAGTTCACCAGAAACTGTCCGCAGACGCGCGTGACCAGCGGCCCGGTGTGAGCACAATCGCGTCGTTCTAGGTATAAATCTGCACAAACCGGACAGATGCGTATAGGGACGCTCGGGATGCCATTACGGAATGGCCTAAATGTATTTACTCTGAACCCGGGCTTATATCCGCCTCGTGTCTTTTGCCGTCGCCGTTGGGCCATTAGCCAACACCAATGCCGATGATTTGGCTATGCTGCGTATATTAAATCCTGGGTTGTCGCCAGTCTGGTGCAGAAGGCACAGCGAGTGGGACACTTGAGAAGCGGCAATCTGTGCCGGCCGCGGCTCACCATTAAAATGCCGGGTCCGGCGGCCAGAGGGAACAGGCCCAGATGGAACAGGCCCAGATGGAACAGGCAGAGGGGAACACGGAGATCGCCACGGGAAACTGGGAGCGGCAGCAGCCGACGCGCGAAGATCCGCTTCCGTCCAGGTCCGGGACGTCATGGTCAGACGTCGCGGCTGATCACGGTCGCGACCCGCTGGCCGAACTCTTCGCCGCGATCGATCCGGTGTCCCATGCGGCCATGACCTATTTTTACGGTCATCTCTTCGCCATCGAGCCGTCGGCGCGGGCGATTTTCCCGCCCGCCATGGACGCCCAGCGAATACGGTTTTACCAGGCTCTCCGGCGCATCGCATTGAGCAGCGATAATGATGGGCAGCTCACCGCCTACCTGGAAGGCCTGGGGCGGGCGCACCGCAAATTCGGCGTCCAGAAAGAGCATTTCGATGCGTTCCACCAGGCGCTCGCGGCCACCTGGCAGCGGTACGCGCCGGAGGTCTGGACCGGCGCCGCGTCCGCGGCCTGGGAAGACCTGTTCGGCCGGGCCGTCCAGATCATGATCACCGCCGCCGAACGGGACGCCGAGCAGGCCCCCCCGTGGTGGCTCGCGGAAATCGTCGGCCACGAGGCCCGTTCCGCTGACCTCGCCGTCCTGACGCTCCAGCCCTGCCAGCCGGTGCCGTACCTGCCCGGGCAGCACGTGGCCATCCAGACGCCGCGATGGCCGCGCCTGTGGCGCAACTACTCCATCGCGAACGCGCCCAACGAGGACGGCACGCTGACCATCCACGTCCGCGCCGTCCCCGGCGGCCTGGTCAGCGCCACGCTGGTCCATCACGTGGCCGTCGGCGACACCCTGCTGCTGGGGGCGGCCGCCGGGGCGATGACCGTGGACCTGTCGTCCCAGCGCGACATCCTCTGCCTCGCCGGGGGCACCGGGCTGGCCCCGCTCAAGGCCATCATCGAGGCCGTCACCGGCGCGCCCGGCGCGGCGCGCCGGCGTGAAATCGTGCTCTATTACGGAGCCCGGCACGAGTCCGGCCTGTACGACCTGCCCGACCTGCATCGCCTGGAGACGGTCTACCCCTGGCTGCAGGTCATCCCCGTCGTTTCCGAAGAGGCCGCCCCGGACACGATCTACGGAACGATTCCCTGCGTGGCGGCCCGGGCCACGCGGAAGAACCGCGACATCTACGTCAGCGGCCCGGACGAGATGATCGCACGCACGGTGGCCGAGCTGAAGAACCGGGGCGCGCCCGAAGAACTCATCCACTACGACTGCCCCCCGTTCTAGAGCACGCCGTCCTAGAGCACGCCGTCCTAGAGCACGCTTCCAGGTCACGCCGGCCCGCAGGACCTTCAGCCCTGGCGCGCGAATGCCCCGGGTGAGCACCGTCACATTGGGGGGGGATCCCCGACGAAGTGGAGAACAACCATGCGCGCGCTCGTCTACCACGGTCCCGGCCGGAAGTCCTGGAAGGACGTACCGAAGCCAGAAATCATCGATGCCAAGGACGCGATCGTCCGGGTCGACGCCACCACGATTTGCGGCACGGATCTGCACATCCTCAAGGGCGACCTCCCGGAAATTCCGGACGGGCGGATTCTCGGCCATGAGGCGGTCGGGACCGTCGATGCGGTCGGCAGCGGCGTGAGCACGGTCAAGGTCGGCGACCGCGTGCTCGTATCCTGCATCTCGGTCTGCGGGACGTGCCGGTTCTGCCGCGAGGGCCATTCCGGGCAGTGTCTCGGCGGCGGCGGCTGGATCCTCGGCTACAAGATCGACGGCACCCAGGCCGAGTACGTCCGCGTGCCCTTCGCCGATACCTCGACGTTCCCCATGCCGGACGGCGCGGCCGACGAGAACATCCTCATGCTGGCCGACATCCTGCCGACCGCCTACGAGGTCGGCGTCCTCAACGGCGGCGTGCAGCCGGGCGACGTCGTCGCGATCGTCGGGTCCGGTCCCATCGGCCTATCCGCGATCATGGGCGCGCGGCTGTTCAGCCCCAGCCATATCGTCGCGATCGACCTCGCTGACACCCGACTGGAGGCGGCTAAGCTGTTCGGCGCGGACATCACCGTGAACAACAGCCGCGAGGACCCGCTGGAGGTAATCCGGTCGCTGACCGACGGGCTCGGCGCTGACGTAACGATCGAGGCGGTCGGGGTGCCTGTCACCTTCGAGCTGGCCGTGAAGCTGTCCCGGCCGGGCGGGCGGATCGCCAACATCGGCGTGCACGG
>Ga0182014_10003396_pt1 | contig 19127 bp, 20 predicted proteins | sample 612S2DmetaG_FD_120489 | JGI IMG/M metagenome (GOLD analysis project Ga0182014, IMG submission 120489) | Permafrost microbial communities from Stordalen Mire, Sweden - 612S2D metaG | ecosystem: Environmental > Terrestrial > Soil > Wetlands > Permafrost | place: Sweden: Stordalen | collected... | reverse complement strand
CTGCGGCCACGCCATGAAGCTCGGCGACGTCACCGCCAAGAATTATCCGAAGATGACCCTGATCGCGGCACCCCGCGCCGGCGGCGCCATCACGACGCGCAGCTTCATCCCGCATGTCTGCCATGACGCGATCGGCGTGCTGGCGGCGGTGACGGTGGCCACCGCCTGCGTGCTCGACGGCTCGATCACGCAAGGCATCGCGGTGGTGCCGGCGGGCAGCGTCAAGAAGATTTCGGTCGAGCATCCGACCGGTGAATTCAGCGTCGAGATCGAGGTCGACCCGGCCAATCCGCAGAACGTCATCCGCGCCGCGCTGCTGCGTACCGCGCGGCTATTGATGCGCGGCGAGGTGATGGTGCCGGGGTCGGTCTGGGCGCCGAAATCGCGCATCGAGGCGGCGGCGGAATAGAATGCAATCGGGAAACGAAACGGCGGCGCCAAGACGCAAAGGTGTCTGCCGCCATCCGGGAAGGAGAGCCAAGTGATTATCGACGTGCACGGCCACTATACCACGGCGCCGAAGGCGCTGGAGGATTGGCGCAACCGGCAGATCGCCGGAATCAAGGATCCCTCGGCCAGGCCCAGGGCCAGCGAGCTGAAGATCAGCGACGACGAACTGCGCGAGAGCATCGTCAACAACCAGCTCAAGAAGATGCAGGAGCGCGGCAGCGACCTCACCATCTTCAGCCCGCGCGCCAGCTTCATGGCGCATCACATCGGCGACTTCGAGGTGTCCTCGACCTGGGCGGCGATCTGCAACGAGCTGTGTGCGCGCGTCGCAAAACTGTTTCCCGACCATTTCATCGGCGCGGCGATGCTGCCGCAGTCGCCGGGCGTCGATCCCAGGACCTGCATTCCCGAGCTTGAGAAATGCGTCAAGGAGTACGGCTTCGTCGGCATCAACCTCAACCCCGACCCGTCGGGCGGGCACTGGACCTCGCCGCCGCTGTCGGACCGCCACTGGTATCCGATCTACGAGAAGATGGTGGAGCTCGACATCCCCGCGATGATCCACGTCTCCACCAGCTGCAACGCCTGCTTCCACACCACAGGCGCGCATTACCTGAACGCCGACACCACCGCCTTCATGCAGTGCCTGACCTCGGACCTGTTCAAGGATTTCCCGACCCTGAGATTCCTGATCCCGCATGGCGGCGGCGCGGTGCCCTATCACTGGGGCCGCTTCCGCGGGCTGGCGCAGGAATTGAAGAAGCCGCTGCTGACCGAACACCTGCTGAAGAACATCTTCTTCGACACCTGCGTCTATCACCAGCCCGGCATCGACCTCCTGACCAAGGTGATCCCGGTGGACAACATCCTGTTCGCCAGCGAGATGATCGGCGCGGTCAAGGGCATCGATCCCGAGACCGGCTTTCCCTTTGACGACACCAAGCGCTACATCGAAGGCACGATGAACCTGAGCGCGTCGGACCGGAAAAAGGTCTACGAAGGCAATGCGCGGCGCGTGTTTCCGCGGCTCGATGCGGCGCTGAAAGCGAAGGGAATGTGACATGAGTATCCCGATGAACGACCTCGGCGTCGTCAGGCGCAACATCGTTCGCGCCGACAAGGCGGCGGTAGAAAAACTGTCGCGCTTCGGCGTCGCCACCATCCACGAGGCGATGGGCCGGGTCGGCCTGATGCAGCCCTATATGCGGCCGATCTATCCGAGCGCGGTGGCCTGCGGGCCGGCCGTCACGGTGTTGCTGCAGCCGGGCGACAACTGGATGATGCATGTGGTGGCCGAGCAGTTGCAGCCCGGCGACGTCGTGGTCGCGGCCTGCACCGCCAACAATACCGACGGCTTTTTCGGCGATCTCCTGGCGACCAGTTTCCGCGCCCGCGGCGCGAGGGGGCTCGTCATCGATGGCGGCGTGCGTGACGTCAAGGATCTCACCGAGATGCAATTTGCGGTGTTTTCCAAGGCGATCAGCGCCAAGGGCACCGTGAAGGCGACGCTCGGCTCGGTCAACATTCCGTTGGTCTGCGCCGGCGCGCTGGTCAATCCGGGCGACGTGGTGATCGCCGACGTCGACGGCGTCGTCGTGGTTCCCGCCGCCGTCGCGCAGCAGGTCGCGGATGCCGCGGAAGCGCGCGAGGCCAACGAGGGCGAGAAGCGCGAGAAGCTGGCGGCCGGCGTGCTCGGTCTCGACATGTACAAGATGCGCGAGCCGCTCGCCAAGGCCGGCCTCAAATATATCGATTGAACGCCATGACTCTTGATTCAAAGCCCCTTGATCCAATGCCGAAAGCGTCAAACCAGTGGCATGTCGGTCTCGTCGGCTACGGCGAGGTCGGACGCATCCTCGCCGAGGATCTGCGCAAGCAGGACGTCCGGGTCAGCGCTTACGACATCAAGCTCGGTGGTGACCAGGCCGCCCCCTTGCGCGATCATGCGGTGGCGCACGGCGTAGCACTGGCTGCTTCGCATGCCGATCTCGCCGCGCAGGCCGACTTCATCGTCTCGGCGGTGACGGCGAGCCAGGCGGTGCCGGTGGCCCTGGCATGCGCGCCGGCGGTGAAGCAGGGCGCCTGGTTCCTCGACTTCAATTCGGCCTCGCCGGGCGCCAAGCGCCGCGCCGCGACCCTGATCGACGGCGCCGGGGCGCGCTATGTCGAGGGCGCGGTGATGACCTCGGTCCCGCCCTATCGCATCAAGGTGCCACTGTTGCTCGGCGGCGGCGGCGCGCGGGATTTGGCGCCGCTGCTGGTCGAACTCGGCTTCAATCCCAAGGTCGCGAGCGACCAGCTCGGCGTCGCCTCGGCGGTCAAGATGTGCCGCAGCGTGATGATCAAGGGCCTCGAGGCCACCGTGATCGAGTGCTTCACCACCGCGCGCGCCTATGGCGTCGAGGACGCGGTGCTGGCGTCGCTCAAGGAAACGTTTCCCGGCATCGACTGGGAGAAGCAGGGTGCCTATTTCTTCCAGCGCGTCATCGAACATGGCCGCCGCCGGGCCGAGGAGGTGCGCGAAGTGGCCGAGACCGTGCGCGAGATCGGCCTGACGCCGTGGCAGGCGGAAGGCACCGCCGAACGCCAGGCCTGGGTCGCCGACCTCGCCGATGAAGGCCTGTTCGGCAAGAAAGGCAGCAAGGAATTCGCCCGCAGCCCCGACTGGCGCACCGAGGCGGATCGGATGCTCGGCAAGTTCAAGCCCAGCGAATGAAAAGACAATGAAAGACACCGTGATGGAATTTCAGAAGACCCCCGGCTGGCTCGACTGGTACGCCGGCCCCGCAACACCCCGCTTCAAGGTGCCGGCCGGCGCGGTGGACGCGCATTGCCATGTGTTCGGTCCGGGCGCCGAGTTTCCGTATGCGCCGGAACGCAAATACACGCCCTGCGATGCCTCCAAGCAGCAGCTTTACGCGCTGCGCGACCATCTCGGATTCGCGCGCAATGTGGTGGTGCAGGCGACCTGCCACGGCGCCGACAACCGCGCGATGGTCGATGCGCTGACGCATTCCGGCGGCAAAGCGCGCGGCATCGCCACCGTCAAGCGCAGCGTCGCAGACGCCGAGCTGCAGGCGATGCATGACGCCGGCGTGCGCGGCGTGCGCTTCAATTTCGTCAAGCGCCTGGTCGATTTCACGCCCAAGGAGGAGTTGATCGAGATCGCCGGCCGGATCGCGAAACTGGGCTGGCATGTCGTGATCTATTTCGAAGCGGTCGATCTGCCCGAATTGTGGGATTTCTTCACGTCGCTGCCGACCACCATCGTGGTCGACCACATGGGCCGGCCCGACGTCGCAAAGCCGGTCGACGGCCCCGAATTCGAGCTGTTTGTAAAGTTCATGCGGGAGCACCAGAACGTCTGGTCCAAGGTCAGTTGTCCGGAGCGGCTGTCGGTGACGGGGCCGCCGGCGCTGAACGGCGAGCAGAACGCCTACCGCGACGTGATCCCGTTCGCCCGGCGCATCGTGGAGAGCTTTCCCGATCGCGTGCTCTGGGGCACCGACTGGCCGCATCCCAATCTGAAGAACCACATGCCGGACGACGGCCTGCTGGTCGATTTCATCCCGCATATTGCGACCACGCCGGAGCTGCAGCGCAAGCTTCTGGTCGACAATCCGATGCGGCTATACTGGCCCGAGCAGCACTCCTGAGGAGGCAATCCCATGTCACTGGAAAAACCCTACAAGGATATCCCCGGCACCACGATCTTCGACGCCGACATGTCGCGTCAGGGCTACCACCTGAACCAGTTCTGCATGTCGCTGATGAAGGCGGACAACCGCGCGCGGTTCAAGGCCGACGAGCGCGCCTATCTCGACGAATGGCCGATGACCGAGGACCAGAAGCTGGCGGTGATGGCGCGCGACCTCAACCGCTGCATTGCGCTCGGCGGCAACATCTACTTCCTCGCCAAGATAGGCGCGACCGACGGCAAGAGCTTCCAGCAGATGGCCGGCAGCATGACCGGCATGAGCGAAGAGGAATACCGCAACATGATGGTCAAGGGCGGCCGCTCCGTCGAAGGCAACCGCTACATTGGGGAGAAGAAGTGATGGCCCGAATTTCCGCGAGCGTTTACACCTCGCATATTCCAGCCGTGGGCGCGGCGCTCGACCTCGGCAAGACCGCGGAGCCCTATTGGCAGCCGGTGTTCCAGGGCTATGAGTTCTCCAAGCAGTGGCTGAAGGACCAGAAGCCCGACGTCATCTTCCTGGTCTACAACGATCACGCCAACGCCTTCAGCCTCGATATCATCCCGACCTTCGCGATCGGCACGGCACCCGAATTCGCGGTGGCCGACGAGGGCTGGGGCCCGCGCCCGGTGCCGAAGGTGATCGGCCATCCCAGGCTCGCCGGCCACATCGCCCAGTCGGTGATCCAGGACGATTTCGATCTCACCATCGTCAACAAGATGGACGTCGACCATGGCCTCACGGTGCCGCTGAGCCTGATGTGCGGCCAGCCGCAGGCCTGGCCGTGCCCGGTGATTCCGTTCGCGGTCAATGTCGTGCAGTACCCGGCGCCCTCCGGGCGGCGGTGCTTCATGCTCGGCAAGGCGATCCGCAAGGCCATCGAGTCCTATGACGAGCCGCTCAACGTCGAGATCTGGGGCACCGGCGGCATGAGCCACCAGCTGCAGGGGCCGCGCGCCGGGCTCATCAACAAGGAGTGGGACACCGCCTTCCTCGACCGGCTGATTGCCGATCCCGAGGGCCTCTCGACCATGCCGCATATCGATTACGTGCGCGAGGCCGGCAGCGAGGGCATCGAGCTGGTGATGTGGCTGATCGCCCGCGGCGCCATGAGCGACGTCAATGGCGGCAAGCCGCCGACCGTGCGGCATCGCTTCTACCACGTGCCCGCCAGCAACACCGCGGTGGGCCACCTGATCCTGGAGAACAACTGACGTGACCAAGACGATCAAAGTGGCGCTCGCCGGCGCCGGCGCGTTCGGCATCAAGCATCTCGACGGCATCAAGAACATCGACGGCGTCGAAGTGGTGTCCCTGGTCGGCCGCCGGCTGGAGCCGACCAAGGAAGTCGCCGCCAAATACGGCATCGCCCATGTCTCCACCGATCTTGCCGACAGCCTGGCGCTGAAGGAGGTCGATGCGGTGATCCTGTGCACGCCGACCCAGATGCACGCGGAGCAGTCGATCGCCTGCCTGAAGGCCGGCAAGCATGTCCAGGTCGAGATCCCGCTCGCCGATTCCCTTGACGATGCGCAGGCCGTGGTCGAGCTGCAGAAGAGGAGCGGGCTGGTGGCGATGTGCGGTCACACCCGTCGCTTCAATCCCAGCCATCAATGGGTGCACAAGAAGATCGTCGGCGGCGAGTTCAACATCCAGCAGATGGACGTGCAGACCTTCTTCTTTCGTCGTTCCAACATGAATGCGCTGGGCCAGCTGCGCAGCTGGACCGACCATCTGCTGTGGCACCACGCCGCTCACACCGTCGACCTGTTCGCCTACCAGGCGCGCTCACCCATCGTGAAGGCCAACGCGGTGCAGGGGCCGATCCACCCGACGCTCGGGATCGCGATGGACATGTCGATCCAGCTCAAGGCGGCGAACGGCGCGATCTGCACGCTCAGCCTGTCCTTCAACAATGACGGGCCGCTCGGCACCTTCTTCCGCTATATCGGCGATACCGGCACCTACATCGCCCGCTACGACGATCTCTTCAACGGCAAGGAGGAGAAGATCGACGTGTCGAAGGTCGATGTGTCGATGAACGGGATCGAGCTGCAGGACCGCGAATTCTTCGCCGCGATCCGGGAAGGTCGCGAGCCGAACTCCAGCGTCGCCCAGGTGCTGCCGTGCTACCAGGTGCTGCACGCTCTGGAGCAGCAGCTCAACGCTTGACGAAACCGGCCGCCATGGTGCAAGTGGCGGCCGTTACCCTTCGTTTGGGGCCGGTTTGATGTCGCTGGAAATCGAGCGAAAATTCCTCGTTGCTCACGACGGGTGGAAGAGCTCCGTCACGGGCAGTGCGAAGATAAGGGACGGCCTCGTCTCGATGTTCAATGGCCGAAAGACGCGGGTGCGAATGATCGACGGTCATGCCACCCTCACCGTCAAGGGCGAGTACACGGGTTCGGTGCGCTCCGAGTTCGAATATGCGATCCCCGTTTCCGACGCGGAAGAGATGCTGCGGACGATGTGCGACGATCGCGTTCTCGAGAAGACCCGAAATTACGTCTTGCACGACGGCCTGACCTGGGAAATCGACGTCTATGCAGGACTGCTGGAGGGCGTCGTGATCGCCGAGGTGGAACTTGACCGGGCGGATCGCATGCTGGAATTGCCCGACTGGATCGGCCGCGAAGTGACTGAGGACGCCAACTACAGGAAACTGAAAATGCTGCAGGACAGGACCGCTGAACGCCGGGCGCGGCTCGGTTGATTGCCGGGCGGCGTGACGGGCCCCCGGCAACAGCGGGCTATTGCGCGAGCGCCAGAAGGCCGCCGGCGAAGGCATTCCATGCCGGTGTTGTGCTGATCGGCAGGGTGAGCAGCTTGAGCAGGAGCAGCGCCGTTCCGCCGATCGCATAGACCGGGTGGGGACGGCCACGCGTGCGCCAGTCGAATATCATGGCGACGACGACCAGCAGCCAGGCCACGAGAGCCGGAGGAAGCGCCGCCGCGACGGGAGGCGGACCGACCGCACCGGCGGGTGCCAGGAACGTCATGAACCAGCGCGCGATCGCGGCGTCCAGGATCGAGATCGCCGCAAGCAGGATCAGTCGCTTGTGTGTCTCCGGCCGGCGTACATGGACGATGGCGAGCGTGAAGGTGATGGCGAAGAACGCGATGGCGCTCAGCGGCACGACGGCGAAGGCTATGCCTTCCGCCCGCATGCCGATCGCGGCGGCTTCCTTCATCGCATTGATCGCAACCAGGGTGCCGAAAATGGCCATGGCCGTGGCGAACGACACGCCGACCATGCCGACCGATCGGTGACGGGAAATGCGCCCCGATGACGCCAGCCAGGTCTGAAAAACCAGATACAGCGACCAGGAAAAGAACAGCGCGCCATGGACGTGAACGACCGGGTTCACCCTCAGCGTTTTCGCGGCGATCGGCAGCCAATAGGTCGGCGCGAAGCCGAGAAAGGCGATGGCGGCACAGCTCAGCGACATATAAAGATAGAAATGGGTCGCGGCCGAGCCCGCTGCGGAGCGTGTGGACGCGCCAGCAACTATCGTCATCGGTTCACTCCGGGCAAATCGTGTTGGCGCCGTTCGCTGCGGCAGCGGAGGCGGCCGTCCGACTCCGGACCCCATCGTCGCCGACGCGCGCGGCAATGTCACGCGCTGCCTGCCCGATGGAAGAACGGTGTCCACAACCTGCGGGGATAACGGGTTCAGCCGAACGCAATGCCGATCAGCGATCCCTTTCGCCACACGATTCGGCATCGCCTCCCCGGGTCGACCCTGGAGAATTTGAGGTGAAATTCCGGGCGCACGAACGAGGGGTCGTCGACCCTGATCTTGGCGCCGCTCTCGGAAAGGTCGATCACGGAACATTGCCGGGTAGCGAAGCTGCCGTGGATTCCGATCCAGGCCTCCTGGCCGGTTTGCCGGCGAGCTGGACGATATTTCTTTCTGAGGAACGCCATGGCCTTCATTTCTGCGACAGAACGATCGGGGCAGGCTACCGCGGAAATTCCTACCACTCCGTGTTCACCGCTCTGGTGACCGGCGCGCCGGGGCCATTTTGTGTGCGCTTGTGCGCATCGGCTGTCGGTATGCGAGCAGTGGTGTCGCAAATCGGCGGATGTGCGGGCAGGGCACAAGGCGAGGCGAGCCACGCGGCGCACCGACTGACGCCGGATGTACGCGGCGGATCATTTCATAGGCGTCAGGCGCAACATGCCGGGCCCCCGCCTCGCCGAGCGCGGATGCCATGCACACCTTGCGGTCTTGCCCGGACAGCTGCGAACCGGCCGACTGGGCTGCGGCTGCAACCGCTTCGGCCGCGACCTCGTCGACGCGCTGCTCGAAGTCCGCGACATCCGCGGCATCATCGGGCGCGCCGGGAGGGGTACCAGCGCAACAAGCAAGCGCGGCGGTGGGGCCGGCGCCGATATTCCCTACCAGGCGGCCATGAATCCCGCCCGGCCCACGGCGGGGCCGCCGGAAGTGCTGGCGCCGATGCCGCCTGACAGGAAGAAGTTCGAGTTGTTGACGCGCAACAGCGCGCCCATGCCCAACGCATCCTTGCCGGAAAAGGTCGCCCAATGCCCGGATATGGCGAAGTTCGCGTTCGACGGCATGAACGGAGCCACGATAGACGAGGAGATCGCAATGCCCTGATAGGCGGTGGCCGAGAAGTCCGAGATGGCCTTCTGGTTGGCGACGATCTGGTTCGCATCCTGGCAAATATCGGTACCCGGAATGTAGAAATAACCGGGCACTGCATATTGACTGCATATTTTCACATATTCGACCGGAGACGCTTGGGCCGATCGATCAGCAACCGCCAAACCTGCGAGCAGGGCGAGGGCGGCAATCGCGGTTCGTAATCCACGGCGGGGACGGCTCAGCATGTTCATTCTCCTCGATCCGAATTTCGCGACGGCGGCGGAATCCCGGTCCCATACAAGGCGGGCATCGGTCTTCGTCATGAATCTCACCATGAATAGTTCACTCCCAGTTTTCCCGTCATGTCGGTGCTGGACCAGGAGCGTACCGGCGAATACGGGCCCGTTTGGGTGGCCTGAATGGTCGCGATGGTGACGGAGCCGCCGTCGCTGCCGACGGCGATGCCGCCGGTCAACGCCCAGTTTCCGGTCAGGCGCATGGCGCCGCCAAAGCCCAGGGCGTTCTTGCTGTTGTAAGTCGCCCAGTGGACGGAAATACCGAACCTCGCATTGTCCGGAATGAACGGCGTCACGATCGCGCTCGACATGGCGATACCCACCATCGCGCGCGAAAACTCGCGGCTGGCATTGTATTGATTTTCCGCGATCTGGTTCGCGTCCTGGCAGATATTCGTACCGGGAATGTAGAAATATCCGGCTCCGGACGCGCTGCAGATTTGCATGTATTGCACCGGCGGCCCCGCGCGGGCGGTTCGAACGATCCCGACATCGGCAACAAGGACAAACAGCGCGGATGCGATAGTTAGTGCTGGTTGCAGCGCTGCGGCGCGTCCGGGCAATCGATCAGGTTGCAAAATAGGGCTCACTGAAAACCGGGAAGGTATTCGGCTAGGGTAGATCGATTCTGGGGTTTCGTCTGTGACGCAATAGCAACACTCTCCCGACATCTGTCGGTCGATGCGCATTTTCGTGCAGGTGATTGATGGAGTTCTCGGCCGCGCCAGATTTGTTGCCGCCCATCACGATGACCGGCACGGGACCTCAAAAAGGGAGATTTTCGCAAGCCGCATTCTGGACCATCTGAAGTTTGCCGCATACTTCGATGGCATCGATGGCACAGCTACATCCAAGCAAGCAGCCTGATAGCGTTGTTTCGCGGCGATGCGGAATTTGGTCGAGCGATCCGGATTGATGGGTTCACGCCGCCGTCTAGGCGGCGGTCTGGATCTTGTCGCGAAAACTCTTCGGCGACAGGCCGGTCGCTCCGGAAAACAGCCGGCTGAAATAGGCGGGGTCGTTGAAGCCGAGCGCATAGGCGATCGTCGAGACCGGCAGGTTGGTGTAGACAAGATTGCGCCGCGCCTCGCGGATCACGCGTTCGAGGATCAGATGCGAGGCCGCATGCCCGGTCGCGATACGGGTGAGGCGGCTCAGATGCGTCGGGGTGACCGACAGCGCCGCCGCATAATCCGACACCGTCCAGTGCCGCAGGAAGTGTTGCTCGAGCAGCGCCTCGAAGCGCTGGAACAGGTCGGATTTGACCGCGCCGGCGCTCACCCGGCCGCCGGCTGCCAATTCGCGCGCGACGAGGCCGATCAGGGCAGCGGACAGCGCCCGCAGGATATGCGCCCGGGCAAAACGGCGGCCGGCGAACTCGGCAAAGATCTGTCGCATGGTCGCGCGCATCTGCGGCGTCCCGCGCAGCACCGCCGATTGCGCCAGCACGCCCCGCAAGCCTTCCGATGGCGTCAGCACCTCGTCCAGCATTTCGGCCGCGACAGTGACCACCCAGCCCTGCGTCCCCGGCCGGAAGCTGAAGCCGTGGACGTGACCGACCGGCACGTTGACGACCCGCATCGGCCGCAGCGCGTGGCTGCGCCCCTCCAGCGTTGCCTGGCCGCCGCCGTTTTCGATCAGCAGGATCTGGTGCAGCCGCGCATGCCGGTGGGCGGCGAACTCCCATTCGTGCAGCACCGAGCGCGCCGTGATGGTTTCGCAATGCACAACGTCCGGCAGGTCGCCGGTCTCGCCGAATAGATTGTAGGTCTGGACGGTGCGTTGCGCCGGGATGTCCTGCATGTTCGAATTGTACAAGATAAAGAAAGATCGATCCATTCCTTGCCGCTAAAAAGCTGTCAAAATCGTCCAACCAGGGAGGAAATCACATGAAAGTCGCGGTTTGCATCATTGGCGGCGGGCCGTCCGGGCTGTTGCTGTCCCAACTCCTGCATCTGCAGGGCATCGAAACCGTGGTGCTGGAAAAATACAGCCGCGAATACGTATTGGCCCGCATTCGCGCCGGTGTGCTGGAGCACGGCTTCGCCCAGTTGATGCGCGAGGCCCAGTGCGGCGAGCGCATGGACCGCGAAGGCGAAATCCACAACGGTTTCCACATCGCCCATGACGGGGTGATGGACCGCGTCGACCTGCACAAATATTCCGGCGGCAGCTCGGTCGTGGTCTACGGCCAGACCGAACTGACGCGCGACCTCTACGACGCGCGCGACCGCATGAAGGGCAACGTCATCCACAACGCCGAGGATGTCACGCCGCACGACCTGAATTCGGATACGCCCTATGTTACCTATCGCGACGGCGACAGGATCGTCCGCTTCGATTGCGATTATGTGATCGGCGCCGACGGCTTTCACGGCGTCAGCCGCAAATCGATTCCGAAGGACGTGCTGCGGGAATACGAGCGGGTCTATCCGTTCGGCTGGCTCGGCGTCCTCTCGCGTACCAAGCCGGTGTCGCCCGAGCTGATCTACGCCAGGCACGAGCGCGGCTTCGCGCTATGCTCACTCAGATCACAGGTGCTGAGCCGCTATTACATCCAGGTGCCGCTGACGGACACGACCGAAGACTGGTCCGACGAGGCGTTCTGGGCCGAGCTCAGACGCCGGCTGCCCGATGAAGTCGCGGGTAGCCTGATCACCGGGGATTCGATCGAGAAGAGCATCGCTCCGTTGCGCAGTTTCGTGGCCGAGCCGATGCGCTATGGCCGGCTGTTCCTCGCCGGCGACGCCGCCCATATCGTGCCGCCGACCGGTGCGCGCGGGCTCAACAGTGCGGCTTCCGACATCTATTACCTCTACCACGCCATGGTCGCGCACTACAAAAAGGCCGACGATTCCGGCCTCGACGGCTATTCGAAAAAGGCGCTGGCGCGGGTCTGGAAGGCGCAACGTTTTTCATGGTGGATGACCATGATGCTGCACCGCTTCCCGGACAACATCGCCTATGACGACAGGCTGCAGCAGACCGAGCTGTCGTACCTGTTCTCGTCCGAGGCCGCGATGCGGTCGCTGGCGGAAAACTATGTGGGACTGCCGTTCTAGGGTATGAACTCGCCGGTCCAGCTGTGCCGGCACCGTCGATTTGATGCACATGATTCGCATGCGCGGGGCCAGTCCGTAAATAAACGGATAACAGGCTTGCCTGGAAATTAATCTATTCGGCCGAACAATCGTGCGACGAAGCCATTTTCGGGTTTCGAACGCCCAATTCTCAGAGGCCGAAATGGCTATTGAATCGAAGCGCAGTATTTCGTTCGGCTTGAGGGAACGGATTATCGTTCTTTGCGGTATCTGCACATTCTTCATGCTTGCTGCGGCGGCATACGGGTTCTGGCAATTCCAGGTCAGCCTTCGCTCGTTCGACGAAGGCGTCATGTCCAGCCAGAAGGATGCCGTCGATATCGCAGCCGTGGAAATCAACTTCAAGAAGCAGATTCAGGAATGGAAAGACACGCTGCTTCGGGGACAGAAACCTGACGCGCTGGACAAATACTGGAGCAATTTCCAGCAGCGTGAGGGCGAGGTTCGCAGCGCTTCGGATCGATTAAGTCACGGCATTGGCGATCCGGAAACCGCTCGATTGGTCGGGCAGTTTTTTTCCGCCCATAAAGATATGGGCGCCGCCTACAGGCGCGGGCTGCAGGAATTCAAGGACCACAATTTTGATAGCGCCGCTGGGGACAACGCGGTGGCGGGCATAGATCGCGCGCCCACCGAATTGCTCACCAGGGCGAAGGAGCGTCTGGTCTCGCTGGTGGAGGCTCGCGCACGGGAGGCAAGGGATGGCGCGCATCGGACCACGTTGACAACCGCGTTACTCTTTGGAGTGGTGACGGTCGGTTCCCTGGTGTTGTTCCTCGTCATTCTGCAAAGGAGCATTTCCCGGCCATTGGCCGAAGTCGTGAGCGCTCTCAGCGATCTGGCCCGGGGTAACACCGCAGCCCAGGTGAGCGGGACGGAGCGGCGTGACGAAATCGGTGAGGTCGCGAGGGCTCTGCAGGTGTTCAAGGAAAACATGATCGAGACCGAAGGCCTGAGGGCTCAACAGGAGGAATTCAAGACCCGAAGCGAGTCCGAGAAGAAGGCTGCGACGCGAAATATGGCCAACGTGGTCGAGACTGAAACCACGACCGCGGTCAAGGCCGTCGGAGATACCGCGCAGGAAGTGCGCCAGGCGGCCGAGGAAATGTCGGAGTTCGCGACAGCGGTATCGATCGATACCCGGTCGGTGGCCGCGGCGTCCGAACAGGCCCTGGTGAGCGCGCAGACGGTCTCCTCGGCGGCGGAAGAACTCACGGCGTCGATTCAGGAAATCAACACGCAGGTCGCGCGCACCGCGGAGGTCGCCAGGCTGGCGGTAGCGAGCGGCGAGATTGCCACCACCACGGTGCGCTCGCTGACGGACGCCATTGGAAGAATTTCCGACGTGACCAGGTTGATCGGCGATATTGCGAGCCAGACCAATCTGTTGGCTCTCAACGCCACGATCGAGGCGGCCCGGGCCGGCGAAGCCGGCCGCGGCTTTGCGGTGGTGGCGGCGGAGGTCAAGAACCTCGCATCGCAGACCGCGCGATCGACAGAAGACATCAACCGGCAAGTCGCCGAAATCCAGACGGTAAGTGCGTCGGCCGTCGGCGCCATGTCCGATGTCGGCCTTCGCATCGGTGAGATCGACGAAGCGACATCGACAATCCTGTCGGCGATCGAGCAGCAAGCCGCCGCGACGCGGGAAATCACCCGTAATGTCACCGAGACGGCTTCTTCGGCGCGAGAAGTCTCGTCCAAGATCCAGAATGTCAGCGCCGGCGCCGCCAAGGTCGGAAGCCAGGCCGCCAATGTGCGCCAGTCGATCAGCGAGATTACCAGCAATATCGCCGGGCTGCAGGCTGTTCTCGTGCGGGTCGTCCGCACTTCGACCGAAGACGCAAACCGGCGGCAGTTTTCGCGGTATTCCGTGACAGCCAACGCCGAGATCCTCGATGCGCTCAACAAGCGAATAAGCGGAGAATTGGCGGACATTTCCGAGGGCGGAGCGATGATCGGTTGTTCGTCGGGAATGCGAATTGGCGAGCGCGGCAGCCTGCGCCTCGAGGGCATTTCGTCGCCGTTGTCGTTCGTGGTTCGGGGACAACAGGACGACGCGCTCAACGTCGAATTCGAGTTGGCCGGCGCGCAAGGCGCGGCTTTCCAGCAATGGTTCAATCAGCAGGTTGCCGCGAAACTGGCGAAGGCCTCCTGACGGCTTGGCCGCGAAATGCCGGGCTGGGGGATGATCTTCCGAAAATGCCGGTTTTGCTGTCGAAGAGCGTCGCTATTGACGTGATTGAAGCTGCGAAGCGTCCGGTCCGGCGTGGTTTGATTTGATCCAGAGCAAATCGCGCCGGCCGGCGATCAAGTAAAAACAATCAGATCAAGAATAATCATATCAGGGGAGAGCGCCATGCCCGCCGCAAAGTCCCGGCAGCCCGTGCCCGGTACCACGATCTTCGACGGCGAGCAGGCCCGCAAGGGCTATGCGCTGAACAAGATGTGCTATTCCTTCAACGACGCCGCCAACCGGCGCGCCTTCGTCGCCGACGAGGACGCCTATTGCGCCAAATACGGCCTCAACCCGCAGCAGCGCGAAGCCATCCGCAACCGCAACGTGCTGCAGCTGATCGAGGCCGGCGGTAACGCCTACTACCTCGCCAAATTCGCCGGGATTTTCGGGCTCGACATGCAGGACATCGGCGCCCAGCAGACCGGCATGACCAAGGATCAGTTCAAGGCCAAGCTGCTGGCGGCGGGAAGGTAGACCATGGCGAAAATCGTCGGCAGCATCACCACCTCGCACGTCCCCGCCATCGGCGGCGCCATCGCCAAGGGCCTGCAGAACGATCCCTACTGGAAGCCCTTCTTCGACGGCTTTCCGCCGGTGCGCGAATGGCTGGCCAGGGTCAAGCCGGATGTCGTCGTGCTGGTCTACAACGACCACGGGCTCAACTTCTTCCTCGACAAGATGCCGACCTTCGCCATCGGCGCGGCGGCCGAATACCGCAACGCCGACGAGGGCTGGGGCATTCCGACCCTGCCGCCGTTCCGCGGCGATCCCGAACTGTCATGGCACCTGATCGAGCAGCTGGTGGCCGAGGATTTCGACCTCGTGACCTGCCAGGAGATGGTGGTCGATCACGCCTTCACGCTGCCGATGGCGCTGTGCTGGCCCGACATGAACTGGCCGGTGCGCACCGTGCCGGTCTGCGTCAACACCGTGCAGGCGCCGCTGCCCTCGGCGGCGCGCTGCTATAAACTCGGCCAGGCGCTCGGGCGGGCGATCGCGTCGTGGCCGGGCGATGAGCGGGTGGTGGTGATGGGCACCGGCGGCCTGTCGCACCAGCTCGACGGCGAGCGCGCCGGCTTCATCAACAAGGAGTTCGACCTGCGCTTCATGGATAGCATGGTCACGGATCCGGCCTGGGCGACCAAATATTCGACCAGCGAGATCGTCGAGCTTTCGGGCACGCAGGGGGTCGAACTGCTCAACTGGGTGGTCGCGCGCGGTACGCTGCCGGAGAAGGTGCACAAGGAGCACGCCAACTACCACATCCCGATCTCGAATACCGCCTCGGGGCTGATGGTGCTGGAGCCGCAGGGCTGAAGGTGGGCGCGGCGGGCGGCGCTGCCGGGGCGTGTTACCGTGGTGGCTTGATGTCCGCTGTCGGGGGCCGCGCGGAAACGATCTGTTTGTCGTGAGCATCTCGCCTTTTGACCCGGAACGGACATGGTTCAGAGTTTGCCGTAACGGTGCGCTTCAGCCCATGCCTTGGTTACCGGACGAGCGGAGGCGCGCCAATGTCGTCGAAGTCGCCGACCGGTCCGGCCGGTCCTCTCCACTGCGCCTGTCGCGCCACCGCGCAGACCATGTTTTGCCTGACCGTAGTCTTCCTGTGTCCGACCCTGAGCTGGTCGGCGACCTCGGGCGTAATTCCGCATCGCGCGGCGTTGGCTTCGACATATTTGATCAAATTGATTTCGGACTGACCGAAATTCCTTATCAACTCGCAGGCTTCGTCCGGCGACGCGCGGCGTTCGCTCGCCGCCTTGATCAGCTTGCCACGCTCCTCGGCCTCCCCGCGCAAAGGGACAAACTCCTTCATGCAGGCATCGCGTTCAGAAGGTACTGCCAAGCTATCTTCAAGCGGACCGGCGGAAGAGTTGCTTCCGCAGACGCTCGCGACGAGCAGCGCAATTATCAGCCAGCCCAAAATGCGTTGCACCATTGCTACCTCCATCGTCGCGAGGGATGCACTCAGCAAGGGGCGGGCATCTTGTCGGAATTGCGGATGAGCCGATATCCGGTGGCCCGGAATGTCGCACGTTGGCACCTTTGAGACGTGCTGACCGGTTCTCGCGATGCCTGTTCCCGGCGGAAAACCGGACGTGTGCGGCAGGTGGTCGAAACGGCGCGATTGACCCTGGCGGAACTGGGGTGCCAGTACGGGTCACCTTTGCGCGCCACGCTTTGCGCCACCTTCACAAACCGCTTATAGCGTTCCAGCGGCGTCGTTCTGGCGCCGAGGGCGGCTTTCGGATATTGCCTGATGCGCCCATTTGGATCTCAGGGGAGGAGCCTAAAATGACAGGAATTCGGTCCGGGCTTGTTATATTGACAGCGCTGCTGCTGTCAGGTTCTGCCTCCGTGGCACAGCAGGCGGGCAAGCCTTGCGCCGGCGATATCAAGACGCTGTGCGCCGGCATTCAGCCCGGCGAAGGCCGGATCAAGGCCTGCATCAAATCGCATTTGGCTGAACTGTCGCCAACCTGCGATGACCGCGTGCTTACGGTGGCGGTGACCGCAAAGGTGTGCAAGAGCGACGTGACGAGCCTGTGTGGCGGAGTTGTGCCGGGCACCGGCGGTATCAGAGCCTGCATCAAATCGCACATGGCAGCGGTGAGCGATCCTTGCAAGGATGCGATGTCCGGGGCAGCGGCGGGCAGAAAAATCCTGGGAGGCGGGGACCTTTAGAAACAACTGTCCGCGAGCGCGGCCCATCGTCGCAAAGCCGTAGCCGCTTCGATGACCGCCGTGATCGACGATACCCGGAATTGAATTGAGAGCCGCCCACGGGCGGCTTTTGTCTGACCGGTCGGAAACCACGCCCAGCAGCGCGCCGCGGGCGCTTCCTCGCTACGGCGCGGGAAATATCGGATCGCCGTAGGGGTAATAGCGCTTCAGGTCGACGTTCTCGTAAGGCAGTCGGTGGAGGCGCAGCGTTCCGAGAAACGGTTCCGCCGGCTCGACCAGAAGGATGGTCCGGGCAAAACCGTTGTCGTGAAAGCCGCGGCGGAAGTGGACGCGGGATTTGATCGCCATCACCTGGAAGGCGGCGATGTCCAGCCCCAGGGCTTTAAGCGAAAACGGCTCCATGACCTGTACCAGGTAGCTGCTCAGGATCAGCACATTGCCGCGGCCGAAGCCGATGCAGGCCCAGACCTGGCCGTAGCCTTCTCTGATGTTCAGGATCGTGCCCTGGATGCGCACGGGCTGGCCCGCGGATTCATCCGCCAGCCCGCCGATTTCCATATCGAAGGCGTCGCCGGCCCTGGCGCCCTCGGCCTTGAGTTTCTTAGTGACCGCGGCGTCGGCGATGGTCGCGATCAGGGTATGGGACAGATCCTGCGCGATGATCTCCTGCAACAGCCATGTGGCATAGCCGGAGCGGTCGCTGTGATCGGCCAGCACCACCGGCGTCTCGCCATTCTGCACCGCCTGCTTCGCCAGCGCGATGCCTTTGGGAATGGCGTGAACCCGGGTCGAGGTCAGCAGCGCTTCGCGCTGGCGCCAGATACTCACGGCGATGTCGCGCGATATCTTCGCTGCGAGTTCGCGATTGCCGTTGCTGATCACCTGCACCGTCATGCCGACGTCGGGCACATCGGCGAAGGGGAAGCCGAAGAACAGGTTGACCGTGACGTCGGGCTCGCTGGCTTCCCAGACCAGCGCGCGCTGCACCAGGTCCATCCATGGCGAGGCGCCGGTCCATTGCACGACCGTGGCCGAGATGATCGGGACCTTGATGGTCGCAGGCGCCGGCTTGTAGTCGCCACGGATCATCCGCAGCAGGGCCCGCGCGGCGCGCTCGCCCTGCAGGTAGCTGTCATAATGCGGGAAATATTTGACGGCGAAGGCGAGGTCGGCGTGCGCGAGGAATGCATCGCTCTGGTTGCCATGAAGGTCGAAGGTCGCCGCGATCGGCACGCCAGGTCCGACCGCCTCGCGCACCCGGCGCGCCAGCTCCGCTTCGGGCCGCCCTACGCCGCGCACCGCCATCGCCCCGTGCAGGCAGAGATAGACGCCGTCGAACGGCCCCTCGGCCCTGATCCCGGCGATCATCCTGCCGACGAAGTGCTCGTAGGCCTCATGCGTGACCCAGCCGGAGCCGGTGGTGGTCTTCGGCCACAGCGGCGACTCGATACCGATCAGTTCGACACCATCGAACTCGCGCGCCATCTTCACGAAGCCACCCATATAGGATTTGGGATCCCATTTCAGCAGCGCCTCGCCCTTGGCCGGCGAGCCGGGGTAGATGAAATCGGAAAGCGTGGTGTCAGTCCTGAGAAACGTCACCGTCTCATGGGAAAAATGCAGCACCGCGATACGTATCGATGGCTTGCTCAAGACCGCTTGTCCTCCAGCCCGACCATGCCGGTATCGCGGATGCGAGCGCCGTCCGGATCATAGTGCCATCGAAGCACCGGTCCGCCAACGCCGCTACCCCAGTTTTTTGCGCTTCCGGGATACTCGCGGCGGAAACAGGCGGGGATTAGGAATGAATTTTTCATCATGTTGGAACGTCGGCCGCTTCCGCCGTAATTCTACGGTCCGTCGGCTTAATCAATCCGCGAGGAGCGCCGCCTAGGCTCGGCAGGTATTTTCAAGTGGTATTGCCCCAATGGCTCATTCTCTTCCGGTCGTGGTCGATTCCTCGTCGAGCCAGGAGGCGATCCGCGCCCGGCTGCAGGACGTGTTCGAACCCCGTTTCTATGGCCTCGACCAGATCGGCACGATCG
>Ga0182014_10003395_pt1 | contig 19128 bp, 17 predicted proteins | sample 612S2DmetaG_FD_120489 | JGI IMG/M metagenome (GOLD analysis project Ga0182014, IMG submission 120489) | Permafrost microbial communities from Stordalen Mire, Sweden - 612S2D metaG | ecosystem: Environmental > Terrestrial > Soil > Wetlands > Permafrost | place: Sweden: Stordalen | collected... | reverse complement strand
GAGGGCGCAGAGACAACTATTCGCGGTCCACGCGATGCTGCTTCTTTGGGGTTCTCGCTGATCCCCCAAGAGCTATCCCTGGTGCCTGGGCTTTCGGCGGTTGACAACATCACTCTGGGGCTACGTGCAGGTAGCGCGCATGGGTTCGTGAACGACCGCAAGCGCACGGAGATCGCGCAAGCCATCGCCGAGCAGATCGGCATAGGCTTCGACTTGCGAAAGCCCGTACGCCTGCTGAGCGTGGCTGAGCGTGGACTCGTCGCCATCGGGCACGCGTTGGCCCAAGACGCGCGATTCGTTGCCATGGACGAGCCGACCGCGTCGCTCTCCGACGCGGAGTGCGAGCGCCTTTTCGAAGTGATCCGCATACTGGCGAAAGCTGGCGTAAGTGTGGCGTATGTGAGTCACAGACTCGACGAAATCCAGTTGCTCAGCGATCGTGTGGCTGTCTTCAGGGATGGGCGAGTGATGGAACGCTTTGAACGCGGCGCCTACAGCCGTGAGAACCTTGTGGAGGGCGTGACTGGGGTGACCAACGAGGTAGTGGCACTCCGCTCTGCTCCAACGAGGGAAAGGTTCAGACAGCAGGAGGAGTCTAGAGATGTTGTCTTTTGTGCGCGGCACTTGGCCGACGGGCACCGTGTCAAGGACGTCAGTTTTGACTGTCATGCCGGCGAAATCGTCGGCCTCGGCGGTCTGGTCGGCTCGGGTAGGACGGAGACGCTGAAACTGGCATTCGGTGTGGCAAGGCCTGTGTCGGGGACGATGAACCTTGACGGCCATGCATACCACCCAGCCAGTACCGGCCAGGCTGTGAACAGGGGCGTCGCCCTGGTCCCAGAGGAGCGAAGATCCGAGGGGCTCGTGATGGACGATACGATCTTCTCGAACATCGTTCTTGGCAACTGGTCAGCGACGAGAAGGCGTCTTCCACTGCCCTTGGTAAATGAGGGTCGTGCCCGACAGATTGCAGCATCGATGCTCAGGTCGCTCGACATCAAGGCTCACCAGACGACGGCGCCCGTGCGCACCCTCTCTGGCGGCAACCAGCAGAAGGTCGTCTTCGGCCGCTGGCTGGCGCGAGACTCGCGACTTCTGTTGCTGGACGAACCAACACGTGGGGTTGATGTGGGAGCAAGGCAACAGATTTGGCGGACGGTGGAAGAGCTAGCGCGCCACGATAAGGCCGTAGTCGTGGTCAGCTCAGAACTCGGAGAACTGGCGATCTGCGAGCGCATCTTCGTCATGGTAGAAGGCCGGACTGTGGCTGAGCTTCAGGGCCCTGGAGTGAGTGAGGATGAGATCTTGTCGCTTATCTACGGGCTGTCTGCTCATAAGGAGGCATGATCATGCCAAGCGTCGAGCGCACGCTAGAGGCTCCTGATGTCGACGCCCGACCACTACGCGCGTTGGTCACGGCGTGGATCGGCAAATACGGGGCCCTTGTCTTCCTTGTGTTTCTCTTTGTGTTCTTTTCGATCGACGCCAATTATTTTCTCACCACGAGCAACTTGCTGGAGATCCTTAACGAGGCCGCCCTCTCGGCCATCATCTCGTGCGGTATGACGATTGTGCTGGCGACGAATCAGTTCGACCTCAGTCTCGGCTATAACGCGAGCCTTTCGGGGATCGTCGTGGCAAGTCTGATGAGCGGCGGTGTTCCAGCTCCTCTCGCGATCGGTGCTGCGTTACTGGTGGGTCTCGTCATCGGCATGATCAATGGCTTTCTTGTGACGCGCGTCGGCGTGAATGCCCTGGTCGCCACGTTGGGCGTCGGGAGTTCAGCGGTCGGGGTCAACTACTTGATTTCCAACGGGGCCGCAGTGACAATTCCCAGTCTCGCCTTCACCCAGATCTCTATCGGCCACTGGCTCGCCGTGCCGAAGGATGTCTATTACATGGCGGTCGTGGCCGTGGTGTTGTGGATCGTACTTAACCGCACAGTTCTGGGGCGGAACATCCAGGCGGTGGGCGGAAACGCAGAGGCGGCTCGCCTCGCGGGCATTAACGTGCGTCGCGTTACGAGCAGCGCGTTCGTCATCGCTGGGGTGGCGGCAGCTCTCACGGGGATCCTGCTTACGTCGATCGTCGGAAGTGGTCAGCCCACCGGCGGTGACAGCTATACGCTATCTGCGTTCGCGGCCGCATTCCTAGGGACTGCCGTGCTTCACGAGGGACGGTTCCACATCGTCGGAACGGTGGTGGGCTGCGTCATCATCGCGGTCGGGTTCAACGGGCTGACCTTGCTCGGCGTCGTGACCTACGTACAGTACCTTTTCTCGGGACTAGTGCTCATCGCGGCGGTCTCAGCCAGCAGTTTGGCGCGCCAGCTGCAGAGATCGGCGTGAGCACGCGGAGCTGGTGCTAGTGAAAGAGGAAGAGAATGGCAGAAGCATCGGTACCCCGGACGATCGCAGACCTCTTTGGGTTGGATCCGCCATCCAACTGGGGAAAGTGGGGCCCGGACGACGAGGTGGGCAGCCTTAACTACCTCACGCCTGCTGAAGTCCTCCGCGGCGTGGCAAGCGTCAAGACAGGGCAGGTGTTGACTCTCCAAGTGCAGATCGGCTCCACGCGGACCAAGGCGGATCCCGTGTGGCCCAACCGCACGTCAGCGGTGCGGACGCAGACAATGGATGAAGGTTTCTTCCAGCGGGGCGAGGTTCCAGAACCTCGGGGGGGCCACCACTACGCCGACGATAAGATCGAGATGTACCTGCAGGGGTCAACCCAATACGACGCGCTCGGGCACCTCTGGTACGACGGCAAGATCTGGAATGGGTATGAGGCATCCACGACCATCGGGGGGCTGAAGAAGGCTTCTGTCCTGCCCATTGCCGAACGCGGGGTGGTCGGGCGAGGAATCCTTATCGACGTGGCGCGGTACCGGGAAAAGAGGTGGTTGGAACGGGCCGAAGGGTTCACCCATGCCGATCTGCTCGAGGCAGCCGCGAAGCAAGGATGCCGAATCGAGCCTAGAGACATATTGCTCGTGAGGACGGGTTGGATGGGCCGCTTTTATGAGGTCCCGTTGGACGAGTTCTATGCGGAGTGGAATGAGCCCGGTCTAACGTATAGCCGCGAGCTAGTCGAGTGGTTTCAGGTCATGGAGATTCCTAATCTCGTGACCGACACCCTGGCGAACGAGCAGAGCTTCGATCCCGAGACCGGCATTGAGATGCGGCTGCATTGCGCACTCATGCGGAACCTCGGGATTGCGATGACCGAGGCGTGCTGGCTTGACGACCTCGCGGAGGCCTGCGCAGGCGATGGGCGCTGGACGTTTCTGTACACCGCTGGGCCGCTGAAAGTCGTCGCTGGCAGCGGCGCCCCCGTGAACCCGATTGTCGTTAGGTGAGGGAGACGGACGCGGTGTGGCTGTCGGAGATGGCGCGTTTCGTGGGGATGGCCCGTTGAGCACTGAACGGAAGCGGGTATTGCTGCTCGGGGCGAGCGGAAACGTTGGCCACGCAGCGACAGAGCGCTTCTTGCGGGAGAGAGATTTCGACGTCGTAGCCGTGTCACGGAGGCAGCCTGACTTTGGCGAGCGTCAGCGATACGTCCACCTCCAGGTAGATCTTTCTAGCCGAGATGCGGTGGCGCGACTGGGGGGCGACGTGAGCTCGGTCACGCACGTCGTCTATGCAGCCCTGTTCGAGGGGCCTTCGTTGATCGCGGGGTGGACGGATGAGGAACAGATCGCTTCGAACCGGCAGATGCTGTCTAATGTCATTGACGCGGCGGCGGCCGCTCATGCGCCGATCGAGCACTTTTCGATTCTCCAGGGGACGAAGGCCTACGGCTACCACATCGGGAAGATGCGGATTCCAGGAAAGGAGCGCTATTCACGGGTAGTGCACCCGAACTTCTACTGGGAGCAGGAGGACCGGTTGCGGGCCGCAGCACGCGAAATGGGATTTTCGTACACGATCTTTCGCCCTCAGTTCATATTTGGCGGTGTTATTGGGGTTGCGATGAACCTGATCCCCGTGATCGGGGCGTACGCGGCCATCTGCAAAGAGCTCGGCCGTCCGTTCTCCTACCCTGGCGGCGCATCGTATGTAGCTGAGGCAGTCGATTCCCGACTACTGGCCGACGCGCTTTGCTGGGCCGCGCGGTCTCCGGCAGCGCGGAACGAAACCTTCAATATCACTAACGGCGACGTGTTTGAATGGCGTGACCTGTGGGGGAGTCTCGGCCAAATGCTTGGGGTCGAAGCTGGCCCGGACCACGCTCTCTCCCTCGCCTCGTGGTTGCCGAGACAAGCGGGGGTTTGGGCGCGCATCGTTGAACGACACAATCTGCGGCCGGTCGCGCTAGACAAACTCCTTGGGCTCTCGCACCAGTATGCCGACGATGCCTTTGCGTACACGGCGGATGGGACGCCGCTGCCAAGTCGCGCCACACCGGTCTTCCTGAGCACCATCAAGCTGCGACGTGCCGGATTCGGTGCGTGTATCGATACTGAGGAGATGTTCGCGTATTGGTTCGGGCGGCTGCGTGAGGAGAGGATCCTTCCGTGAGGCGCGAGGGATGAGATGAGAGCTGGCAGTTTGCACCTAGTTACGCCAACCAGGAGGTAAGACCAATGTCTAGGAGTGCTTTACGTGACCTTGCGGACCTAGGGGTTGCTGTGAGCTACGACAACATCGGGCGCGAGCTCATCACCTCGGGTCGGCTCGCGCGGATGATTGAGGAAGACGGCATCGTGGGGGAGACCGCGAACCCGATTATTTACCAGACAGCGGTCGCAAAGACGAGTGCCTATGATGAAGAGATCGCAGACCTTATAGGGTCTGGCCTACCTTCGGACCGCGTCGCTATGGAACTGTGGGCTCATGATATCCAGCTCGCGTGCGACGTCTTCCGCCCCGTCTACGAGGCGACGAAGCATGTGGATGGGTATGTAAGCCTGGAGCTGCCGCCACAGCTCGCTTATGACGCCAAGGGTACGATCGATGCCGCGCGCGCCATGCAGAAGCGCGTTGACCGGCCGAACCTTGCGCTGAAGATCCCTGCGACGCGAGAAGCATTTGCCGCGATTGAAGAGTGCACGGCCGAGGGACTGAACGTGAACGCGACTGTAATCTTTGCGCGGGACACATATGAAGGCGTGATCCAGGCGTTTCGGCGCGGTCTTGAGCGGCGGTTGGAGCACGGGCTCTCGCTTGACGTGAGTTCCTTCGCCTCCGTCTTCATGAGCCGTTACGATGCACCCGTCGACAACATCTTGATCCAACGCATCCGCGAGTCTGCGGACACTGACGAGATCACGACCTTGAAGAGCCTCCTTGGCCGGGTGAGTATCGCGAATGCGTGGATGATCACGAGGCGATTCCGCGAGTTCTTCGACGGCCCGGAGTTCAGCGGCTTGCGTGCTGCGGGGGCGCACGTTCAGCGTCCGCTTTGGGCGGGGGTGGTCGCCAGGAATAGCCGGTACGGTGACGTGATGTACATGGAGGCGCTGGCGATCCCTGGGACCGCGATCACGGCGTCGGATCCCCCGGTGGAGGGCTACCGGATCCACGGTGTTCCCCTCCCCGCCGAGGACGATGGTTCCGCTGACGTCATCCTCGGCATCTTGCAATCACTGGGGATCGATGTCGACGCAATCGCGCACGAGATGGAGGCCTCGGTGGTCGAGGCGTTCACCGGAAGTTTCGTTGATCTCGTGAAGGGTATCGAGTGCAAAGCTGAGGCCGCTCAGGTTCAAGCCAGGGTGGATGCCTAGCGGGCCGACACGCTGGTTTTGACTGGAGACTCAAAATGCCAACTACTAGCATCAATCGGACCACCGGGATGGTAGAAGATACGTTGGAGCCCAATGACAGCGCGGAGATCGAGCGCCGTCTAGGGCAGGCAGTAGCGGCCCGCGAGAAGGACCGGTGCCTCAACTATGCGCAGCGTGCAGTGTGGATGCGCGGTACGGCAGGCACACTTGAAACCCAGGTTGACACACCTGCGAGGATGCTGACGGTTGAAATTGGGCAAGCCGATCGCGCGTGTTCATGCTGGCCTGGTTCGGGAGATCCCGTCAGGGGTGGAAGTCTGCCATGTGCAGGATCTTCCGAATGTGCTCGAGAGCTCAGACGCGGTCATTTGCGGTGTCAGCAGCTTCGGTTCGCCAAGGCCGTCGTGCCGCGTTTGCGCCTGGGGATGGTCGTTCTGGCGGTTACCACGGGCTTGGAAGAGAAGGCGAACGGCGACCATCGGAGTCCGTCTGGCGCGCTTGAGATGAGACTGCCAGAGGAACTCGGAGGACGGATCACCTTCAACGCGATCGCGGGCCTGTGCACTGCCCACGAGCTATCAGCGCGACGACAGACGTCTGTGGTGTTCACTGGTGTCGACTCTTCGATCCTCTCAAGGTCGCGCGCTCGCCTCGAGAGGAGCTGCCACAGCGTCTGGACATCGACCGACGTGACTGGGGTCGAGGTTTGCGCAGCGCTGAGGAACGTGTACGCCTTAGATGTCGACCTCGCGGTGGGTCTGATGCTACACGACGGCCTGAATCGATTACGCAACCTAGTTACTTCCCTCGTAGGCTCGCGGGTGTGCCGGGATGTCGTGCTGCTTAGAGGCTTTCGCTTACCAACACAGCCCCTTGGGTTAAACCTTCTACAAGGAGTACGAGCATCGTGATCCAGACGACAGGATCAGCGCTCATTACCGGGGCAGGGTCGGGTATCGGTCGTGCTACAGCTCTGGAGTTGGCGCGAGTTGGCATGTTCGTGGTGGCTACGGGCCGTCGCGCAGAACCGCTGGAGGCGGTTGCCACGGAGATTCGCGGATTGGGAGGAACGGCTGCGGCCTACCAACTTGACGTGCGTGACTCACAAGCAGTCCTGCATGTTGTGCGGGAGGTGACCAAGGCCACCGGACCAATCGACGTGCTCGTGGCGAATGCTGGCATTCACGATGCCTCGAACGTCCTGGACGGTGACCCCGACTGGTGGCGACAGGTCGTGGAGACGAATGTCCTGGGTGTCATGTACGCATGCCATGCGGTATTGCCTGGGATGTATGAGCGGAAGACCGGGCACATAGTCATTCTGTCCTCAACCGCAGGGCGCGTCACCAATGCGGGTGAGCCCGTCTATCTGGCGACTAAACACGCAATTGCGGGCTTTGGAGATGCACTCCGACAGGCGATCGCCCCACGAGGAATCAGGGTGACTCTTGTGGAGCCTGGCGTTGTGAACACTGCGATGGCCATGAACCCATTCGCGGCAGAACTCACCAAGGCCTTCAGTCCGCTTGCCCCAGAGGACGTCGCTAGGGTGATCCGGTTTGCGATTGAGCAGCCACCGAACTGCAGCGTCAACGAGGTAGTCGTCCGGCCAACTGGTCAAGTGTTGTGACGTCTGAAGGTACAAAATGACCTGTCCCGCTCTCCGAGAGTTCCTGGTGGCCACAGGACATCGATGTTGTCATCAACACTCATCTCCACCACGACCATTGCGCGAACAACTCAAGAGTGCCACGAGGAAAGCTCTGAGTGACGGCAGATGAATGGGAGTATGCAGCTTCGCCGCTCGCCACACAGAGAGTTTTGTTCAGCAAGGCTTGGTTGACTGGTGCGCTGTCGTCGTTCTCCCATACTCTCGTGATTCACGATTGCTATGATGTACTGTCTGGTCTACGTCTTATTAGGGCTATTGGACATACGCGTGGTCACCAGGCTGTGCTGGTGAATATGGCCGAGGGAAACATATGTGTGACCGGCGATATCGTCAACTCGCTGGAGTCTTTTGCCGCGCCGACTCCCTGTCGGATCAATATTTCCGTGACTGAGGCATTGGCGCCGCTTGAAAAGATCCGGTCGAATGCGATGCGTGTCCTAATGAGGCACGACACGACGTTGACCAAGTACCGGAGCAGTGGGTTCCCGAGAATCGAGGATGACCGGTCATGAAGGCGTTACTCGGCATCGACATCGGTACGTCGAGCACGAAGGGTGTGCTCGCGACCGAGGAGGGAACGGTGCTCGCGACTGCCGTGCGCCCGCATGTCACCTCGATGCCGCGCCCGGGTTGGGTGGAGCACGACGCCGAGTCAATCTGGTGGCAGGACGTTTGCGTAGTGAGCAGGGAGTTGCTGGCCGATTCCGGTCTAGAGGTGGTCGGCGTATGCGTCAGTGGCATTGGCCCCTGCCTCCTTGTGGCCGACGAGGCTGGGACGCCGCTTCGACCAGCGATCCTCTACGGCGTGGACACCCGGGCGGAGGCGGAGATCGTCGAGTTGACCGAACGCTTCGGCGCCGAGTCGATCCTCGCGAGGGGCGGCTCCCCCCTAACCACCCAGGCGGTCGGTCCAAAGCTGCTTTGGCTCGCCCGCCACGAGCCGGCGGTCTTCGCCAAGAGTCGCCGCCTGTTCATGGCGAGTTCCTACGCGTTGTGGCGCCTCACCGGCGAGTACGTGCTTGATCACCATTCGGCGAGCCAGTGCGATCCGATGTACGACCTGCTCACGGGTGACTGGTCAGGAGACTGGGCCCGTGAGCTCGCCGGTCCCATGGAGTTGCCTTCATTGCGCTGGCCGGGCGAGGTCGCCGGGTTCGTGGCGGCCGAGGGGGCCGCGGCAACCGGCATCCCGATCGGCACGCCAGTCGCCACCGGGACGATCGACGCCTGGAGCGAAGCAGTGAGCGCCGGCGTGCGCGACCCGGGTGAGGCAATGGTCATGTATGGAACGACCATGTTCTTCGTAGCCGTCTGCGAGCGCCCACTGGTGGACCGCCGCCTCTGGAGCACCGCCGGTGCGTCCTGTGGGACCTGGACGCTTGCCGGCGGCATGGCGGCGTCTGGTTCGGTAGTCGCGTGGGGACGCGACCTCACCGGCGTCGACTACCCAGAGCTCATGGCCGAAGCCGCCTCTGTGCCAGCAGGAGCCGGAGGGCTGCTCGTGTTGCCGTACTTCGCCGGCGAACGCACGCCGCTGTTCGATGCCCAGGCGCGCGGCACGATCTTCGGTCTCACCCTTCGCCACCGCCGGGCGCACCTCTTCCGGGCTCTTCTCGAGGCGACCGCCTACGGTGCCCGTCACAACCTCGAGACCTTCCAGGACGCTGGAGCACGCCTTGAGAGAGTGGTGGCCGTCGGAGGGGGTACGGCGAGTGAGCTCTGGCCGCAGATCGTGTCCGACGTGACGAATCTCGAACAAGAGGTTCCGAGCGTCACTATCGGCGCCGCGTATGGAGACGCCTTCCTCGCAGGAGTGGCCACTCGGTTGGTCGAGCCTTCCACGCGCTGGGCCAGCATCGAAGGCGTCGTGAAGCCCAATCCGGCGGCCACAGAAGGCTATGAGGAGCTCTTCGCTCTTTATCGCCGCGCCTATGTCGACACGGCAGATACGAGCCATGCGCTCGCAGCGCTCCAGGAAGCCGACCCGGGCGACAAGACGATGAACTCATGGAGCAGCGATTAAGTGGTTGGTGGGTCGAGCAACCGCAACAGAGTCAGGAACAGGAAAGGAGACAGTCGTGAGTGACAACGGCAACGGTTTCAGGTTCGAGGGTCGCAAGCTTGCGGTCACGGGTGGAGCCCGCGGCATCGGCTACACGATCGCGAGGGCAGCGGCCAGGGCCGGTGCGGCTGTGGCTCTTGTCGACATCGAGCAGGCGAGCCTGGAGGAGGCAGCTACGAAACTGCGTTCCGAGGTGAAGGGCGCCGAGGTGCTGACCGAGCTCTGTGACGTCTCCTCCTACGAGCGGGTGAGCGCCACAGCGCAGGCTCTTCAGGCGCGCTGGGGTCTGACCGACACTCTCGTCAACAACGCCGGGATTGCCTACAACATTGCTGCCGAGACGATGAGCGTGGCGGATTGGGACCGGATGCTGGCGATAAACCTTTCGGGAGTCTTCTACTGCAGCCAGGTCTTCGGTGTCCCGATGATCGCGGCAGGCGCGGGCTCCATTGTCAACATCGCCTCGATGTCGGGGATCATCGTCAACCGACCCCAACCCCAGGTGGCCTACAACGTCTCCAAGGCGGGGGTGATCATGCTGACGAAGTCCCTTGCGGCCGAGTGGGCGCCGCATGGGGTGCGGGTGAACGCCGTGGCGCCCGGCTACACCCGCACAGACTTGATCGAGCACCTGGTCGAGACCGACATGTGCCGTGACTACTGGATCGGGGGCACGCCGCTCGGAAGGATGGGCACGACGGACGAGATCGCGAACGCTGTGCTCTTCCTCGCCTCTGACGCTTCCAGCTTCGTCACAGGAGAGACCCTGGTGGTCGACGGCGGCTACACGCTCTGGTAGGCCCGCAAAGCGAAGAATGCAGTCGCCACGACGAAGATAGTCAGAGGCGCAATTCTTCGCCAGTTTCTTCGAGGGCTGCAAGTCACCGAGGACGACGCCAAGGCGCTCTGGCGCATGCGCCAGCTCATGCATGGCGCCATTCCATTCGATTTGACAAAGCTGGAGCAGCTCCCCTCCCTGGTTCAGGTCCTGCGAGCTGCAGTTGCGGTCCGCTCTGAAGGCGATTTTGGGCTGGGACGCAGGTGCTCCACCAATCGTGGCTGCAGCCGGATTGTTGAGTCATACAGCCATAGCCGTCGACGGAACAAGAGCCGTCGAGCACGAGGATGTTGAGCTTCTGCCACTGTCCGGACCACAACGGAATTCCCTTCAAGCGGTGCGCTCCGGGGAAGGAATCTGAACCGGTCCTCGTGGATCTCAGCTCAGCGATCAAGGAGCGCCGCCACTCGTCGGTTGCCGCAGGGCGTTCCGTTCCATGTCAGGCCTCGGGTTTCGAGTTGTGTGATCAAAGTTGACGGATCTTGGCTGGTGTCGGCCATGTAGGGTTCGAGAGGCTCGGAGGATATGTGTGCGTCGAGTGAGTTCGAGCGAGACAGACAGCGACCCCAATGCGCTATTTGCGGCCTTCTACGACGAACACTGCCAGTCGGTAATGGCGTACGTTCGACGGCGGGTAATTGGTTGTGATGCCGATGATGTCCTGGCGCAAGTGTTCTCCGCCGCTTGGAGGCGCTTCGAGGTAATCCCGCCACCGCCAGAGGATCGCTTGTGGCTATTTGGTGTCGCGCGTCATATGGTCGCCGACCATCGCCGGTCGACCATCCGAAGGCTCCGACTTCACGAACGTCTCGTGGAGGAGTCGGCCACCTCGAGCGCCGTGCCTTCAAACTTTGAAAGTCTCCGGTTACGTATTGACGCTGCTTTGCACGCACTCCGTCCCGCTGAGCGGGACGTCCTCCGTCTCGTTCTCTGGGACGGTCTCAGTCACGCCGAAGCGTCAATCAAGCTCGGATGCTCGGCGAACGCCGTCGAACTTCGTTACCGCCGTGCCCGGGCAAGGTTCCGTGACGCATTTCTCGCCTCTGCGGTCCCCCGTGACAGGGGAAGTCGAACGCTCCCGACCACTGCTGCCTCACCGACGGCGAGCCGGCAAAACCCACAAGGAGGATCCATGCCACGCGCACTTATCACTGGGATCACCGGCCAGGATGGCCGGTACCTGGCTGAACTTCTCATCGGAAAGGGCTATCAGGTTCACGGAATGATCCGGGGACAAAACAACCCGAAAGCGAGAATCGTCCAAGAAGAGATTCCAGAGATCGAGCTGATCGACGGCGACCTCACCGACCTCTCGTCCCTCATCGCGGCTGTAGAACAAGTTCAACCCGACGAGGTCTACAACCTCGGCGCCATAAGCTTTGTGAAGTTGTCGTTCAACCAGCCCGAACTCACCGCGGACGTTAGCGGCTCAGGGGTTTTACGGATGCTCGAAGCGATCCGCATCGTGGGAGGCTCGGACAACCGGGTCCGGTTCTATCAGGCTGCAACATCGGAAATGTTCGGTAAGGTTCACGAAAGCCCCCAGCGGGAGACGACTCCGTTCCACCCACGCTCGCCCTACGGGACCGCGAAGGTGTTCGGCTACTACACGACGCTCAACTATCGCGAGTCCTACGGAATCCATGCATCCAACGGCATCCTCTTCAACCACACCAGCCCGCGCCGTGGTCTTGAGTTCGTCGAGCGGAAGATTACTAACGCTGTCGCTCGGATCTCGCTTGGACTACAGGAGAGCCTGACCCTCGGCAACCTTGAGACGTCTCGAGACTTTGGGTACGCGGGGGACTATGTCGAAGCGATGTGGCAGATGCTGCAACAAGACGAGCCCGGAGACTACGTCGTTGCCACGGGAAGGATCTGGTCGATCCGCCAAGTCCTCGGCATAGCGTTCCGAGCAATCGGTGTCGATGACTGGTCGCCATACGTGACCACCGACGAGCGCTTTCTTCGTCCTGCCGAGGTCGACCAGCTCGTTGGGGACGCCACGAAGGCCCACGAGATACTTGGCTGGGAGCCTAAAGCGGAGTTTCCGCTGATCCTCGAGGAGATGGTCCGCAGCGACATCGAACTGGAGCAAGCCAAGACTGGCCTGACCTGACAAGGCCGCCACTGCCGGCTGGGGCAGCAATACTGCGGTCTGAAAGCATAGGCCTGCGCTACCTAGCAGCGTGAGTGAGCGTGCCGTCCAACAGACCGACTGAGCGACTTTGAGCCGACCGGTCTACCAGCCGTATCTGATCCGAGTGTCGTAGAGGCGGAGCATTTGGGCTTCTACTCGGTTCACCTCTACGACACGCTTTTAGTGCACTCGGAGGTCTTTGTTGTCGCGGGCCTCGTTGCCGCGCATACTAAGCGCATCCACGATTGGGATCTCCGTGGCGGTTCCGCATCTGCGTTTGCCTCACGTGCTCGCGTCCGCAGTGGGGACCCTCAATCAGGGGGCGCCCGGATGGCTCGTCTTTGGACTGGGCATAGGTTTTACGGCGGCTCTGACGACTGGCAATAAGGCGGACTCTTGGGCGACCGCGCGCGAATACTTGCGCGTTTGTCGCAGCCTGCTTGCTGATCAAGAAACCCCAGTAGTGATCAAAGGCGAGCCACGCACGATTCGACACCGTCACGCTGACCATGGGTATGTCAACGTAGTTGGCCCAGTCCCGATTTACGTCAGTGCCGTGGGTACGAAGGGCCTTCGAGTTACCACAGAAGCTTCCGGCGGCCTGTACGCGATGTCGGCTGATCAGCGGCCCGAGCCATTGGCTGTTGCCGAGATGGTAAGTTCCGTGCGGCGACACGCAAACGGTTGGTCGACCACCTTTGTCCTTCATGCTCCTTACGACGATGGCGGTCAAAGGCGCGGATGAGCCCGCTAAGTCGCCGCGCCTGCGTAGGTTCGTAGGGCCTGCTGTTAGTCAGCACTTCCACGCTGATCTCGGCTTCGGCGTCGATGATGCCCGATGCCAATAGTGCTACGTAAGCCGCGGCTGCTACGACGAAGAAATCGGACGGCACATCCGCGGCCCTGCACCCTGGCTGCACAATCATCGAGGCCACGACACCTCTTGTCCGAGACGAAAAGGCACATCTTCTTTCGGCCAGGCTTATCAAAGCGGTTTGTCAGGTCGGCGTGCCAGGCCAGGCGAGCTCATTCGGGAGATTCAGCGATTGGAGTAGGCGGGTATTGACGAGCTCGTTTGGCAGGTCACGCCCGGGTACGAGAAGGAAGTCAAACGTTTCGCCAGACAAGAGAAGTGATGAAGCCCTACCGGGCATTCGTGCCAAGGTGAGTGTTCGCGTCTGACAAAAGCGGTCTATCAGGCCGTCGCTGAATCCTAGGTTGCCGGCATCGTGTTGCGGGGCACTGCATGGTCTCTCACGTCATCCGCCGTATAATAGAGAAGACCAGCAGTCAATAGTAGTGACAGTTGATGGACTATGATGGCGATTTCCAAGCTAGCCGTCCCCTGGCGTTGCCGACCGCGTACGTCGTATCGAGTTTTAAACGACCGCAACGCGGAACTGAAGAGGAAATTCGCATCTAGCGACTGAAAGGAAGCGAGATATGGTGAGCTATCAGATTGCGGTGATTCCTGGCGACGGGATCGGGGTCGAAGTCATTTCGGCTGGGCTTGCCGTTCTGCATAAGGCAGCGGCGCTGACGGGAAGCTTCACTATCGAATCCGTCGAGTATCCGTGGTCGTGCAAGTGGTACCTAGCTCACGGCCGGATGATGCCCGAGGATGGGCTCGAGCGACTACGCGACAGCGACGCTATCTACCTTGGTGCAGTCGGATTCCCGGGTGTCGCTGATCATGTCTCGCTCCGCGGGCTGCTCCTGCCGATCCGCGTCGGCTTTGACCAGTACGTCAACCTTCGACCAATCGAGTTACTCGAAGGCATAGTCGGGCCTTTGCGAGATCGCGACTCGTCTGACGTCAACATTGTCTGTATCCGCGAGAACACCGAGGGCGAATACGTAGGCCTCGGTGGCAGATTCCACGAAGGGCGTCCCGACGAGACGGCAATCCAGACGTCGGTGTTCACCAGGCCAGGCATCGAACGCGTAGCGCGTTTCGCCTTCGAACGGGCGCGCCTACGAAGGAAGAAGCTCGCCAGCGCCACCAAGTCCAACGCCCTGCAGTACAGCGCAGTCCTGTGGGATGAGGTAGTGGCGGAAGTCGGTACCGAGTACCCCGACGTGGAGTTGACGAAATGCCACGTAGACGCGCTTGCCGCCCGCTTTATTACAGCCCCCGATTCTCTGGACGTCGTCGTTGGTAGTAATCTCTTCGGCGACATCCTCACCGACCTCGGCGGCGCGCTTCAGGGTTCCCTCGGCCTCCCAGCTGGGGCCAACCTCAATCCGGAGCGCCACTTTCCCAGCATGTTCGAGCCGATCCATGGTTCAGCTCCTGACATCGCAGGTCAAGGGATCGCTAACCCGATGGCAGCCGTTTGGGCGGGCGCGCTGATGCTTGAGCACCTGGGTCAGCAGGAGGCCGCTGGGATAGTCATGGCGGCCGTACGACTCGTCGCAAAGGAGGGTCCGCGTACCCGCGACCTTGGCGGCACGGCTATCACCACAGATGTCGAACGGGCACTCGTTGCCGCCCTCGGGAAGTGATCCAGGCCCGCACCAAGGTGTCGCATATCTCTTCCCACTCCATCGACTGTCAACTTCAACAAGGAGATAAGTCATGAATACACCACGTGTCGGTGTCGTCGGTTTCGGCGTGATCGGCCAGCGCCTCGCCGATGGCGTTGCTCTCCAAGAGGACATGGCGCTCGTCGGAATCGTTGACGTTGCACCCACCCTCTCAACGCGAGCGTTGGCCGAGTTGGGAATGCCCTACAAGCTGTTTGTTGCGGCTCCCGAACAGAAGGCCGCGTTCGAGGAGGCGGGAATCTCAGTCTCTGGCACGCTCGAAGAGTTGCTCGGCAACGTGGATGTCGTCCTGGACGCGACGCCCGGCGGGGTAGGGCGCAAGAACAAGGAGCTGTATGAGTCCAGGGGCGTCAAGGCGATATTCCAGGGCGGGGAGAAGAACGACGTCGCTGAGGTCTTCTTCCACGGCTATGCGAACTACGAGAAGGGAGTTGGCGAAAACTACCTCAAACTCACGAGTTGCAATACGACCGGTCTCATTCGCGCTGTCGATTGTCTGGACCGAGAGGTTGGCGTAGAGCGTGTCATCGTGACGATCATCCGCCGCGTCGCCGATCCGGGCGATACGCACCGCGGTCTTGTGGACGTCGCTCAGGTTGACCCGGTGCCGAGCCATCAGGCCGTCGACCTGATGACGATCATGCCGCATGTCGAGGCAACCGGTCTGCTCGTGCACGTGCCCACGACCCATGGCCACATCATCCACGTCATCGCCACCCTGAAGGGCACACTGGACAGCGAGCACGCACTTAAGTTGTTTGAGGCGCACCCTCGAATGCGCGTCGTGAGGATTAAGGACGGCTTCAACTCAAACACTGCACTCTTTCGATACGCGCGCGACCTTGGGCACAAGCGCGCTGACATGTACGAGATTGCCGTCTTTGAAGAGACACTTGCGACGAGCGGCCGTGAGTTGATGTTCGCGATCAATATCCCTCAAGAGGCCGTTGTCATTCCCGAAACGATGGATGCCATCCGTGCCGCGTTGGAGATGCAGACGGATCGCCTGGAAGCTGTCGCTCTCACGAATACCTACCTCGGATTGCGTTAGGTGTCGGTTCGATGAAGTATGGGATCAATACGATTGACGATGTTGACGTCCACGGCAAGGTCGTGCTTTGCCGTGTCGACATCAACTCGCCAATCGACAAGTCCACCGGTGGATTGCGGGACATCACGCGCATCGTGGGCTGTATTCCGACGATAGTGGAGCTGGCTGATCGCAGCGCTCGGGTTGTTATGCTGGCGCACCAGGGCGGAGACCTCGAGTATCAGAATTACGCGTCAACTGAGCCGCACGCGGCGATTCTGGGTGAACTCGTCGGACGACCCGTCCAGTTCATCGACGACGTGTGCGGTCCAGCCGCTCGCGACGCGATCGGGTGTCTCGCAGACGGGGAGATTCTGCTTCTCGACAACGTCCGTTTTCTGGGCGAGGAGCTGACGTTGTTCGAGGAAAAGCTTCATCTCCCACCTGCGCGACAGGCCGAAACGCTCCTGGTTCGAAAGCTGGCGCCGCTCGGCAACGTGTACGTCTGCGATGCGTTCGCCGCAGTGCACCGCTCGCAGCCGTCGCTCGTTGGCTTCGAAGAAGTACTGCCCTCGGCCATGGGTCGCCTGTTCGAACGCGAGTACGCGTCCCTCAGCCGACTGCGCGAGAACCCCGCGCGACCATGCGTGTTCGTTCTGGGAGGGGCAAAGGTCGACGACGCCTTCCTGATGATGCGCGCGGTGTTGAGGGATAGCGTGGCCGATGTCGTATTGACCGGTGGGCTCGTCGGCCAGATCATGCTCATCGCGTCAGGCGTCGACATCGGAGGCCCGTCGACAGAGATAATTCGCTCGAAGAACCTCTGGCGGTGGGTTGGCTCCTCCCAAGAGATTCTTGCCGACTTCCGCGAGAAGGTCGTCCTGCCTTTGGACCTCGCTGTCACGGAGAATGGAGCACGAAAGGAGCTTGATGCTCGCGACCTCCCGACTGACGGGGCGATAGTTGACGTCGGCCATGACACAGTGGCGACGTATTGTCGCGCGATAGCAACGGCCGGAACCGTCTGTGTTAACGGACCACTCGGTGTGTATGAGGACCACGTCAGCGAATATGGCACGCAAACGATTTGGGAGGCGATTGCTTCGTCGCGCGGCCATTCCGCACTCGGTGGCGGCGACAGCATGTCCGCCATGAACAAGTACGCGCTCAGGGAACGCTTCGACTACGTCTGCACCGCAGGCGGGGGGATGGTCCGCTTCCTCAGCGGCGAGGAACTGCCCGTGGTTACGGCTCTCAGAATGTCGGCGGTACGGTTTAGGTAACCTTCAAATGAACGAAAGACGATTGGAATGACCTACTTGAGGAGCTGGTGACGTCATGTGGACCGAGAAGCAGTCCGTACCTTTCAATAAGTCAGGAGTGACTCCGCCAACCCCATTGTGGTTGGAGAGGAGATCCCATATTTGCTGGCTCGAGGATCAGGCCGACCGGCTCTTCCGCTTCTACGAGCAGTCCTGTGTCGATCCGGCCGGTGGCTACTTCGCCATGGGCGGCGATGGCCGTCCTTTGCCCGTGAGGGTCCGGGATGTGGTCGGGACGGGTCGTATGGTTTTCTGTTTCTCGCTTGGCTGTCTGCTAGGCCGTCCGGGCGCGGGTGTGATTGCCGACCATGGCCTTCGGTTTCTCAGCGACCGGCTCCACGACGATGTGCATGGCGGCTATGTGTGGGAGTGGCAGGATGGCGCTCCCCGCGACGAGCACAAGACTGCATACGGGCACGCGTTTGTGTTGCTGGCCGGAGCCGCTGCCACAGCTGCTGGGCGTCCAGGCGCACGCGAGTTCATGGCCGATGCCGCCGCCGTCCTGCACGAGCGCTTCTGGTCCGAGGAGCACGGTCTCCACGTCGATGAGTACAACGCTGACTGGTCGGTGCTCGACCCGTACCGGGGCCAGAACAGCAACATGCATCTCGTCGAAGCCCTCTCGACCGCCGCGGCAGTGACAGGCGACCTCTCCTACGCCGACAAGGCGGCGAGAATCGCCGACTTCATCGTGAACAAGGTGGCCCGGAGCCGGTCGTGGAGGATCCACGAACACTTTGACGATCGGTGGCAGGTCGACAGCGACTACAACCTGAACGATCCCGACCACATGTACCGGCCGTACGGGACTGTCCCCGGCCACTCCTGCGAGTGGGCCCGCCTGCTTCTTCAGCTTCACTTTCTCAAGCCCGAGGGGACAGCGTGGATGCCCGACGCCGCTGCAGAGCTGGTCGACCGAGCCTTTGCCGACGGCTGGGAGCGTGACGGCGAGCCAGGCATGATCTTCAGCGTTGACGCCGACGGTACTCCGAGGAATCGTGACCGCTACTGGTGGTCCCATGCCGAGGCCATTGGTGCTCTCACGCTGCTCGGTCACCACTTCGGATCAGAGCGCTACGAGGATAGATACCGCCAGGTCTGGGACTTCATCGAGCTGCGTCTGATCGACAACACGCACGGGAGCTGGCATCACGAGGTCGATGCCCTGGGCACGCCCCACTCGAGCGTGTGGAACGGCAAGCCCGATCTCTACCACTCCCTGCAAGCCTGCCTCATGCCGTTGTACGCCCGGGACGGGACCAACCTGGTTCTATCGGTCCAGCGGGGGTCATGAAGGGCTCGGTCAGCCGTACTTGGATGGCGGGGCTCACTACCCCGGTAGGGCTGATACCGCACGCCGCCATGGAGCTGCCGCTTGAGCAGGCGGACCTCCCGGCGCAGCACTATCAGCTCGATGTCCGTTGATCTCGCCTTCTCGTAATTGCGAAGTGCCTTGCGCGTTTTGACGCCGTAGTCAACCGACCGAGCGCGCCGACCCTTACCCATGACGCGAATCTGTGGCATGTCGCCGTTGTCCACATCTGAGAGTCGGAGGTTGGTGATCTCACTCAGCCGAGCGCCAGTGTCAAAGAGCAGTGACAGGATCGCGGCGTCGCGGTAATCCTCGAACGTCTTACCCTCGCAGGTCTTGAGCAAGAGCCTGAAGTGATCGTCCTTCACGATCGGGACCGGGGGAGCGGTGACGGACGGCGGCGACATGTTCGCCATCGGCGACGCGGTGATCTGTCCGTCTTCCTTCGCCCAGCGGAAGAATTGCTGAAGCGAG
>Ga0182014_10003394_pt1 | contig 19129 bp, 18 predicted proteins | sample 612S2DmetaG_FD_120489 | JGI IMG/M metagenome (GOLD analysis project Ga0182014, IMG submission 120489) | Permafrost microbial communities from Stordalen Mire, Sweden - 612S2D metaG | ecosystem: Environmental > Terrestrial > Soil > Wetlands > Permafrost | place: Sweden: Stordalen | collected... | reverse complement strand
CGTGACCAAATCGGCCCAGATGATCTTCCCCGGATGGTGTTCCGCGGGAGAACCGCCAATCTGAGGTAATTCGAAGGGAGGTGCGGCGAGCGCCGGGCCGCCGGCAAACAGCAGAAACAGCGCGCTTCGGGGGAGATTCCCGCGAAGGCCGCGCACGAAACTTAGCATTGCAGGATCTCCAGCAGGGGACGCGTCCGATAGTAGGTCTTAGCATTCTCCACTGCACGGCCAAAGCCGTCTGTGCCGAGCCGCAGGGACCTTGCGTCAGATTTCTCCTACCCGGCGATGCGACCGTTCAATGGAACGCGGACGCGTACGCGAACCGATCGCTGGCGTAACAACTGCAGGAAGCCGCTTCGAGGCCGGCACGATCCAACACGGTGAGCGCGCCTCGACTGTAGGAAATGAGCCCTTCCGACTGCAACGCCCCCGCCGCGGCCGTGATCCCGACGCGTCTGACGCCGAGCATGTACGACAAGAATTGCTGTGTGACGTTGAAGACATCGGATCGCGCGCGATCCTGGGTCATGAGCAGCCAGCGCGCGAGGCGCGGGCCGATGCAGTGGAAGCGCACACAGGCGGCCGACGTGCTCATTTGCCTCATCAGCACGGACAAATACGCGTGCATCAGACGCCGCAGTGGCTCGCTCACGCCGAGTTCGCTGCGCAGCGCCCCGGCGCCGATGCGCCACGACTCCCCCTCACCCTGAACCACGGCATGCAGCGGCGCGCTGGAAACGCCCAAGGCAAGTTGCGCTCCCAAGACGCCTTCGTGCCCGATCATCCCAACCTCGAGGACCGGCTCGTCGTCGATCGATGCGACCAAGGAGATGAAAGCGCTGGTGGGAAAGTAGATGTAGCGGAGCGGTTTTCCCGACTCCCAGATGACCTGTTCGTATGCCAGGTCAGTGAGTTTGCATGACCCGAGCAGCCGTTCGCGCTCCTTGCGGGGTAGCCTATCGATGAAGTCGTTCTTGTTGTCGGCCAATTGGGCTTCTGCATGCGACGAGCGCCTGCACCCCCTGGTTCTTCGGCCTCCGTTGGCCGATTTTAGACAGCCCCGGTTGAATTCACAGTCCGCTATCGAACACACAGAACAATCGCACGGCTGGTCTTTAGCTCAGCTGGCCTCGATTGGCGGCAATAATCGATCGTATTCACGCTTGACAACCCGATAACACTCGCAGGTGCGACGCTCCAACGCCGCGCGATCCAACACCGTGATGTGCCCGCGAACGTAGTGAATCAGGCCGTCCGCCTGCAGCTTCAGCGCGCATTCGGTCACGCCCTCGCGGCGTGCGGGCAACATATTGGCAATGAGTTCCTGGGTCATGTGCAATTCCGAAGTCCTCAATCGATCCAGGCTGAGCAGCAACCAGCGGCAGAGCTGCTGGTCGAGGGTATGGTGCCGGTTGCAAACCGCTGTTTGCGCCATTTGCGTGAGCAACGCCTGCGTATAGCGCAGCAAAAGATGCAGCACGGGTCCGTTGACGTCGAACTCGTCTTTCATGGCTTTGGCCCTCAGCCGAAAGCCCATTCCCGCACTCTGCACCACGGCCCGGCTGGAGGTGGACTCACCCCCCATGAACAGCGAAATCCCGACGATCCCCTCGTTCCCGACGACCGCAATCTCCGCGGACGAACCGTTTTCCATCATGTAGAGCAGGGAGACGATCGAGGTCGTCGGGAAATACACATGGGTCATCGTGCCGCCGGCCTCGTAGAGCACCTGCCCCAACGGCATCTCGGCCGATTGGAGCTGCGGCTGCCATCGCGCCCAGACGTCGTCCGGCAACGCGCGCAGCAACAGATTGTCTCGTGGATCTGGCGTCTTGGCTGACATCGCACCCCCAACGTCGACAATCGCATGTTCCATATAGAACATAATTCTACACCGGCGCTACACCCGCGCCGGGGAAATGCGTGGCCCGCGCGGGCCGGCCGCCCCTACTTTTTACGCAATCCCGCGATGACCAGCACCAATCCCGCCGCAACGGCAACGCCGCCCACCCACGGTGGCACGTCATGGTCCTCCTGCACCTTCGCCTCGACCGGACCGACCTTGAACAGGCTCTTGTCGCTCGAATAGCTCGGCGACTTGACGAGAATGAAGATCCCTCCCAGGATCAAGATGGCGCCGATGATCTGAATTGTTCGCATGTCCAACCTCTTCTGTTATGAATCCCACGAGATCAAGGCGGACCCACCAGTGTGGTCATCGCCGCCGTCACCAGCATGATGACGCACGCCAGGAAAATTTCGAGCCTTATCGCTGTTCGAAGCGCCCTGGCCGCCCTATCGTCATGGGTCGACAGTCGCGGCGTGAGGCGCTGGCGATTGAACGCGGCCAGCGACAGCAAGGCCGAGACGAACGCGATTTTCACCAGAAGTAGCCGCCCGTAATCACTGCGCCACAGATCGGCCGGACTCTGCAGCAACAAGCAGACCAGGATCACGCCGGCAAGCAACAGGACCGCGACCACCCACTGGGCCGTCGCGCTGAAACGAGCCACCGCCCTTGTCATTCGCGCAACATCGCGGTCCCGGGAGACGATCAGCAGCGGGACGAACGCCCCCAGCCAAAAGGCCGCCCCGAGCGCATGCAGCGCGACGATCGAGACGCCCAGCAGCGGCGCCGCGAGCACGTGCACGTGCCCGACCCACGCGAATGAAGTCGCTGCAGCGACCGCACCGACCAACGCCAGCGCCGGCCGCCGACCCGCCGACCGACCTGCCGGCTGGGCGCCGCACCGCGCAAGAGCGGCGACCATGCACCCGAGTCCCAGGAGACGCTGCGTCACGGCCGCGCCCTCTCCTGCCTGCAGGATCATGCGTTCGAGTTCCGGATCCCACAGGCTCCTCACGTCGCCGCTCATGGAACCTGCGGTCAGCAAGATTTTCGCCGCGCTCGCGCAGGCAGCGGCAATCGACAGCGACACGATGAATCGGCGGATGCGCCCGCCGTTGGCGGCCTCGATCGACGCCCGGTTGTAAATCAAGAAAAACACGCCGCCGCCGGCGCCGAACGTCGCCGCATAGGCGACCGCCTTGGCGACCACCACCATAACGTCCCACGGGCCGGCCATCACCGCGCTGGCGTCGCGACGCGTACGGACGCTAGCGCACGGTGAACGAGTAGCCACCCTTGACGACATGCCCGTCGCTCGGGGTGAGCGCACTCCACTGCACCTCGTACTTTCCGGCGGTCAACGGCGGCAGGGCGATCGTCACGCTCGGGGCGGCGGCCGATCCGTGGTCGATGGTCAGCGGGATTTCGTGCCCGCCGGTGGACAGCTTCAAGACCGCCAACCTCACATTTTCGTTGAATGTCAGCGTCAAGGAGGTGGGCGCCAGCCCAAGTTGCGCCTCAGCGGCGGGCGTGGTGCTCAGAAGCTTGGCATGCCCGAATACCGGGCCGACCAAGAGAAGCGCACCGATTGTTGCGAAGGACAGCGTTTTTCCCATTGTATCGATTCCCTTGTCAAGCCGGTCTGAACTTCAAGCCTAGCCCAAAGAACCCGCGAGCGGCGTGTATTATTCTGCACGCCATGAGACCGACCGCCCGATGAGAGCAACCAGCGCCCCTTCGCGCAGCCTGCGGGTCCTCGCGCTCGTCTGCGGCGTCGCGGGTCTCGTCGGATGCGCCACCTTTTCGAAGGACGGTGGGTTCGATGCGGTCGCGGATGCCACCCGGGCGAGGCTGGGCAGGGAGACTCGGTGGCCGCGATCGGCCGAGGAACTCGCCAAAAACGATGCCGAGGTCGCCGCGCTGCTGGCTCATCCGCTGGAAGCCGACGACGCCGTGCAGATCGCCCTGTTGAACAACCACGAACTGCAGGCATCGTTTCAGGAACTGGGCATCTCCGAAGCGGATCTGGTGCAATCCGGCCGGCTGCCCAACCCGCGCTTCACGCTGCGGCATTCGAGCGCGAACGGCCTGTACGACATCGAGGAGACGCTCACGCTCAATGTGCTGTCCCTGGCCACCGCACCCTACGTGCACGCCACCGCGAAGCGTCGCTTCGCCCAGGTGCAGAGCGCGGTCATCATCCAGGTGGCGCAGGTCGCGGAGCGGACGCGCACCGCCTACTACATAGCGCTCGCGGCGCGCGATTCGCTGCATTATGCCTGGCAGGTCAAGGATGCGGCCCAGACCAGCACCGAACTCTCGCATCGCATGTTGAGCGCGGGCAACTGGAATCGGGTGGACCAGGCGCGCCAGCAGAGCTTCTATTGGCGGGGCATGCAGGACCTGGCTCGCGCCGAGCTGGCCGACGTCACCGCCCAGTCGAACCTGGGCCGGCTGCTCGGCATCGAGGACCCCCGCACCCCGGTGCAGCTCGCCGAGCACCTCCCCGAGCTGCCGCAAAACATCGTGGACCGGCCCGATCTGGTGCAGACCGCCATGCAGGGCCGCATCGATTTGCAGCTCATGCGCGCCGAGCTGGACGAACTCGCGCGCCGCCTGAATCTCACCAAGGCCACCCGCTTCGTCAACGTGCTCGACGCGGGCCCCACGCGGGTGCGCGAGGGCACGCGCGAGGACCCCTATCAAAAAGGCTACGAGGTCAGCCTCGAGGTACCGCTCTTCGACACCGGTGGCGCGCGCGTACACAAGGCGGAGGCGTTCTACGCCGAGGCGGTGCAGCGCTACGCGCAGGCGGCCATCGATGCGCGCGCACAGGTGTATCAAGCCGCCGCGGACTTTCGGCTCACCTACGAAATGGCGGTGCGCGAGCGGGACGAGATGGTGCCGCTGCAGCAACTCGTCGCGAAACAGGACTTGCTGCGTTACAACGCCTCACAGATCAGCGTCTTCGATCTGTTGGCCGACGCGCGCGCCAAGATCACCAGTGTCGATGATTACATCCGCAGTGTCCGCGACTTTTGGATCGCCAAATCGCATCTCGATGCGGCGCTCATCGCCGGCCCGCCGCACTAGCCTCGCAGGAACATTCATGGTCACCCGACGAAGTTTTTTCAATGGCGCCGGCCTTGCGGTCGCAGCCGCCGCGGTGCACAAGGCCAGTCTCGCAGCGCTGCCGGAGATCGTCTCGGCCGAGAGCGCCCACATGCGTGCGCCGCTGCAGCCGCCGGACGGCCGGCCGTACCGGCCGGTCGCCACCTTGAACGGCTGGACCCTGCCGTGGCGCATGCGCAACGGCATCAAGGAGTTTCACCTGGTCGCGGAACCGGTGCAGCGCGAGATCGCCCCCGGCATGAAGGCACATCTCTGGGGTTACAACGGACAATCGCCAGGCCCCACCATCGAGGTCGTCGAAGGCGACCGGGTGCGCATGTTCGTCACCAATCGGCTGCCGGAGCACACCAGCATCCATTGGCACGGACAGCGGTTGCCGAGCGGCATGGACGGCGTGGCCGGCCTCAGTCAGCCCGCGATCAAGCCCGGCGAGACCTATGTCTACGAGTTCATGGCGCAGCGCGCCGGCACGTTCATGTACCACCCGCATGCCGATGAAACCACGCAGATGGCCATGGGCATGATGGGCTTCTGGGTGACCCATCCACGCGATCCCCGCGCCATGGCGGTGGATCGGGACTACGTGTTCTTGATGAGCGCCTACGACATCAGCCCCGGCGCCTATACGCCCAACGTCAGCACCATGTTGGATTTCAATCTCTGGACCTTCAACAGCCGCGCCTATCCCGGCATCGATCCCATGGTCGCGCGACTCGGCGAGCGGGTGCGAATTCGCTTCGGCAATCTCACCATGACCAATCATCCGGTCCACCTGCACGGTCACGAAGTCGTGGTGGCCGGCACCGACGGCGGCTGGATTGCGCCCGCGGCGCGCTGGCCCGAGGTCACGGTGGACATCGGGGTCGGCCAGATGCGAGCCCTGGAATTCACGGCCTCCGCCCCCGGCGACTGGGCATTCCATTGCCACAAGAGCCATCACACGATGAACGCCATGGGACACGGCGTACCGACCACCATCGGCGTCGAAGAGCGCGATCTGGCCAACCAGATCGCGGCGCTGGTGCCGAACTACATGAACATGGCCGGCGACGGCGGCGCGATGGCGGACATGTCCATGGCCATGCCGCTGCCGGAGAACACCCTGCCCATGACGGGCGGCGAGGGGCCGTATGGCAGCATCGACATGGGCGGCATGTTCACGGTCATGAAGATCCGCGCCGATCTCGCCCACGACGACTATCGCGATCCCGGCTGGTACCGGGCACCCAAGGGCACCGTCGCCTATCGATGGGAAGGCGAACCACCGCCCGCGGCCAGGGGCGGCGATCCGCGCAAACCCGCCTAGGGTGCCTTGGCGCGCACCACCATCATGGCGCGGCGGTTAGTGCGCCGGCACCGCACAACGGCGAAATCTCCCGTTAGGAGCCTTTGTGTTCGCCGATGCGGTCGCGGCAGTAGATGAAAACACTGTTGCCCAAAATACTGAGGGCGAACAGAGCGAGCGACGCCGGAAGCACCTCGAGGACCTGGTGCAATCCCAGCCAATCGACCGGGGTGTCGAGCCAGTGGACGAGTGCCGCGACCCAGCCCGAATCAGGATCCTTCAGGCAGCAGCGGCTGAGCCCCACGCGCAACCCTTCGTTCACGCCGAAGTGGATCCATTCCCCCTCGCGAAACCACCGGTAGATCTGCACGCCGATGACGTAGAGGAACGCCGCGAGGCATCCGTAGCCCAGGATCGCGCCGCCGACGCCGACAACTTTCAACGCCGTGTCGCGGCGGCCCGGTATGGCGACCGTGCTCATGGTTGCGCCGCCGGAACCACGGGCGGTACGGGGCAGGGGTTGACCTCGATGCGCTGGATGCGTCCGGCTTCGCCCTGCAGATTGGCGGGATCGAGCGGGCTGTCGGTCGGCATCATATCGACGTCGATCCAATACAGATTGCCGTTGCGCTTGCGGTCCGTCATCTCCGGTTTCATGCCGAGAGTGTGCACCTGCGCCACCCGACCCTGTGCGCGCTTCTGCTCACTGAACAGGCCGAGCGAGATCACGGATCCCTCCGCGGGGCCCGGCATCTCCAAGGCATCCTCGATGCCATTGGCCTTGAGTTTTGCAAGCATTTGATCGGTCACGGCACGGCTGGCGGCCGGGGGGAGCGGCAAATACACCCACACCCCGGCCCACACCTCGCCATCGACCACGCGTTGCCGCGGATCATGGCCGGCGGCGCGCAACGTGCTCGCAGCATGAGCGGCTTCTGAAACGTCCCGAAACGGTCCCACGCTGACGCAGCGCGCGTCGGGCGCAGCGGTGGATGCGGCATCGCCACCCGGGACATCGGTCGGTGTGTCGTGCGGCACGGCGCGCACCGCCGGCACTTCGGAGGCCAGCTTGAGCGGGGTACCGGATGCCTGCGCGGGCACCGCCTCCGATCGCGCGACGCCGCGAAGCCAGAGGAAATAGCCGATATTCGCCAATGCGAGGGTCAGCACAATGCTTTTTAGGACCGTCAAATGTCATCCCCACCCAAGCGTAAACTCACTTCCCCGGAAACGAATTCCTGCACCCGGCCTGCGCGTTCGAGCCGCAGAGCGCCATGGTGATCCACGCCGCGCGCCGTACCGGACACGGCATCCTTGCCCACGAGCACTTGCGCGCGCCGGTCGCGCAGAGCGTCCAACGCCTCCCACGCGTCCCGAAACGCCGCAAACCCGTGTTGCTCGAAGGCCGACAGCATACTCAAAAGCTCATCGATGATCGCGCCGGCGACGAAATTACGCGACGGCGTCGCGCCGCAGGCATCGGCCACCGAGGCAACCCGGACGCCGGTCGCCTCGATCTGGGCGCGAACCGCCGCGGACAGCGACAGGTTCAATCCGATTCCGATGACCACATGCGCGGGACCGCTCGCCTCGGCGCGCAATTCCAGCAAAACCCCGCCGACCTTGCGGTCATCGAACCAGATGTCGTTGGGCCATTTCAAGCCGATCCCGCGAGCCCCGGCGCGCGCCAGCGCCCGCGCGACGGCCACGCCCACGCACAAGCTCAATGCAGGGCTGGCCCTCGACGCATCCGCGAAAGTCCAGCCCATCGACAGCGCGATGCTACCGCCGAACGGCGCGATCCACGGCCGCCCACGACGGCCCCGGCCCGCATGCTGCACCTCACTGATGAGCACATCGGCGCAGCCGTCGGGAGGTGCGGGAGCCCCGAGCAGGCGCGTGTTGGTCGAGTCCACCTCGAACAGCAGTTCGAGGCTGCGCAGATGGGCGCTCTGCGGCGACCGGAGCGCGGCCCGGATGGCGGCACCCGCGAGCAGTTCGACCGGCGCCGACAGGCGATAACCCCGGCGCGGCAACGCCTCGACGTCGATGCCCAGAACGCGCAGTCGTTCGATGCCTTTCCAGACCGCGGCCCGGCTCAGCCCAAGTTTTTCCGCCAACCACTGCCCCGAATGAAGCTCGCCGTCCGCGAGCAGCACCAGCAAGGCAGGATGGTGCGGATCGGCCGCGACCGTCGGGCTCGCGTTCAACGCGTCTGCGCCCGAGCCTAGACCGCGCGGGATCGAAACAACCATAACCGTCGTGCTCGATTCTCCGTGCCAGCGACCATGCGCGCGATATTGCCGCGGTGGGTATAGATCACGAAGGCCGTGACGGCCACACAGAAGGTCAGCAGGGGCGTATTGTCGGGTTCGAGCACATGGACGGCGACCACCAGGGTGGCGCCCGCGAGCATGCTGGCGAGCCCCACGTAGCCGGTCAGCAGCACGACCAGTATCCAGCTTGCGAACAGCGGCACCAGCAGCCTCGGCTCCAACGCGCCGACCACCCCCACGACGGTCGCCACGCCTTTGCCGCCACGAAATCCGAACCACACCGGGTAGACATGCCCCAGGATGACGGCGAAACCGCACGCCAGTTCAAGCCATTGACGCGAAACGTCGGCATCCGTACCCACACCGGGCAACAGCAGCACCGGCACCCATAAAACCGCCGCCACCCCTTTCGCCACGTCGACCAACAACACCAGGAGACCGAACCCCTTGCCCTGAGTGCGCATGGCGTTGGTCGCCCCGGCGTTTCCGCTACCCAAGCTGCGGATGTCCACACCCCACAGGCGTCCGAGAATGAGGCTTCCCAGCAATGTGCCTAGAAAATAGGCGATCAAGATCTTGAGTCCGAGTTCGAGCATGGACCGATTATGACATTAGTGATCAGGTGCGTTTCGGCAAGTGGATCTCGGCCAACATGCAACGCACGCCACCGCCGCCCAAGCGCTCGATCGTCGGGATGTCGGCGGCCAGGATGCTGCCATGACGCTCCAGAAGCCGGCGCTGCGCCGGGGCGAAACTCCCCCAAGCACCGCGCGACAGCGCGATGACCTTGCCGGCCGGGGGCGCCAATTCCAACAAATTGCCGGCGAATAGGCTCATCTGGCCCAGCGATATCTCGATGACCTCGTGCCCCGTGGCGCGCAGCTTCTCCAGGACCGCCGCGCGATGCACCAGCGACGCGATCGACTCGCCGCAGATCACGGCGAACCGCGCGCCGATCGCCATCAGTACATTGGTGTGATAGATGGGCTTCGTCGTGGCATCGACCGCTTCGAAGGTCACCAGATCGTAGTCGAGCAGCTGGGCGAATTCGCCGAGGACATCGAGATCGGTGCGCGGCGAGAGGCTGGCATAGGCCACCCGCGCGGGCCGATCCAACACCAGGCTGCCGGTGCCTTCCAGAAACTGACCGTCGCTCTCGCGATGGCTGAGGTCCACGGTCCGCTCGACGCGATAACCCCCGTGCGCCACCTGCTGCAACAAGTCATCGCGACGCTCCAACCGACGGTTGGACGCCAGCATCGGGTATAGGACCACCGCGCCGTCGCGATGAAAGCTCACCCAGTTATTGGGAAAGATCGCGTCCGGCTTGACCGGCGAGGGGGTATCCATCCCCACGATCACCTCGACGCCGGCCTGCCCAAGCCGCGTCGCGAGGGCGTCGAACTCACCCAGCGCCGCTCTTTGCGCGTCGGAATCGCCATTGCTGGATACCTCGACGGGAGCCGACTGAAACGCATTGCTCGGCGCCGTTTGCGGATTGAAGGCAAAATGCGCCGGCCGGACCATGAGCACGGCGCCGGCGCTTTGTGGTTCGGGTGGGACTGTCACGACGCTCATGCGCCGAAACTATAGCGCGGAATCCCCGTTGACAGGGCAGCCCAAGTTCATCAAGGTAACGCGGCAGCGACGTTGGGCCGGTCGGGCAATTCATGCGCACTGTGCCTACGGGCTAATTTGGGGTATCTGCCTTGCCGGTTTCAATGACGAATTCAATCTGGGTGCTCGCGCTCGCGACGGTGGCCATGACCGCCTCGTCAGCCGTCAGCCCCCATGGCAAGCACAGCCCCGCCCCGCCGCCGCCGGCGACGAACGGCAAGCCGCCCTACGCGTTTTCCTTCGACACGCTGCTGGCGGACGCCCAGAAACGAGCGGAGAAGCCCTATGCCCCGCAGCGCAGCAAGCTCCCCGCCGGTCTGGACAAACTCAGCCCCGAGCAATACCGCAGCATCCATTTCAATCCCGACGCCGGCATCTGGCGCGCCCAGGACGTACCGTTCCGCCTTGAGCTGCTGCGGGTCCGAGATCCTGCGAATGCCCAATCGGTGGCCGTCACGGTGTCGACGGTCGAAGACGGCATGGCGCGCGACCTGGTCGCCACGCCGGCCATGTTCCAGATAAGCCCCGATCTGCCGCAACTCGGCGCCAAGGTCTCCCTGCCGCTGTCGGGCTTTCGCATTCGCAGCCAGATCAACTCCAAGAAGGTCTGGGATGAATTCCTGGTGTTCCAGGGCGCGAGCTACTTCCGCGCTGTCGCGCAACATCTGCTGTACGGGTTGTCGGCGCGAGGACTCGCCATTGACACCGCCGAGCCTTCGGGCGAGGAATTTCCGGTGTTCACCCATTTTTGGGTCGAGCGCGCGTCCCCCAAAGCGGACACCGTTGTGATCTACGCATTGCTCGAGAGCGACTCGGCCACCGGCGCCTACAAGTTCACCGTCAAGCCCGGCATCGAAACCGTGATGGATACCCAGATGACCGTGTTCCCGCGCAAGGACATGCGGGTCGTCGGCATCGCGCCGCTCACGTCCATGTTCCTGTTCGACGAGACCAATCGCGGCCGACTCGACGATTATCGCCCCGAGGTGCACGACTCGGACGGCCTGATGGTCACGTCGACGTCCGGCGAACAGATCTTCCGGCAATTGGCCAACCCGATCACGCTGCAGGTATCGACCTTCACCACCGAGGCCCCGAAGGGCTTCGGCCTGGTACAGCGCTCGCGCCAACAAAGCGATTTCCAGGACTTCGAAAATCAATACGAGCGACGGCCCAGCGCCTGGGTCGAACCGAGGGGGGACTGGGGCCCGGGCGGGGTGGAACTGGTCGAGATCCCGTCGGGACGCGAGAGCAACGACAACATCGTGGCCTTTTGGCGTCCCACGAAGGGCTTCACCGCGGGCCATCCGGCGCATTTCGACTATCGCATCACGTGGCTTGCCGAGCCTGGTTTACCCAAGGGCATGGGGAAGGTGGTGGCAACGCGGTCCGGCGCGAGCCTCGACGGCAAACGCCGTGTGTTCATTCTGGATTTCGTCGGGGCCGGTGAGAAAATCGACGGCTTGCATCTCGACCTCGGCGCCGCCGCCGGCAAGATTTCCAATGCCGCGTTGATGTCGAACGACGCCATCCATGGGCTGCGCGCCAGTTTCGAGGTCGATCCCGACGACGCGGGACTGATCGAGTTGCGCCTGCGCGTCATGCGGGGCGACAAGTCGGTCACCGAAACCTGGCTCTACCGATGGACTACCACTTGAGCTCCGCGGTCGCCTATGAACAAGTGGGTGCCACGGGCGGCATGCCGCCCGAGACGCCGCTTGCCATGCCCCCGCAGGATCTGCGGCATGGGCCGTCGCATCGCGAGTGGCAGCGCACCAGCGGGGCGGTGCTGTATGCCCGATTCATCCTGCTCGCCACCACCGCCGGCGTGTCGACCTATGGCGTCTACCAAATGCTGCAGGTCGTGCGCTTCGCGAGCATGACGTTCCTGCAGGGCCTGATGATTTTTTTCTTCGCCGTGTCGCTCGGCTGGATCGCCTTCGCCGCCGGGTCGGTGCTCGCCGGCGCATCCAAGCGCCGCGATCCCATTCCGGCCGCCCCCGAGTCCGATACGTCGCTCACCGCGCTGCTCATGCCGATCTACAATGAAGATCCGGTGCGCACCACGTCGGCGCTGCAGGCCATGGCCGAGGGGCTTCAGGGCATCGGCGCCAACCACCGCTTCGAAATCGTCGTGATCTCGGACTCCACCAACGCCGACGCCTGGATCCGCGAGACGGCGGCCATCGACCTGCTGCGCAAGGCGCTCGCGGGTGTGATGCCCGTCTGGTACCGGCGCCGGTGGCAGAACGTCGCCCGCAAGTCCGGCAACGTCGAGGACTTCGTGACCCGCTGGGGCGCCCGCTACGACCACATGATCGTGCTCGACGCCGACAGCCTGATCGATGCGCCGACGTTGCTGCGGCTCGTACAGGACATGCAGGCCGATCCCGCGCTTGGCATCCTGCAGACTGCCCCGCAACTGATCGGCGCCCGCACCTTCTTTGGCCGCCTGCAGCAGTTCGCCGCCTGTGTCTACGGACCGGTCATCACCCGCGGGCTGTCCGCCTGGTCCGGGGACAGCGGCAACTACTGGGGTCACAATGCGATCATCCGCATGCGGGCCTTCGCGGAGAACTGCGGTCTGCCCCTGCTCAAGGGCCGCAAGCCCTTCGGCGGCCACATACTCTCGCACGATTTCGTCGAGGCCGCGCTCATGCGCCGCGGCGGCTTGAAGGTTCGCATGGCGGATTACGGCGGCTCGTGGGAAGAGTCTCCACCGTCCTTGATCGATGTCGCGGTCCGCGATCGCCGCTGGGCCCAGGGCAATTTGCAGCACATGAAAATCGTCGGCACCGCGGGTTTGAGCTTCGTCAGCCGGCTGCATCTGGGCATCGGCATCATGAGCTACCTCTCCTCGCCGCTGTGGCTGATGATGCTGGGGGTCGGGTTCGCGCTCGCGGTTCAATCGCATTTGATACGGCCCGAGTATTTCAACCATGACTTCCAGCTGTTTCCCACCTGGCCACGGTTCGACATCGAGCTGATGATGACGCTGTTCTGGTTCAGCATGGTGGTGCTGCTGATCCCGAAGACCCTGGGTCTGATTCGAGCGCTGCTGTCGCGGCGCATTCGCCGCGGCTGCGGCGGCGTGATCGGCCTGATCGCGAGCTTCCTGCTGGAGACCATCCTCTCGGCGTTGTACGCCCCCATCTTGATGTTGGTGCAGAGCCGTCACGTGTTCGAGGTGTTCATGGGTCGCGACTCCGGCTGGAAGCCCCAGCGGCGTGGCGGCGGCGGCACCTCGTGGGGCGATGCGTGGCATTTTCACAATCGCCATCTGCTGCTCAGCTGCATGACCGCCGTGATAATTTATTTTTTGTCGCCCTCGTTGCTGGCCTGGGTGTCGCCCGCGCTCCTGGGGTTGTTTCTGGCGGTGCCGCTATCGCGCGCGAGCGGCAGCGAGTCCCTCGGCATGGGCCTCCGGCGCGTGGCCCTGCTGCGCACGCCGGAAGAACTGGATGAACCGGCGCTGGTCGCGCGACGCAAGGCGTTGATCGCCCACGCCCCGGCGCCCCCGGAAGATGGGCTGCGGTATCTCGCGCGCAATCGCGATGCGCGCCTCACGCACATCGACGGCAATCTCGCGCGCCCCGCCGATCCACGCGGTAAGCCCGATCCACACGCCTTCACCGCCGAACAAAAACTGATCGACGCCCGGACGTTGGAAGAAATCTTGCAATGGCTCACACCCGTCGAGCGGGTGGAGGTGGCGAGCGATGCCCGGCTGCTGAATCAACTTGCCCTGTTACCGGATGCGCCGCATCCGGGATTCACGATTTAAAGGACTCCCATCGAATGATCGGTCGACGCTTGCTATTGAAATCCGCCCTCGCGCTCGCCGCCGGACAAGTGGCCCAGTCGGACCCATCACTGGCTGCGGCGCCGGGCGCGGGCGCCGGAACCGCCGTGGCGGCGAGCGGCCCGCCGCAGGCCTTCGACTTCGCCTGGCTCAAGGGCCACGCGCATTATCTCGCCGGCAACCCCTATCAGGATCAGAAAGACCCGGTGCCGGCCTCCATGGCGAACCTCACCTACGATCAATACCAATCCATCCGCTTTCGCACCGACCACTCGTTGTGGGGCGATGCCGGCACGGCATTTCGCCTGCAGTTCTTTCATGTGGGCCGCACCTTCAACGCCCCGGTTCACATCCATGAGGTCGTCGACGGCCAATCCCGCGAACTCGTGTACGACCCGTCGATGTTCGACTGGAAGGAGAGTGGCGTCGATCCCGCCACGATGAAGGACCACGCCGGATTCGCCGGTTTCCGCGTTCAGTTCGTCACCAACTGGCGGGCCGACGTCGCCGCATTCCTGGGCGCCGCCTACTTCAGGGCGGTCGGCGGGGACACGCGCCAGTACGGACTCTCGGCGCGCGCGCTCGCCGTCGATACCGCGTTCGCGCGGCCCGAGGAATTCCCGCGCTTTACGTCCTTCTGGTTCGAACGACCCGCGAAGGACTCGGGAACCATGACCCTGTATGCCCTGATGGACAGTCCCAGCATCACGGGCGCGTTCCGCATGCAGGTCTCGCCGGGCGGCACCTTGGTGATGAACGTGGACTCGGCGCTGTATCCCCGCAAGGCCATCGAACGTCTCGGCGTTGCGCCGCTCACCAGCATGTTTTTTTATGGCGAGAACGATCGCCGCGCCGCCAACGACTGGCGCCCCGAGATTCACGACTCGGACGGACTGTCCATGTGGACAGGGGCAGGCGAGTGGATCTGGCGGCCGCTCATCAACCCCGCGCAACTCAAATTCAATTCGTATGCCGACAACGATCCGCGCGGTTTCGGACTGCTGCAGAGAGATCGCAATTTCGACCATTATCAGGACGACGGTGTCTACTACGACAAACGCCCCAGTCTATGGATCGAACCGAAACCCGGGCCCAACGGCGGTTGGGGCAGGGGCGCCGTGCAACTGGTCGAGATTCCCACCGTCGATGAAACCTTCGACAACATCGTCGCGTTCTGGAATCCCCTCGATAAGCCCAAACCCGGACAGGAATTGCTGTTCAGCTATCGCATGTACTGGGGCACTCGCATGCCCTATGCCTCGCCGCTGGCGCAGACCCTCGCCACGCGCACCGGCATCGGGGGCACCATGGGCATCAAGCGCCAATATTATTCCTGGCATTTCGCGGTCGACTTCGCCGGCGGCGAACTCGGCGCCCTGGCCAAGGACGCGCCGGTCGAAGCCGTGGTCACGACCTCGCGCGGTCAGACCGAACACGTGACCGCGCACTACGTCGAGGAGTTCAACGGTTACCGCGCCCTGTTCGACGTGAAGCCCACCGATGACAGCGTGGAACCCATCGACCTGCGGCTGTACCTGCGCGTCGACGGCCGGCCGCTGACGGAAACCTGGATCTACCAATGGATCCCGCCGACGGCCAAGGAGCGCAAGACGGCGATTCAGTGATCGCGGGCAGCATGCCGGCGTAGGTCCGTCAGCCTGCTGCTCGAGGCTCACCCGTAGCGCGTAATTCAGCGGCAAATCGACCAGCGGGGCGCTAAAGGCGGCTCTTCCGCCTGGGATCCAACGATCTCATGCGCTCCGTGTCGCCCGTTGCACGCCGCAGGTCCACCTCCCGCTGCAGGAACGGCTGCGCACGCCGCGGATCGAGAATCGCCCATCGATACTCGTTGAGCTGCTTCTTCAGCAACGGCAACAACGCCTGCTGCGCCACAGCATGGCTGTCCGCGGCATCCATCAGGCTGCTGCAGTACACGTCGAAGTATTCGGCATAGAGTTCTTCATAGCGCTGCATCGGATCGAGGAACGCCGGGTCTGCGACGACATCGCTGCCGACGTGACTGGCACACAAATAGCTGCAGGCCTTGCGCACGTAAAGATTGTGCTCGGCGACCACCGCCGTCTCGTAGCTGCGACCCGGGCGAAAGTGCGCCATCACCTGAGCGCGCCCCACGCCCCTCACCTCGCTTTGACGCAGATAATGGAACAACGCCTTGCCATGCAGCAATCGGAAGGTCGTGTGCTTGAGCGCCGCCACCTGCGCGGTCCGCACGCCGCAGTTCGCCAGCTGCCGCATGAGCACCGAATGTTCGTTCTCCCACGCCGACCAGTGGGTCGGGCTCTCGAGAATCCGACGCGCAACGAGTTGCTCGTTGGTGTCGGAACCTTGGAGTGCGGCATGTATGCGGTCCGTGGACTCGCGCATGAGCCGCGCATGGCTGATGGCATGACGGAGCATTCATTCCTCTTCAAGCCACATTCCGACAAAAGGGAAGATATGTCAAAGCGTTGCCGTCTGACGACAGCCGCAAGATCGATGCAGTGCTACACCGCGGTCGCCGCGGCAGTCAGGCCTCAGTAATGCCGGGACAGTAACCAATCGGCGAGCGAGCGGAGGGGGGCCGCCCGCTCACCGAACGATTCCAACGCGGTGAGCGCCTGCCCATGCAGCAGGTGAACCCGCTCCTGCGACGCCTCGATGCCGATGATCGACGGGTGGGTCGGTTTGTCGCGTTCGCGGTCGGCGCCGGTCGCTTTCCCCAGCGTCGTCACATCGCCCAACACGTCGAGCAGATCGTCCTGAATCTGGAATGCCAGGCCGATTGCCGTCGCATATTCGTTTAGAGCCTCGTACGCCTTCGGATCCAGGCCCGGCGCGCATTCGGCCGCCATCAAGACGCTGGCGCGGATGATGGCCCCGGTCTTGCGCGCGTGCATGTCCTCGACCTGGGCAATGTCGAGCACCTGACCCTGAACGCCCAAGTCGATCGCCTGGCCACCGGCCATGCCGAACGTCCCGCTGGCTTCGCTCAGAAGGTCGACCAATCGCAGGCGGATGGCAGGCGACGCCGGCAATGCCGGATCGCGCGCCAGAAGTTGAAAGGCAAGAGGCTGCAACGCATCCCCCACGAGCACGGCCGTGGCCTCGTCGAAGGCTTTGTGGCAGGTCGGTCGACCGCGGCGCAGGTCATCGTCGTCCATGGCCGGGAGGTCATCATGTACCAACGAGTACACGTGGATGAGTTCGATGGCGCAGGCCGCGCCCTCCACCTGGTCCTCGCTGAGGCCAAGAGTCTTCGCCGTGGCGAATAATAGCGCCGGCCGGATGCGCTTGCCGCCGCCGAGCACGCTGTAGCGCATGGCTTCATGCAACCGCGCCGGTACCGTGCTGGCCGACGGCAAACGCGCATCCAATGCGTCTTCCATGCGCAGCCGCCAGGCCTCCAGCTGGGCACCAAAGTCAGGGGATACCGCAGGCGCAGGCTCGGCCGTGGCTGCGCGATCGGCAACGTTGTTCAAGCAGACATCCTCGAACTCCCGGCCCGCGCGGTCAGCGCGGCTCGACCGTGCTGTCTTCCGTTTCGCGCCGCACGCGGGTGACCTGCGCTAGCGGAATGGCGGTGACAGTGGCATTGGCGGGCGAATAGCGCGCCGACTCGGCGTATTGGATCGGCAGCTCGGGCGCCATCGCCCCCTTGACCTTCGGTCCGCGCAGCGACACCCACATGGCCTTCAACGGGTGGCTGAACGCGTCGTTGACCGCGGTGCCCTCGAAGCCACAATGCGCCATGCAGTTGTCGCAGCGAGGATTCTGGCCGACACCGTACTTTTCCCATTCGGTGTCTTCGATCAAGGACTTGTAACTGTCCGCATAGCCCTCGTCGGACAGCAGGTAGCACGGGCGCTGCCAGCCGAACAGGTTGTAGGTCGGCGTGCTCCATGGCGTGCATTGATAATTTTGATTCCCGGCCAGGAAATCCAGGAACAGGGCCGAATGATTGAATGACCATTTGACGCCGTGGGGGCGGTTCTTGCGGCGGCTGAAAATGCCGCGGAACAGCTCCTTGCTGGCCTTGCGTCCCAGGAACACGTCCTGGCGGGGCGCATGGTGGTAGCTGTAGCCCGGAGAGACCATGATCCCTTCGACGCCGAGTTCGGTCGCCATGTCGAAAAACTCGGCCACCTCCGCCGGATCCTCGCCGCTGAACAACGTGCAATTCACGGTGACGCGAAAACCCTTGCCGCGAGCCAGCTTGATGGCCGCCACGGCCTTGTCGAAGACGCCTTCCTGGCAGACCGATTCATCGTGGCGCTGACGGTTGCCATCCAGATGGATCGAAAAGGTCAGGTAGGGCGACGGCTGGTACTCGTGGATGTGCTTCGACAGCAAGATGGCGTTCGTGCACAGATACACGAATTTCTTGCGCTCGACGATGCCGGCAACGATCTGCGGCATCTCCTTGTGGATCAGCGGCTCGCCGCCGGGGATGGATACCATGGGCGCGCCGCACTCGTCGACGGCGCGCAGCGCATCCGCCAAGCTCACCCGCTTTTGCAGAGTCTCCTTGGGGTAGTCGATCTTGCCGCAGCCCGAGCAGGCAAGATTGCACATGAACAGGGGTTCCAGCATCAGAACCAACGGATAACGCTTGACGCGACGCAGCTTTTGCCCGGCGATGTAGCTTGCGACACGGTACATTTGCAGGAGTGGTATGGCCATGCGTCATCTTACCGCGACCGGAGCGTCGCGGAACTCAATTTTGCGGCTGAAGCATCAGGACCGCGTCCCGATGATCCCGCAGGATCCGCTCCCATTCCATCATGAACCACGGAGTGAACTTCTCTCCGCCGTGCGTGGCCAGCTCCGCCCGAAGCTCCTCCAAACCGATCCATCGCCATGCGACGATCTCGTCATTATTGACCCTGACCGGCTCCGTACAGCGCCCGATGAACACCGAACACAACTCGTTCTCGGCGCCGGTGGCGTCGAATTGCGCCTGATATTGGAACTTGAACAGAAAATGCAGGGCACAGCCCACCCCCAACTCCTCGCGCAGACGCCGCTGGGTGGCGACCTCCATGCTTTCGCCGCTGCGCGGATGGCTACAACAGCTGTTGGACCAATATAGGGGCCACAATCGCTTGGCAGGCGCGCGTTGCTGAATCAGCAACTCCCCGTCGCCATTGAACACCAACAGCGAAAACGCG
>Ga0182014_10003393_pt1 | contig 19131 bp, 17 predicted proteins | sample 612S2DmetaG_FD_120489 | JGI IMG/M metagenome (GOLD analysis project Ga0182014, IMG submission 120489) | Permafrost microbial communities from Stordalen Mire, Sweden - 612S2D metaG | ecosystem: Environmental > Terrestrial > Soil > Wetlands > Permafrost | place: Sweden: Stordalen | collected... | reverse complement strand
CCGACCTGTTCGAGAGCATTCCGGACGTCCGCCCCGCACAGGAGGCGATGGCGGAGGGCGCCGTGCTGCTGCGTGGATTTTCCCGGCCAGTGGAAGCCGAACTGATCGCGGCGCTGCGCGACAGCGCCGAACAGGCGCCGTTTCGCCACATGGTGACGCCGGGCGGTCACCCGATGTCGGTGGCGATGACCAATTGCGGTAGCCTTGGCTGGGTCACCGACCGCGGCGGCTATCGTTACGACGTCCATGATCCCGAAACCGCAAAACCCTGGCCGGCGATGCCGGCGCCGTTTTGCGAACTCGCGCGGCAGGCGGCCGATTGCGCGGGCTTTGGCGGTTTCTCGCCGGATGCCTGCCTGGTCAACCGCTATCAGCCCGGGGCAAAGATGTCGCTGCATCAGGACCGCGACGAGGGCGATTTCGGCGCGCCAATCGTCTCGGTGTCGCTGGGCCTGCCCGCGATCTTCCTGTTCGGCGGGCTTAAACGAAGCGACAGACCGCGACGGTTTCGGCTGGAGCATGGCGACGTCGTGGTGTGGGGCGGGCCGGCGCGGCTATACTTTCACGGCATCGCCCCGCTCGCCGACGGCGAGCACGCGCTGCTTGGCCGGCAGCGCATCAACCTCACCTTCCGCAAGGCGCGCTGAAGGTAATGGTATCCAAAAATCAAATCTAGTTTACCGCGAAACCCGCTGCGCTTTGCCCGGTCCCGGAACCGGAAAAGGTCCGTCAGGCAGGAGCCGGGATTGATATCGCTCAATACCCCGGGCGAGGCGCAATGCCAGTGTTTTAAGGTGGTTGGCGAATTCCGGAGCAGAAGACAGTGCAGCGGTTACCTGACGTTGACGAGAATTCGTCGAAACATGACGGCGAAGGCGCGGAACCAGGGTCCGCGAACCAGGGTCTCAGCTCCACCGTCGCCAGCGAAAAGCTGCCTGTACCGATCACTTTTCAGCGAGTTGGCGGCCGGCGGCGGTTGCGAGGCGCGCTGCTGTTGCTTGTCCTGCTTGCGGCAGCCGGGGGAGGCGGTTTCTATTGGTGGAAACACTCGCAGTCGCAGCTGCCCCTCGGGATCAGCTTTGGCAACGGCCGGCTTGAGGCCGACGAGATCGATATTGACACCAAATTTGCGGGCAGGATCGCGGAACTGCACGCCGAAATCGGCGACATGGTGACCGCAGGGCAGGTGGTTGCCCGCATGGACACCAGGGATATCCAGGAGTCGCTCAAGAAGGCGCAAGCGCAGGTGAAGCAGGCGCAGCGGGCGATTGACGAGGCCAATGCCAATCTGGAACAGCAGCGTACGCAGCAGACGCTGGCGGCGCAGGAACTGGAGCGCACCCAGACCTTGTTGAAGGGTGGTTATGCGACGAAGGAACTGTTCGACCAGCGCAAGCAGGCGGTCGATGCCGCAGATGCGGGGCTGAGGGCCGCCACGGAAAGGGTTGCGCAAACCGAGCGCGCGCTTGAAGCATCCCAGCACGACGTCGGGCTCTACACGGTCAACATCAACGACAACGATCTCGTGGCCCCGCGCGACGGCAGGATTCAATATCGTATCGCCAATATCGGTGAGGTGCTTGCGGCCGGCGGCAAGGTCTTCACGATGCTGGACATCTCCTATGTCTACATGGACATCTACCTTCCGGCGCCGGAATCGGGAAAGGTGAAGGTCGGCAACGAGGCCCGTATTGTGCTGGATGCCTACCCGAATGCGCCGATACCCGCGAAAGTCGCCTTCATCGCCAGCCAGGCCCAGTTCACGCCGAAGACGGTGGAAACCCAGAACGAGCGCGATAAACTGGTGTTCCGCATTCGCGTGCGGATCGATGCGGACCGGTCACGCATCCACGCGGAATCGGTTCGAAGCGGATTGCCGGGGATTGCCTACGTTCGTGCGGATCCGGCCGTCAATTGGCCGAAGAACCTGCAAGGCGCGCCATGAGCGAGCACGGCCGGCCGGTTGCCGTAGTCGATGGTCTCACGCAACGCTACGGCAAAGTTACCGCGCTGGACGGCGTAACGATCGAGGTGCCGGCCGATCGCATGGTCGGAGTGATCGGTCCGGATGGGGTCGGAAAGTCCACGCTCCTCGCGATCATCGCGGGGGCCCGCCAGAATCAGTCCGGATCCGTCAATGTCCTGGGCGGCGACATGTCGGACGCGAGGCACCGGTCATCGGTATGTCCCCGGATCGCCTACATGCCTCAGGGTCTGGGCAAGAACCTCTATCCGGACCTGAGCGTTCTCGAAAACATCGAGTTTTTCGGCCGGCTGTTCGGACAATCCCGCGAAGAACGCCGATGGCGAATTGCCGAGCTGCTGCAGAGCACGGGGCTCGCTCCTTTCGTAGACCGTCCGGCGAAGAAATTGTCGGGCGGCATGCGGCAAAAGCTCGGACTTTGCTGCTCCCTGATCCACGACCCGGATCTGCTCATTCTGGACGAGCCCACCACCGGCGTTGACCCGCTTTCCCGCCGCCAGTTCTGGGAATTGATCGATCGCATTCGCTCGCGTCGTCCGGGCATGAGCGTGATCGTGGCGACCGCCTATATGGAGGAAGCCGAGCGGTTCGACTGGTTGGTGGCCATGAATGCCGGGAAGGTGTTGGCGACCGGATCTCCGGCCGAGCTCAAGGCCGGTGCCGGGGCCACGACCGTCGAAGAGGCCTTCATTGCCCTGCTTCCGGAACAGCAGCGCGACGGCCATCTGGGACTCCGGATACCGCCGCGCCGGAACTTCGACGGCGAGCCCATCATCACGGCCCGTGACCTGACCTGCCGTTTCGGCGATTTCACGGCGGTCGATCGGGTGAATTTCACCATCGAGCGGGGTGAGATATTCGGGTTTCTCGGTTCGAACGGCTGCGGCAAGACCACGACCATGAAGATGCTGACCGGCTTGCTGTCGCCGACCTCGGGGGAGGCGCTGCTGTTCGGCAAGTCCCTTGATGCAAGCGACATGAGCTCGCGCTATCGCGTCGGTTACATGTCGCAATCATTCTCCCTCTATACCGAACTCACGGTTGGGCAGAACCTCGATCTTCATGCGCGGATCTTCCATCTGGCTCCGCCAAAGGCCAGGGAGCGGATCGCCGAACTGGTCCGAAGGTTCGGCCTTCAGCCCTATCTCGACCAGCGCACCCTGGATCTGCCATTGGGCATTCGTCAGCGGCTCTCGCTGGCCGTTGCGATCGTTCACGAGCCCGACATCCTCATCCTCGATGAGCCGACGTCGGGAGTCGACCCGCTGGCGCGGGACCGGTTCTGGCAGGAGCTGATCGATCTTTCGCGCAACGAAGGCGTGACCATTTTCGTCTCCACCCACTTCATGAACGAGGCCGAACGCTGCGACCGGATATCGTTGATGGATTCGGGCCGCGTGCTGGCGACGGGTACGCCCAAGCAACTCGTCGAGGCCCGCGGCGCCGCCTCGCTCGAAGATGCCTTCATCAGTTATCTCGAGGCGGCAATAGGATCACGCGCCTCGACGGTGGAGGAACCGGTCACGTCGCGTGAGGTCGCTCATCAAGTCCGGCCGCCACCCCCCCAGCGTTCCGCGTTCAGCCTGCAGAGGCTGCTCGCATATACGATCCGCGAGACCCTGGAACTGCTGCGCGATCCGATCAGGCTCGGGTTCAGCCTGCTGGGCACGACGATTCTGATGCTGGTGTTCGGCTTCGGCGTTTCGACGGATGTCAACAATCTGACGTTTGCGGTGCTCGATCGTGATCAAAGTCCGGAAAGCCGAGCCTATCTGGAGGAACTCAGGGGGTCGCCCTATTTCGTGGAGAAGGCGCCGCTCGCCGATTATGCTGCGCTCGACAATCGTCTCAAGAGTGGAGACATCAAGGCAGCCATCGAAATCCCGCCCAATTTCGGCAGCGACATCAAGCGCGGACGTCCGGTCTGGGTCAGTGCGCTGGTCGACGGCGCCATGCCGTTCCGGGCTGAAACGATCCGGGGCTACCTGCAGGGCATGCATCAACTGTACCTGACGGATCCCGCCGTGAAGACGACGCAGCCTGCCAAACCGGTGCCCGCCGATATCGAAATCAGGTTCAAGTACAACCAGGACTTCGACAGCATCTATGCGATGGTGCCGGCAAACATGTCGATGCTGCTTGCGCTGTTTCCGGCCATTCTGATGGCGCTTGCCATCGTGCGCGAGAAGGAACTCGGCTCGATCACCAACCTGTATGTGACGCCGGTTACCCGGCTTGAATTCCTGATAGGCAAGCAGCTTCCCTACATCGCGGTCGCGATGGTCAACTTCACCCTGATGTTCCTGCTGGCGCTGTTCGTGTTCCAGGTTCCACTCAAGGGAAGCTTTCCTACACTGCTGTTGGGTGTGCTGATCTATGTGACCACGATGACCGGCTACGGTATGCTGGTTTCGGCATTCACGCGTACCCAGATTGCAGCGCTTTTCGGCACCGCAATCCTGACGGTCCTGCCTGCGACGCAGTTTGCGGGCATGATGACGCCGGTTTCCTCCTTGGCCGCGGAGGCCCAGATCATCGGTCGAGCCTTTCCGATGACCTACTTCGTGCCGATCAGCGTCGGCACCTTCACCAAGGGGTTGGGCTATTTCGATCTGGCCGGCAACCTGCTGGCCCTGGCGGTGTTTGTTCCGATCATGACGCTCCTGAGCGTTTCCCTGCTCCGCAAACAGGAACGGTGAGGGAGCCGGCGGTGCGGAAGGTCGAAAATATCTACTGGCTTGGCGTCAAGGAACTGCGCAGCTTTCTGCACGATTTCGTGCTTCTGGGACTTGTGGTCTATGCATTTTCCTTCGCCGTGATCTTGCAGGCCAGAAGCAATTCGCAGGAGCTGCACAATGCGTCGATCGCGATCGTCGACGAGGATCAGTCTGCGCTTTCGCGTCGAATCGCGCATGCGTTCTTTCCGCCACTGTTTCAGCGGCCGAAGCTGATAGAGGAACGGGATATCATTCCGGCGATGAACGGCGGGAAATTTACCTTCGTGGTCGACATTCCCCCCGACTTCGAGCGCTATGTCCTGGGGGGACGGCAGCCCGCGCTGCAGATCGACGTCGATGCGACGGCGATGGTACAGGCGGGGCTGGGATCCGGCTATGCGCAGCAGATTATCGCCACCGAGATCGCCGATTTCCTCTCCCACAAGGAGGGTGTGCCGCTGTCGACGGTCAATCTCGATGTGCGAATTGCGTTCAACCCGAACGTGACCACCGCTTGGTTTACCAGCGTGATGGGGATCATCAACAACATCACCATGTTGGCCATCATTCTTGCCGGGGCGGCGGTCGTCCGGGAGCGCGAGCACGGCACCATGGATCATCTGCTGGTGATGCCGATAACGCCGTTCGAGATTGCGATGTCCAAGGTTTGGGCGAATGGCCTGGTGATCGCTGTAGCGGTGGGCCTCAGTCTCTATCTCGTGGTGCGGATGATGCTTGGAATTCCCATCGCCGGTTCGATACCGCTCTTCATGGTTGGCGTCGTGATCTACCTGTTCTTCGCAACCGCGATCGGCATCTTTCTGGGCACCGTGGCGCGTTCCATGCCGCAGCTCGGCCTGCTCTACATGTTGGTCTTTATGCCCATGAACATGCTGTCAGGCAGCAACACCCCGCTCGAGAGCATGCCGGCCTGGCTCGCCACGGTCATGCAGGCGTCGCCATCGACGCATTTCGTGTCGTTTGCGCAGTCCATTCTCTATCGCGGTGCGGGGATCGATGTGGTCTGGCCGCAATTTCTCGCGGTCGCCGTCATCGGGGCGTTGTTCCTGGCCCTGGCTATCCTGCGTTTCCGCTCGGTGGTCTCGCAGGCGGCGTGACGTCCGGCTTATCCGTCATTGGATGGCGATCTTCTCGAGACGATCCAGAAACGGCAGCTGGCCGGCGAGGATCTTTTGCCGCGCCAGCGGCAGCGCGAACCATTCGGCGCGATCGATTTCGGGAATGGAGATCGTGCGACCGCTGCGGGGCGGCCATTCGATGGCGATCTGGTTGCTGCGCGCGCTGGCGGCGTCGAGCGTGCCTTGCAGCGCATAGGCCAGAACCGTCTTGCCGCCGCGCTGGCGCACCTGGCCGAGGCCGCGAAGCGGGCCGGCGGCTTCGAGGCCGAGTTCCTCGGCAAATTCCCGGCGGGCGGCGGCTTCCGGCTCCTCGCCGTCCTCCAATTCGCCTTTCGGGATCGACCATGCGCCAGGATCGCGGTTTCGCCAAAAAGGTCCGCCTGGATGGACCAGCAGGACTTCGATGCCGGCCTCGCCGTGGCGGTACATGAGGATGCCGGCGCTGGTGATGGCCATGCGGTTGGTCCGGGATCGAGGAATGACGGAATAGATTGATCTGGCTCAAGTCGGCGGCGGCAAAGCTTGCATTGCTATAACAAATGGATCGGCACATCGGAGGTCAATTTCCCTACGCGGCGTTTTTCTGGCCGGCGTTTGCGGCTGCGTCGGCGGTCGAAACCGCATCGTCGATCGCCGTGCATCTTATGGGACCCTCGGGCGAAGCCTCCCCGGGCCGCAATATGCAGGAGCCGGAAGGCGCTACGCCGGGCAGGACGACGCTGGGCCTGCATACCGTCCGGCTGCGCGACTTCAGCCTGGCCGAAAACGGCGTTCCAACCCTGCTGTGCACGCCGCTCGCGCTGCATGGTGCCGTGGTGGCGGACCTTGCCGCAGGGCACAGTCTCGTTGCCGCGTTGCGTGAGGCCGGCATTGAGCGGCTGTTCATGGCCGATTGGCGTTCGGCCGGCGCGGAGATGCGATTTCGCGGCATCGACGACTATCTTGCCGATCTCAATGTGCTGGTCGATCATCTCGGCGGCTTCGTCGATCTGATCGGGCTTTGCCAGGGCGGCTGGCTGTCGCTGCTCTATGCCGCGCGGTTCCCGGCCAAGGTTCGCAAGCTCGTGATGGCCGGCGCGCCGGTCGATACCGCGGCGCGCTTGTCCGGATTGTCGGCCGTCGCCGCGGCGACGCCGCTGGGCCTGTTCCAGAGTCTGGTCCAGTCAGGTGATGGCCGCGTGATCGGCCGCGATGTCGCGAAGCTCTGGGGAACCGGCTCCGTCGACGAAAAAACCGTTCGCGACTCGCTGCAAACGCTGGAGCCGGCCGGCTCGCCGGAATTCGCCCGGCTCGAAGCCAGCTTCAAGACCTGGAATGACTGGACCATCGATGTTCCCGGCACCTATTATCTCGAAGTCATCGAGAAACTGTACAAGCGCAATCAGCTCGCCAGCGGAGAATTCGTGGCGCTGGGGCAAAGGGTCGACCTCTCGAGGCTGCGGCTTCCGATCTATCTGCTGGCCGGCGGCGCCGACGAAGTCGTCGCGCCCGAGCAGTTGCTGGCGCTGGAGCGGCTGGTGGGAACGCCACCGGAGTTCTTCCGTCGCGAGGTCGCGCCTTCCACGCATCTCGGCCTGTTCATGGGCAAGCGGACGCTCGAGCAATATTGGCCGGCAATCGTGCGCTGGATCAGAGAGCCGCTCCTCGATGATGGCGTCAGTCAGCCCTGATTTTTCTCGGCAACCGATCGAACGCAAGGGCGATCGCCGCGCTATTGGACAATTTCGATCGTCGTATTCTGTCGCCCGTGGCTCTGCACCAGTTCGAACAGCGATCTCGCATTGTCGGGGCTCAGTCTGACGCAGCCGTGGGACACGGCGCGTCCGAGGTTGCGCACTTCAGTGGTCCCGTGAATCGCGTAACCACCGCGAAAGAAGATCGAATAGGGCATCGGCGTGTCGTCGTAGAGCCTGGAGTAGTGCATCCGCTCCAGCGAATAGGGCTGGTAGCGGCCGACCGGCGTCCGATAGCCGCGTCTGGCCGTCGACACCGGCCAGGTCGCCAGATCAGCGCCGTCGACCGCAACGCTCATGGTCTGCCGTGAAAGCTGGATCAGCACGGCGACGCCCGCCTGCGCGGCGTCCAGCGCCGAGCCTGCGAACAGAACGCACGCGGCGATGAAGAAACAAAACCGGCGGTCTTTGTAATTCCGGATCTTCACAATCAGGCGGCCGCGTCTCTGCCGGCGAACCCCGGCTGCGCCGGTATTGTCGCCTCCGGTGCTTCGCCGGAAGTCGCCGCAGCGCCGGGCTCGGGGCGGGACGAATGTTCCTCCTCCAGCGCAAGCTGCTGCCTGGCGATCACATTATGCCAGAGCCGCAGGATATTCTGCTGGGTTTCCAGCGCGATGAAGCAGTGGCCTTCGCGATCGAGCCCGCAGAATTGGGCGGTGACGTCGCCGCAAACGTTACTGAAGGCCTGATTGATGATGTCGAGGCAGGCCACCACCTGGGTCACATCCGGCAGCCGGGTATGGTGGGCGATTTCGAGCAACCGGAACGCCTCGATGTTGGGCTGGCCGAAAATCGCGCCCTGGCGGCCGAGTTCGAAGAACACGTTGACGACGGGCAACAAGCTCTGGATCTGTGCCAACACCGCCTGGGCTTGCTCCGCACTGCACACCGCCAGATGCTCGCCGTGCGGCTTGCCGTCATCCGTGGCTTGCGGCTGCTGGCCGAGCGAGGTCATCACCTCGCGCTCGATCCATCGCCGAACCTCGGCCGGGGCACTGCGAATTTGCTCCGAAGTCAGTGTGATTCCGATCACGGCCTCGCCTCCTTGAGTTGATATCAAGGTGGCACCGATCCACGACGCCGATGTTGATCGGGATCAATCGGATTCGCGCGGCACCCAGCGGTCGCCCGACTTCTCGTATTTGCGCTTCACCGCCGCCCAGGCGACGCGATGCGCGGTGCTTTCGCGCTGCACCGGACCGCGCGCGGCGTATTCGGTCCAGGCGTTGTTGAAGGCGGCGAGGTAGATTTCCTGCGCATGCAGCGGCAGATGCGCCTGGACCGACGGCGGCAGGTCTTCGACGGCTGCGTAAGGCAAGCGACGACCTCCGCCTCTGCTGACACGGGCAGGATGCCCGACACGACAAAATCATCATAACACAAGGGGTTTTCGCGAATTGATCCAGAGCAAGCCCGCCGGAATCGAGGCTGCTAGAAAATGACGCGGCCGTGACCGTTATCCGTCCGGCCGCGCCGCCGTCGGCAGTGCCGATTTTCACTGGAGAATGCAATGGAGCCGGACTCGTCCTCCCGCAAGCAGGCCGTCACCGTCGGCTACATCTTTGCCGCCGCCATCGGCATGCTGCTGATGCAATGGGTGTTGGCGACCTACAACACGGTCGACACCATTCCCTACAGCGAATTCGAGAAACAGGTCGCCCAGGGCAACGTCACCGAGGTCGCCGTCGGCCAGGACACGATTCAGGGCAAGTTGAAGGACAAGCTGGCGGACGGCAAGTCGGCCTTCGTGACCGCCCGCGTCGATGCGGCGCTGGCGGAAAAGCTGGCGGCGAAGGGCGTCGTGGTGACCGGCGTGCCGTCCGGCGGGCTGTTCCAGACCATCCTGTCCTGGGTGGTGCCGGCGCTGATGTTCTATCTGATCTGGGTCTTCCTCGGACGCCGGCTGGCGGACCGTCAGGGTTTTGGCGGGCTGATGTCGATCGGCAAGTCGCGCGCCAAGGTCTATGTCGAGAAGGACACCAGGGTCACCTTCGCCGACGTGGCGGGCGTCGAGGAAGCGAAATTCGAACTGCAGGAAGTGGTGTCCTTTCTCAAGGATCCGCAGAGCTATGGCCGGCTCGGCGCCCATGTTCCCAAGGGGATCCTGCTGGTCGGCCCGCCCGGCACCGGCAAGACGCTGCTCGCGCGCGCGGTGGCCGGCGAAGCCGGGGTCGCGTTCTTCTCGATTTCCGGCTCCGAATTCGTCGAGATGTTCGTCGGCGTCGGCGCGGCGCGCGTCCGCGACCTGTTCGAGCAGGCGCGCAAGGCCGCACCCTGCATCATCTTCATCGATGAGCTCGATGCGCTGGGGCGCAGCCGTTCGCCCGGCGCGTTCGGCGGCTACGACGAAAAGGAGCAGACCCTGAACCAGCTGCTCGCCGAGCTCGACGGGTTCGATCCAAGTGCGGGCGTCATTCTGCTGGCGGCCACCAACCGGCCCGAAATCCTCGATCCGGCGCTGTTGCGGGCCGGGCGGTTCGACCGCCAGGTGCTGGTGGACCGTCCGGACAAGAGCGGCCGTGTCGCCATCCTCAAGGTGCACGTCCGCAAGATCAGCGCCGGCAAGGATGTCGATCTCGACAAGGTCGCCAGCCTCACCACCGGCTTCACCGGCGCCGATCTGGCCAACCTCATCAACGAGGCGGCGATCGCCGCGACCAGGCGCAAGGCCGACGAGGTTTCGTTGGACGATTTCAACGTCGCGATCGAGCGAATCGTCGCCGGCATCGAGAAGAAGAGCCGGGTGCTCAGCAACCAGGAACGCCGCAGGGTCGCCTATCACGAGATGGGCCATGCGCTGGTCGCGGCCAGCCTGCCGGGCGTCGATCCCGTGCAGAAAGTATCGATCGTCCCCCGCGGCGTCGGCGCGCTCGGCTATACCATGCAGCGGCCCACCGAAGACCGCTTTCTGCTCGCCGAGAGCGAACTCAAGAACCGCATCGCGGTGCTGATGGGGGGACGGGCCTCCGAACAGATGATCTTCGACGGCGACGTCTCGACCGGGGCCGCCGACGACCTGCAGCGGGCGACCGAGATCGCCATCGAGATGGTCACCAAATACGGAATGGATGCAAAGGTGGGACAGCGGACCTATGCGCCGCGGCCGCAAGCCTTCCTGCCGGCGATGCAGGATACGGTGGTCAGCGCGGCAGAGGCGACGGGGCGGGAAATCGATCTGGCGGTGCGCGATCTGATCGAGGCCGGCGGCGCCAGCGCCCGCGCCATTCTCGAGCGGCGCCGGGGCGATCTCGACGCGGGCGTGGCGCTGCTGATCACCAGGGAGACGTTGACGGCGGAGGAATTCACGCCGCTGCGCCCGGTCGAGGCGCAGGCCAGTGCGGCCGAGTAGTTGATGCCGATCAAGGCGACCGATTCGCTGAGGTTGTAGGATGGCAGCTTGAGATGTGGGAGTTGTCGCGATGGTGTCTCCAGCGTCGAAAGAAGTGAACTCCTGCGCCGCGCGGCGCGCGCAGATGGTCGAGCGAAACATCGCCGGGCGCGGCGTTCGCGACGAACTGGTGCTGGACGCGATGCGCGGGGTGCCGCGCGAATTGTTCCTGCCGAACAGCCTGCGTGAATTCGCCTACGAGGATTCACCGCTGCCGATTGCCGGCGAGCAGACCATCTCCCAGCCCTATATCGTCGCCTTCATGGTGGAAGCCCTGATGCTCAAGGGCGGCGAGAAGGTGCTCGAGATCGGCGCCGGTTCCGGTTACGCGGCCGCGGTGCTGTCGAAGATCGCGGCGCATGTCTACACGGTCGAGCGGCTCGGCCAGCTCGCGGAAACGGCCGCGGCGACGCTGGCCGAACTCGGCTATGACAATGTCCACGTCCTGCACGGTGACGGCACCAGGGGGTGGCCCGAGCATGCGCCGTACGACGCCATCGTCGTGGCGGCCGGCGGGCCGCAGGTTCCGGAATCCCTGAAGGAACAGTTGAAGATCGGTGGACGCCTGGTGATCCCGGTCGGCGCCGACCAGCGCGCCCAGGAACTGGTTCGGGTCGTCAGAATTTCCAAGGACGAATATCGTAGCGAGGATATTGCCGACGTCCGCTTCGTCCCGCTGATCGGCGAGGAGGGCTGGGCGGGCGCGGAGGGCGAAGCCCGCGCGCCGGCGCGCCGGGCGCTGCGGCCGGTCTCCCCGGGTGAAGAAGCACTGGTGCGAAACCTTGCCGACGCCGCGGAATCGTTTGCCTCGATCGAGACCGCCGATCTCGGTCCGCTGATGGAGCGGATCGGGTCGGCGCGTATCGTGCTGCTCGGCGAGGCGACCCACGGCACTTCTGAATTCTACCGGATGCGCGAACGCATCACCCGCGAGTTGATCGTCAAGAAGGGTTTTCGCTTCGTGGCGATCGAGGCGGACTGGCCGGATGCCGCCCGGGTCGATCATTACGTGCGGCATTTCCAGTATCCGCCGTCGGAGTGGACCGCCTTTGCCCGGTTTCCGACCTGGATGTGGCGTAACACCGAGGTGCGCGATTTTGTCGGTTGGCTGCGCAAGCACAATGGCACGGCGGAGAAGAGCCAGCGCGTCGCCTTTCACGGCCTCGACCTCTACAGCCTCTATGATTCGATCCGGTCGGTTTTGAACTATCTCGACGAGGTAGATCCCGAATCGGCGAAAGTGGCCCGCGAGCGCTATGGTTGCCTGACGCCGTGGCAGCGCGATCCCGCGACCTACGGCCACGCGGCCTTGACCGGAACCTATCCGACCTGCGAGGCCGACGTGGTGCGCGCGCTCGGCGACCTGCTGGCCAAACGCCGGGCCTATGCCGAGCACGACGGCGAACGCTTCCTCGATGCCGAGCAGAATGCCCGCCTCGTCGCCAACGCCGAACGCTACTACCGGATCATGTATTACGGCTCGCGCGCGTCGTGGAACTTGCGCGACAACCACATGTTCGAGACCCTGAAGAACCTGCTGGCGTTTCATGGCGCGGACTCTAAGGCGGTGGTTTGGGCGCACAACTCGCATGTCGGCGACGCCGCGGCGACCGAAATGGGCGCGCGCGGCGAGTACAATATAGGTCAGCTCTGCCGCAAGGAGTTCGGCGACAAGGCGTACCTGGTCGGCTTCGGCACCCATAGCGGGACGGTCGCCGCAGCATCCGATTGGGATGGCCCGATGGAAGTCAAGAAGGTGCGGCCGGCGCTTCCAAACAGCTACGAGCAGCTGTGTCACTCCACCGGGCTTGCACGGTTCATGCTGGGCTTGCGTGGGCGCGGCGATCTATGCGGCCCGAACGGGCTCGGCAAGGAGCGTCTGGAACGAGCGATCGGCGTGATCTACCGGCCGGAAACCGAACTGGCGAGCCACTACTTTCAGGCCAGCCTGCCGCAGCAGTTCGATGAATATGTCTGGTTCGACGACACCCATGCGGTGACCCCGCTGGATACCGCCGAAATCAAGGGGTTGCCGGACACCTATCCGTTCGGGGTGTGATCCGATCATGGACCGCGATGCGATCTCGCATGTTCTCAAGAGGATGGACTGGATGCGCGGCGAGCGGATCTGGCCCAACGGCCTGCGCTATCTGTGGACCGATGCCTTTGGCCTCGTGCTGTTGGTTTCGCTCTACGCGGAACTCGGCGACGGGAAATTCCTCGATCAGGCCGAATCGCTGGTCGCCGAGGTGGACCGGGTTCTCGGGCGCGCGCGCGGCATTCGTATCGGTGAGGCGCCCGATCGCGACGGGCAGTACTTCCACTATCTGGCCGTCTGGCTATATGCGCTCGCGGTGCTCGCCCGGCATCTGCCCGCCTATCGGCGCCAAGCCGTCGATCTCGTGCACCAGACCCATCGCGCCTTCGTGCTGCCGGGCAGGGGCGTGATCTGGAAAATGAAAGAGGATTTGTCGGCGCCGTATCCCGGCTATGGCCTGGGCGCGCTGGATGCCTTCGACGGCTATGTCTCGTACCGCTGCATCGATGAGACGCTGCTGCAGCGGGAAATCGCCGAGATGAAGGGGCTGATCGATCTCGCCGCGCCGGAATTGTTCATCACCCAGGATCTGGGTCTCGGGATGATGCTGTGGATGACCCATTTTTTCCCGGATGAGGAATGGGCGGTTTCGCAGCGGGGCCGTTGCCTCAACGAACTCGATGCCATGTGGCAAAACGACGGCTATTTTTGCCGCGAACCGGAACTTCCAGGGGTAAAATTCGCTTTTACCAATTACGGCGTCTCCGTCGGGCTTCAGGCGGTGCGGCAAATGCCCGAGCGTGTGCAGCGGCTGAACCAGTTCTTCGAGGATTACCGGTCGGGCGATGAATATGACCGCGAGGCCATCACGCATGTGATGGCCTGCAGTTCGCGTTTTCCCGGATACTTGCTGCGCGACTTTTGCGGCTCGGCTCATCCGCCATAGCAGCGCAAGGCAAGCAGACGCTTTTTGCCCAAGACCGGCGGACGACAGGTCAACCAAGAGGTCCAACATGAACAAGCTCAAGATTCCGCACAATGCATGGGTTTTCGTCGGCGACGGCCGAAAGGCGCTGTTCCTGCGCAATGACGGCGACGAGAAATTCCCGAATCTCAAGACCGAGCAGATTTTCGAGGACCAGAACCCGCCGAGTCACGACCAGGGCACCGACCGGCCGGGACATATCGGCAAGGGATCGCAGGGCCGTAGGTCCGCGGTCGAGCCGACCGATTGGCACGAAATCGAGGCGCATCACTTCGCGCGAAAGGTCGCCGCAGCCCTGGAAGGGGTGGTCCGGGCCGACAAGGTCAAGTCCCTGGTGGTGGTGGCGCCGCCGAAGACGCTCGCCGATCTGCGCGACGCCTTCCATGCCGACGTGAAGGCGCGGATCATCGCCGAGATCCACAAGGATCTGACCAAGGAGCCGGTTTGGGAAATCGAGAAGCATCTCACCGGCGAGGCGTCCTCGCAGTGACGACCGGCAGGATGCCGCATCGAGGTGGAAGGAAAACGACAATGGCGCCTCCCCGCAACAGCCGCAATTCGCATTCGGAACAGACCGACGAGGCCCCCGGCATGATCGAAAGCGAGGAGGTCGATATCGAGCGCGACATCCCCGCCGAAGACAATCAATCGGTCGAGCGCGTCGAGCCGCAGGAGCAGCCGGGGCCGCCGGCGTTCGAGGATTGAAGAACAGCGCTCAGGAACGAGCGCTGGACGCGCTGGTCGCATGCGGCGGCAGCGGCGTTGCAGATCGGAGAATGCGTGACGCCACGGCGAGCATGCGACGCGATCAGTGGGCCAGCAACACGCAGGCCGAGCTTTGTTGCAGCAGGTGACGCGTTACCCCGCCGAAGATCCATTCGCTCAAACGGGCGTGTCCATAGGCCCCGGCGACGATGATGTCGATGCGGGCCTCGGACGCGATGGCGTCGAGCTGGCTGCCGGCGTCGCCGGCCGACAGTTCCACCCGCGCCGACGCCTGAACATTGTGGCGTTGAAACCAATGAACGACGTCGGCGACGCGTGCCGCCGCGGCGTCGCGCTCGCTCGCGTCCGGCACGATCTCGAGGATCGTCAGCTCCTTGGCTTTTCTGAGCAGCGGAAGCGCCGCCGAGACCGCCTTGCGCGCTTCGGCGGTATCCTTCCACGCCACCAGAAAGCGGTTCAGCGCCAGACCGCTGTGCCGGGGAGGGACCACCAGAACCGGCCGGCCTGCCTTCATGACGGCATCACCGACCGCAAGCTGCTGGTTGGGGCCGAGCAGGGCATAATCTTCCGAGCAGCCGACCACCACCAGATCCGCGGCCCGCGCCTCCGCCGCGAGAAAGTCGGCGGGATAGGCGACGGCCGAGCGCCATTGCAGTGAACGGCCGGAATCTTTCAGGGCGGATCGAAAGCGCGCTTCGCAGTGGGCGATCGCCTGGTTCAATTGCTGGTCGGCGACCTCGAGCACGCTCGACGCAATCATGGCGTCGGCATAAATAGCGACGGCCGGAAGACCGGCCGTCACACCGATCACGTCGGACTGGAACTGGTCCGCCAGTTCACAGACGACCCGCAAGGCCGGCTCGCTGCCGTGCTCGAGGTCGAGATAGACCATCAGGGATCGGTAGCTCACGCGGTCCCCGATTCAGTGTGAGATCAGCGCCGGGACCGTGAGCGATTCGAACATGCCGCGGGTCGTGCCTCCCAGGATGAATTCCCGAAGTCTCGAATGGCCGTAACCACCCATCACGATCAGGTCGGCATTGGTGTCGGCGGCGAGCGACAGAATGGTATTGTGAATATTGGGGCCGTCGGCGGTAAGCCGGTGAGGCGTCGCCGTCAGGTTGCGGCGTGCGAGGTGGGCGATCAATGCCGCCAGCGATACCTCGCCGGCGGTGTCTTCCTTTTCGTTGACGGCGACGACGTCGATGGTCTTGGCCTTGCGAAGGAACGGCATGGCGTCATGCACGGCCCGTGCGGCCGGTATTCCGCCGTCCCAGCAGACCAGCACGCGATCGGTCTTGATCGGCGCCTTGGTGATGTAGGGAACCATGAGCACCGGCCGGCCCGAGCCGAACAGCACCGCCTCCGACAGGTAGTCGGCCTGGCTGGGGTTCGACCGGTCCGGTTGAGCGACGATATTCAGGTCGTAGAGCCGTGACATCTGCGTGACGGTGCGGGTCGCCGCATAGGAAACGTCGAACGTGCTCCTGGCGTCGTGGGGGATGTCGAGCCGCCGCGTGACGATCTCGAACTGGTCGAGGACGGCCGCGGCCTGTTCGACACCTGTTTCGTGCTCGGCCGCCATGACCACGGCGGCGGCTTCGGAGGCTATCATCGGATTCAACGCCTGATAGACGCAGGCGATGCCGTCGAGATGGGCGTCAAACAGGGTTGCGACCGAGGCGGCGCATTCGATCAAGGCGCCGGCGGGCCGATCAACGGGAAGAAGGACAGAGATATCGTGGAACATGCTGGGCCGCTTTCCGGTTGGGGAATTTCACAGCAATTATGCGCCTCTGCCCGGGGGACTTTTTGATCTATCTCATGCCGGCGCCGCGCCATGCGCTGGGGAAGCGCCCGCAAAAAACGGGGACGATTTTAGCGGGGGGAGACGTCTGCGGGTTTCTGATCGGCGCGACAGCGCCAGCCCGGCCGGAAAGGCTTTTTGTCCGGTACCGTTCAGAAGCGGATGCAACGTCCACGGCCGGATCCTTCGACGTTCGCCTAAATTGTGGACTTTGGCTGCGACTCATTCATAGAGTGCAGTGCGCCGGGCGTGTGCGCGGAATTTGTAAAGCCGCCTGCCGGCATTTTTTGGCGCTTGATGTTTTTTGAATAGTCGACCCGGCCGATGACGGCCTCAGAACATTGGACGGCCCGTGCCGCGATTTTATTTTCGAATCTGCAATGGAAGTTATTCGGGCACGTCCGGCGAGGGATTCGAGCTTGCCGACATGAATGCCGCCTGGGTGGAAATGACCCGGGTCTGCGGCGATCTCGCTGGCGGCATTGCCCGCAAGCTGAAGCCACAGACCGAGTGGCGGATGGAGCTGTTGGACGAGTCCCGAAAACCCGTGTTCAGAATTCGCGTCGTGGCGGAAACGCTGGATCAGCCCGCCATGGCCCCGGAAATCCGCGAACCATCGACTCCGTGATGCATGACGCATCGCGCCGTGCCCGAGATCGCGGGCGTGCGTCTCGTCGGAAAAGCGGCCCATCGGGCCGCGTCTTGGGCATCACGGCTTCGGCGGATGGATGAACGTCCACGGCGTGGTCTCGGAGTCCCTGGGCACTTCGATGTCGATCAGATAGGGCCCGCCATGCGCCAGCGCCTTTTCCAGCGCTGGACGAAATCCTTCCGGTGAGGTGACGCGCGCGGCGCCGACGCCGAAGGATTCCGCGAGCTTGACGAAATCGGGATTGACGAGGTCGGAAGCCACCACGCGGCCGTCGAAGCGTTCGCGCTGGTCGCGCCGCACATTGCCATAGGCGTTGTTGTTGAACACCAGAGTGACCACGCCGATGTTGAACTGCACCGCGGTGGCCAGTTCCTGCACGCCGAACATGAAGCCGCCGTCGCCGGTGATCGCGACCACCGGTCGGTCGGGGTTGGCGACCTTGGCGCCGAGGGCGGTCGGAAAGCCCGAGCCCAGCGTGCCCTGATAGCCCGAAGTGATGAAGGTGCGCGGCTGGTAGATCGGAAAGCCGTACCACGAGGCAAAGCCGACCTGCGACAATTCGTCGGTGACGATGGCGTCGTGCGGCAGCACGTCGCGCAGGATGTTCAGATACGCCATCTGCGGCTGAACCTTCTGGATCTCCTTGAGCGCCGCCGCCGAGGCCTCGCGGATCGCGGCGCGGCGGCCGCTGGTCTTCTTGTAACCGGCCTTGCCGACCGCGGCGAGCAGGTCGCGCGTGCCGGCGCGGGCATCCGATATCACGGCGGCGTCCGGAGTGAACCGGCGCATTTCCACCGGATCGATATCGATGCGAACCGATTTCAGGCCGTCGGGGCGGAACGGCCAGCGCGACATCGTCGGCAGTTCGAGCCGGGTGCCGATCCCGATCATGAGATCGGTGGTCGGCCACAGCCGATAGGCCGCCGCCATGGTCAGCCCGAGCTCGTGCGCGTTGGAAACGATGCCGCGGCCGCTGCGGAACGCCACCACGGGCGCGTCGATCGATTCGGCCAGCTCGAGGATTTCATCGCGGGCGTCAATGGCGCCGCTGCCGACGAAGATCATCGGCGCCTTGCTGCCGGCGATCAGCGCGGCCGCGGCCTTGATGCGATCGGGATCGGGCTGCGGCGCCGGAAACGGATCGAACGGCTTTGCCGCACCGGTTGCCGCGCGCTGCGTGAAAACGTCCCAGGGCATTTCCAGCGCTACCGGTCCGCGGCGGCCCGACAGCATTTCCTGGAACGCGCGGCTGACTAGGGTCGGGGCGTTGTCGGGATATTCGATACGTTCGGCCCATTTGACGAAGGTCCGCAAGGTCGCGAGCTGGTCCGGCATTTCGTGCAGATGGCCGCGGCCCTTGCCGAGGAATTGCGTCGGCACCTGCCCGGTCAGGCACAGCACCGGCTCGTTCGATCCGAACGCGGTCAGCAGCGCCGCACCGGCGTTGAGCACGCCCGGACCCGGCACCACGCTGAACACGCCGGGCCGGCCGCTGGAGCGCGCATAGCCATAGGCCATGTAACCGCAGGCCTGCTCGTGGCGGGCGCCGATCACCTTCAACTGCGCCTGCTGGAAGGCGTCGAACAGGCCGTAGATCTGCGCGCCGGGCAGGCCGAACACGGTATCGACGCCGTGGGCGACCAGGCCTGAGACGATGGCTTCGCCGCCGGAACTCACAGTCATGATGTTGTCCAATCCTTCGCGGGCAGGGTTTTACAGAGTTTCGTCGACCACGCCATTACGTAGCACGCCGATCTCGTCGGCCTCGACCTCGACGATATCGCCGGGCTTCAGATAGCGCGGCGGGTCGAACCGTGCGCCGGCGCCGGTCGGGGTTCCCGTGACGATGACGTCGCCGGGCACCAGCGTGGTGAAGGTCGAGATGTAGTTGATGAGATAACGGAAGCCGAAGATCAGCCGCGAGGTGCGGTCGTCCTGCCGCGTCTCGCCGTTGACCCGCGT
>Ga0182014_10003392_pt1 | contig 19139 bp, 11 predicted proteins | sample 612S2DmetaG_FD_120489 | JGI IMG/M metagenome (GOLD analysis project Ga0182014, IMG submission 120489) | Permafrost microbial communities from Stordalen Mire, Sweden - 612S2D metaG | ecosystem: Environmental > Terrestrial > Soil > Wetlands > Permafrost | place: Sweden: Stordalen | collected... | reverse complement strand
TCTATGCGTCGCAGACCAGCGGTTGGTTCGGGCAGGTCATGCAGATCTCCAAGGATGGTGGGAAGACGTGGGAGACGGGCGGCAATGAATTCAAGTATGCCGGCACCCCGGGCACTCACTTATGGTATGATGGCATGCCGCATCCCTGGGAGTTCAAGCGCGTCTGGCATCTTGAGCCGTCACTGACCGATCCCGACACGGTGTATGCGGGGGTTGAGGACGCCGCGATATTCCGCTCGGCGGACGGTGGCCGCACCTGGCAGGAGCTTCCCGGATTGCGCGGCCACCCGTCGGGGCCGAAGTGGCAGCCGGGCGCGGGCGGGATGTGCCTGCACACCATCGTGCTTGATCCGAGCGACGCCAAACGGATGTTCATTGCTATTTCGGCTGCGGGGGTGTTCCGCACGGACGACGCCGGAGAGACATGGCGACCGATGAACCGCGGGCTGCGGTCCGATTTCATGCCCGATCCGACGGCTGAGGTCGGCCATTGTGTTCACCGCATCGCGATGCACCGCTCCCGTCCGGGTGTGCTTTTCATGCAGAAGCATTGGGACGTCATGCGCAGCGACGACGCGGGGGAGTCCTGGAAGGAGGTCAGTGGCAACTTGCCGACGGACTTCGGGTTCCCGATCCACGTGCATGCGCACGAGCCGGAGACCATTTACGTGGTTCCGATCAAGAGCGACTCGGAACACTTCCCGCCCGAGGGAAAGCTGCGCGTTTACCGCAGCCGGACGGGCGGGAACGAATGGGAAGCGCTGACTAACGGGCTGCCGCAGCGCGATTGCTATGTTAACGTGCTGCGCGGGGCGATGACCGTTGATTCGCTCGAACCGTGCGGCGTGTATTTCGGGACCACGGGCGGGCAGGTCTATGGTTCGGCCGATGCCGGCGACAAGTGGAAGTCCATCGTCCGGGATCTGCCGGCCGTGCTGTCGGTCGAAGCGCAGACACTGCCATGATCCGAGTGGTGCTGCCGGCGCATCTGCGGATCCTCGCGCGCCTCGACGGCGAGGTGACGCTGGGCGTTGATGGCCCGGTTACGCAGCGCTCGGTGCTCGACGCGATCGAGGTCCGCTATCCGATGCTGCGGGGGACACTGCGCGATCATGCCACGAAGAAACGCCGGGCCTTCGTAAGGTTCTTCGCCTGTGGTGAGGATTTCTCCAACGAACTGCCGGGCGCCCTGCTACCCGAGGCGGTTGCAACGGGGGCGGAGCCTTTTCTGGTGGTGGGGGCCATCGCCGGAGGCTAGGGGCCGGCAATCGGGACAAGGAATTGGGGCGGTTGGGTGTAGCTATTCTAGAGGTTGATCGCAGGGCCTCTAGCAGGCCTATTGCATGGGCGCTGCTAGCGTGATGTTCCGGGATTGCTAGCGCGATGCTTCGATGGAGTATCGAAGGAGTCTCGATGGGGTCACGACGGGGGTTCGAAGGAGTTTCGAAGGGATTCGGGGGAATCAGCCAATTCAGGAACTTGGCCATGTGCCGCGTAATCTAACGGGTGTGCGCTGAAACGCACAGTTTTCAACGGAAAGCACATGCGGCAGGATGCGCCTCAGAGTCGAAAACCGAATAACGATTTGCATTAATGCGCGCGATCCATAGAATGAACAGTTTGGCTACGTAGATGCGACAGTTCGTTACAATTGCCACTAACGCGTTCATGGAACTGGTCCGGCAGCCGGTGTTCCTGCTGCTGATGACCACCTCGGCCGTGTTTGAGATCTTCCTGGCGACGCCGTACTACTTCGCGTTCGGGGACGAGCCCAAGTTGGTCAAGAACAGCACGCTGGCGGTGATGCTGCTGGCGGGCCTGCTGGGGGCGGTTTTGAGCGCCTCGGCCTCCCTGGCGCGCGAGATCCGCTTGGGGACGGCGCTGGCCGTGCTATCCAAACCGGTCGGACGGGCGCAATTCCTGCTCGCCAAGTACGCTGGGCTGGTCGTCGCGCTGGCGTTGCTGACCTATGTGAACCTGGTCGCCGCGTTGCTGGCCAGCCGGATGGCGTTCGACGCGTACGGCTCGACGGACCTGTTCGCGCTGGGGCTGTTTCTCCTGTCGCTGGTTGTGGCTTACCTGCTGGGCGGGTTCAGCAACTTCTTCCTCCGCCGGCCCTTTGTGTCCGATGCGGTGTTCGGCGTGCTGGTGATGGTGACGGTCGCGTTCGTGGTGATCAGCTTCTACGACCAGCATGGCAAGCCGCGGGAGTTCGGCACGGGTGTAGATTGGCGGATGATTCCGGCGGCGGTGTTGATCTTGTTCGCCCTCTGGATACTGGCCGGGCTGGCGCTAGCCTGCTCGACGCGGTTGGACATGATTCCCACCCTGGTGATCTGCTCGGCGCTGTTTCTGCTCGGTATCATGTCGGATTACCTCTTTGGCCGGCAAGCCGAGCCGGTCTGGCGGTATGATCTGACGGAAGAATTCAACAGCTCCCGCTGGTCGGAGAGCCAAAAGTCGCTGCTTAGAGAGATTGCCGGCAAATACGACAAGGACCGCAATGGCAAGCTGGAGTCCGCCGAGCGGGAAAGCATGAGCGTGGAGGACCGGCAGCGGCTGGCGCGGGCCGGCATGGGGGGGACCTGGTGGGCGTCGGCGCTCTACACGGTCACGCCGAATTGGCAGCTTTTTTGGCTGGCCGATGCTGTGGCTGAAGAGAAGAGCACTTTCCACTGGGGCTATGTGAGCAAGGCGTTTGTCTATATGGTGGCTTATGTCGGGGCGGTATTGACCGCGGCCATCCTGCTGTTTCAAGAACGGGAACTGAGCTGATTTGTCATGGAACGAAGCATACAAAAGAACGGGTTGATTAACCTGCTGGTCCTGCTGGCCGTGGGCGTGGCGGGCCTGGCCGCGGCGCGCTATGCGAACTCGCTGGCGGGCCATGTCAACATTCTGTTCCTGGGTCTCGGCGTCCTGGTGGCGGCCGTGAGCTGGTTCCAGATGGGCCTCGAGGACCGGGAGCGGCTGGAGAAGCTGGAATTCGACGAGTTGGCCAAGACCCACAGCGGCTCGGCACTATTCGAAGCGCGGGACGCGGAAGTGTTTCCAGCACAACGCTCGCGCGAGCAGTTCGAGCGGTTCTTCGTTCCGGCCTTCACGGCGATCCTGTTCGTGTTGCAGGCCGGCGGGGCGTGGTTGCTGTGGCGCTGGCTGTCGCAGAGCACTACGGCGACCGAAGTGAAGCAGCCCATTGCCGGGTTGGCGCTGTTTGGCGTGTTCGCCTTGCTGCTGTTCCTGCTCGGCAGATTCTCCGCCACCATCGCGCGGCTGGAACGTCAGCGGTTGCTTCGGCCCGGCGCGAGTTATTTGCTCTTCAATGCCTTCTTGTCCCTGGTGGTGGCGCTGGGAATGGTCGGGGTGTGGGCCGGATTTCCGAAGACGGACTTTGTCGTCGCGCATGTCCTGTGCGGATTGCTGGGGCTGGTGGCGCTCGAAACCCTGGTTCAACTGGTGTTGGAGATTTATCGGCCGCGGGTCAAGGGCAAGATCGAGCGGCCGCTGTATGAGAGCCGGCTGGTCGGCCTGCTCGGGCAGCCGGAAGGCCTGATTACGACGGCGGCGCAGGCGCTGGATTACCAGTTCGGCTTCAAGGTGTCCGAAACGTGGTTCTATCGGTTCTTCGAGAAGGCGCTCGGGTGGCTGCTGCTGCTGCAACTCGGAGCGCTGGTCTTATCGACCTGCGTGGTGTTCATTGAAGCGGGTGAGCAGGGGTTGCTCGAGCATTTCGGCCAGCGTGTGGAGAGCCGCTCGCCGCTCGGCCCCGGCGCTCATCTGAAATGGCCGTGGCCCATCGACAAGGTTTATCGCTTCCGCGCCGAACAGATTCAGACCTTCCATGTCGGTTTTGCCGAGGAGTCCGGCCAGGAGCGGGAGCGTTACGTGCTCTGGAGCCAGGGCCACCGCGGGGAAACGAATTTCCTGGTGGCGAACCGGATACAGTTCTCCCAGGAAGTCACGAACGAAGTGTCGGCCAGGCGGACCCCGCCAGTGAGCCTTTTGACCGTGAGCGTGCCCGTGCAGTTCCAGATCACCAACCTGCTGGACTGGGCCTATAACAACGAAGACGCCCCGGCACTCCTGGAAGACCTGGGCACGCGCGAGGTGGTGCGCTACCTCGTGGGTGTGGACATGAATGACATCATGTCAGAAGGCCGGCAGGAGGCAGCGCAAGCGCTTGCCGACCGCATCCAGGCGGCGGCCAGCGCGCGCGCGCTGGGCGTTAAAATCACCTCCGTTGGTCTGGGGGACCTGCACCCGCCGGTGAAGGTTGCGCCGGAGTACGAAAAGGTAGTCGCCGCCATCCAGACGGAGAAGGCCAAGATACTCGCCGCTCGCGCTGACGATATTCGCACCAATGCGCTGGCCGGGGCCCAGGCGGTGAGCATTGTGAATAAGGCCAGCGCGGAGCGAACTGCGCGAGAGATCGGTGCGCTTGCCCAGGCGGCCCTCTTTACCAACCAGATTCCCGCCTTTGAAACTGCCCGATCGGTCTATGCGGAGCGGGCCTATTTGCAGACCTTCGTCCGGGCCACCGCTAATGCGCGCAAATACGTTCTGCTCACTACCAACACGCACGATGTCCTCACGTTTGACCTGCAGGAATCCATTGCGCAAAGCCTGCTCAACCTGAAAGTTCCACCGCCCAACGCCAAGTAGTCACCATGAAACGCAATCCACTGACGCTAGTTATCGGCCTGTTACTGATCATCATCTTCGGTCTGCTGCTGTTTACTTTTCAAGTCCGCACGACGGAGGTCGCCGTCGTCACGACGTTTGGCAAGCCGACGCGCCCGATCACGGAGCCAAACCTGTATTTCAAATGGCCCTGGCCCGTCCAAAAGGTCTGGACCTTCGATCGGCGGGTGCAGAATTTCGAGGACCGGCTTACCGAAGGGCTCACCCGCGACAGCTTCAACCTCCTGACATCAGTCTATGTCGGTTGGAAGGTCTCAGATCCAACCGCCTTCTTCCCCCGATTCGCCGGGAGCGCCAATCCGATTGCGGCGGCGGAAACGCTCCTGGACCAATGGCTGGGCAACACTAAGACGGCAGTGGTGGGCAAGCATCCATTGTCCGATTTTATTTCGACAAGTGACGATGGGACCAACTTTGTCGCCATTGAGAACGAAATCCTGGCAGCCATTCAGTCCCAGCTCCAAACTAACAACCTGGGGTTGCAGATCGAGTTCCTCGGTCTCAAGCGGCTGCAACTGCCTGAAAGCGTCACCCAATCGGTGTTCGAACGCATGACCTCCGAGCGGAAAGTGCTCGCGGACCGGTTCCAATACGAAGGCGAAGCCGAGGCGCAAAGAATCCGTTCGGGCGCCGAGCGGAAGGCGGCGGAAGTGCTGGCCAACGCCGAAGGGCAGGCGACGGAAATCAAGGGCCAAGGCGAGGCTCAAGCCGCCAAGTCGCTGGCGGTCTTCCAGCAGAATCCTGAGCTGGCCAGCTTCATCTTCCGCCTTTCCGCGCTGGAAGGCTCACTGAAGGAGCGCTCGGTGCTCATCTTCGATCAGCACACGCCGCCGTTCGACCTGTTCCGAGGCGTCTCGACCAACCTGCTGAACAAGTGAGCCGGCCATGAACGACCACGACCATCCACACAACGGGCTGCCCGAGCCTGTCCCGCCGCCGGAGACGCCGGTTGATGCCGGCTCCCAGGCGCTGTCCGAAGCGCTGCGCAGCAGTTTCGCGATCGTCAAATTCGTAATGGTGCTGCTGGTGCTGGTTTTCCTGGCCTCCGGCTTTTTCACGGTCGGGCCGCAGGAGCGGGCCATCATCCTGCGGTTTGGCAAACCCGTAGGCGAAGGCGAGAAGGCCTTGCTCGGGCCGGGGCTGCACTGGTCGTTCCCGTATCCGATTGACGAGAACATCAAGGTCTCAATCGCCGGGCTGCAGCATGTCGGTTCGACAGTGGGCTGGTACGCGGTGACGCCCGAACAGATGCTGGCGGGCATCGAGCCGCCGGCAGGCACCACGCTCAACCCCATCGTGGATGGCTACGCCCTGACAGGCGATACCAACATCATTCATACCCGCGCCACCTTGACTTACCGGATCAACGACCCGATTCGCTACGTTTTCAGTTTCGTCAATGCCTCCAATGCCGTGCAGAGCGCGCAGGACAATGCGTTGCTCTATGTTGCCTCGCGATTCAAGGTGGACGATATCCTAACGCGCGACATTGCCGGCTTTCAGGAGGCGGTGCGCCGGCGCGCGACTCAGTTGGTGGAGAACCAGGATCTGGGAGTGGTAGTCGAGCAATGCGTGGTCCAGAGCAGCCCGCCGCGGCAGTTGAAGGACGCTTTCGCCAACGTGCTCAAGGCCGAAGTCATGCGCAGCAAGGTGCTCAACGAGGCGCGCAGTTATGAGAATCAAATCACCAACAAAGCGGGCGCCGATGCTGAATCGCTCGTCAACCTGGCGCAGTCCGACCGCGCCCGGCTCGTGAGAGACATGTCCGCGCAGGCGGAGCGGTTTCAGGAGATTTTGCCCCAATACCAGGATCACCCCGCCCTGTTTGGCCAGCAGCGCCTGACGGAAACGCTGGGCCGGGTCTTAACCAATGTGCAGGATAAGATATTTCTGGCGGAAAGCCCCGATGGAAACCGCAAGGAACTGCGGCTATTGTTGAATCGTGAAGTCCCGAAACCGAAGACAGAAGACACCAAACCGTGATAGGCGCTGAACGCCGCCAATTGATTCTTTAAGGCTATGCAAGTTACCTCTCTCTTAAGCCGGCACGAGCACGATGAAGCGTGCGCGACGTGCGGCCACGACCACGAGCACGCGCCCGTGCGGTTGCGGCAGACACTGATCGGGATCGTATTCGTCCTCAATGCTTTTATCGTGGATTGGCTGTTCGAGCAGGGCCACACGGTTGCCAGCGCCAGCGGCTTGATCGGCGCCGTTATCCTCGGGTATCCGATTGTCTGGACAGCCATCAAGGATATCCGCACTGGAGTCCTGAGCATCAACGAGTTGGTTGCCATCGCCGTGCTCGCCGCGTTTGCGACCGGCGAATACAAGACGGCCGGGGTGGTTGCCTTCTTCATGCTGATGGGTGAGATCATCGAGACCCGCACCGCCGAAGGCGCGCGCGCCTCCATCGAGCACCTCATCAAGCTCACGCCCACTAAAGCTCGCCGCATCACGCCGCAAGGCGAGGAGGAAGTCGCCGCGAGTGACCTGGCGATTGGGGACGTAATCCGCATCCGCCCCGGCGACAACGTGGCCGCGGACGGCGTCATTCTCAGCGGCCAGGGATCGTTTAACCAGGCCACGATCACTGGCGAATCGTTGCCCGTGGATAAGAGGCCGGGCGACGAGGTCTTCGCCGGCACACAAAACCTGACCGGGGTGTTGGAGATCAAGGTGAGCCGGGCTGGCACCGACACCACGCTAGGCCGCGTGCGCGAACTGATCCTGGCAGCGGAGAAGACCAAGCTCCCGATCATGAAGATCGTGGACCAATACATGAGTTTCTACACGCCGCTGGTGCTGGTCATCGCCGCGCTGGTCTGGGCCTTCACGCGGAGGCTGGACAATGTCATCTCGGTGATCATCTTCAGTTGCCCCTGCGCCTTCATTCTTGCCACGCCGACGGCGATGGTGGCCGCGCTGTCGGCGGCCGCGCGCCTGGGCATCCTCATCAAGAACGTGGCCGACATCGAGTTGGCGGCGAAGATCAATGCTTTTGTTTTTGACAAGACGGGCACGCTCACGACGGGGGAATTGGCGGTCAGCCGCTTGGCCCCCCTCAACGGCGTCACACCCGCCGATTTGTTGCGCGTCGCGGCGTCGGCGGAGCGATACAGCAACCACCCCACTGCCAAGGCCCTGGCACAATTGGCCGGCGAAGCCGGTGTGCCGCTGGCGGAACCGAAGGATTTCACCGAAACCGCGGGACGTGGTGTCAAAGCTGAGGTAGGCGGCTCCAAAGTGCTGGTGGGCCGGGCGCAATGGCTGTGCGATAACGGCGTGCAGGAGGATTTCCTGAAATCCGTCGATCTGAACGAAACCGAAGGCTGGAGCCTGATCTTCGTGGCGCGTGATGGCCGGTGCATCGGCTGGGTCGGTTTGCAGGACCAAACCCGTGCGGAAGCGCGGGAGTCGCTGGTGGAATTGAAGGCCAGCGGCGTGCGGCGCATCGCCATGGTTTCAGGCGATCGCCAGCCCGTGGCCACCCGTGTGGCTCGCGAAATCGGCTGTGAGGAGGCCAAGGGCGAGTGCCTGCCCCAGAACAAGGTCGAGTTTGTGCGCAGCGTCAAGGCCAAGGGCTACACGGTAGCCGTGGTGGGCGACGGCGTGAACGACGCGCCCGCGCTGGCGGCCGGCGACATTGGCATCGCCATGGGCGCGGCCGGCAGCGAGGTGGCGATTCACAGCGCTACCATAGCGTTGATGAACAACGACCTCCGGCGGCTGCCCTTCCTCGTGAAACTGTCTCGCAGCACGCGCCTTGTCATCAACCAAAACTTCCTGTTCGGCGTGGCCTTCATCATCGGGGGCATGACATTGTCCGCCCTGAGTTACGTGCCGCCGATCATGGCCGCGGCGATGCACACCGGTGGCTCGCTGATTGTGGTATTCAACAGCGCCCGCCTCGTGCGCAAAGGCGAGGAACTCGAGCATTATCAGCCGGCGCCGGTCGCGCCCGGGCCGGAACGTCCAGCCGCGCCGGGGCCGAAGGCCGAGCTGGCGCCGAAGTTAGCGTGAGTGACAATTTGAGCGTGGCTATTTTGATGTTGGAAGGCAGGCGAGACGCCTGCCCCACTACTGGAACCCGCGGTCCGATGGTCGAATCAATTTGAATGAGCATGACTACAGGTGACATCCCCCCGAGCACCAACGGAGAAGTGGTCGTTTCCGTTCGCGGCCTGACCAAGGTTTTCAAGGATTTCTGGGGCCGCCCCAAGGCGCGCGCCGTGGACAACGCCAATTTCGAGGTGCGGCGCGGGGAAGTGTTCGGGTTGCTGGGCCCGAACGGTTCCGGCAAGTCCACCACCGTAAAGTTGATCCTGGGGTTGTTGCATCCGACGAAAGGGCACATCGAGGTGTTCGGTCATTCAGCCCGCCATGTGGCGACCAAGTCGCGCATCGGCTACCTGCCAGAGGAATCTTACCTTTATCGCTACCTCAATTCCCGGGAGACGCTCGATTTCTTCGGCAACCTTTTCCGCCTGCCCCGGAATGAGCGCAATAACCGGGCGGAGCAGTTGCTCGAAATGGTTGGCTTGAGCCAGACACGGATGCGGGCAGTGGGCGAGTTCTCGAAGGGCATGCAGCGCCGCATCGGCCTGGCGCAGGCGCTGATCAATGACCCAGACCTGGTGATCCTTGACGAACCGACGTCCGGCCTTGATCCCATTGGCTGTCGCGAGGTGAAGGATCTGATCGTGGCGCTGGCGCGGCGGGGCAAGACGGTGATTTTGAGCAGCCATTTGCTCGCGGACGTTGAGGATGTGTGTGATCGCGTGGTTATTTATTACGGCGGCAAGGTCCAGGCGATGGGCACGTTGAAGGAACTGCTGGCGACACCCGATGAGATTCGGATCACCACTCCGGCGCTCCCCCGCGAGACGATGGAGCGGGTGCTGGCGATGATTCGCAAAGACGTGGCGGAAGACAAGATCCAGATTGACACTCCGACCCAGAACCTGGAGAGCTACTTCCTCGGCGTGGTGCAGAGCGCGCAGCGGGCCGAGGCGGAAACTTCCGGCGCCATGTCCGGTGCTCGCGTCGCCGCTTACCTGCGCGGCGAAGGGGAAGCCAAACCTGCCTCCGACAAGATTCTGGAGCGACTCGCGGCACCGCAGACCGCCGTGCCGACACCGGCCCCTGCGCCGAAGCCGGCTGAAGCCCTGAGCAAGCAAAAACTGGAAGCCCTGACGAAACCCGCAGAGCCGGTCGGCCCCGCGCCAACCACGGCGCCCGCGGCAGTGAAGACCGGCAGCGCGGAGGAGCTGCGCAAAGCGGACGCGAAGCTGGCGTCGCTAGTGAGAAAACAGAATGAGTAAGGTGTGGGCGCCGTCTGAGCGCGTTTGATTCATGCAACCATTGCTTGCCATCGCCTGGCTGACCTGGAAGGCCGCCTTTCGGTTCCGGCTTTTCCTGGTGGTGGCGGTCTTATTACTGGGCTCGGTGGTGGGCCTGCCCTTGCTGATCAAGGATGACGGGACGGCGCGCGGCTTCACCCAAATCCTGCTGACCTATACGCTGGGCACAATCAGCGCCCTGCTGGGGCTGTCCACGCTCTGGCTGGCCTGCGGCACCCTGGCGCGAGACATCGAGGATTGCACCGTGCAGGTGGTCGCCATTAAACCGATCGCCCGGTGGCAAATCTGGCTGGGCAAATGGCTGGGAATCATGTCACTGAACGCCGCGCTGCTGGCCCTGTCCGGCGCGAGTGTTTATGGCTTGCTGCAGTGGCGCGCGACCCGGCTGCCTGCCGACCAGCAGAAGGTCTTGCGCAACGAGGTGCTCGTGGCGCGCGGCTCGGTAAAACCGGCAAGCCTTGACAAGGAAATCCAGGAAGAGACAGATCGGTTGTTGCGGGAACGCCTGCAAAAGAACCCAGACAGCAGGGCCGATATTGCCGAGGCCCGAAAACAAATCCTGGAACAGATCAAGGCCGAGTACCAGGTAGTCCCACCGGGTTACATGCATTTATGGCAGGTCGAGTTGGGAACGGCAAAGCAGATTGCGCGCGGCCAGCCGCTCTTTCTGCGCTTAAAATTCAATGCCGCGGACAAGAGCAGTTCCGGCACATTCGACGGACGGCTGCGGGTGGGCGTGCCGCGCGAGACACCGTTGTGGCACAGCGAAGTGATGAGCCTGGCGCCGGACACCTTTCACGAGTTTGAAGTGCCGGCGAATTACGACGATAAGGGCGTGCTAACGGTGGCCTTCCTGAACGCAAACAACACTTCGCTGCTGTTCCCACTGGAGGACGGGCTGGAGATTTTGTATCGCCAGGGAGGCTTCGGGCTCAATTTCGTGCGCGGGCTCGGAATTATCTTCTGCTGGATGGCGCTGTTGGCCGCCCTCGGGCTGGCCGCGGCTAGCTTCCTCTCGTTTCCAGTGGCGGCGTTCTTATCGTTGGGCGTCCTGACGCTGGCGCTCTCCAGCGGAACAATCTCAAACGCGGTGGCGGAGGGGACGTTAATGGGCTTCAATTCTGAGACCGGTCGGTCGGGGCACTCGGTGGTCGATGTTGTCGCCATTCCGGTCTTTCGCGCAGTGCTCGGGGTGATCAACCTGGCCAAGGACTTCTCGCCCATTGATGCGCTCAGCACCGGCCGGTGTGTCACCTGGGGAGAGCTTGGCCGGGCGTTCGGGCAGATCGTGTTGCTGCTCGGCGGCGGCATCGGGCTGATTGGAATCATCATTTTCAACCGCCGTGAATTGGCGACCGCCCAGGTCCAATGAGCGTCACACTGAAGAGCATTCTCCCGCTTTCGCTGATCGTCGCATTACTGGCCGGCGCCGGGCTGGTCCAGCAGTCGCTCAATCGCGACCGGGACCAGCTCGGCCTAACGCGAGTGCAGCCGTTGGAAAATGCCCCGCCCGTGCTCGCCTTCACCACGGTTGCGCTGGGCGGCTTTCGCGGGCTCATTTCCAACGCGCTTTGGATGCGCGCCACGGATTTGCAGGACGAGGACAAGTTCTTTGAGATGGCCCAACTGGCGGATTGGATCACAAAACTCGAGCCTCACTTCGTCCAAGTGTGGCTCGTGCAGGCCTGGAACATGGCATACAACATCTCCGTCAAGTTCAAGGAATCCAGTCCTGGGCAATTTCCCGACCGCTGGCGCTGGGTGAAAGCCGGCGTCGAGCTGCTGCGCGACGATGGCCTGCGCTACAACCCGAACGAGACGCTCATTTACCGTGAGTTGGCGTGGTTCTTCCAGCACAAGATCGGCCAGAATCTCGACGACGCGAGCATGTACTACAAACAGCAGTGGGCCAATGACATGGCAAAAGTGTTCGCCAAAAAGAAGCCGAACCTGGATGAGCTGATCCATCCGCAGACCGCGGATCAAAAGGACCGCGCGAGGCTCCTGCGCGAGACATACAAGATGGACCCGCAGTTCATGAAAGAAGTGGACGAACGGTACGGCCCGCTGGAGTGGCGGTTGCCGGAAGCGCACGCGATTTACTGGGCAGCGCTGGGATTGGAGAAGGCGAAGGAGAACCCAACGAAGATCAAGGAGGACGACTTAATCACCCTGCGCCGGGTGATTTACCAATCGATGCTGCTGAGTTTCCAGCGCGGGCGGTTGGTATCGAACCCCTTTGCGGAGGCATTCGAGTTCGGACCCAACCTGGACATTATTCCCAAGGTGAACTTCGCCTACGAGCAGGCAGCCCAGGAGGACGAGAAGAACCGCGACCATATTTTGAAGGCGCATCGTAATTTCCTGCGCGACGCCGTTTATTTCCTCTACGAATACAACCGCCTGGCCGATGCGGGCCAGTGGTATAAGCACCTCGCGACCAAGTATCCGGACAAAATGCTGCTCGACGGAAAGACCAATTCGCTGCCAGCCAATCTGACGCTTGATCAATACGCCGTGGCGCGCGTGCAGGGGGATGTGAGCGACAGCGGGGGGCACGATCGCACCAAGGGAATCGTCGAGGGGATGCTGGTCAACTCGTACCGGAGCATGGCCCTTGGTGAGGACGGGCCCGCAGCAGGCTTCCGACTGCTGGCGCAGCGCGTTTGGAGCGCTTACGAGAGCGGGATACCCAAAGAACGCCACTCAGCCATTGGGTTAAACCCCTTTGAAGACATGGATCAGGAAGTGCGGAAGCGCATGCTCGATTCAAAAGAGGGCGAGCCACCGGAAGTGCGGGCGGTGTTGCGCACCAAACTGGGTGAGCCGCCGGAAACCAGCGCACCAGCGGCGGCAACAAATGCGCCGCCGGAAAAGGTCTCGAACCGGTGAACCTGAGGCGCGCGCCTTGGAGCGGCGGCCTCGCAATAAGCTGCCGACTTCCCTATTTGGCCTTTCTCGATCGGCTTCCCTGTCAGAGGATGGCCTTTGCGCTGGCCCGGGTGGTCGGCGTGGGCCGCATGAGAGTCGTTCCGTAGGCGGGCAGTGTGTAACGAGCGCAGTATGCGCAGACGAAGTCGTTGGGCAAAGGGACGCGCCGCTTGATCTGCTTCCGTTGCACGGGACCGTACGCGCGGCTGTCCGCACTGTAGGGCCGATTATCGCCGAGCACGAAGTATTCGCCCTCTCCCAAGATGAACGTGGCCCCGCGATGCATCGGCTCCACGGGGCAGGTGTAGGTATGCTTTGGGAGGTACGGCTCAATCAGCAGTTGCCGGTTGACGAAGACACAGCCACGCCAAAGTTGGATGGCCTCACCCGGCAATCCGATAATGCGCTTGACCGCATAATCCTTATTGCCGTCATCGAGGAGAACCACATCGCCCCGCTCAACCGGCGTCGTTATTGGCGTCCCGTAAAGGCGCGCTCCTTCCGAATAAGTGGGTTCCATGCTCGTTCCCTCCACCACGTACACCGAGCCGATGAATGCATGGCCAGCGCCTACTCCCAGCAGGACAGCGAAGGCTGCTGCGATCGCCATGCGGCAGGGCAGATTGCCCCACACCCTCTGCATCACGCGGCAAATCTGTTTCATATTTGGCTTCTATGTCTCGAAATGGGTCAGTCGGCAAGAGCCGACCTGCGCAACGTGTGCGTCATTTGGCCAAAGCGCATCTCTCGAGCACTGATCCATCTCATTCGCTCGCTTACCGCAGATTTCCTGCCAAGCGGCGTTTGACCGGGTGAATGGCCGCGGCGGCGGGGCTCGAACCCCATCGGCTTACCAAGAAACTCAGCCGAACCCAGAAAGGCCCTGATTACGCGACTTCTCGAATATGTGGGGTCTTCCTGCCCTGGTCTTTCTTTCGGCGTTGCTCTCATCAAGCGGCGTTGCTTAACTCCACCGATATGATGGCTGTGCTGGAACCCCGATGAAACGATTTAATCTGATTGCATGCGCGATGCTCGCGGGCTTGAGCCTGGCGCGAGGCGACGACACGATCCCTCTCTCCGGCGAGTGGCGGTTTGAGGTCGCCGGGACAAATGAGCTGGCCTACGCCCGCCAGTTGCCCGGAAAGGTCCGGCTGCCCGGCACGATGGACGATGCGGGGTTGGGACCGAAGAACACGAAGCAGCCGACGCTCGAAGGGCCGTACCGGCTTTACGACTATGCCGGGCCGGCATGGTATCAGCGCGACATCGACATTCCCGCAGCGTGGCAAGGGAAACGGGTGACGTTATTTCTGGAACGCTGCCGTTGGGTCACCACCGTCTGGCTCGATGACATGCGCGTCGGTTCGCAGGACAGTCTGATCGCACCGCACGTTTATGATTTCGGCTCCCGCGTCGCACCCGGCAAACACCGGTTGACTATCTGTGTGGACAACACGGTCAAGATCAACCTGGGCCAATTCGTCTCGGCATTGTTCGGGGGCACCTGGGGCAATATGAACGGCATTATCGGACGCATTGAACTGGCGGCCACGCCGCCGGTGTGGATTGACGAGGTGCAGGTGTACCCGGACGCGGATAAGAGGCTGGCGCGCGTGGTCGCGAAAATCGGCAACGCCACCGGCAAAGCCGGTCGCGCCCCGCTGAGCGTGGGGGCCAAGAGCGTGGAGGCGGTGTGGGACGCGAACGGGGGGCGGGCCGAAGTCGAAGTGGACATGAGCGGGGCGAAGTTATGGGACGAGTTCGCGCCGAACTTGAGCGCCGTGACGGTTAAGCTCGGTGACGACCAGCGCACAGTCCGGTTTGGCATGCGTAAATTCGCGGCGCGCGGGACGCAGTTCACGCTTAATGACCGACCGGTGTATTTGCGTGGGACACTGGAGTGCTCGGTGTTCCCGCTGACCGGCTATCCGCCGACAGACGTGCCGGCGTGGCAGCGGATCTTCCGGATCATGAAATCGTATGGCTTGAACTACATCCGGTTCCACTCGTGGTGCCCGCCCGAGGCGGCATTCGCGGCGGCGGACATCGAAGGGATCATGATTCAGGCTGAAGGGCCGCAGGCGAACGTCGAAGCCGGCAGTGACCCGCGACGCGATGCTTTCATCGAAGCGGAGTTCAAACGGATGGTGGACACCTACGGCAATCATCCTTCGTTCTGCCTGATGACGCTCGGCAACGAATATGGCGGCAAGGATGAGTTGCTGGCGCGCTGGGTGGGCATGTTGATTCAGCGGGACCCGCGCCATCTCTACTCGTCGGCATCAGCGGCGCAGACGACCGCCAACCGCCAATGGACCGAGGAATGGCGCGGCCGCGGCATCTATGGCGCGGGCACGGACCGCGACTTGCACGACATCGTGGCCAGTGATGGGCGGCCGATCATTGGCCATGAAATCGGCCAGTGGATGTACTTCCCGGATTTCAACGAGATGAAGAAATACACCGGCGTGATGGCAGCCAGGAACTTCGAGATGATCCGCGATGACCTGGAGAAGAAACACCTGCTCGGCCTCGCGCCCGAGTTTGTGGCCGCGAGCGGCAAGTTCGCCACGCTGCTCTATAAGGAGGAGATTGAGGTGCTGCTGCGCACGCCGGGCTACGCGGGGTTTTCGTTGCTCGACTTGCACGATTACCCGACGCAGGGCACGGCACTGGTGGGGCCGCTCGATCCGTTCTGGGATTCGAAAGGGTTCATTACGCCGGTAGCATTCCGTCGTTACTGCGGACCCACGGTGCCGCTCTTGCGGATGCCGAAACGCACCTACACGAGCGACGAGGCGTTTGAAGCGATAGCCGAGATCGCGCATTGCGGGGCTGCCGATTTGCCGAACGCGCAACCGGTCTGGGCGATCAAGGACGAGCAGGAGCGTGAGATTGCGTCGGGTAAGTTGCCAGGGTTGAGCGTGCCGACGGGCAGGTTGACGGCGCTCGGCACGATCAAGACGTTGCTCGCCAGTGCCCATGCGCCGAGCAAACTTACCGTGACGGTTTCGTTGCAGGGCACCAAGTTCGTTAATGATTGGGAGATTTGGGTTTATCCGGCGAACGTTACGCCGGCGGCGCCGGCGGATGTGGTGGTTAGCGAGAAGTGGGCAGAAGCGAAGTCCGCGCTGAACGAAGGCAAGAAGGTAGTCTTCTTCCCGCATGCGACAGATCCGGCGCAGACCATGCGCGGCAGGTTCTTGCCGGTGTTCTGGAGTCCGGTTTGGTTTCCGAACCAGAAGCCGAACACGATGGGATTGCTATGCGATCCGCAGCATCCGTTGTTGAAACAGTTCCCGACAGAATCCTACAGCAACTGGCAATGGTACGAGCTGATGCAGCGTTCGCGCCTGTTTATCCTCGACGACACGGCGTCCGACTACCGTCCGCTGGTGCAGGTGATCGACAACTTCGCCCGTAACCACAAGCTCGGCGTGGTGTTTGAGGGCCGGGCCGGCAGCGGCCAGTTACTCGTGTGCGGCTTCGACCTGCCGAATATGACGAATGACCCGGCGGCACGCCAATTGTTGTCGAGTCTTTACAGCTATGTCGGCTCGGCGGCGTTCAAGCCGACACCGGAACTCGGCGTTGAGTTGTTGGAAAAGCTATTCGTGCCGAAGTTCGCCAACAAACTCCAGGAACTTGGCGGCAAGATTCGCGCGGACAGCCACGCGCCTGATTATGGCGCGGAACAGGCCATTGATGGTGATCCGAACACGATGTGGCACACGCCGTGGGATGAGCCCGCCCCGAGGTTCCCGCACGAATTGGTCATCGAGCTGGCAAATCCCGCAAAGCTGGCCGGCTTGACGTGCTTGCCGCGCCAGGACGACAATCGCAACGGCTGGATTAAGGAGTACGCCGTCTACACCAGTGCCGACGGCAAGAACTGGGGCAAGCCAGTTGCGAAAGGGGCGTTCAAACCCAACGCCGAACTTCAGGCGGTGAAGTTTGGGATGCCAGTCGAGGCGCAGTACTTGAGGTTTGTGGCTGTTAGCAGCTTTGATTCATCGCAGCCCTACGCCTCGTTGGCTGAACTGGACGTCATTATGGGGGAATAGGGCTTGTGTTAACACGGAAACTCACAAGAGATGAGAGACCAGTGTTGCGGGTGTATCCAAGTGTCCTTTACCATACGGTCTGGTTTAAACTAGGGTGTATGGCGTGCTAAACAGTTACCTAAGATCCGCTTTCTCGATCACGGTCGTTTCCTGGTTGATTGGAGTCACCTCCAGCCCTGCACAAACCGACCAACAGATCTACACTGATTCCTTGCAGAATAACTGGCAGGATTGGAGCTGGAGCTGCACCGACGATTTCAGCAACACGAGTGTGGTTCATGCCGGCGCTAACGCTATTAGCGTCACCCTTACAGCGGCGTGGGGGGCCTTTTCCCTCCACCACAACGACATGGATTCCAGTCCCTATGCGAGTCTTTCCTTCTGGATTAACGGTGGTCCTGCGGGGGGACAGCGCTTGCAACTGGTCGCCTTGCTGGGCGATACGAGTGGCGGCACGGTGGCCGGCACCAGCAACCTGGTGGCATTAGCGGCGAACACCTGGCAGCAGGTGACGGTCTCACTCGCTGCTTTGGGGGTTGCCAACCAGCCGACTCTTACCCGGTTCTCGCTTCAGGATCTGACCGGGGGTCCGCAACCGGTCTTTTACCTGGACGACATCAAGCTGATTGCGAGCGGCGCTCCACCGGTGACTAACACTGCCGTCTCCATCACGGTGGATGCGCAACTGAACCGGCACCCGATCAGCCCCCTCATCTATGGCGTCGCCTTCGCCTCCTCGAACCAATTGTCGGATGGGAATTTCACTATGAATCGGTCGGGAGGCAATGCAGAGACGCGATATAACTGGCAGCTTAACGCGCATAATCATGGCGCGGATTGGTATTTTGAGAGCATCGATGACGGCTCGGCCACGCCGGCGGCGACGGCGGACGATTTCGTGGCCAACAGCAAGAACGGCGGCGCGCAGCCGCTGCTGTCCATCCCCATGATTGGCTGGCCGCCGAAGCTTGGGGCCAGCCGCGGCAAACTCGCCAGCTATTCGATCAAGAAGTATGGCCCGCAGACCGGCAGCGATTCGCAATGGATGCCCGACGCCGGCAACGGCATCAGCAGCACCAACGCCAACAGACCCATTACCTGGAACAACCCAAACGACGCGAGCTTCCCCACCAACTCCGCCTTCCAGCAGGCTTTCATTCAGCACCTGACCAACCGCTGGAATTGGTCCACCAACGGTGGCGTGGCTTACTACCTCATGGACAACGAACATAGCATCTGGTTCTCGACGCATCAGGATGTTCATCCGGTCGGGCCGACCATGCAGGAGATCCGTGACAAGTTCTTCGATTACGCCGGAGTGGTCAAAGCGCTGGACCCCAACGCGCTGGTGCTCGCGCCGGAAGAGTGGGGCTGGTCGGGCTACTTTTATAGCGGCTACGATCAGCAGAATGCCGGGAACCATGACCGCGGCACCAACGGGGGTTGGGATTATTGCCCCTGGCTGTTGAACCAGTTCCACCAGCGCGCCACCAATACGAATCAGCGCCTGCTGGATTATTTCACGCTGCACTGCTATCCGCAAGGGGGTGAGGCTTTCTCGATCGATGTCTCGACTTCCACGCAGTTGCTCCGCAATCGCTCCACGCGCCAGCTCTGGGACACCAACTACGTGGATGCCAGTTGGATCGGCTCGCAGCCGACCAACAACATTCTGATGCTCATCCCGCGGATGAAGCGTTGGGTCGCCAGCTATTATCCCGGCACCAAGATCGGCATCACCGAATACAACTGGGGCGCCGAGGGCTACATCAATGGCGCCACAGCCCAGGCGGACATTCTCGGCATCTTCGGCCGCGAAGGCCTCGACCTGGCCACTCGCTGGACGGCAGTGGAGGTCACCAACCTCGTGCACCAAGCCATGAAGATGTATCGCAACTACGACGGCAACAAATCCACCTTTGGCGATACCAGCGTCGCCGCCGCGGGGCCAAACCCGGACAATGTCTCGACGTTTGCCGCCGTGCGCTCGGCGGATGGCGCGCTGACCGTCATGGTGGTCAACAAGCAGATTACCGCCAGCGCCACCGCTTCCATCATCATCAACAACTTCCTCGCG
>Ga0182014_10003391_pt1 | contig 19146 bp, 15 predicted proteins | sample 612S2DmetaG_FD_120489 | JGI IMG/M metagenome (GOLD analysis project Ga0182014, IMG submission 120489) | Permafrost microbial communities from Stordalen Mire, Sweden - 612S2D metaG | ecosystem: Environmental > Terrestrial > Soil > Wetlands > Permafrost | place: Sweden: Stordalen | collected... | reverse complement strand
GGCATGCCAACACGCTTCGCCCGGTCTTGAACGGCTTCAAGAAGCTGCGCGGGCAAGCGGAGATTTACCGACTTGTCTTTGCGTTTCAACTCGAAGCGCACCACCTCGCCGCCGGAAAGATCGTAGTCGGAGAGGTCTGCCGTTGCCACAAAGTCCTCGGCTTCCTTGTCCGTCTTAAACGTCGGGATAGATTTTTTCATAGCTCTCCACCTCTTTCTTATGCATGTAGCGGGCGCTGATCGGCCGTATCAGGACGCCGTCGCCACGATCTCGCTCGGTGAACACAATGAAGGCGTTTCGCTTCTCCGCTGTGGTTCCTATTGCCCGAAACCGACGCTTGCCCTGGGCATTCTCTTTGCCGGGCAGAACAACGACGGGTCGGTCAAACAAGCTTTCAATTTCAGCAACGGAGAGCCCATGTTTCTGGCACTTCTTCCGGTTACCAACATCCCAGTCAAAGCCAGCAAATTCCATGTTTCCCCGCTGGGACTACCATTTAGATTTGGATAGGCATTTGGCAATACGTTTGCCTTCTTATTCATTGCCCATCTCATGCGTCGCGGAGAATAGACACGCCCGCCTCGGAATATTGGAGGCCGCCGCCGTGACGGCGCACCTCTAACGAGGGCAGAAGATTCCGGTGGACGAGGGGGTAGATTTTTCTCTTGTTCCCGAAGTGGGAACAGTGTTAAATATATAAATGCGGGTAATTGCTCGAAGCGTTCTGGTGGTTCACGCCCACAGGCATCCCGGAACAGCGATCTCACTTGAACGTTGGTACCGGCTCGTCAAGGCCGCGAACTGGACCTCGATGGATGATATTCGCCGTGCTGCGCCGAAATCCAAGGTCCTTAATCGTGATCGTGCTCGCTTCGAAGTTGCTGGCGGAGACTACCGGCTGATCGCCGCATTCGACTTCCGTCGGCAAATTGCGTTTGTGAAGTTTATCGGCACGCACGCTGAATACGATGCCATTGACGCTCTGACTGTCGCTCGATTTTAATGAGGACCGCCGTGCAAATTCGCCCGATTCGCACTGATAAAGACCACCGCGCCGCACTCGCGGAGATCGAGAAGATTTGGGGCGCGTCCAGTGGGACACCAGAGGGTGATAAGCTCGACATTCTCGTCACGCTGGTCGAGACGTATGAGGAGCGGCGTTGGCCGCCCAAGAGCCGTCGGCGGTTTGACCCGGTGGATGTGCTGCATTATGCGATCGAGGAACTCGGTCACAGTCAGGCGGAGCTTGCAGACATTCTGGGCTCTCGGTCGCGTGCGTCCGAAGTCCTGGCTCGTCGCCGGCCCCTTACCCTTGAGATGATCCAAAAGATCACAGCCGGTTGGAAGATCCCAGCCGATCTCCTTGTGCAGCCTTATCGGGTCGCCGCTACTGCAGCTTGAGAGACGTACGAAGTTTTTCGGCGCGTCTCATTCGATGTCTCGAAGCAGCTTTCGTGACTGTCCAATCAAAGCCTGAACTTGCTTTCGCTCTTCAATCGCGCCCTTCGTAAACTGACCGTGCTTGAGCGCGTTTTGATTGTTCTTTGGCGCGCCAGATCCCGGTGCGCCCCCATGCATTCGACAACGCTTCTTGCCGTGCACTGCCGGCGACCTGCACGGCTTGCCGGAGTGGGTCTTGGCTCCGCAGCGCTGGCTGGCAAGCATTGGGCCGGTATGCCGCTTGCGGCCCGTGACTTTCTTGCCCGCATCAAAGCCTTGCGGGTCGAGCGTGGAGCCCCCTTTTGAGCCGCCTTGGCTGACGACATTGAACAGCTGGCAGAACTGATGTCGCGCGCCCGCGGCATGCAGCACGTCAGCGACAACGCCCGCGATGCCGCAGAAGCTGTGATGGACCTCACCCGGATCCGAAAGGTCCGGGCCTATCTGTTTGAGACGATCTATTTTGCCGACACCGCCGACCCTGATCGCCTGACAGAACTGAACGACAGGCTCGCCAAACTGGAACGGTATGAGCGTCGGGCCTACTCCAGGCGCAACCGCGCCGTGCGCGGCCTGTAGGGCGGGTCTGCGTACGCACCCCATGAGAAGCAGCCTGCTTGAGATTTCAGCCTGCCTGGGCCTCCAGGGTCGCCCGGCAGTGCATTAAGAACCGCGTCCGGCGGTCATGGACATGGACGCACTGCCGCTATCGGCCGGTTGGTCGGCAAGCAGCAGTGTCGGGTCCGATACGATTGTGGCGTATCCCGCCGTTCGTTCCGTTTGGTCCAAGGATAGAGGGATAGGGCCATAGAGGGATAGGACCTCGACCTCTTCTTGGTCATTATGTAGGTCGGTTTAAAATACAATCTAAACGATAGTATTTAATAGATATCGACCGAAAATCTAAGTCGACTGGGTTTGGCAGAACGAAGCCAAAAAGTGCAGCAGTCTCAAAGGGCACGCGTCATCCGACGCCACCAGCGGGCGGGCGAGGGCCCGACGCCGGTCCGTCCAACTTCAGCCCGGGAAGGACCCAACCCGCTCCCGGCAAAACCACCAGGTCGGCGATGAGCCGTCCTGGTGGAAACAATGCGGGATTAATCCCCTGGGACCCGCGCGCAGATTCCGGGAAATGAGCCGCGGTGGTTCAGAACGGGTGAGCCATGCCCTTTGGTAAAGCTCGTCCCTATGCGGCGCGATTTACTCGTCCTTGCGTTGTGTGCTTAGCATCCTTCTTGGGCCGGGCTTCAGAACAAGCAACTGTGGCGCCATCGATAGAGCGACGGATTTCGACAACGCCACTAGAAATATCGAGTCCCGGTGGCGGTTCGAAAGTGAAGCTGTGGCAACCGCTGCCTATTCCAGCGTTCTGTAGGTCCTCGCGGTAGCGATTGGCTAATGTCTGACCAACGACCTGGTCACCGACGTAAACGTCGAGGCAAACCGGGGCTTCCGGATGCTCCATGCTTTGGGCCCAACCCGCGACAATACCTGAAGTAACCAGATCGATATGCCCACGTAGCTTGGAAGGCCGCTCGGCCTCTGTCAGGGGGCAAAGCCCCGCGCACTCCTCGATCTGCCGACGCGCTGCCTCTACCTCATAACCACTGTCACACCGTGGTGCATAGTAGCGTACTGGAGCCTGACGCTCTTCGGCATATAGCAATGGATATTCATGGGCGTTGTGGAACATGCCTCGGCTGTTGTCATCGATGAAAGTTTCTGACAGCGAGCCTTCTGCGATGATGACGTCATGGGTTTCAAGCTCGATATGGAAATATTCGACAGTATTCGTGTCTGCCGGTTGCACGATGTTTACGCCGTTCACGAGATCATGTGCCTCTATTAGCACGCCTTCGAGGTACATCGCATGATGCGGCGAAATCCAGAGATCGCGGCGTGGCGTATTCGCATCCAACGCGCCGGCTTTGATACAAATTGGCAGAATATGCTCTTGACCAAGCAAGAAGCGTCCGCCGTACGAGCGTCGCCCGATCCATTTGATCGGACGCGTCGCGCCCGATGCCGTTACGACCATGTCACCGATTGCCAGACGCTCGACCGGGACTTCGCCGCATTCGGTGAGGATAAGCGTGCTCCGGCAATAGCAGGCAACTGCGCTTGTAGAGACGTCGAAAGCGCCTGAAATCGACTGGTCGGCAGCGACGGTGAACAAGTTGTTGTAGTCACCGGTGAATTCCAGTGTAGCAACTGTTTGTCCGCCGTCCGTTAGAAGCAGCGATGTGATCCCGGTTGAGCTGTCATATTGGGTTGACTCACCGTCGATCGTCGAGAAGGTGCCAAGACCCTCAACCCTGAGGGTATCTCCGGCGATAAAATCGGAAATCTGTGCATTATAGTCTTGCTGCTGCGTTCCGGCCCCGCTTGACACGCCTGCGAGGTCATCGATCTGCGCCGTTTCCTGGGTGGAGACACCCATATCGAATTTGAGGGTGCTTCCGCTATCCACTGCTGACGCAATTTCAAGGAGTGTGCCGGCACCGTCAAACAGCGTTCCCGTCCCCGAGACGTCGCCACCTGTTGTGCCTATCAGGGCGTATCCACCCTCTCCATCAATGGTTCCATTGTTGATGATATTGCTGACGGTTACGCCGGGGCCGTTGGCGGCTCCCAATGTCGATTCGCCGTGGCCCTGCAGCAAAAGCGTCGCCGAGGTATCAATAGTGACCGTGCCGGCACCGGCGATCGTGTGATAGTTGTGGGTTTCGATACCGCCGAAGAGGTCGGACACAGTCAGCTGTGCGGCTCCGGCAAGGACTAAATCAGCGCCGTTGCCGACTGTCAGGTTGCCGCTGTCGTTGCTGGCAGTTTCTCCTTTGTTACTAATCGTAAGTGTGGATGAATTCTCCAGATTAATCGTGCCGGTATTGTCGAGCCCTCCGACGTTCACTGATGTTTCAACATAACGGGCAAGCGGCTCGATGCTGCTGGCCAAACCGATCACCGGATTATTGCCGACATCGATTATGCCGGCCGGCTCATTGGTTAGTACGCCGCTGACATCCAGCGTGCTGCCGGCGTTGCCCGATGAGTGGTCGATATAAAGCGAACCGCTGTTGTCGAGGTCGGAAGAAACATTGATGCTCGCCGGTCCGGACGCCGAGCGGCTGCTTTCCACGTCAATGTTGCCAGCGTTGTTCAACGCATCCGCCGTCAAGGTCGTTGACGTATAGGAACTTGAACTACCTACATAAATATGACTTGTCGGTTCGTTGCTGAGCGTGCCGCCTACATCTAGCGAACTTCCGCTCGTTGAGCTGGACCAGTCGACATCAAGCGTACCGCTGTTGTCGAATCCGGCGATCGTGGATACCGAAGCACCGCCTATAAGTGTGAACTGCCCCTGATTAACGACCCCGGCTGCCGTCACGGATGTCGGGGAAGACAGTCCGCCATTGCCGATATAGATGGCGGAGCCAGAGCCGCTATTGGTCAAGGTGCCGTCGATCGCCAGATCCGAGCCGCCGTAGCCGCTGGTATCGATATTGATCGAGCCTGAGTTAGTCAGATCGCCGGTGGACGTCAGAGCGTTATCGGAAATGGAGAGGCTGCCGGCGTTGCTCGATAAATCAAGCGCGCTGTTGTCGAGCGTGCCGTCGCTGCTGACATGGGCGTCCGGCCCGTTGAGGGTGAGATGGCCGTCAGCCGCGATGCTGGTGATCTGCCCGCTTGAGAACTCGAGCAGGGATTGGTTCGACAGAGTGACGGTTCCGTCCAGTACGCTCGCTGCCGCAGCGCCAATATCAAGTGTCGACTGCGCGCTGGTACCACCGTAAATGTAGATATCGCCTTGTCCGCTGTTGCTTAGGCCGGCCGCGTTCACCGTGGTGGGATTCGCGATGTTGCCGCCGCCGACATAGACGATGCCACTGTTGATAAGCGTGCCGCCGATCGTGACGACTGAGCCGCCGGAGTCGGGATTGCCGGCGTCAACCTGAATGTCGCCTGTATTCGTAAGGTCCCCACTAGTCGCCAACACGGTATCGTGGAGGTAAAGGTTGCCAGCGTTGATTGTGAGACCAGTCAGCGCGCTGTTGGTAAGGGTGCCATCGCTACTGATGTACGCATCCGGCCCATTAAAAATGAGAGAGCCATCGGCAGCGATCGTTGTGATCGGCCCGCCAGAGAATTCCAGCAGCGCGCCCGAGGAGAGATTGACCGAACCGTCGAGCTGGCCGGTGACGCCGAACCCCGCCGGCGCCGCGATATTCATGGTCGCCTGAACGTAGCTCGAGGTGGCTGCATCCCAGGCTCCTCCGGAGAGTTGGATTGTTCCGCCACGGTTGTCGAGGCCAGCCGCGGTTACCGTCGTCGCCGCCGTGTTGTAGGCATTGCCGACAGAGAGCACCCAATTATTGATAAGCTTGCCGGTGATCGCCAAGTCCGAGCCGCCAGGACCGCTGGAGTCGATCCCGATCGTGCCTCCGAATAAATTGGTCAGATTGCCGGTGGACGTCAGGGTGTTATCGTAAACGTAGAGGCTTCCGGCGTTGCTTGAAAGGTCTAGCGCGCTGTTGTCGAGCGTGCCGTCGCTGCTGATGTGCGCGCCCGGCCCGTTGAGGGTGAGATGGCCGTCGGCCGCGATGCTCGTGATCTGCCCACTCGTAAATTTCAGCAGGGACCGGTTCAGCATGTTGACGGTACCGTCCAGCACGCCTGTCGTGCCGAATCCCGCTGCAGCCTCGATATCGAGTGTCGCCTGTGCGCTGATGCCGCCGTAGATGTTGATCTGCCCGCTGTTGCTGAGGCCAGCCGCGCTCACCGTGGTGGCATTCGCGATGTTGCCGCCGCCGACATAGACGATGCCGCTGCTGTTGATCAGCGTCCCGCCGATCGTGACGACCGACCCGCCGGGATCTGGATTGCCGGCGTCGTCAACCTGGAAATAGCTGCCTGAAATTTCGAGGTCGCCCGATGTACCGAGCGACCCATCCAATATAAACAGGCTGCTACCGCCCGATACGCTGACCGAATTGACGGTGCCTACGTCTTCGTTTGTGATCTGCGGGTTGCCCTGCGTGATAGTGACGTCGTCGCCAGGCCCGGGAACGACAAGGGCGCTCCAGTAAAGGGAATTGTTCCAGTCGGCGCTACCGCTAAATGTCCAGCTGTTTGGTAATGACATTTTCTTCTCCCGTAAAACCGTCTGCCGTAGTGCCGATCGAAGTCGTTAGCGTGCAAAATGAACCGTAGCTTCTAGAAAGGACACTTCGCCGCGCGTTCGTTTCGGATGTTCATGCGCCATTGGCTCGCCGTCGAACTGAAACGGATTGTGGCCGCCGGGATGAGGCCGTTGGAAGTTTTGCAATGCCGTCAATCTCCAACAGCAACTCGGCAGCCTTTAGACGCAACAAGTCATTTTCCTTGACCAATGCAACGATGATGTTGTCACGGTCGTTTGCTGTTCTTGACTGCTGCTTGATCATGATTGACCTCCGGCGCGTTTTTGTCAGAAAGCTCCATCGTCTTTGAAGTAAAGCAAGCAAATTTCGATTTATCTGGTCAGTGCGGCAGCCGACAGACAAGAAAAAATAATTCGCTGACCGTTTTGATCCAAATCAATGCAATTGTCAGATGGCAAAAATAAAAATCAGACTACTTCGAGGGCGCCGATTGATTGGGCCTCCGGTTACTGAGATCTTGATCGGAAAAATTTCGAGACGCTTTTGACGCCAGCTAGCTGGCTCTGACTTGCGTGCGCGCAATCGTTTTCGTCACCATGTCGTTCCCTAGCCAAAGGCACATTTCAACAAAAGCGCTTTTGGGCGGAGCCAGTTCATCGGAGCAGTTGGTGCCTCCATGCAAAACGGGATCTTGCGGTCTTAACGGCTCGGAAGCCGGAGGTTCGGGAAGATGAACCCAGTTTCACTGCCAAAAGCGTAGATGTCTGGTAGTTGCGACATCGACATTATCGACACGAGGTCCTGCGTTCGCACTCGATGAAAATGATGCTGCTTGAGGTTCCAGCCTGCCTGGGACCTACAAAGTCGTCCGGCAGTGCATTTAGGAACCGCCTCCGCGATCAAGGCGACAACAACGGTTTGAGCCGCGCCAAGCACCGCCGGGCCTTGCCATATGAAACGGGATCCGCGCGGCTCCCAAGAGGCGCTTCGCAATTGATCGGCCTGGACAACGCCGCTGATCTCCTCACTCTCCGGCAGTGCGACGTGGAAACTCCAATCTCGATCCCGTCGCGTTATCGGACAGGCTATTCAGCGACCGGTCAGCTCGCGCCAGTCTCGGCTTGGCGTACAGCCAACCGAAGCAATGCCAAAAAAGCACCGGCCCGCGTTCAAAAGCGGGCCGGCTGCGCCGCAATGCGCTGCGCCATGGCTTGGCGATCAGCATCAGAACCGATCCTAGGTATAGTGACGATATCGAACAACTGGCAGAAATGATGTCGCGCGCGCGCGGCAGGCAGCACGTCAGCGACAATGCCCGCGATGCCGCCGAAGCGGTGCTCGACCTCAACCGGATCCGAAAGATCCGGGCCTCACTGTTTGATACGATCTATTTCGCCGACACCGTCGACCCGGATCGCCTGGCGGACCTGAACGACAAGCTGAGAGAACTGGAACGGTATGAGCGTCGGGCATTTTCCAGGCGCAACCGCGCCCTGCGCGGCCTATAGGGGCTTGCGCTTGCATTTTTGAGGATGCCACAACTAAATGCCTGCGGCGTTCACGCAGGTCGCTGGGGCCATGGACATGCACGCGCTGCAGCTTGCCAGGTTGGTCAGCAAGCCGCAGCGTCGGGGCCGCCACGATTTTGCCCTTTCGCGCCGTACGTTCTGTTTGGTCTAAGGATAGAGGGATAGGACCTCGATCTCCTCTTGGTCATTGAGCAGGTAGGTTTAGAATGCAATCGAAACGATAAAACTTAATAAAAATCGACTTTAGATTTAAGACGACTTGCTTTGGCAGAACGAAGCCAAGAAGCGCAGCGGTTTCAATGGGTACGAGCCATCTTCCGCATCAACGAGGAGGGCGAGGGCGCCGCCGGCTGCCAGCCGTGCCGGCAATCTCGCCCTGCGCCGACGCCGGGCCCGTCCAGCTCCAGCCCGGGAACGGAACCAACCCGCCGGGCAAAACCACCAGGTCGGCGATGAGGTGTCCTGGTGGAAACAAACCGGAATTGATCCCCTGCCGGTCGCGCGCAGATTCTGGGAGACGAGCCGCGGTGGCTCAGGACAGACGCGGTGACCCCATGCGCTTTCTCCTGGAGCAGCTATTGATGCTCGTCATCCCCATCGCGAGTTACAAATTGGCGCATTTGATGGTGGTCGTTGTTGTCGAGCACTATGGGATATCCGGAACGGTGATTACCCTCGTGATTATCTACCGCGCCGCCGTGATCATGGAGCGCTGGTGAGCGCGCCATGGACGATCTCAGGGTTTCGGCACGGCATAACCACCCTCTTGAAAGTAAAATTCTTACGCCGAATTTCCTTGATCTATAGTTCATATATCTATAGTTTATAGCCATGAGGGGTGATCGTGCGTATCTTCAAAACCAAAGCCCTCGCCGGCTTTACGAAACGTGAGCGCATCAGCGATGCGAGGTTAACGGTAGCGATCGACAACGCGGAGCGCGGGTTGGTCGATGCTGACCTCGGCGGCGGCATAATTAAACAATGAGTCGCGCGAATAGGGCAGGGCAAGAGCGGCGGGTATGCTGATCGGATTTCGGTCAAAGCGCATGGCTGTCTTTTTGTTCGGCTTTGCTAAAAGCGAGATCGACAACATCGACGGCAATCAACTGGCAACGCTGCGAGAGATCGCAGCGGCGTGGCTCGCTGCTGACGACAAGAAAATCTCTCGGGCAATTAAGGACGGTCTTTTGATAGAGGCGCAAAATGGCGACTAGAGGAAAAGCGAATGCTCGGCTAACGAAGGAGCTGCTGGAAACGGTCAAAGATATGCGTGCGAGCGGAATGATGGACAAGGCGGCCCATGAAAAAATAACCATGCGACACCTCGGTGACGTCTACAAGATTCCGACAGTGGCTCCCATCAAAGGCGAAGATATCCGCGCGCTGCGCGAAAAAGCGCACTTAAGCCAAGCAGTCTTCGCACGGTACTTGAATCTGACGGTCGGTTATGTCTCGCAACTCGAACGTGGTACGAAGCGTCCAACAGGAGCAGCCCTCGCGATGCTCAACGTCATCCGACGAAAGGGCATTGAGGCAATTTTGTAACAGCTACTTTTTGCCAAGCCCTTTGTGCGGCGTGCGGTAAGTCGCCGGATTTTCAGAAGGCCGCCGTTCAAACGCTGAAAGGGTTGAGGAATTATCGCACGCCGCGTTACTCTCGATCTTGATTTGATGGGGCCTGGCAGCGTCGTTTCTATCGAGCGCCCTGAAGTTCGTTAGACAACGGCTAGTAGTGATTGGAAGGATACGCACCATGAGAAGGTTCAGAAAGAGAATCGTATGACCGCCGATTTCGTGCCGCGTCTCGATATCCTGCCGCCGCCCCAGCGGCGCCTATGGGACGAGTTGGCTGCGGTTCCCGCAGAATTCGTGCTCTATGGCGGGACGGCCCTCGCGCTGCACCTCGGACACAGAGAGTCTCTGGATTTCGATTTCTTCGGTAACAAGCCGCTTGATCCTACGAAATTGGTTCCCACTGTTCCCTTTCTTGTCGGGGCAATCGTTACGCAACGTGAGCCGAACACCTTCAGTTGCACTGTTGATCGCGGGGGCGTTGTCAAACTGTCTTTTTTTGGACTGCCGGGCATCCCCCGACTATCGCCGCCGCTCATCTCGCCGGATAATGGCGTGCAGGTTGCCTCGCTCCTCGACCTTGCGGGAACGAAGGCTGCTGTGGTGCAGGTGCGCGCCGAAGCAAAGGATTACATCGACATCGATGCACTGTTGACTTATAGCGCAATTGACCTGCCGACAGCGCTGGGCGCTGCGCGGGCGATTTACGGCATGCAATTCAATCCGCAAAGCACTTTGAAAGCTCTTTGCTACTTCGGCGAAGGTAACCTTCGCCGTTTGTCCCAATCGATCAAGGATCGTTTGGTGAAAGCCGCGTGCGAGGTTGATCTTGATCGATTGCCGATGATTGGCGTTTCGGGGCGCTCGCCTGACCAGGATCCGGAACTCCCACGATGAAAACGATCCCGCTCACGCCTGACACTGAAGCTCTAGCGTGCCGACTTGTCTGGTTTGAGCCTCCGGCGGAGGCCCTATCCGATACGTCCCGCTTCGTCGCCTATGCGCTGGTTCGCGCGACGCACGAGGACATGACTCTCTTGCGTAAATTCTTGAGCGACGACGATCTTCGTGAAGCTCTCGACCATGCGCCGCCGGGCATCATCGACCCGCGCTCATGGGCCTATTGGAATTCCAGGCTGGGGCGCTATCCCGCTCCGCCGATGCCCGAGCGTCAATTGGGTTGAGGGGCCGCTAACGGCAGCGATCGAGAACGCGGAGCGCGGGTTGGTCGGTAGCCAGGGTGGCTCAACTCCAGGATGGCTCAACTAAGGCCTGCAGGGAAGCTCTCGCCAGCAGGCATGCCCAGCAAAATGAAGCTTCCCTTCTAAGATAATTACCACTAGCTTTCGGACGGGGCTTCGCCGATTTATTCTGCTTATTGTTCTGGAGCTTCGAGATTTATACTCATTGAATGCATCCTCCGATGAGCCATTCGCAATTCGACGAATTTTCATCTGTCGTTGGCAAGATCTATGATGCGACGTTGATGCCAGATGAATGGCCGGCGGCGCTCGATGGTATTTGCAAATTCCTGAAGGTCCAGACCGCAGCCTTGATGTCGTACGACATTTACGACAGGAAGCCGCCCTGGCAATTTCAGGTCGGTTACGATTGGCGGTGGATGCAGCTCTACACCGAAAAATACCTCGCGCTGAATCCATATATGGATGATGTCGCGCGCCTCGGCGCCGGGGAGTGGAATTATAGTTCAAGGCGTCCGAACTACCGGGAATTATTCCAGTCTGAATTTTACCACGGCTGGTTGAAGCCGCAGAGCTTCATCGACGCCTCGGTCCTGGTGGTCGAAAAATCCATGAATAGCATCACCACTCTGGTGAATGTCAGGACCGAGAGCCAGGGCACCTTCGACGATGCCACCATGGCGCTTTTAATGACGCTTTATCCTCATATACGGCGCGCGGCCCTGATCGGGCGGGTTATCGGGGATCACCAAAAGCAGGCCGCCGAATATGCCGCAGCGATTGACTCGCTTGCCGCCGCAATGTTCGTCCTGACCGCAAGCGGCGAGGTTTCACAGGCCAATGCAGCCGGAAAAGCAATGCTTTCCGCAGGGACGCCTCTGAGGAACGGGAATGGGCGCCTGGAGCTGGTCGATGGACCGGCGAACAGCAGCTTTCGGTCGGCTCTCGCCGCCGCATGTGATGATGAAGCGCAACTTAGCGATAAGGGCATTTCCATTCCGGTGTCCGGCCCCGGTGGGGAGTATGTCGTTCACATGATGCCCCTGAACAGGATGCGGCAACTATCGATCAAGGCAGGCCAGGATGCGTCCGCTGTCATCTTTGTGACGCAGACCGACGCAGACGACGCAGCGACCATCAGCGTCTTTGCGGAACGGTTTAGTCTTACGGCCCAGGAGACCAGGGTGCTGCAGACGGTCGTCGCAGTCGGTGGCGTCCCAGCCGCGGCGGACATCCTCGGAATTTCACCTGCGACAGCCCGCAACCACGTTACAAGTATCTTCGATAAATCGGGTGTCCGCCGACAATCCGACCTGATCCGGCTTCTGACACAAATGAAATCGCCGTTCGCAAACGCAAAAAAATCGATCTGGACTAGTACGATCGTATGAGGCGAAATCCGATCAATCACTCTAAAGTGGTCGGATCGGAATTTCGACGCTTGGGGCAGCGAATGCACGTGCGTCATTTTTGCGCAGATACAGACGATATAATCTCAAATTATAACATCAAATTGCAGTTCGGTACGAATTAGGCCCTCGATCTTCGACAGTTTAGCGTGACCGTGGGGGGAGGCGCCATGACCATAAACCCATTCCGGCATTTGGGGCATCCAACACCTGAGGGTGGAACGTCCGGACATGGTCCGACTGATGACGCCGGGGCCTGGTCGGAAGATTCGAGCTTCGGCCCGTTAGCCGGCCCGGCAGTTCTGGATCCATTGGTACTGCCCTCGGCGTTCGATGCGATTGCGTCTGTGAACGCCGATGGCGCCACAAACATCGGAGCCCCATCGAGCACGAACGTGTCCTTCTCGACCGGTTCGACGAGCGCTGTGACATCGTCAGGTGGCAGCACAGGATCGTCCGGAGCTCTCATAACGCCCATCACCGCAGCAACAGGACCTTCGAGCACCACAATCCAGCGGGCCGGTGGCATGACCATCGTCCTGACTTGGGATCCGACTATTTTGAATTCTCCCAACGCCGCAAATCTTGAGCTTGCGTATACGACCGCTGCACAGTTTTACGTAGATACGTTCACCAACAACATCACGATCAATATCAACGCAGCTTACGCCTCCCTTGGAGATCCGACAAAAATCGCGGTGAGCGGATCTAGCGCCAACTACTGGTCATATTCGCAGTTAGTGAGCGCCCTTTCAGCAAATGCTACATCGCTGAATGCAAAGGCTGCGCTTGCATCATTGCCGGCAACCGACCCAACCGGCGGAGGATATTTTGAACTCAATTATGCGGAGGAGAAAGCCTTAGGCCTCACGAGCAGCCAAGTCACGGGACCGAACGGAACCGAGACCGACGGAGGCATCACGCTAAACAGTGACCAGGCACTCACCGTTAACGATGCGAATTTCAATTCGACTGATCGTGCGTCTGAACTCGTTAATCTCACCGGTGCTGTCATCGGCAACTATGACGCCATTGGCGTTATCGAGCACGAAATCGCGGAAATCATGGGGCGCCTCGGCAACCTTGGCGCAGGGGCTCAGGTCAACAGCAAGAGCGTTTATTTCCCGCTCGATTTGTTTCGCTATTCGAGCGCGGGGGTTCGAGACCTCACGCCGGGTCCCGGCTATTTCTCCGTCAACGGCACGACGCTGCTCGACCCGTTCAATGACCCGACCAAAACCACCAATGACACGGTCGACTGGGCCCAGAGCGTCATCGGAGACTCCTATGGAGAAGGCAACTACAACACGGCGCAGCTGGTAACTCCGGTCGACGTAGCTGCACTAAATCTCCTCGGCTATCAAACCTATCAACAAGTGATCGACATTCCGCTCACCGTTTCAGCGGGCCAAACCGTATCTGGCTACGTGGTCGGGGGTGGCGGAGATCTTTTCGTGTCCGCCGGCGGCCTGGCTATCAATACAACCGCATGGGGCGCCAACCTCAACGCCTTTGTCGAAGTTCAGGCAGGCGCAGTCGTCAGCGGCACAATCCTGTCGAGTGGAGGTTCTCAATACGTCACGGGCAGTGCCGCCAATACATTCATCTACAACGGCGGTCACGAGCTAGTTAACAATGGTGGTACGACCAGCAACACCTTCGTGACTAGCGGTGGTTTGCTCGACGTCAATCACGGCACCACGATCGGCGCGAATATCGATGTCGGCGCCATAGAGAACGTCAGTTCGGGCGGCACAGCTTCCAGTACAAGGGTGCTATTCGGCGGCAAGCTGAACGTATCTGCCGGAGGTGCGGCCGATAACACCTTTGTCTTCCAAGGTGGGGATCTGAATGTTTTATCCGGCGGATATGCCTCGGCGACACACATAAGCAGTGGTGGCTATGAGGGGGTGGCCTACGGAACCGACGTCGCGGCGACGGTTTTTAGTGGCGGCCACCTCGATGTTTACGGCCCTACCGGATCGAGCGATTCGGTTGCGATCAGCGCCGGTGGACTCGAAACAGTCGAGATTGGTGCAACCGCCAGCTCTACCATCGTTTCTTCCGGTGGATTGTTCGAGGACTACTTCAACGCCGTCGGCGCCGTAGTCCTGACCGGCGGCACGATGAACGTCGATTGGTTTCAGTCGGGATACCCGGCTGGCACAGCCTCACAGACAACAGTGAATGGCGGCCGGGAAAATATCGTTCACGGCACTGACGTCGGCGCCTTCATCATAAACAGCGGCTCCCAGGAAGTGTCCTCCGGCTCGCTGGCGAGCGGCGCCATCCTCGCGGCCGCCGGTGGGCAAACGGTGGCGTCCGGCGCCAACGCGATAGGCACGATCGTGTTGAGCGGTGGCATCCAACTAACATTATCCGGTGGCACTGCGGTAGCCACGGTCGTTTCGAGCGGTGGCCTGCAGTGGAGCATTGGGGCTGCCTCCGGTACGACCGTGAGCAGCGGTGGAACACAAGACGTCTGGGGTTCGGCGGATGGCGCCGTGCTGTTGAGTGGCGGTGTTCAGCTCGTCGAGATTGCGAGTCTTGTTACCAACACGGTTTTCAGCGGTGGTACCCAGAATATCCTCTTTGCAGCCGACGTGGTCAGCGCGGCCGTGTCGAACGGCATTCAGAATGTTTCGTCCGGCGGTAACGCAGTTGGCACCCAGCTTGGAAGCGGCGGCTATCAGAATATTTATGTCGGCGGTGCCGTTGCCAGTACGAATTTCAACGGCGGCACGCAGGATATTTTCGCAGGCGCCGTGGCCGACGCCGCGGTCGTATCCGCCGGTTTCCAGAATGTCTTTTCCGGAGGGCTTGCAACCAATGCCCTGCTGGTAAGCAGCGGCACCCAGTACGTCTATTTCGGCGGCGCCACCAGCGGCACCATCATCAGCAGTGGCGGTATCGAGACTGTGGTGGGTACGGCAAGCGCGACCACGATCAGCAACGGCGGTGTCGAGAATGTGTTCGGCACTGACATCAATGGTATCGTGTACAACGGCGGCACTCAGTACGTCGCTGCGGGCGGTGTCGCCATCAACACGGTTCTTGCCGATCCCGGCACACAGGTCGTGTCCTCGGGCGGCAAGGCCGTCAGTGCGATTGTCAGTGGAGGCGAGCAGGACGTATTCGGCACCGCAAGCGGCACTCTCGTCGAGAATGGCGGCGTGGAGAACGTCTCTAGCGGCGGCGCAACAAGCGGGACTGTCGTCTCCAGTGGCGGTGCGCAGGATGTCGTGGCAGGTGGCGTAGCCAGCGCCACGATTGTTTCGAGCGGCGGCGCGCAGACAGTTTCGTCCGGCGGGACGGTCAGTGGAACCACCGTCAATAGTGGGGGCACAGAGACCGTTTTATCCGGCGGTCACGCTATCGGCGGCGTCGTGTCCAGCGGCGGGACACAATTGGTCTCATCCGGGGGCACCGCGACCGGCACGCTTGTCTCGAGCGGCGGATCTCAAATTGTTTCATCCGGCGGCACGGTTGATGCGGCCACCATCAGCAGCGGAGGCGTCGAGACAGTTTCATCCGGCAGCACCGCGACCGGCGTCGTTATCTCCAGCGGTGGCGCGCAGATCGTCTACGGCAGCGCCACCAATACGACCATCAGCAACGGCGGCGAACAAGCGGTCTCATCGGGCGGCAGTGCCGGCGGCACCTTAATCGATAGCGGTGGCACCCAGGATGTCTATTTCGGTGGCAGCGCCACCACCACCGCCATCAACGGCGGGACTCAGAACGTTCACTCGGGTGCGGTCGTCGTTGGTACGAACGTCGTCAGCGGCGTCCAGAACGTCTTGTCTGCGGGGACCACCAGTAGCACCACGGTCAGCGGCGGCGGCATCCAGAATGTTGATGGAACGGCAAGCGCCACGGTGCTCTTTGTTGGCGGCATCCAGAACGTCGATTCCGGGGCTCTCGTACCGAATACGATTTTCAGCGGCGGCACGCAGAACGTTTCTTCCGGCGCTGATGTCAGCGGCGCCAACGTCGTCAGCGGCTTCCAGAACGTGTGGTCGGGCGGAACGGCCAGCGCCACAGATGTCTCGATCTCGGGCACGCTCACCGTTTACGCCGGCGGTCTTAGTCTGAACGCCTATGTCATCGACCAGTACGGCCAGGAGATTCTCTCCGGCGGGACCGCCTCGAACACAAGTCTCGGCGCGGCTGGCGGGGCCTACAGGTATGGCGGCAACCTGACGATCCTGTCAGGAGGGCAGGCGATCGGCACGACAGCGTCGGCGGCGTTCTACTACACCTATATAAATGTTTCGTCGGGCGGCCTGGCCAGCGCCACTACGGGATATGACACCTTTATCAATGTTTTTTCCGGCGGCATCGTCTCCGGCGCCACTCTATCCAACGGCGAGATCGATGTCTCGGCCGGCGGTCTTGCAAACCAGGTCGTCATCCTCGGCGGCGGAACAGAGAGGGTGTTCGGGTCCGCAGCCAACACCACGATTTCCGGCTCCAGTATGCAATTCGTCTCCTCCGGAGGCGTCGCCGACACCACGCTCCTGGTCACGGATTCCAATTATCTAGTCAGCGGCCAAGTGATACTTGGCGGCGGAACCGCGATCAGCACCACCGTGTCTGCCACCGAAGAGCAGATCGTTTACTCTGGCGGTGTGGCGATCGACGCGACACTCGGGCCAAGCAACAACACGGGCGGCGGCGGGTTGCAATATCTCAGCTCCGGCGCTGCAGCGACCGGAACCGTCATTTCGAACGGAGCCCGCCAATATGTTGACCATGCAACGGCGAGCAACACCACCATCTACAGCGGCGGTCAGCAGACGCTCATCGCAGGTACAGTGGTCAGCACGACCATCTTGAATGGCGGCTATGAGTTCATCTACCCGTCCGCGACGGCCCTCGACACTACGATTTCCAGTGGAGGCCTTCAGGATGTCGAGGGCGTTGCCAGCAATACCCTGCTCCTGGCCGGCGGGACGCAGACCGTCGAATACACGTCCTCCGTCACCGGCACGACCTTCAGCGGCGGAACCCAAAACATCCTTTCGGGCAGCTATGACGGCGCGGTCTTGTTGAGCGGCGTGCAAAACCTTCAGTACGGTGCGTCCGCGAGCGGCACGATTATCTACGGCGGTGCCGCCCAGAACGTCAGTGCAGGCTCAGCCACCAGTACGCAGGTGCTCAGCGGCGGCGTCCAGAACCTCCTTGGCGGGACGGCTATCGGTACGGTCGTCTCCGGCGGGGGAGCCCAGGTCCTGTTCTACGGCGGGACGGCGATCGGTGCTGTCATCGACAGCGGCGCCAGCCAGACTCTGGTCTCCGGCGGTACCGCGATCGGCACGGTCGTCAGCGGCGGCGGCGTCGAGATCATTTCAGCCGGAGTCGCGAGCGGCTCAATCATCCAAAGCGGCGGCTCGGCGACGCTCTTGTCGAGCGGCGAAACCGTCGGCTCGATCGTTCTGAGCGGCGGCGTCGAGACCGTCGTGTCCGGCGCGTTCTACGCAAGCGGCACGATACTGAGTGGCGGCCATCAAAACGTCCTGGGCAGCGCCTACAGTACAGTCATCAGCAGCGGCGGCGAGCAGGATGTCAATTCCGGCGCCAGGGCGTACAGCGCGGTGATCCTGGCGGGCGGAGTGGAAAGGGTATTCTCCGGAGGCAGCACCCAGGGGGACACGGTTTCCAGCGGTGGGCAGCAGATCATTTCGTCCGGCGCGCTGGATAATTCCACGATGATTGCGAGCGGCGGCGCGCAAGATCTTTACGGTAGCGCCTATGGCACCTTGGTTGGAAATTCCGCGGGCGGTGGGGGTGGGATCCAGCGTGTTCAGTCCGGCGGCATCGTCCAGCAAGCGGTCGTATATGCCGGCGCCGAGCAGGATGTGTTCGGCTCAGCCGGCCCCACCTTTGTCAGTAGCGGCGGCACCCAGAACGTGTCTTCGGGTGGTATCGCCAGTTCCGCAACTATTTACAGTAGCGGCACGCAGAACATTTTCTCAAGCGGCATTGCAATCGGCACATCCATCAGCAGCGGTGGCGTCGAGAATGTATTTGCAGGTGGCGTGGCGAGCAGCGCAACGTTCTTCTCCGGCGCCATCCAGAACGTATCGTCCGGCGGCATTACGATCGGCGGGACTCTCTTTGGTGGCGTCCAGAACGTCTATCTCGGCGGCTCGGCGTCCGGCGCAAATTTCTCCAGCGGAACGCAGAATATCTTCGGCGGCGCAACTGCGACCAGCGCGTACCTCGCCAACGGCGCCGTCCAGAACGTCTCGTCCGGTGCCGTCGCGATCGGCACGCAGATAGCCACCTCCGGCGTGCAGAACCTTTATGCCGGAGGCGCTGTTTCCGGAACGATCTTTTACGCCGGCACGCAGAATGTCCTGTCAGGGGCGAGCCTGAGCGGCGAGGCCATGTTCGACGGCATCCAGAACGTCTTGTCCGGTGGCGTCGTGATCAGCGAAATCGCGTCGGGAGACTATTACGGGACCGACTATCTCAACGTTTTCACCGGTGGCGTCAGCAGCGATACCGTCGTGTCCTATGGCGGGCATGAGGTGGTGTCTGGCGGCGTCGCGTCGAATACGACCGTCAATTACTACGGCTTCCTTGCCGTCATGTCCGGGGGGACGGCCATCAGCGCGACGCTGCAAGGTGGCGGCTCCGAAACCGTCTATGGACTCGACCTCAACGCGACGATTTCGACGGGGGTGCAGACGGTTTCGTCCGGCGGCACCGCGAGCGGAACTACCATCGATAGCGGGGGCAGCCAGTACATTTCGTCCGGCGGTTACGCCGTTGGCGATGTCGTCTCGAGCGGCGGCGCCCAAATCGTCTATTCCGGGGGTACCGCGAACGGCACGTTCGTCTC
>Ga0182014_10003390_pt1 | contig 19147 bp, 14 predicted proteins | sample 612S2DmetaG_FD_120489 | JGI IMG/M metagenome (GOLD analysis project Ga0182014, IMG submission 120489) | Permafrost microbial communities from Stordalen Mire, Sweden - 612S2D metaG | ecosystem: Environmental > Terrestrial > Soil > Wetlands > Permafrost | place: Sweden: Stordalen | collected... | reverse complement strand
GTTTACGCGGAACGCTCATCGCTGCTCTCCTTAGTGATAATCAACAATTCCCACATCCCAGGCGTCTTTCCCATCCCAGCGGAAACACACCCGGTACCGATCATTAATCCGGACGCTCCACCAGCCTTTCCAGTCGCCCTTCAGCTTCTCCAACCGGTTGCTGGGCGGATTTAGCAAATCGTCAATCGCACTTGCAAAATCCAATGCTTGCAGTCGTCGCGCCGCAACCCGCGCGATGTTGCCCCATCTCCGGCTTTTTCCGGTCAGGTAAACCGCTTCCGTCTCCTCGTCGGCAAACGACTGAATCATGCTTAACGCTTATCGTAACACGGGAAGCGAAACACTTTCAATCCGTGCTATCGTTCCGCCATGCGAAAAACCGCTCTCGTATCTGCTCTGAAGGCGGTTAAAAAATGGGTCTGCAAGCCCTGCCTGCTTAACGGCGTGCCAACGGAGTTGCTTGTCACAATCAATGTCAATTTCTCCCTCAATAAGTCTGGGAATAAAAAGAACTGAGCCAATCAACAAGTTGGGGTGAACGACATTTCGCCGCCCACCCCGCCGACTCGCTGACCCGCCGACTCGCTTATTTCTTCTCCTCCACGTCCACATACTCCGCGTCGATCACGCCTTCGTCCTTCTTCGGCTCTGCGGCCGGCTGCTCGGCTTGTGGCGCCGCCGTCTGGCCCTGCGCCTCCGCATTCGCCTTGTACAGCACCTCGGCCAGCTTGTGGCTGGCACCGGTCAGCTTCTCGTGAGCAGCCCTCAGCTCCTTTGAGGTTGGCGTCCCAGCCAGAGAATTCTTCGCCTCCGCAAGCGCTGCCTCCACCTCGGTCTTGTCCGCCGCCTGCACCTTTTCGCCGCTGTCCTTCAGCATCTTCTCGATGTTGTAGACCATCCCGTCCAAAGCGTTGCGCGCTTCAATCTCCTCGCGCTTCTCCTTGTCCTCGGTGGCGTGCGCATCGGCGTCCTTGGCCATCCGCTCGATCTCTTCCTTGCTCAGGCCCGAACTCGCCGTAATCGTGATCCGCGTGTCCTTGCCCGTCGCGTTGTCCTTCGCCGTCACGTTCAAAATACCGCTGGCATTGAGGTCAAAAGTCACCTCGATCTGCGGCACGCCGCGCGGCGCAGGTGGAATCCCCGCCAGCTTGAACTTGCCCAGCGTACGGTTCTGCCCCGCCATCGGCCGCTCACCCTGCAGCACGTGCACCTCAACCTCGGTCTGCGAATCCGCCGCCGTCGAAAACGTCTCCGTCTTCTTCGTCGGTATCGTCGTGTTGCGCGGAATCATCGGCGTAGCCACGCCGCCCAGCGTCTCGATCGAAAGCGTCAGCGGCGTCACATCCAGCAGCAGCAGGTCCTTCACCTCGCCCGCAAGTATCCCCGCCTGCACCGCCGCGCCCACCGCAACCACTTCATCGGGATTCACGCCCCGGTGCGGTTCCCTGCCGAACATCTTCTTCACCAATTCCTGGATCCTCGGCATGCGCGTCTGCCCGCCCACCAGCACCACTTCGTTGATCTTGTCCACGCCGATGCCCGCGTCCGCCAGCGCCTTCTTGCACGGCTCCAGGCTCCGGTCGAGCAGGTCCCCGACCAGTTGTTCCAGCTTGGAACGCGTCAGCTTCCGCACCAGGTGCTTCGGCCCGGTCGCGTCGGCCGTCACAAACGGCAGGTTGATCTCCGTCTCTACTGTCGTCGACAACTCGATCTTCGCCTTTTCCGCCGCGTCCTTCAGCCGCTGCAAGGCCATCTCGTTGCCTCTGGAGCTCAGATCCAGGCCCTGCTCCTCCTTGAACTCCGCGATCAGCCAGTCCACAATGCGCTGGTCGAGATTGTCGCCGCCCAGGTGCGTGTCGCCGTTGGTCGACTTCACCTCGATGACTCCTTCGCCCACTTCCAGAATCGAAATGTCGAACGTGCCGCCGCCGAAATCGTAAACCGCGATCGTCTCGTCCTTCTTCTTGTCCAGACCATAGGCCAGCGCAGCCGCCGTCGGCTCGTTCACAATGCGCTTCACGTCCAGCCCGGCAATCCTGCCGGCGTCCATCGTGGCCTGCCGCTGAGCGTCGTTGAAGTACGCCGGCACCGTAATCACGGCCTCTGTAACTGACTCTCCCAGATAGGCTTCCGCGCTCTTCTTCAGCTTCTGCAAAATCATCGCGGAGATCTCCGGCGGGGTGTATTCATGCCCCTGCGCGATCACCGCAACATGGTCGCCCTGCTGCACCACCTTGAAGGGCACCATCTTCATCTCGTCGTTCACTTCGTTGTAGCGCCGGCCCATGAATCGCTTGATCGAGAAAATGGTGTTCTCGGGGTTGGTGATCGCCTGGCGCTTGGCCACCTGCCCCACCAGCCGTTCGCCGCTCTTCGAGAAGCCGACGATCGAGGGCGTAGTGCGCGCACCCTCTTCATTTGCAATCACTTTGGGCTCTCCGCCCTCGAGGACGGCGACGCACGAATTGGTGGTTCCAAGGTCGATGCCGATAATCTTAGCCATGTTCGTATTCCTGCCTGTTCTAGAGAATCCTGACACTGGCAGAATGCCAGATTGAGTCAGTTACTGTCAATCTTTTTGATGCAATCCCCATAAGGGAAGATGCTTTCTCTGCGGTTTCACCCAACTTGGGAATAGCCGCGTCTTCGCCCTCTGAGGGAGCGTCAGTCTTCACGGAGGCTCCGTGAGGCTTTACGCAGCGAGTCTCAGGCTTCATGGAGGGAGCGTGGGGCTTTAGCCCCACGAAATAGCGCCCCCGTATCAGCCCGGGCTTCAGCCCCGGCTGTCGGGCTGTGCCAATTCCGTCCCCGGATCAGAACGCCGCCCCGTCAAGGCCCCTCGGCCCATAGGGACGCAAGGACGTTAGCCACGGATGAAATCCGGGGTCAAAACGCCAGTTGGATGTGGGAGAGCCCCGTAGGGGCGATGCAATCAGGCTTCTACAGCCGCTCGGCCACCGCAAAAGCCTCTTCCGGCTCCGGCCGCACCCTGAAATCCGCATGCGCCTCGGCAAACGCTACCCGCCCGTCACGTCCAATCACATAGGTTGCCGGGATGGGCAAACGCCAACTCTGGTCGCCGTTCACAAACGGGATATTCACCAGGATCGACCGGTAGTACTCGCGTTGGTAGTCAGGGACGGAATAGACCAAACCAAACTGCTCGGCCAGAGCGCAGCCAGGGTCTGTCAGCACCGGAAACGGCAGCCCGTGCTGGCCGGCCATGAAGTCGCTTTGCCGCTCCGTCTGTGGCCCGATCGCAACCATCAGCGCGCCGTGCTCCCGCAGTTGCCCATAGAGATCGCGCCAGGCCTCGAGCTCGGTCATGCAATAAGGGCACCACCGCCCGCGAAAAAACTTGACGACCAGCGGCCCGATAGCCAGCAGGTCCACGCTCCGCACCAGCTTGCCCGACGCGTCTTTGAGCGCAAACTCCGGCGCGATGGTGCCCACCGGCAGAATGCGCTCCTCGATGTTCGAAGCAAACAGCTCCTCGACCGCCCGCTCCCCAACCGCCAGCCGCTCCGCCTGCACCAAGTGCCGCGTATTAGCCGTAATCTCGTCGAGTTGGTCCTGGAGCGCGGTCATTGAGACTCTCACCTTACCTCATATCTTGACTTCGCGAGAGCGGCCTGCGTCACCACGATTGGGCGCCGTTCAGATCCGCACCCTACCGCCCAAACCGCTGTTTCCCGCCCATCCCCATCGCGCCCAGCCCGCCGCGCATCATCTTCCCCGCCAGCCCGCCCTTGCCCATCTGCTTGAACATCTTCGCCATCTGCGCATACTGCCGCAGCAGTTGGTTCACGTCCTGCACGCTCGTTCCCGATCCCGCCGCAATCCGCTTGCGCCGCGATCCCGAAATAATCTCGTGATTCCGGCGCTCCCTCGGCGTCATCGAATTGATGATCGCCTCCAGCCGCGTAAACTGCTTTTCATCCACGTTCTTTGAGGCCTGCTGCAATCCCGCAAACGGACCCACCGACGGCATCATCTTCAAAATCGATTCCATCGAGCCCATTTTCTTGATCTGCTTCAGTTGGTCGCGAAAATCTTCGAGCGAGAATCCGTCCCCCAGCAAAGCCTTCTTCGCCAGCTCTTCCGATTTCTTCCGGTCCAGCGTCGATTCCGCGCGCTCGATCAGCGACATCATGTCGCCCATCCCCAGAATCCGCCCCACAATTCGATCGGGATGAAACGGCTCAAACGCGTCCGGCTTTTCGCCCACGCCGATAAACTTGATCGGCTGCCCCGTCACATGCCGAATCGACAGCGCTGCGCCGCCGCGCGCATCGCCGTCCATCTTGGTCAATATCACGCCCGTCAATCCCAGGCGCTTGTGAAAATCCTGCGCGGAGTTCACCGCGTCCTGCCCCGTCATCGCGTCGGCAATGAACAGAATCTCCTGCGGGTTGAGCAGCTTTTTCAGCCGCTCCATCTCCCCCATCAGCTCTTCGTCGATGTGCAGCCGTCCCGCCGTGTCCACGATCAGCGTGTCGCAGCCCATGATGACGGCCTCGCGGCGCGCCTCCTTGGCCAGCCGCTCCACCAGCGCCGACCCCGCCGGTTCGCCCTTCTGGTCGCCCTCGTAGAGCTTGGCCTCAATCGATTTCGCCACCACCCTGAGCTGCTCGCGCGCCGCCGGACGGTACACGTCCACCGACACCAGCATCGGCCTGTGCCCGCCCTTCTTGAGCCACGCCGCCAGCTTGCCGCTCGTTGTGGTCTTGCCCGATCCCTGCAGCCCCGCCATCAGAATCACCGTCGGCGGCTGCGATGCGAATTTAAAGCGCGCCGTGTCCTTGCCCAGCAGCTCCATCAGCTCGTCGCGGACGATCTTGATCACCTGCTCTGAGGGCGACAGCGCGGTCAAAACTTCAGTGCCCACGGCCTTCACGCGAATGTGCTCGATCAGGTCGTTGACCACGTTGAGATTGACGTCGGCCTCAAGCAGCGCCACGCGAATGGCAGCCAGAGCCTCGGCAATGTTTTCTTCAGTAAGCGTGCCCTGGCCGCGCAGGGTCTTGAACACACGTTGGAGTTTGTCAGTGAGGTTATCAAACATAGGTCAGATTCAAGTTTACCGGAGTCTTGCGGCGGGGGGATTGTGGAGGCGGATTTTCTGCCAGCGACACGCGCCTGGATCAGGCAGTGCGGGCCAGCGTCAACACCGTAATGTCGTCGTCCTGGCCAAAGTTCTGCGCCGTTTGCGCGATGGTCTCCGCGGGCTCGACGCTCATCTCGGCCGTGCGTTCAAATCCAAACAGCGCGCCGGATTTGTTACGGGCTTCAACTACTCCGTCAGTGAGCAGGGTGAGTTGCTGGCTGGGCGCGAGCTGGAAAGTGGATTCGGCGTAAGTTGTGTCGGCGGCGAGGCCGAGAGGCAGGTTGTTTTCGATGGGGAGTTCTTTGCCGCAAAGATAAGGCGCGACGTGGCCCGCATTGGCGATGGTCAGCTTCCCATCCGCATCGGCGCGCAGCACCAGGCAAGTGGTAAATCCGCCGCCGCTGCGTGCCAGCATGCGCGTATTCATCGCCGCCAAAATCTCTCCCGGGCTCTGCGTGTAGTGCGCCAGCGTGCGCACGGTGCCCACCAGCAGAGAGACAGTCATGGCAGCCGGCATTCCCTTGCCGCTCACGTCTCCAATGATCACGAGCACTCCGCCGGCGGTTCCCTTGCGGTTGACCGGTAGCACCTGGAAAAAATCACCGCCAACTTCCCCGTAGGGCTTGTAGACCGATTGAATGTTGAATCCCGGGATCGTGGGAATCTCTTCAGGAATGAGAACCTGCTGAACGGCGCGGCCGGCCTCGAGTTCAGCGGCCATGCGCTGCTTCTCGCGGCGGTCGCGGATAAGGTCGTGAGCCAGGATGGCAAGCGTCACGGTTCCCAGGAGGGTCAGTGTGGTGATGGTGTACTGCCAGTGCCAGCCACCGATAGAGGCGTATTGCTTCATGCCCGTCAGGAGCCCCAAAGAGGTGGAAAGTGTGAGGCGCACGAACCAATAAAACAGGAATGCCGCGGCAATCATTCTGTCGCGTGCGCTACGGCGCCTGAGCCCCTGGACGATCAGAACGGCGAGCGGCGCCTCGGATGCGAGCACCGGCCATTCGGCGGTAAAAGACAAGTTTGGAAACCACACCGCGATGAAAACAAAGAGATAGATTGGCCAGAACAACAATGTCCAGCGGCGACGCGGAACCTGCATTGCCTCGCCCGCTGTTGCCACGAGCATGCCTGACGCTATGGCTCGTAGACTCCAATAGGGGGCCAGGCCCCCGAAGTAATCGAATGACTGGGTCACGGCAACCATTGCGAAAAAGATGCCCAGGCTGCGAAACGCTCGAAAATCGGGCGCGGCTCGCCAGAGCGCCAGGAAAGCCGCCGCCAGGCAGAACATCAGCACGGCGGTGATCAGCAAGGGTGTGTTTTGCACCTGCTCGATGAGCGGCACGGGCGGAAAGAGCTGCTGCAGCAGCGGGTACCCCGCGCCCAGCAGAAGAACGGCCGTCATGTGGGGACTATCCTTTGCAGGGTAAGCACGGTGATGTCGTCGTCCTGGCCGAATTGTTGGGCGGCGTCGGCGATGGATTCGGCGGAATGAACGCTGAGAGCGGCCGTGCGTTCAAATCCAAACAGCGCGCCGTCCTTCTCGCGTGCTTCCACCACCCCGTCGGTCACCAGCATGAGCTGCTGCCCCGGCCCCAGCTGAAATGTCGTTTCGGTGTAGTTCGATTCAGCCGCAAGTCCCAGCGGCAGCCCATTCACCAGCGGCAGCTCTTTGCCGCCAAGGTACGGCGCAATGTGCCCCGCGTTGGCAACGGTCAGCTTTCCATCTGCATCAGCGCGCAGCACCAGGCAAGTGGTAAATCCTCCGCCGCTGCGTGCCAACATCCGCTGATTCATCGCCGCCAAAATCTCGCCCGGGCTCTGCGTATAGTGCGCCAGCGTCCGCACCGTGCCCACCAGCAGCGAAACCGTCATCGCCGCCGGCATTCCCTTGCCGCTTACATCCCCAATCACCGCCAGAACGCCGCCGTTGACTGTACCGAGTATCTGAAAGAAATCCCCGCCCACCTGCCCAGCCGGCTTGTAGACGCTGTGAATCGCAAATCCCCGCACCGTCGGAGTCTCCTCCGGGATCAATACTTGTTGAACAGTCCGCGCCGCTTCAAGTTCCGCCGCGGCCTGGGCGCGCTCGCGGGCAATGCCGATGGTGCGCAGCACCAGGAACAGGAGCATAGTCACGCAGTAGATGATGCCCCACACGTCCCAGAGGATGAATCCGTAACTGGCGAGATGGAAATAGGGTATGGGAGGGATCTTCAGAGACAAGTGAAAGTAGAAAGATAGCTGCGCCAGGAAGTTCCAGTAATTGAGAAAGCCAATGAACGCGACGGGGGGAAGAAACAGGCGAGCATCGCGGTTGCCGCGCAGTGTGGCCCTGAGGAGCAGCGCGGGTAACAGTGCAGCAACGATCAGCGACGGAACAAAGAACGCGGCGAAAGCTGAATATCCCGTCCAGAGGCCGATATCGAGCAGTGGTTTGGAAAAGTAGCACAGGAACAATACGATCTCCAACGCCAGCAGCCAGCGCGAGCGTCGCAAGTGAACAATCAGGCGAACGAACTCAATGCCCGCAACTCCCGTAATGCCAATCGCAAGCCAGCTCAGAAAGTCATCAGCGGCAGTCGAGGCGTGGAGATGAATCCAGATCGTCACGGCCGCCTGAAGGCTGGTGGCAAGCAGCGCGATGGAGATGGCCAGATACTCCGCCTGACTGCGCATGGCAAGGTAAAGCGCGAGTGCAACGATGCCCACGACAAGGTTGAGGCCAAAGAGGATGAAGTAGCTTGCGGTCTGGTGGGACGCCTCATAGCTGGCGTCGCGCGGCGCCTGTTCGCGGTTGGCAATGAAGATGCGATCGGCGGTGAGGGGCGTGCTGGTGCCCGGGCCCTGGTCGCCCATTTTGTTGATGGCGAAGCGAATGGCAATGACGAGATCGCCATTGGGGGCAATCATGCTGTCGGGAATGTCGTAAGAGGTCAGGTAGTCCTGGCTGGACTCAAGCATTCCATTCATCGCGCCGTTCGCGCCGATGCGCACTCCGTTGACGTAGAGTTCATAACTGCCCGTGATGTACTGGACCTCGACCGCCAGGTTGTTCCAGCGAGGGTCCACGTGAACGTGGATGCGATACCAGGCGTAAGGGATATTGCGGACGCCGTAGTCGGTCAACTGCTTGTTTTGTGAGACCGTCTTCCAGCCGCTGTCGTCATAAGTTGGCGACGCGTAGGCGGAGTTGTCGTCCGGCGAAAAAAGCCAGTCGGGGCCAAGATTCACCCGAAGTCCCAGCCAGTAGGCGTCGAAATGGCGCGGATTCAGTTGGCCTGGCGTGGGCCCGTGCCCAGTGTTCTGCGCCCCTGCGTAGGGTGCGCAGGCAGCGAGCAGCAGAAATCCAACGGCCAGGAGCTTTCGGGGAAGCATCGAAGTAACTATATCGCAGCAACAATGCGATACGCTGGCAAAGACGGGTCTGGATACAAATGGAGCCTGTCGGAGGCGGAGATGGAACGGCTAATCGAGGGGCACAGGCGTTTTCTGGCCGAGGTCTTTCCTCAGATGAAAAGTCATTTTCATCTGCTGGCAGAGGGCCAGGCGCCGCAGTGGCTCTTCATCACCTGTTCTGACTCGCGCGTCGTACCCGACCTGTTTCTAGGTACCGAACCGGGCGATCTCTTCATCACCCGCAACGCCGGCAACGTCGTGCCCGTTACCAACCTCGACGTGGACGGGGTTACGGCCACCATCGAATATGCCGTAGAGGTGCTCAAAGTCGGCCACGCCATTCTCTGCGGGCACTCCGACTGCGGAGCGCTCAAGGCCGCGCTGGACCCCACCGCTCTCGCAGGCCTGCCCAGGGCCGAGCGTTGGCTGCACCACGTTGAGGAAGCCTTTGCCCACCGCCCGCCGCTCAATCCGGCCGACGGCGACAGCGCGGAACTGGCCGCGCTCATCCGCGGCAACGTGGTCGCGCAACTCATCAACCTCAAGGCCCAGCCCTCCGTGAAGCACGCCATGCACGAGGGCCGGCTAACCGTGCATGGCTGGTACTACGACATCCTCACCGGCCGCATCGAGCAGTATGACGAGCAACTGCACAGGTTTCTGCCGCTGCTGGGCTAAGCCCGCATTTCTCACAGGCGGCGAAAAATCGTAGCGCCGGTCTCCAGACCGGATAGTAGCGCCGGTCTCCAGACCGGGGCCTCCGGCAAGCCCGCTTTTGGCTTGCTGGGGTGGGAGACCGGCTGTCCTGGCATACCATCCCAAAGAACATTCCCTGCGGGTAACAGACCTAGCTCTTGCTATCGCGCGCAGCCTTCACGTAGTCGTGGGCCACCTGGATGTGCGCGGACTGGCTGGTCAGAAGTTGGCGGATGGGCAGCGGAAGGTTGCTCTCCAACGCCTTCGCGTAGGCTTCCTTGGCAGCGTCCTCGCCCTGTTCGGCAGTGGCCAGTAGCGTGTGATCGCCCCCGCCAAGCCGGGACTTCAGGTCGGCCCAGGCGCGGTGCGCTGTACCCGCGGCTGTCCCGCTCTCCTTGATGTCGTGTTCACCCTCCCAATGGAGAATCGACTCGATTGCGCCGCGAAACTCGGCGCGTTTGAGAGACTCGGCGAAGAAATGGAGCTTGAGTGTCTCGTCTTTGAGTTCGTCGCCGATCTGCTGAAACGCTTCCTGGCTGTCAATAAGGACTTCGATAACGGAGTGCAGGGTGGCTTCTGCTTCCCGCAGATCAAGGGACGGCTGGGTCATGGAGATGATTCCTTTCGATATAGCACGAGTTGGGTTGCGCCAAGTAACTGCGCAGGCAGGGTCCGGCGACTGCCAGTGCGATTCTCCTTCGCCGCCGGCAAGCTGAGGGAAATCGCGAAAACCCGAGCGCCCCCGCCTGACGAATGAACGCGCAGCCCACCAGCGGCGGCCCGGCACGTTCACATACTATGAGGCGAGTTGAGCCCCAGCGGTTGCCTTGGGGGTCATTTGCTCTCGCGCAAATGAGGCTTGGCGTCCAGCCATAAGGTCAGGGCCAGTGCATTGCGGGCTTCGCTTTTCATAGGCCGGCATCAGCATCGGGAGCTATCATCATCGAAAAGGAATGATCGGATTTGCTTATGACTGACTCTGAGGCAAAGATTCATGTTCTAGACGCGGCCTACAAGCCGTTCCCGACGTTTGCGGAATGGATGTCTCGGACTTCCGTCGATACCGTGCGATGGGACCGGTATAACGCAGCTTTGCAAGACAGGCAAAGGGTTTCTGGCGAGGCTCTGAAGCGAGCCCGGGAGACGGTGAAGCGCGCCGCGGCGTTGGACACAGGCGCAATCGAGGGCCTGTACGAAGTGGACCGAGGATTTACGTTTTCGGTCGCGTTTGAAACCGCGGCCTGGGAAGTGGAACTCGCCAAAAAAGGCGAGAACGTTCGCCCCCTCTTTGAAGCGCAATTGCACGCGTATGACTATGTGCTCGACCTTGCGACGAAAGCGGAGCCGATCTCGGAAGCTGCGATCCGGGTCCTGCACGAAGTTGTCTGTAAGGCTCAGGCGACCTACCGCGTGATGACGGCAGTTGGGCCGCAGGAACATGAGCTTGTAAAGGGACGATACAAGGCACTACCCAATCATGTGCGCACGCGTGACGGGGTAGATCACTCGTATGCACCGGTGGATGTGACACCAGCGGAGATGCAGCGACTGGTTGAGGAAATGCGTTCGGACGGATTTCTGGCGGTTCATCCGGTGCTTCAAGCGGCCTACGCACACTATGGACTGGTAGTTATTCATCCCTTCGCAGACGGAAATGGCCGCGTGGCACGGGCGCTGGCCTCGGCGTTCACTTATCGGGCGATTTCTATGCCGATCATGATTCTTTCGGAGCATAAAAACGCCTATCTGGATTCTTTAGAGGCAGCCGATAGCGGCAATTTTCAAGACTTCGCTAATTTCATGTTCCGTCGCTCGATCGACACCATGACACTAGTGGGAGATAGCATTCGCGGTGCCTTGGTCCCGACCGCCGCGGAATCCCTGGCCGCAATCAACGGCATCCCGGCACGATCCGGAAAACACGGCGAGCAACAAATAGACGAGGGGGGCACCCGGCTCTTGAGCGCCTTAACAAGAGCAATTGAAAAGGAACTCGCTGCGGTCAGAATAGGCAAAGTCCAGGGCAAGAGCGGGGTTGCACCAGGGGGACATCGGACCTATCTGCCGAGCCATCGACCTTCTCAAAACATTGGACAGCACCTCTACATCGAACTTCTCTCAGTTCAGCCCTCCAGGCTCCCGCAGGTCTCATTGCCTCCGGCTGTTGTTAAAACGGAATATGACCTGTTTGTTCCGCTGGAGGACAAGGGGGGGGAAGAATATCTCCTGAAGGACCGCGATGGGAGCGACGAGATTTTGATTCCCGTCGAGGACGCGATCCCGATCATCTCGGGCACGCTTCAAATTCGACTAGAGCTTTTTGCCCAACGAGTCGTAGCTGAACTGCTTGCAAACCTCGGTTTGGAAGTTGATCGAGCCAATGAACGACTCCGCTGAACAATCACTCTGGATCGATTGGGCCGTCTTCATGCCTCAGTGCGCCCCCGGCGGCGGCGCCACGTACTTCACCGGCTTCTTGAACAGCCACACCGCCCCCGCGCAGAAAAACGCCAGCACCGCCGTCCACCGGAAAATGTCCACATAAGCCAGCAGTGCCGATTGCTGCTGCATCAACCCGTACACCAGGCCGTAGGATCCGGGGCGCGCGCCCGCCGGACCCATCCTGTGGCTGAGATAGCCGGCAATCGCCGCGGACTTCTGCTGCAGCACCGCGGACGAAGTCCCAAGGTTCGCCGCCAGATAGCTCTGGTGCAGCGCCGACCGCCGGATCAGCGCCGTGGTGGCCATCGCAATGCCGATCGACCCGCCGATATTGCGCAGCATGTTGAACAGGCCTGTCGCGTTCCCCATCTCCTGGTTCGACAGCGTTGAGGTGGTCATCGTCGCCAGCGGCACAAAAACAAAGCTCAGCGCAAACCCCGTCAGCGTGATCGGAATGAGCAACGTGTAAGGGCCGATGTCGAGATTGACCCTTCCGAAAATAAACGAGCAGACGCCAAACCCGATGAATCCCGCGCAGAGCAGCTTGCGGGGATCCATGCGCGAGCCGAGTACGCCAATAATCGGCGACCCGACAAACGATCCGATGCCGCGCGGTCCCACTACCAGGCCGGCCGTGAACGCCGTGTACCCCAGAACCTCCTGGTAATAGAGCGGCAGGATGGCAATCGTGATGTAAATGCACATGCCCAGCAGCGCGATAAGAAAACAGCCGGTGCGGAAGTTGCGGTCTCTCAGCACACGCAGGTCGACCAGCCCGTTGGGCGTGGCCCAGCAGCGCCAGATCCATCCCATCAGCGCCACCACCAGCGCCACCACCGCCCATCGTACCCACAGAGCGCCGAACCAATCGTCTTCCTGGCCCTTGTCGAGAACGATCTGCAGGCAGCCGGACCACACGATCAGTAGCCCGAAACCAAGATTGTCGAATGGGCCGACTTTAGCGTTCTTGATGTAGGGCGGGTCGTGTACGAATCGGGTGATCATGATGACCGCCAGAATGCCCACCGGGATGTTGATGTAAAAGGCATACCGCCAGCTGAATGTGTCGGTCAGCCATCCGCCCAGCGTGGGTCCGAGCACTGGCGCCACCACGATGCCCAGTCCGTAGGCGGCCATCGCCATCGAGCGCTTCTGCACCGGAAAGCTCTCGAGAAGGATCGATTGCGAAATCGGCTGCAGCGCGCCGCCGCCTGCTCCCTGCATCACCCGCGCCAGCAGGATGATGCCCAGCGACGGAGCCGCGCCGCAGAAAAACGAGGCAATGGTGAAAATGATCACGCAGGTCAGCAGGAACCGCTTGCGCCCAAACCGCCGCCCAAACCAGTTGGAGGCTGGCAGAATCACCGCGTTGGCCACCAGGTAGCTGGTCAGCACCCACGTAGCCTCGGAGTTCGAGGCCGACAGCGAGCCGGCGATGTACGGCAGCGCCACCGAGGCTATGGCGGTGTCCAGCACCTCCATGAACGTAGGCAGCATCACCGAGACCGTCACCAGCCACGGGTTGACGCCCTGGGTGAGCGGATAGCGGGCGTGAGCTGCGTCCGTGGCCATGAGAGAGAACCCTTTGAGGGTAAACGATTGGTGCGCCGGCCGCCAGTGACCGGGGGCACCGCGGCCGGAATGCAAGGGGCCTTATTGTGGTCCAGAATCGGATTCACCGGGCCGCAAAGATCTCCGCGCGTGCTCACCCGCTTGACACAATCAGCCGATGCCTTGATGCTAAACAGTTCCGGTTCCTTTGCATTTCCGGCCCAGGAGGGCCAAAGCTCTTGCGAGTTCGCGTCTTTTTCCACGACAAATGCTTCGACGGAGCTTGCTCAGCCTCCCTGTTCACGCGCTTTCATCGCCAGCGCATCGCACCGGGCGCGAGCTACTCATACCACGGGCTGGTACACCGCGCCGGCGCCCTCTTCAACGAGAGCGAATTTACCGGCGACGAAAACGCGATTGTCGACTTCAAGTACTCGCCCTCGCCGCGCATCACCTGGTGGTTCGATCATCACCAGTCGGCCTTTCTCACTCCCCAGGACCACGAACACTTTCTCGCCTGCAAGCAGGATCCAGGTTGCGCCGCGCGCAAGTTTTTCGATCCCACCTATACTTCGTGCACCGGTTTTCTCGCCCATATCGCCTCCACGCGCTATCAGTTCGACACCGCGCCGGTAGCCGAGCTCATCCGCTGGGCCGACATCGTGGACGGTGCGAAATACGAGAGCCCCGAGTCGGCTGTCGAAATGGCTGCCCCGGCCATGAAACTGACCCTGATCATCGAGGCCACCGAAGACCCCGATTTCATTCCTCGGCTCATTCCGCTGCTCACCGAGCTGTCGCTCAGCGAGGTGCTGAGCCAGCCGTTTGTCGCCCAGTTGCTGCCCCCGCTGCTCGAGCGCCACCAACGCGCTCTCGAGCTCATTCGCAGCCGCGCCGAGGAACGCGACGGCACCATCTTCTTCGACATCACCGACTATCCGCTCGAAGGCTTCAACAAGTTCATCCCCTACTACCTCTACCCCAACGCCACCTACTCGATCGGCCTGTCAAAGTCCAGCTTCCGCACCAAGGTGGCCGTCGGTTCCAATCCCTGGACCAAGGCCGACCCCGCAACCATGGTCAACCTCGCCCAGGTCTGCGAGCGATACGGCGGCGGCGGCCATGCCCGCGTCGGCGCCATCAGCTTTCCTCCCGATCGCGAAGAGCAGGCCCGCGCCGCGGCCGCCGAAATCGTGGCCGAACTGCGCCAAAAGAACCCGCTCGCCTGAGCCAGCCGCCATTCCGCGCCCTTCCTGCCAAATCACATTCGTTTTGTGCCCCGGCGCGTAGAATGTGAGCCAACCATCTTTGTGCCTTCTTATACGTCTACACTTCATAACGCCGGGGAATCCTTTGAAGACTCTGCTCCATGTTTCGGCCCTGTTCCTGTTGTTGGCCTCTTCATTGGCATCCGCGCAATCCCCGCCCAGTTCGCCGGACATCTACCTCCTCGCCGGCACCGGAACTCAGAGCTTCAGCGGAGATAGCGGCCCCGCAATCGATGCCGGGCTGGGTTTTCCCATCGGCGAAGCAATCGACGCCGCCGGGAACCTCTATTTCGCTGACCTATTAAATCAACGCATCCGCAGGATTGATGCCGTCACCGGCATCATCACCACCGTCGCAGGAAACGGAACCGTGGGCTACAGCGGAGACAATGGACCAGCTGTCAATGCTGAGTTGAATTACCCATACGGCGTGGCATCGGATCAGGCTGGAAACCTCTATATCGCCGATACCGAAAACGGCCGCATTCGCAGGGTCGACGCAGCCACCGGCATCATCACCACTATGGCCGGCAATGGAAACCTGGTATTCAGCGGCGGAGGACAGGCGATCAGCACGGCGATTGGCGGTCCCGAGAGAACGGCGCTGGATTCCGCCGGAAATCTGTACATTTCCGACATCCTCGATATGCGAATCCTGAAAGTGGAAGCGGCCACGGGCATCGTGACCTCTGTCGCCGGCAACGGAACCGAAACCTACAGCGGCGACGGCGGACCCGCAACCGACGCGGGCCTATGCGGCCCCGAGGGGATTGCGCTCGATTCCGCTGGAAACATCTATATCTCCGACACGGGCAATAACCGTATTCGCAAGGTGACTGCGGCCACAGGCATCATCACCACCGTGGCCGGCATTGGACCATCTTCAGAAAATGGAATAGCAGGGATTGGCGGTTTCAGCGGAGATGGAGGACCGGCCACCAGCGCGGAACTTGATTGGCCGTTCGATGTTGCGCTGGACGCGGCCGGCGGCCTTTTTATTGCAGACGCCGCTAATTTACGCATCCGATGGGTGGACGCGACAACCGGCATCATCACCACCGTTGCCGGCGACGGAATCCCGGGCATCGGCGGCTTTGGTGAGCCGGCCACCGATGCCCCATTTGAAGATCCATTGGGCGTACTGGTCGATTCGAAGGGGTCCGTCTATATAGCGGACTCAGAGGCCGGCATGGTCCTCATCGTAGGCCCCAAACCCCAGTACTCCGGCGTCATACCCACAACCACAGCCCTCACTTCTTCGCTCAACACACTGGGCTTCGGCCAGTCAGTCACGCTCACGGCCTCGGTAACCGCGGCCAGCGGAACCACCCCCACCGGAACCGTCATCTTCCTCAACGGAACCGCCTCGCTGGGTACAGCAACTCTAAACTCGAGCGGCATCGCTACGCTCACGCTGACGCCGCCCGTGGGCGCCTACTCCATCACCGCAAGCTACAGCGGTTCATCTTCCGATGCGCTTTCTGTCTCCGCGCCGTCTGTAGTAATCCTCATCCAAACCATAACCATTACCGCGTCCACCTCTACCGTGCCCGTCGGCCAGTCCGACCTCGTGACCATCACGGTGACTCCGGTAATCCCAGGCCCGGGCCCAGAGGGAAACGTTCTCATTCAAATCTCAGGCCAGGGCAATCAAACGTTGCCCTTGGCCAACGGTCGGGTACTTCTTGATTTCAGTTCCGCAGAAGCAGGGTATTATGGCATCACCGCCACGTTGATCACCGGCCCCAGCGACACGGGCGGCCCAAAAGCGGCTATCGGCATCACCGTCACAAACTCCCCAAACATCTACCTCTTCGCCGGCAGCGGATCGGAAGGCGCCGGCGGAGATGGGTGTTTGGCGTTAGCCGCGCAACTTGACCCGGTATATTCCATAGCTTCCGACGCTGCCGGCGACGTTTATATCGCGGATTTCTTAGGCAATCAGATTCGCAAAGTGGATGGCGCTACGGGCATCATCACCACCGTCGCAGGCACTGGAGTCCAGGGCTTCAGCGGCGACGGCGGACCGGCCACCAGTGCCGAGTTCAACAACCCATACGGAGTAGCGCTCGATGCCGCCGGTGACATTTATGTCGCCGACACGGAAAATTACCGCATTCGCAGGATAAACGCCGCCACCGGCGTCATTACCACGGTCGCAGGCAATGGAACCGAGGGTTATAGCGGAGACGGCGGACCGGCAACCAGCGCTGAAATCAATTACGTGGTCGGCATTGGATCGGATGCAGCCGGCAATCTCTACATCGGGGACAACGGCACTAACCGCGTCCGCAAGGTCGACGTCGTCACCGGCGTAATCACCACCGTCGCCGGGGATGGAGCTGGGGGTTTCAGCGGCGACGGCGGCCCGGCCGCCAGTGCGGAGCTGGCCGATCCCCTGGGATCTTCGCTCGATGCTGCCGGAAACCTCTATATCGTGGATTCGTTAAACAATCGAATTCGCATGGTGGCGGCAACCACAGGCATCATCACCACGGTCGCCGGTGATGGAACCGCAGGCTACAGCGGAGACGGAGGGCCTGCGATTGACGCAGAAATTTCTACGGGCATCCTGGGAGTTGCATCGGACCCCGCCGGAAACCTCTATATCCCCGACATATACAACAATCGCATCCGCCGGATAGACGCAGCCACCGGCATCATCACCACCGTTGCCGGCGATGGAGTCTTAGGCCTCAGCGGCATCGGTGGGCCGGCGATCGATGCCGAAATTTTCCAGCCGACCACGGTCACGCTCGATGCGGCCGGAAACATCTATCTTGAAAGCTTCAACTACGGCCAGATCCTCATCGTGGGCGCGCAGCCGAGTTATCCGCTGATCGCTACCACCACCACACTCACCGCCGTTCCAACCACGTTGACCGCCGGCCAGACGCTCATGCTCACCGCCAACGCGTCTGCGGCAACCTGCGCCACTCCCACCGGAACCGTCACCTTCCTCAATGGAACCACCCCGCTGGGCACAGCAACGCTGAACCCGAGCGGCATCGCCACGCTCACGCTGACCCCGCCCGTGGGCGTCTACTCCATCACCGCCGGCTATGGCGGCTCTTCGCTCGATGCGCCTTCAGTGTCCGCTCCGCCCGCCCAGGTCACGGTAAATCCCGCACCGGCGGCAACCACCGCTCTTCTCACCGCGTCGCCTAATCCCGCGGCCTTTGGCGCCAATGTAACCTTCACGGTCGCGGTGAGCGGCGCCGCGGAAACCCCAACCGGCTCAGTCTCCTTTTTTGACGGCACTGTACCGCTTGGAACGGCAACGCTCGCCTCCGGCACAGCCACTTATTCCACCAGCAGCCTGAGCGTTGGCCGGCACAGCATCACGGCTCAATACGCGGGCGATACGCAATTCGCCGCATGCGCCTCGAACGCTGTGGTCGAGACCATCTCTCAGGCGGACTTCAGCATCGCTGTTGCGCCGGCCTCGCAGTCTGTCGACACCGGTGAATCGGCGGCCTTCACCGTCACCATCACGCCCGGCGCAGACTTCAATCTGCCCGTCGCTCTCAGTTGTTCCGCATTGCCTGCCGCGACCACCTGCGGCTTCTCTCCCGCGAGCATCAACGCTACGGGAAGCTCGACGCTGACCGTTCAAACCACCGCTCCCGGCCAACCCGCAAGCGCATTCGTTATTGCTTCGGGAGCCGGCGCAACAGCGCTGGCTGGGCTGTTCCTGCTGTTTGTTCCCGCGCGCCGCAAGGCCTGGTCCAGGTTCTTCGCGCTTGTTCTGCTGCTGCTTGCGGGGATGACCGCCCTCGGCGGATGCAGCGGATCTCGCTCCCTGTTAGGAGGAACGCCGCTCGGCCCGCAGACCATTACCATCAACGCGGTCGCCACCAACGGGTCCCAGACGCTCGCGCATCAGGCCACTCTCACGTTGAACGTCAAGTCGCTGTTTTGAATCTTCTCGATCCTCAGCTCTGAAAAACCCTCTGCTCCACGCCCACTCTCCGTTGAACCACAGCCCGATCGCCCCCGCGTTGCCTCTCATCGGCAGCGAAAGGCGAGGGCGCTCTAATCAACTTCGGCAATTCGAGCGATCTGGCCAACGCCGACGCCTCCGCAGTCCATGCTAGAGTGAAGGCAACTATGCTGATCGAACTATGGGAGCGGCTGCGCGGATACGACAAGTGGGTTGAGGCCAAAGCTACGGTCGAGCTAAGTGACCCAACATTCCACGAGTCCAGAGGCCATGATTACAGCCACAGCGACGACGTCATCGTTTGGAGCGACAGCGCTGGCGAGAAGCACAGGGCTTCATTCACCGTCCAAGTGGACTCTCCACTCTTTCAACTAGTTCAGGACTCAAGGATCGGCATTCGCTATAACCCTGCCGACCCGGAACAATGCTATTTTCGCGAATTGCTCCAAACGCGTATTCGAAAAGTGTTGTCAATGGCCGTGGTGGCCGCGCTCCTGATCGCCGCGGCGGTTTTATCCGGGTGGCTGCGAACAATTGGCTCGTCGAAGTAGCAGGCTCTTTTACAGCCCCAGTTCCCCCGACCTCTTCCTCATCGCCTCAATGCAAAACGCGATGTGCGCGTCGAGTTCAACGCCCAGCTCCGCCGCGCCCCGGATCACGTCCTCGCGGTTGACGCCCCTGGCAAATGCCTTGTCCTTCATCTTCTTGCGCACGCTTGCCACCTCCACGTCGGCGATC
>Ga0182014_10003387_pt1 | contig 19155 bp, 15 predicted proteins | sample 612S2DmetaG_FD_120489 | JGI IMG/M metagenome (GOLD analysis project Ga0182014, IMG submission 120489) | Permafrost microbial communities from Stordalen Mire, Sweden - 612S2D metaG | ecosystem: Environmental > Terrestrial > Soil > Wetlands > Permafrost | place: Sweden: Stordalen | collected... | reverse complement strand
TTGTTCTTCCCCAATACCTTGGTTATCGCCGCCGTCAACGTCGTCTTGCCGTGATCGATGTGCCCGATCGTCCCCACGTTCACATGCGGCTTGCTGCGATCAAACTTTTCCTTCGCCATGGTCGATCCCCTTCGTTCCCTGAATTCCTGAACTGCTTCCGTTACTGCTTGTTTCCATCTTGCGATGCCCCTGTTCGTGCCGGGCCCGCAGCTTCAAATCCGATCTTACTTGCCCTGCGCACGCCCGATAATTTCGTCGGCAATCATGCGCGGAGCCTCTTCATAATGTGCGAACTGCATCGAGTAGGAGGCGCGGCCCTGGGTGGACGAACGAATGTCGTTCACGTAACCGAACATCTCCTTGAGCGGCACCATCGCCTTGATCACCTGCGAACCGGCAGCGTGCTCCATGGCTTCAATGCGCCCGCGGCGCGAGTTGATGTCGCCGATAATTACGCCCATGAACTCCTCGGGGACGGTGACCTCGACAGCCATGACCGGCTCAAGCAATACCGGCGAGGCCTTGCGCGCGGCTTCCTTGAATGCGATGGAGCCAGCAAACTTGAACGCCATTTCGTTCGAATCGACTTCATGGTAGCTACCGTCGATGAGCGTCACCTTGACGTCCACCATGGGGAAGCCGGCCAAGATGCCCAACTCCAACGCTCCACGCACGCCCTGGTCGATGGGCTTGATGTACTCCTTGGGCACCGAGCCGCCCTTGATATCGTTGATGAACTCGTAGCCCTTGCCCGGCGCGTTGGGCTCGATGCGCAGCTTGCAGTGGCCGTAGTTGCCCGAGCCGCCGGTCTGGCGAATGTACTTGCCCTCAGCCTCGGCCTTCTTGCGGATCGTCTCGCGGAAGGCGACCTTTGGCTCGCCCACATTGGCCTCGACCTTGTGCTCGCGCCTCATGCGGTCAACCAGAATTTCCAGATGAAGCTCACCCATGCCGCTGATGATCGTCTGGCCCGAATCCTCGTCGGTGTGAACCTTGAAGGTAGGATCCTCGTCAGCCAGTCGCGAGAGGGCTACGCCCATCTTCTCCTGGTCAGCCTTGGTCTTGGGCTCGATGGCCACCGAGATGACTGTATCCGGGAAGGTGATGGCGCCCAGCGCGATTGGATGATGCGGCGAAGACAGCGTATCGCCTGTCTTCAGATCCTTCAGGCCTACGCAGGCACAGATATCGCCAGCCAGGATCTCAGTCACATCTTCGCGCTTGTTGGCGTGCATCTTGACCAGGCGGCCGATGCGGTCCGTCTTGCCAGTACGCGGATTGAGTACTGTATCGCCGGTCCGGAGCGCGCCCGAATAAACCCTGACAAAACCAAGCTTCCCAAATGGGTCGTTGATGATTTTGAAGGCCAGGGCAGCAAGCGGCTCATTGTCGTTCGGCTTGCGCGCCACTGTATGACCGTTGTCGGGATCAATACCCTCAACCGGAGGCTTGTCCAGCGGGCTGGGCAGGTAATCGACAACCGCGTCGAGCAGCGGCTGGATACCCTTGTTCTTAAATGCGCTTCCGCAGAGCACCGGGAAGATTTTCAGGTCAATCGTGGCCTGGCGGATACCCGCCTTCAACTCGGGAATCGTCGGAGTTTCGCCCTCGAGAAACTTCTCGAGAAGTACGTCGTCCGTCTCGGCGATCATCTCAATCAGCTGCAGGCGGAAGGCTTCAGCCTTCTTCTGCAGCGAGGCAGGAATCGGCTCGATGGAGAACTCAGCACCCATCGACTCGTCGTGCCAGACGATGGCCTTCATCTCGACCAAATCGACGACGCCCTTGAAGTTGGCTTCCGCGCCGATGGGAATTTGCAAAGCGGCGGGCCGAGCGCCCAAACGCTTGCGGATGGTATCAATCACGTGCTCGAAATCGGCGCCGTTCTTGTCCATCTTGTTCACGAAGCAAATGCGCGGCACCTTGTACTTATCACCCTGACGCCATACGGTCTCACTCTGCGGCTGCACGCCGGAGACGGAGTCGAAGAGCGCCACCGCGCTATCCAGCACGCGCAGGCTGCGCTCGACCTCGGCCGTGAAATCAACGTGGCCAGGAGTATCGATAATATTGATGAGAACGTCATGCCAAGTGCAAGTTGTGGCGGCCGAAGTAATCGTAATGCCGCGCTCCTGCTCCTGCTCCATGTAATCCATGGTCGCGGTGCCCTCATGCACTTCGCCAATGCGGTGCGTGATGCCCGTATAAAACAGGATGCGCTCTGTCGCTGTCGTCTTTCCGGCGTCGATGTGCGCCATGATTCCGATGTTCCGGCAACGATTCAGAGGTATGGTGCGAGCCACGGCAGTTTCTTCCTTGCGGGCGTTAGAGCCCGCGGTTCTAATCTGTTCAGCGGGTCCGGAACTCCAGACCCTCCCCAGCCGGCGCAGACTTGCGCCCCGGCCGCAATTTACCAGCGGTAGTGAGCAAAGGCCTTGTTGGCCTCGGCCATGCGGTGGACATCTTCCTTCTTCTTCATCGCCGCGCCGCGCCCGTTGGCCGCATCCAGCAGCTCGTTGCCCAGCTTGTCGGTCATACCCTTCTCGCCACGGCTACGGCCGTAGTTGATCAGCCAGCGAATAGCCAGCGAGGTACGCCGGTCGGGATTGACTTCGATCGGCACCTGGTAGTTGGCGCCGCCCACGCGGCGGGTCTTCACCTCGAGCAGCGGCTTGCAGTTCTCGACCGCCTTCTTGAAGAGCTTGAGGGCATCGTCGCCGCCGCCCTTCTCTTCGAGGTTCTTCATCGCCTCATAGAAGATGCTCTGGGCTGTCGACTTCTTGCCACCCCACATCATCGAGTTGACAAACTTGGTGACTAACGTGGACCCGTAAACTGGATCCGGCGCCACTTCCCGCTTCGCAATGTGCCCTTTTCTCGGCATAATCCTCAAAATCCTCGCGCGCATCCGCGCTGAAGTTCCTGTTCCAACTTCGCCCGGAGGTCCGCCCCGGAGCGCAAGCTGCTACTTCTTGGCCGGCGTCGCGCCGCCCTTGGCGCGCTTGGTTCCGTACTTCGACCGACTCTGCTTGCGGTCGCCCACGCCCACCGAATCCAGCGTGCCGCGCACCACGTGATAGCGAACGCCGGGCAGATCCTTGACGCGGCCGCCGCGAATCAGCACAATCGAGTGCTCCTGCAGGTTGTGGCCGATGCCGGGAATATAGGTGGTGACCTCAATCCCGTTTGTCAGCCGGACGCGAGCCACCTTGCGGAGGGCCGAGTTCGGTTTCTTGGGTGTCTGCGTATACACGCGGGTGCAAACGCCGCGCCGCTGAGGCGAAGCCTGCAAGGCCGGTGACGCCGTCTTGTACCGCGGGGCCGTGCGCCCCTTGCGAACCAACTGATTGAATGTAGGCAAACTGAAACTCCTTACGCCAAAAACCCTTGACCCATCAAACTCGACCGCCGCGCGCAGACCGATAGGGCCTCCCGCTGCGAGAGCACACGACTTGAAAGCTGTCGCACACGCGCACGGAAGCCCAATTTTGCTGCTTCGCGTCTGCCTTCGTTCCAATCTCAGACGAGAACCGGGACGGTGGCCGGGCGTTTCCCCGCAGTACACGGGCAAAGCCAACTCCGTTTCGCCAGTTCCGGCCCGCATAGCCCTCCAAGGTGGAGAACGCGCGGGCGCCGATGCGATTTGCCCCTGCCCTTCGCAAGAAAAGAGCAATATCTGGAGCCTGTCTGGCCAGCCAATTACGCTTGACCATGGGATGAGCGCCGTCAACTTCAGTCTAGCCGGGCTATCCCTACGCTTCCGCCGTTATGGCACACGGGCAGACGCGTTCTTGCGGAACCTTTTAACAATAGCAAGAAAAAGGGGTGGGGTCAACGATTTCTGCCCCACCCCTCAGGATTTTTCTACATTATTCGATCGAGTGCAGCTTCCAGGCCCCATCTTCGAATGCAAAATCGGCCTGGCGCTTGATACTCAGCTTGTTGCCGGGGTTGTGGGCAATCCCCTGCAAAGGAGCGGGCACCCCGTCCAGGTTTACGCTCTCAGTAAATGAAGCGCCTTTGGCCGTAGAGACACCGGGAAGCGTTTCATCCTGGATCTCAGTGATGTCGTGCGCTTTGAGGTGATTGGTGGCCACGGTGATCATGACCACTGCATAGTGCGGGTCCTTGGCCGTATCCGGGCGCCACTGAATCACATCTCCCCCACTGGCCAGAGTGACTACCTTCTTGCCGTTGGGGGTCAAGGTGAAGTCGCCCCAGTAACCGTTGGGGTATTTCTTGGTTGGAACCCAATACCCGGCCACAACTCCCTCACCCATTCCCAAGTCGCCCACGGTGATGCTGTAGCCCACCGGTGGAGTCTGGTCATACTTTGCCTGAATCAAGGCTAGCGCGTTGGCCTGCGTAAGCTCCGGCGCCGACTTGCAACCGCTCAGCAGCAGCCCCGCGCCTAGAAAACCCAACATCCCTAGAACAAGCATCTTCCCTGCGTTTTTCACTTTCCCTCCATATAGACCGCATAAGACGGTTCAAATTGGCTCGTCTCGCCATTTTTCTCCTCGTAACTCATGCTGTCAATGGGTTGGAAGTGACATCGCTCACAATGGGAGGATTTGTGCACAGAAAAATACAAATTTTGTTATTGGAGGCATGAATAAAAGCTCAGAGCGGCGTCCCCTTGTTCGAGCAGGCGGGACCGTTTGAGCTCGCCGTAGTGGTCCTCGAGGCGATCCGAGGGGTGTTCCTTGCGGCGATGTTCGGCGATGACCAGCGCGCCAACGCCGAGCAGCCCGGCAGCGGCGCCGCCGAGCAGGCCCAGCGTGGCTGCGTACTCCGGGGCCGCGTCGTAAGGCGGATCGAGAAAGAGTACATCGTACCGTTCTCGAAGTACTTCGTGGCGTTCTGGCTTTGGAGCTTCGGCGGCGCGGCGTAGAAAAGCTCCCACGGCAGCGGAATGGATGTGGAATCCCGCTGTGATCCCCAGCCTTTCCAGGTTGCCGCGCAAAACCTTGAGCGCAGCCGGAGCCCGTTCGACGAAGTCCACCCGCGCGGCACCGCGACTGAGCGCCTCAATGCCCACCGCACCCGAACCGGCATATAGATCCAGAAAGGCCGCGCCCTGGATGCGGGGCGCCAGCACATTGAAGAGGGTTTCGCGCAACCGGTCGCTCGTGGGCCGGGTGGCAAGCCCCGGCGGGGCTTGCAGCGTGCGGGAACGGAACGAACCGGCAATGATGCGCATCGCAATTCAGCATACCGGAAGCGCCGGTGGGGGCCAAAGCGAGGGGCCGACCCTCTACAATGATTTTGTATGCGTGGCTGGACAATTCCGTTGGGTCGTTGGATGGGCGTAGAGATGCGCGTCCACATCTTTTTTCCGCTTCTGGCGATCGTTTGCCTGGGCTTGAGCGCTTCGGACGGCGTTTTGCGCGGTCTGGGTTTGTTCATGGTACTGGTGGCGGCGGTGGCGGTGCGGGAGACCGCACGGCTACTGGTGGCCGCTTGGCTGGGTTTGCGGCTGCGCGCCATTCTGCTGCTGCCCATCGGCGGGCTGTTCGCCTACGCAGACCCGGAAAGCCAGGAAAACTCCGCTCAGGGCGGCGGACAGTTTGCCATGGCAGTGGCTGGTCCCTTGGCGAACCTGGCCACGGCACTCTTTCTAGCCGCGGCATTTCTAGGCGCCAGCGGTGACCTTAAATTGTTCGCGCAGCCGTGGATCTCGGCCGCAGGGCTGGTGCGCAGCATGGTGTGGATGCAGGCAGGACTGGGCGTTCTGCATTTGCTGCCGGCTTATCCCCTGGACTGCGGACGGCTGCTTCGTGGCAGCTTTGCCCGCAAGCACGGTTTAGCCCCTGCTGGCCGCATGGCTGCCGGGCTGGGTCAGATCCTGGCACTGACCTCCATGGTTGGCGGTATGTTGCTGCATAGTCCCTGGCTGGTTATCGCCGGCTTCTTCATCATGATCGGCGCGCAGATCGAGGACCAGGGCGTCTTCTTCCAGACGGTGGTGGACACCGTGCATATGCGCGAGGTGATGCTCACCGACTTCGCCACCCTCTCACCCTCGGACACGCTGGCCGACGCGCTGGTTCGCTGCGTTCACTCCCTGCAGGAGGATTTTCCCGTGGTGCGCGGCCCGCAGCTGGTGGGCATCATTTCACGGCAACGCATTGTGGACGCCCTGCGCAGCGACGGCAACGGCTATGTGCAGGCGGTGATGTCAAAAGCCTTTCAGGTGGCGCGGCCCGAAGACACGCTGGGAACCACCATTCGCCGCATCCAGACCGACCACGGCCTCTCGCTGATTCCCGTCACTGACGCCGGGCGCGTCGTCGGCATCGTGAGCGTCCAGAACCTGATGAGCTCGATGTCGCTCCTGGCCGAACAGCGGCGCATGGAACGTGAACAGACCCGCGAAGAAGCCCGCTAGGAAGCCAGAGACTGACAGTGCCCATGGCCGACGATCCCAAAATACCAATTGCGCCCGGCCTCTATTTGGTGGCCACCCCCATCGGCAACCTGGGAGACATTACGCTGCGCGCCCTGGACGTGCTTCGCCACGTGGACCGCATCGCCTGCGAAGACACCCGCCAGACACAAAAACTGCTCAACCACTTCGCGATCACCACCCCCACCGTTAGCTGCCACCAGCACAACGAACATCAACGCGCGAGTGAATTTCTGGAGACGCTCAAGGCGGGCGGACGCATCGCCGTGGTCTCCGACGCTGGAATGCCCGGCATCAGCGACCCCGGAAGCTGGCTCGCCGCCGAGGCCATCGCCGCCGGCGTGCCGGTGATTCCCATTCCCGGGGCCAATGCAGCGCTCAGCGCGCTGGTAGCCTCCGGGCTGCCCACCGGCGAGTTTCACTTCATCGGCTTTCTGCCGGAGAAAGCCGGCGCGCGGCGAACCAGGCTCGAAGCGCTGGCCGCCGAAGTTCAGAAAAATGATGCCACGCGCACTCTGGTCTTTTATGAGGCGCCGCACCGAATTCTGGAGACGCTGGCAGACCTTGAAGCCGTCTTTGGAGCTGAATTGCGCGTTGTGGTAGCCCGCGAGCTAACCAAAATTCACGAGGAGTTTCTGCGCGGAACAGTGGCCGAGGCGCGGAAGGAACTGGCCGGGCGCGATCGCATTCGCGGCGAGATTACGCTGCTGGTGGAAGCGCGGCCGCTGGCCCAAAAAGATGCAGGCAGCGCGCCCGTAAAGATTGCCGACCGCGTTGCGCGCCTGCAAGCCGAGGTCGGCGTGGACGAAAAAGAAGCCCTGAAGCGCATTGCGCGCGAGTTGGGGCAGTCCAAGAGCGATGTTTACCGCGAACTGCAACGGGAGCGGGCGCGACGGCGTTAAAGCTCAGTCGATTCCCTGTTCCCTTCTCCCTGTTCCCTCAGCTCCTCGATCTCCTCGACCAACTGCTCCACCTGTTCCCGCTTGCGGCTACTCATGTCTAGAAATCGAATGCCCACATGGCGCCGGTCGTGGATGGCCTGGATGACGCCGCCGAGACGAAAGGGCAACCCTTCCAGACGGAACTCGGTTTCCACGCGCGTGTAAATACCCACCGGAAAGCGTTCGTCAGTGCAGATGCGGCAGCCGCCCAAACTCAGATCGAGAATCCGGCCAGTCAGCCGGGAAGCGACATTGACGAGAAGAATGACGGCCGAGGTATCAACCTCGTGCCGGGACTGCTCGCGGCGTTCGCGCCGTGCTGGCTTTGCTTGCGACGGACCACCAGGCGACGCTTCCACCTTTTGCGCTTCGGTTGGTTGCGCTGATTCTGGTTTGGCCTGCTCCCTGAGGGTTGGCGCCGCAGCTTCCCTGGCAGGAGCACGTTCATCCGTGGCTAACTGGGCTGTACAGGCTGCGGAAAAACTCGGGGTTTGGGGTGAAATTGGCGGAAAGTGCTCCTCCGTGGCTACAGCCAGCATTGATTCTGTTGGCTTTATGCGGGGGTTGAAACCCCCGCCTCCCTCCGAATCGAGTTTTTTCGCAGCTTGTGTATCCAGCTTCTGGGCGTCTTTGGCGGTATTCTCCGCCTCGACCTCACAAAGCGCCTCGACCAATTCTTCCCTGCGCCGGACCGGCACATCCACAAAGCGGATGGCGAGCAGATGTCGGCCATCGGTCCATTGAGTCACGCCGCTGAAGCGGAAGGCGAATCCTCGGACCTTGAAAGTCACTTCGACACGAATCAGGATTCCGGCGGTAAACCGCTCCTGAGTGCATATCCGGCATCCATTCAAGCCGATATCGACGATGCGGCAGGAGACCGTGGAACCGTGCTTGACCAACAGCAGACGGGCCTCTTCATCCACGCCATAGCGGGGGGTGGCCCGGCGGTTCTGTCGCTCGGTCACAAGCTCTGCCGCCTTTTCTGGCAGTTCCATTGCCATCCCCATCTGCATTCCGAGAGAATCAGTCTCCTCCGGCCAATTTCCGGGAACGTTATGGAGCTGGCTGCGCGGCTTCACGGCCCTTCAAACGGTCGTACTCGTAAAGGTCGCTGGTGGTCCCCAGCGCCTCGTTATACAGATCGATGGAGCCGATCAACAACTTCAACTCTTCGGAGAACTGGTGAATCGCGTGCAATTGGCTGGCCGTGGCGGGAAGCTCAGATTGGGGCGTTTTAATGAACTTCTGATAGCCGCGGTCCAGCAGCCGGGCCACCTGGCCCGCTACCAGCACTCCCGGAGCAATTGCAAAGGTCGCCGGCGCATCCTTGGCTGAGGCCACCAGAACCGCACCGGCCCCGTGCTTGCTCACCAGCACTCCGCCTGCAACTTCAGCGGATGGCATGACATCGAAGGAGTGTGCGCGCAGCGTTTCCAGAGTTTGATCAAAGTTCGGATTGCGGAATTTTCGGCTCACGATCGCCTTCCAGTCTGCGAGGATAGGCATGTATTGGCAGGAATCTCTTGAAACTCCAACCTCGCACACTCAATCTCGCACATACGGAGCGCTGACCGCAATTCCCATGAAGAGCGAAGATTCACAAGTGAAATCCGGCTCTTTGTTCTCCGAGCGCACCGGCAACGCGCCACCTGCCCAGCTCGTCCGGCTGACCCCGGCGGTCTACGCGGCGATCCTCGCCCATGGCGAAGAGACGTACCCCGACGAGTGCTGCGGGGCGCTGCTGGGACATTTCTCGCCCGAGGGGTGGCGGATTGAAGCGGCGGTGCGAGCCGGCAACGCCCGCGCCGATTCCGCGCACAACCGCTACCAGATTGCTCCTGACGATCTGGTGAAGATTGAGCGCGAGGCGCGCCGCATGCACCTGGAGATCGCCGGCTTTTACCACTCCCACCCCGACCACCCAGCACACTGGTCGCCGACCGACCTGGAAGAAGCCCACTGGCTGGGCTGCTGCCATGTCATTACTCGCGTCGTCCAGGGCAAGGCCACCGAGACCAACGCCTTTCTGCTGAATGGCTTGAGCGAAGAGGACAAACGCTTCGAGGCGCAGACAATTCAGGTGGACGATAAGAGAATTGGCCCGGATCGTAAATGATCCTTGAAGATCTCCGCCCACTTACCAATTTGGGGAGCTGGTTTGTGGCAAGGCTAGCATGCCATCAAAATTGGACAAAATATCTCCAAATAAGCGAAATATCCCTTTACTTTCGCGCCGTTCTCACGCTTTAATCACAAATACTCGGTTCGTACGCGCTTCCCCTGGCCTTCCCCGCCTTCGCGTCCGGTCTGAGAGCAAACCAAGGAGGTTTTTCACATGAACAAGTTCAGCCCCATTCTGTTGGGACTCTCCCTCGCGGTTGCTGGCAGTTCAATGGCCGCGGCACAAGATCAAATGGCGCCAACCGTTTCGGCGCCCAAGTACTTGCAAATCATCGTGGAGTACACCAAGCCCGGCAAGGGTGGCGCGGCTCACGACAAGACGGAAAGCGCTTTCGTCCAGACGATGATCAAGGCCAAGTTCCCCATACACTATGTTGCCTTTAACGCGCTGTCCGGCAAGGGGCGGGCTATCTATCTGTCGAAATTCGACTCCTTCGACGAGATGCAAAAGGCCAACAAGATTTTGGAAAGCCCGGCCATCGCAGCCGAGATGGAACGAGCCAACGTGGCCGATGGCGAACTGCTGGATGACTCGAAGCAGTTGATCCTCAGTTACGTCCCCGATTTGAGCTACAAGTCCAGGGCTGACATCTCGCATGGCCGTTTTCTGGAAGCCCGCATCCTCCACATTCGTCCCGGTCATGGGAAGGATTTCAACGATCTGGTGAAGATGTGGATGGCTGCAGCCGATAAAGCCGGAGTCAGCGACCACTGGGGCGCATACCGCGTGGAGTACGGCGACCAGGTCGGCTCCTACGTCTTCCTCACCTCAGACAATTCGCTGGCCGATATCGACCAGAGCTACGCGGAAGAGGCGAAATTCACTGCGGTTCTGAGCGATGACGACAAGAAACAGATGCGTGAACTTCGCGCCGCGGCCATCGATGCCGACCGGTTTGAGCTATACTCGGTGAACCCTGCTCAAAGCTACGTTTCAGAAGATTGGGTCAAGGCCGACCCGGAGTTCTGGAAGATGAAGCCTGAGATGTAGAGGGAAGAAGCCGTACCTAAGCCTTGCTCCACACTCAACCTTGCGCATTGCGCGAACGGCTCCAGAATCAACGGGGCCGTTCGCGTTTGTTAACCTATATCTGAACAACGAGAACGTACGCTACATAGTAACGTGCGCTACATAGTGTGGTGTCCCCGAAGTCTTTTGCATAAAGAGAAAGAACAACCGTAGATCCTTCGACTCACCACCCCCAAACTGAAGAGCGTTTGGGGCCCCGTTCGCTCAGGATGACGCGCATTTAAGGAACGTTCTTCTGAGACAGGACACTAGAGCGAAACCAGAGTAAATGTGCCCTGGCTAAGTACGTCAGATGTGAATTTTTCTTGACGAAAAACCACCGGGCGGAGACGTATTCTGCGCAGATTTCTGAATCAATCACAACCGCATCTTTAACCCGAGACCGGAAGTCGAGAATTGGACCATGATAACTACGACTGGCCCCACCGCACTGCCCGAGCTGACCACAGACGACCTTTCCCGTTACGCGCGCCATCTGATTCTGCCCGAAGTGGGCATGGAGGGGCAGCAGAAATTGAAAGCTGCACGCGTGCTCTGCGTGGGCACCGGCGGACTGGGCTCGCCCCTGGCCCTTTATCTCACCGCAGCCGGCATTGGCACATTAGGCCTGGTAGACTTCGACGTCGTTGACACCAGCAACCTGCAACGCCAGATCATCCACTCGACCAAGGACGTGGGGCGCAAGAAGCTGGACTCGGCCGCGGAAAAGCTCATGGCACTCAATCCATCGATCAAAATCGTAAAGCACGAGACAATGCTCACCAGCGCCAATGCCCTGGAGATCCTCAAGGACTACGACATTGTGGCCGACGGCACGGACAACTTCCCTACCCGCTACCTGATCAACGACGCCTGCGTCCTGCTGGGCAAGCCCAACGTCTACGGCTCGATATTCAGATTTGAAGGCCAGGCCAGCGTCTTTGCCACCGCTGATGGCCCCTGCTACCGCTGCCTCTATCCCGACCCGCCGCCGCCGGGCCTGGTGCCCAGTTGCGCCGAGGGCGGAGTGCTGGGCATTCTTCCCGGTCTGGTCGGCGTCATCCAGGCCACCGAGGTCATCAAGCTCATCCTCGGCAAAGGCGAATCGCTCATCGGACGGCTGCTGCTGGTTGATGCCCTCGCCATGCGCTTCCGCGAACTCAAGCTGCGCAAGAATCCCGAATGCCCGATCTGCGGCCAACATCCCACCATAACCCAGCTCATCGACTACCAGCAGTTCTGCGGCATTGTGCCCGAAACTCCCCAGGAGAAAAGCGTGAAGAACGGAATCCCGCAGCTCAGCGTGAAGGAACTCAAGCGCCGCATCGATGCTGGCGAGCAGGTGTACATCCTCGACGTACGCGAGCCTTACGAATACCAGATCGCGCAGATCGGCGGCAAGCTGATTCCGCAGAACGAAGTCCCCCAGCGACTGGCTGAGATCGACCGCGAGCGCGAAGTGATCGTGCAGTGCCACTCAGGCATCCGCAGCCAGCGCGTTGCGGAGTTCCTCAAGCAGCAGGGCTACTCGAAGGTCGTCAACCTCGCCGGCGGCATCACAGCCTGGGCTAACGAGATCGATCCCAAGATGCAGAAGTACTGAGCTTTTCTCTGCTTCAGTTTCAAGCGCCAAAGGGCCTTTTCCTGAGGAGGAAAAGGCCCATTGACTTCGACATCGGGCGAGGCGTTCCAGGTCTCAATCCTGAGGCCCCATGAAGCCACGCAATCAATGCGCTATCTATACCGGCACTGGCCGAGCCGGCTCACCACCTTTGCCGTTCTCTTCCAACTTGCCGAAGATCATCTTGCCACTGGCAGTTTGCAGCACGCTGGTGACGGTCGTCTCAACCGACCGGCCAATCAGCTTGCGGGCGTGATCGATCACCACCATGGTGCCGTCGTCCAGGTAACCGACCCCCTGGTTGAGTTCCTTGCCCTCCTTCTGGATGAGCACGGTCATCTTCTCGCCGGGCAGCACAACGGGCTTGAGGGCGTTGGCCAGGTCGTTGATATTCAGCACTTCGACATGGTGCAGGTGAGCCACCTTGTTCAGGTTGAAGTCGTTGGTAACCACCTTGGCTTCCCACTTCTTGGCCAACTCCAGCAGCTTCAGATCCACCTCGCGGATGGAGGGAAAGTCGTCGGAGACGATCTGCACCTGGATGGCGGTGTTGGACTGCATACGCTGGAGCATATCCAGGCCGCGGCGCCCTCTTTGCCGCTTTGACCCGTCGGTGGAGTCGGCCACCGTCTGCAACTCGCGCAGCACGAACTCCGGCACCACCATCATGCCGTCAATAAAGCCAGCCTCGGCGATGTCGGCGATGCGGCCGTCGATAATGACGCTGGTGTCCAGCACCTTGGCGCTGTGGTGCACGGAGCGATCGGCCGCGAAGACAGTGCCCAACGCCGCCGGGTTCAACAAGTCGCCCTTGGTTGCCCCTACCAGCAGTCCCACATAGGTCATTAGTAAGAGAATGAAGACTTGCAGCGCTGCCGTGGTGGCGCCAAGCGGCAGAGCGTTGCGCAGCACCAGGCAAAACAGCGCCGCGCCCAAGATGCCCAGCACGCTGCCGGTTACGGCGCCGATGAGCCGTTTCAGACTGAGCGCCCGTACACGAAATTCAAAGACAATCACTGCACCGGCCGCCCCTGCACCAGCGCATGCACTCACCCATCCTGTCATGCCGAATGGATGAAGGAAAAAACAGACCCCGGCAAGAAGGGCCACAAAAAGAAGGCGAACCACAATCAGGTCCATAAGAACCAACCCCCGCTGGCAGGTGAAATAACCCTCCAGACTGGGCTTAGTTGGGGAGTATCCCACCCGTTCGCGGAGTCGTCAAGGGGGAAAGACAATGAACAGTGAACAGTGGACAGTGAACAGCGGTGCAACTACACGCCTGGACGAGTTGACAATGGCCAATGATACTCGTATGCCTGTCCACTGTTCACTGTCCACTGTCCACTGTTATGACGCTACCGCCAGTTCCACCATGGGGACCTGCCGCTGCGAGCCCTTGCGGGGGCCGCGCTTGCGGGCGCTCATCACCTTGATGCGTTCCAGCAACTCCTGGGGCGAGCAGTTCTTCTTGGCCAGCAGGGCGTCAGCGGCGTGCATCTCGCCTGCCATCTTCTGCGGGTCGCCCAGCAGAATCATGGGCACATGGGACGCAATCTGCTTCAGCCGCTCCACCAACTGGCAACCGTTCATCTGCGGCATGGCGAAGTCAGTCAGCACGAGGTCCACCGGGGTTTCGGCAAAGATGCCGATGGCCTCCTGCCCGTTGCTTGCAGAAACCACCCGGTAGCCGTTGGTTGCCAACATGAACTTGAGTACGGAAAGCTCTTGTTCGTTATCATCTACGCAGAGAATAATTTTTTTGGGTCGCATGGCCTGGAAATTGACTCCTTCGTTCAGTTTGTTTAGGTCCTTCTGGGAACAGATCTCCTGTGCCCGCTCTCATGGCAGGTTGGCGCGATACGTTTCCTAGGGGCAGCTACCGGGAGCGAGCCGGCCATATCCTGGTTGATCTTGCAGCAGGATTACCTCGCTTGCTGCACGCACGGCCCTGGCGGGGCATGGCGAACCAGCAAGGCGGCAACCCGGCATTCGATGCACAGGCGGCTGTCTTCTCTCACGGTCGATGTGTAAATAAAGCCTGGAGCAAGACCGGCTACGGAGCCGGTTAAATTCCCTCAATGAAGGCCAAGAGTACGAGGGATGGAGGACGATGAAAAGAGGGAAGACCAAGCGAAACTCTGCCTGGAAATCCGACGGTCAGCGGTGGAAAATGGGTAGATACAAGACACGCCGTCACTTGCAACGATCAGCGTCTGTTGAAAGCATGTGCAATACGGCAGGAAAAGCCGTCCTCTTGCCCCAAGAACGGTGCTGACTGCGATGCTTTTTTCGCTGACCCTCGCAGATTACTCCTCGGGAAGAGAAATCAGGGAGCAGGTATGAAGTTTCACTGGAATTCGAGTTCCGCGCCTCATCCGAAGTCCGGGTCTCTGCCGGAGGCGCTAGGTCTCTGACAGCATAATTTTGTTCGATTGGGAAGAGAAGCGCGGGCTGGGAAACCCGCGCTACAGCCGGCCAGGAGGCCGGCGCTACATTTCGGATGGGTACTTCTTCATGCTGTCAGAGGCGCTGGCGTGATACTCGTCCTCGCTCTGGAGCCGGCTGTGCCGCGAGTCCATCCATTGGCCGATGAGCAGAGATTCCTCGGGGGTGGCCGCGCCCTCGATCTCCGCTGCGACTTTGAGCAGTTTTTTGCGAAGATTGGCGGCTCGCCGCGCGGCTGCGGTTTTCTCGTTCTGCCCGGTGCCGTAAAAGTTGGCCGTGTTGACGGCCATGGAGTTCCCGTGAATATGCATCGTTCCCTCCTGCGGGATGGAAGGGCAATCCAAGTACCGGAATGCTGCCGGAAAGGTGAGAGGACACTTATCTTGTGGCCGCCCATAACTTCCCGCACCAATTGACTTTAATGAGTTGACTCAGCATACTTAGTCCATGGTCTACGCCATTGATCAGGCGAAGGATAGCCTCTGAAAGAGGCAGAGACGGGCCATGAAGTTATCGTCACCAACGGGGCCAGGCTGGTGGCCAAGGTGGCGTCGATTCCCAGCGCTTCGGCACTTAAGAGGCTGTTTGCCGGGCTCTCCCGCATGCGCGTCCCGTTGACAGATGAGAAACTGAAGCAAGCAGGCTTTTTTTGCTTGCTGGCTGGAAAGCTGGCTTCTCCGCTCGCGAGATCAGATACACGCTGGATGCGCACAGGCCGCTCGGGCGGATGACAAAAACAGAGGTTCTGCCGCAGCCTTGGCACGATTTTATCGGCAATTCGTCCGATGAGTACTTTCAGCCGCGGTTCCCTGGGAGTTGGCCATTCAGACCGGCACTGGAAAGCTGGATGCGCGCGCGGGCCGGAATCAGATAGAAAATAGGGTGATGCCGTTTAGCCCGCGAAGCAAGGGGCTGGATGGCGATTGGAGACAAGTCTTGTCGAAATATCATAAGTCGGTTGTGCCGACGAAGTCGCGCGCGGGCGCGCTTCCGCTGGTGGCCATTGTGGGCAGGCCCAATGTGGGCAAATCCACGCTCTTCAACCGGCTCACCAAGAGCCGCCGCTCGATTGTGGGCGACGAGCCGGGAATCACCCGCGACCGCATCTATGGCGAGTACGAATGGGCCGGACGGCAGTTCCGGCTGGTGGATACGGGCGGCATGGTGCCTGACGACGCGGAGCTGATTCCCACGGAGATTTATGCCCAGGCACAGGTGGCGCTGGAAGAAGCCGACGCGATGGTGCTGGTGGTGGACGCGCGCACTGAACTGGCCAGCCCGGATTATGACCTGGTGCGGATGTTGATTCGCGGCGGCAAGCCCCTCTTCCTGGCGGTCAACAAGGTCGAGGGCGAGGCCATGGCGATGGTTGCGGAGAACTTTCGCCAGTTGGGCATCCGCAAGATGTTCCCCATCAGTTCAGAGCATGGTTTGGGCATAGGCGACCTGCTGGATGCAATTGCCGAGGCGATTCCCGCGCCGCCTGAGGCTGTGCTGACCGAGGAAGAGACGCAGGCAGCCGAAGAGGCAGAGGCCGCCCTGGCAGAGCCGATGGAGGGTGAAGCTCACCAACTTCACCGCACGCACGGCGAATTTGAGCAGCATGAGACTTCAGTGGCCATCATTGGGCGGCCAAACGTAGGCAAGTCCACGCTGCTGAATGCGCTGACGGGGACTTCCCGGGCCATTGTTTCGCCCATCGCCGGCACCACGCGCGACGCGGTGGACGAAGTGGTGGAGTTCGAGGGCAGCACGTTGCGGTTTGTGGATACGGCGGGCATCCGGCGCAAGAGCAAGACGCACCTGATGGCCGAGAAGATGAGCGTGGTGATGGCGCGGCGGCATCTGGAGGCCGCGGATGTGGCGCTGCTGGTGTTGGACGCAGTCGATGGAGTCACGTCGGCCGACGCCACCATCGGCGGCTACGCCCACGAAAGCGGACGCAGCGTGATCATCGTGGTGAACAAGTGGGACATAGTGACCACGGGACGGACAGACGGCAAACCGCCAGCGGATCGGGAGATCTTCGAGCAGCAGTTGCGCACGGTGCTCAAGTACCTGAGCTATGCGCCGGTGATCTTCCTTTCTGCGCTGGAAGGGACGGTAGCCGGGGGCACAAAGATGCTACAAGTGCTGCATGAGGTCGTGGCCGTAGCCGCGGAGCGGCGCAAGCGCGTTTCGACTGGCCAGATGAACCGCTTCCTGGAGAAGATTGACTTCCAGCGGGCACCAGTGCCGATGGCCAAGCGCATTCGCATTTTCTATATGACCCAGGCCGCCGTGGCGCCGCCGACGTTTGTTCTCTTCACCGACCGCGACATCAAGCTGCACTTCAGCTTCGAGCGGTTCCTGGAAAACCAGATTCGCGCGGCCTTCGGCTTCGAGGGGACGCCGATCTGGTTCAAGGTGCGGCCGCGGAATGAGAAGAAGACCGAGTAGAGCACTAAGTGCCGTACTCGATTGATCACTCGAGTTAGAGAATATGTTCCTATCTCCAGGCAAAGAGCGCCTGGAGATATGGGAGCGCCCAGCCCAGAAAGCTACTCACAGATTGCTCCTGAAATACTAACAATCCAATAACCGGGCTTCAGCTGACGAGTAGAATGTATTCCGCAAACGGAAAATTTGCGGAATGCATTTGCTTACTGCTGCGGCGGGATGGATTGGTTCGAAGAGGACGAATTAGCCGCGGGGTCTTCGAGGTTGGTGATGTGAACGCTGGCCTGGGTTTCAGGGACGGTGCCGTCGTTGACCTGGACTTCTGTGGGCTTGCCCTGGATGAGGATGCGTGCGGTCGTCTGGCCGCGTGCGGGGACGCGGGCGCGCTGGGTGACGGAGGTCAAGCTGGAGCCGGAGCCGGAGCGGACGGTGACCGGGACGTCGGCTGAGGCGTGGCCCGCATTGGCAATATGGACGGCGACCAGCCAGTTACCCGCCGACGCAGACGTGGGAAAAACACCATTGATGCTCAGGTCAGGCAGGCCCTTGTCGGCATCGACCCAGTCAGCGAAAAACCAGGCAAGATCGGGATGGTTTTCAGTCTCTTCGAGCAGCTTTTCGAAGGCGCTGCGCGGGTTGGGCTTGCCGGAGTCCTTGCTCATATTCTGTGCGGAGCCGTTCGCGGTTGGATTGCTGGCAACCGGGGAATCGGCGCGAAGGGCGGCTGAGAGCGCTGGGTCGCCAGCCAGATCGCGGAGCATCCAGAGGACGTAGGCGGCCTTTGTGCGGTAGTAGACCGGCGAGATGGCAGCGGCGAGCGGCTGGCCGAGGCTCTGGCCGGGGCTTTCGGGCTCGGCCAGTGCCAGAGCGGCGCGGTCGGCTTCCATCATGCGCAGGGCCGCATCGCGACCCTGTTGCTTCTCTACCCACAACGTGCCCATGAAGGCCGCCACTCCCTCATTGAGCCATGCCGGGGGCGGCGTGGACGACGTGGGCAGGGTGAGCCAGGCGTGGGTGAGGGCGTGGACCAGAACGCCGTTCAACGCATCGGGATTGGCTTTTGAACCGGCTTCGCGGAGGGGCGCGGCCAGCAGCGCTCCCGTCTCAAAGGGCGCGTCGTGCGGATCGGGAAGGTCGAGCAGGGTGAGCGGGGAGCGGGGCTGCCGGCCGAGCCGGCCTTTGAGGAAGGGCGTCACCGCCGTAGCCGCAGTGGTCCAGAATTCCACGGAGACGTTGTCCTCAGGAAGAGTCCAGGCGGTGAGGTTTGGGCCGGGGTGCGGGGTGCGGATGGCCACAAAGAGGCTGGGGGCCTCGAAGCCGAGGATTCTGCTGCCGGAGTCGGCGGTGGCCACGGAAGCGACCTCCTGACTCTGATCCAAAGAGCCGGACTCCGTGACCGCCAGCGGGACGGATTGGCCGTTGATGAGGGCAACCGTGGGGGCTTGTCCGTGGGGGAACTCGACGGTAAGGCGCAGGCGGAAGTGAGCGCCGGTGAGCCGCAGTTTGTGCTCGCCCATCTCGTCGAAGAGGCGCGCGCCGTCTCCCAGCATGACCGGAAGGCTGGCCGCCGGGTACCAGACGACATTGCCAAAGCCGCGCAGGCCGGTGAAGGGGACGCTGATCTGGTCCCAGTCCGAGTGCAGGGCCACGTCCTCCGGAGCGCCCATGGCCAGCAGACGCTGGGCGGAAAGGGCAATCTGGCCGGAGTACGTCACGTCGAGCTGGAGGGTTTGGCCGGGGGCGAGCGGATGGGCGAGCGGGATGGCAGCCTCGTGCAACTGACCGGTATGATCGGCATCGGAGTTGAGCGTGGCTACCTGGAAGGCCGCATCCTTGCCCTGACCTTCGGGACCGTTGACGCGAATCCGCTCCCAATTGAGCGAGGAGGAGATTTGGAGTGGAATGTGGCTGAGCGGGGTCTTGCCGTCGTTGCGGACAGTGACCAGGGCGCGAACGGCGATCTGCTGGTCTGCCGGGCGGAGCCGTACATCCATGTCGAAGGCGGTGAAGGTGACGGCTTGGCGCTCGGCGTCCTCGGCGGAGGGTGCGGCGACCATCTGGATTGCGGGTTGCGCGGCTGGCTGGCCGGTTTTGGTGGTCGCCT
>Ga0182014_10003386_pt1 | contig 19157 bp, 13 predicted proteins | sample 612S2DmetaG_FD_120489 | JGI IMG/M metagenome (GOLD analysis project Ga0182014, IMG submission 120489) | Permafrost microbial communities from Stordalen Mire, Sweden - 612S2D metaG | ecosystem: Environmental > Terrestrial > Soil > Wetlands > Permafrost | place: Sweden: Stordalen | collected... | reverse complement strand
CTCCACCGAGACGCCGAAGAGCGCGAGGAATCCGACCGCGGAAGAGACCGAGAAGTTAGTACCGGTGATGAACAGCGCCAGCGGGCCGCCGATAGAGGCCATGCCGACCGTGATGAGAATGAGCGTGGCCCACTTGTAGGAGCGGAACATGGTGTAAAGGATGAGGAAGATGGCCAGCACAGTAACGGGAACAACTATTGCCATGCGCTTGTCGGCGCGCTTCTGGCTCTCGTATTCACCCGCCCACTCCAGGTGGTAACCGGCCGGCAGCGCCACTTTCCCGTTCACCTTGGCGATGGCTTCCTCGACGGTTGAGCCCAGATCGCGCCCGCGCACCGAGTACTTGATAGCGATGTAGCGCTGGCCGCCCTCGCGGTTGATCTGCTCGGCGCCGTCGTCGGTGGAGGCTTTGGTGAGCTGAGCCAGCGAGACGCGCTCGCCGGAGGGCGCAAGAAGACGCACGCTCTCGATAGCCTCGCGGGTATCGCGATACTGCTTCTGGTAGCGCAGCGTCACGTCGTAGCGCGCCTCGCCCTGCTGCACCTGGGTGAGGGCGTTGGCGCCGACTGCGGTCTGCACTGCGTCTTGTATATCGGCAACGTTGATGCCCCAGCGGGCGGCGGCGTCGCGATCTACGGTGTAGTTGAGGTTGGGCTGGCCGACAATGCGGAAGATGCCCAGATCTTCGATGCCCTTGACCGTGGACATCTGGGCTTGGATCTCCTCGGCCTTCTTCTCGAGCGTGCGCAGGTTGTCGCCGTAGAGCTTGACGGCCAGCTCGCCTTTAACTCCGCTCACGGCCTCTTCCATGTTGTCAGAGATTGGCTGGGAGTAATTCCAGATGACTCCGGGAAACTTGGAGAGCTCCTTGTCGATGGCGGCGATCAGCTCCTCCTTGTTCTGGTGGAAGACGGGACGCCACAGCTCCTTGCGCTTGAGGTCGACAAAGTACTCGGTGTTGAAGAAGCCGGCCGTGTCGGTGCCGTCGTCGGGGCGTCCGGTCTGGCTGACGACCTGGGTGACCTCGGGGAACGATGCCATCACGAGGCGCGCCTTGTTGGTGAAGTCGATGCTGGCGGTAGGGCCTTCGCTGGGAGGCAGCGTGCCGCGCACCCAGATGGAGCCTTCGTCCAGGTGAGGCAGAAACTCCGAGCCGATGGGTCCGCCGAAAGCGAGGAAGATGGCGATAGCGAAGAGAACGGTGGCGATGCCCACTGTGATGTAGCGATGGAGTATGGCTGCGCGAACCGCGCTGCGATAGTAGCGGGTAAGCCAAGCCATGATCGGATTCTGCCACTCCTTGGCTCCCTTGCGGAAGAGAAAACTGGCCATGACCGGCGCCACGACGATGGCGAAGACCAGCGCGCCCAGCAGAGCGAAGGTGACAGTCCAGGCCATGGGCTTGAAGAGCCTGCCCTCGACGGCCTGCAAGGTGAAGATGGGCAGATAAGAAGTAATAATGATGCCACGGGCGAAGAAGACCGGGCGCAGCACCTCATGCGCTGCTTCGCGAATGCATTGCGCCGGGGTGTGGGTGCCGTCGTGCTGCGAAAGATGACGGACCATGTTCTCAATCATGATCACCGAGCCATCGACGACCATGCCGAAGTCCAGAGCGCCGAGGGAGAGCAGGTTTGCCGGGATGTGGCTGAGGTCGAGGCAAATGGAGGCAAAGAGCAGCGCGAAGGGAATAGTAAGCGCGACAATAATGGCGCCGCGCACATTGCCCAAGAAGAGAAAGAGAATGATGGAGACCAAAAGCATGCCGGCTGTGAGATTATGTTCCACCGTCTCGACCGTGTACTTCACCAGATCGGAGCGGTCGAGAAAAGGCACGATTTTCACGCCCTTGGGCAGGATGCCGGGGTGATTCTTGTCTCCATTGAGCTTTCCGACCTCGCTGTGAATGCCATCGAGGACGGGGTCGGAGTCGTCGCCCTTTTGCAGGAGCACGATTCCCTCGACCGTGTCGGGGTTATCCATGACCTTGCCGTCGTCATAAATCTTCTTGCCGTCCACGATGGCGTACGTCTTGGAGGATTTGCCGATCTGGCCCAGGCGAATCTTGGGGCCCTGCGCAACGGTGGCGATGTCCTTGACCTTGATGGCCGCGCCGTTCTGCGTTTTGACGACGGTGTTCTCGATGTCCTGCACGCTGGTGAAAAGGCCAACGGATTGCACGTTGATCTGCTGCGCGCCCTGTTCGATAAAGCTGCCGCCGCCGTTGGTGTTGTTGTTGGCGATCTGCTGCTCGACCTGGCCGATGCTCAACCCGTATGAGACCAGCTTCTCCGGGTCGAGCTTGATCTGGTACTCCTTGGTCGGTCCACCGAAGCTGGATACGTCCACGACGCCGGCGACGCCCTTAAAAGACTTCTCCAGCGTCCAGTCTTCCAGCGACTTCTTCTCCATAACGTCGTAAGCGGGATTGGTGCTTTCGAGCGTATACCAATAAATCTGGCCGACGGGGCTCCAGTCGGTGCCCATCTGGGGAACGAGATTGGCGGGCAGGCTCACCATGCTGAGCCGCTCCAGCACGTGTTCGCGGTTCAGGTCGCTGGTGGAGTCGTCGTCGAAGATGAGCATCAGGCTGGACAAGCCAGCCAGCGTGGTGGAGCGCAAGTGCGTGAGGTGGGGAATGCCGGCCATCTGAATCTCGACCGGCACGGTGACCTGGCGCTCGATCTCTTCCGCGCTGCGGCCGGGCCACTGGGTGATGATCTGCACGTAGTTGTTGGCCACGTCGGGGTAGGCTTCGACGGGCAGATTGCGGAAGCTGACGATGCCCCATGCGGTGAGCACCACCATTCCGCCGAGGACCAGCCAGCGGTTCTTGAGCGCGAAATCGACCAGTGCGCGGATCATCTAGCGGAACCTCAGATCAGTCTTGTTGTTCAACTCAGATTCCCTCAGGGGCTAAAGCCCGCGTCGATTCGATTGCCATTTCGGCACGACTGAAGTCGTGCCCTGATACAGAACTGGTCGTAGAAATGCGCATTATCGGTTCCCCGCCGTTTCAAGCAATAACGCGTTGCCAACAACCTGTTGGCCGGGCGCCAGGCCGGAGAGAATTTCTTGCCGGTTACCGTCCAGCATTCTGCCGGCGTGGACCTCGGCGCGCTTGAATCGATTGCCGCCCTCCGGCAGATAAACCCAGTCGCGGTCGTGCAGGTGAAGGACGGCGTCTGCCGGGACCGCGGCGTGAATCTCCTTGTTCCGGCTGGTGAAGGTTGCCGTGCCGAACATGCCCAGCCTGAGAAAGCCGGGGTTTGAAACCTCGATGCGGACCTTGGCGGTACGCAGCGAGGGATCGAGGATGGGGCCGATGTCGCTGATACGCCCCGTAAGCACGCGATCAGGCCAGGCATTCAGCTTGATCTTCGCCTCCTGGCCAAGCTGCAGCCGGGGAATGTCGTTCTCGTAGACGTCGCAGACGATCCACACCACGGAAAGATCGGCGATGGTGAAGGCCGTGGCCGAGCCTGAGAGATTGACGCCCGCGGCCGACGCATTAGTCACGTTCTGGGCCACGATGACTCCAGAGATGGGCGCATAGACATTGACGATGCTGCTGGGGTGATCCTTGTCTACGCCCAGCGTCTTCAACTGCTCCTCGGCGGCGGTCAGGTCGGCTTTGGCGTCCTTTTCCGTGTCTTCGGCCTGCTCCAGCATGGCCTGCGAGATGGCGCCGTGCTTGAAGAGGTCGTCGGACCGCATGTAAGCCATGTTGGCCATGTGCTCGTCGTTGGCCGCCTTGAGATAGGCGTTGAAGGCACTGGTAATGTCCGGGCTCTGCACTTTCAGCAGCAGTTGGCCCTTCTTCACGTTGTCGTCCAGGCGGCCCTTGATGTCTATCACGCGCCCGTTAGCGAGCGAGATGACCGGAACCTCGCGGGAAACGTCGGAAAAGACCGAGCCTGTGGCCGTCAACTCCGTCGCCGATTCCACTTGGCTGGCCGCGGTGAGCGGGAACTTGGCCACGTCGGCTGCGTCGATGGTGATCAGGTTCATATCGGCAACCTGGACCACCGCCGGGTTCTTGGGCCCGCTGTCGCCCTGGTCCTTGCCCTTGCAGCCGCAGAGGGCGAGGCCCAGCAATGCGGCCAGGCATGCGGTAAGAAACAACTCGTGGTTTTGGCATCCGCGCGCTTTGAAAGGGCGCGGCTTTAGCTGCGCCGCGCAAGCAATGCAAGAGACTCCGGGCTTTAGCCCCTGAGGGAAGGCATTGCCAGCAGCGCGCTTTCCCTCGGCGGCTAAAGCCGTGTTCGTACTAGGCGCTTCTTCGGCACGGCTAAAGCCGTGCCCTTTCAAGGACTGTGCACTTGCAGTCCGTGAAGCCGGGGTGAGCGAAGAAAGCGTGCGACGACGCAAAAAGGAATGCGAAATCATTGGATTACCTCACGTCCCACAGCAAGATTCAATTGTCCGGCAGCGGTCAGATAAGAGCCGATCAGTTGCGTGTAGGCCAGTTGCACGGCCCGGAAGTCGCTCTGCGCGTTGAGAAACTCCATGAGCGATGCGCCGCCGTGCTGGTACGAATAGGTCACCGTATCGCGGACCCGCAGCGCCTGGTCGTTGTACTGCGCCTTGTAAGGCTTCAGCAGAGCGATGCTGCTCTCCACCTGCGCGTAGGCCGAGTCCACGTCGCTGAAGAGCTGCTCCCGCGTAGCCTCGCTGAGCTGTTGATTGCGGCCGATGTCGATCTGCGTTCGCTGCTTTTCGCCCTGGTTGCGGTCGAAGATGCGCAGTGGAATATTGACGCTGGCGCCGAGCGTGTACCGGCCGAAGGCGCTGTTGAATGCGGGATTGTAAGAGTACCACGAGGCGAAGGTCGGATCGGCGGAACCGTTGGCGATGGCCAGCTTATGGTTGGTCTGGGCTTGCTGGATGGACTCCAGGGCGGCGCGCAGGTCGGGACGGGTAGCGAGGGCGATCTGGCGAAAATCTTCGAGCGGTTTCAAATCGCTGGAGAAGTCGAAGAGGCCGGTCACGTCGAACTGCTCCACGGGTGTGCGGTCGTCGAGGAGTTGCAGGAGTTGAATCTTCGCAGTCCGCAGATTGACGATGGCCGTCTGAATCTCCGATTCGTATTGCACCCGCAAGAGCTCGATGCGGTCGAGGTCGATTTGGGCCAGATCGCCGGCGCGGCAGCGGTCGCGGCTGATCTTGATGATGTTGTCGTAGTAGGCCAGGTCGGCTTTGGCCAGTTCGAGAATCGCTTTGGCTTCGAGAGTCTGGACGAACTGCGAGCGCAGGTCGTAGAGGAGATTGCGTTCGAGATCTTCGTGCTGCGAGCCGGCTATCAGTGTGCCTTCCTTGGCGCTCTGCAAGCGCAACTCGCGCTTGTGCTCCCGCTCATGCAGGTAGTTGATGCTGGGGACGAGCTGATCGCCGGTAAGCGGTAGCCAGTGGGTGCCCAAACCTGGGAGTGTGTGCGGAGCGATTTGCAATCCATCGCTGGATAGACCGATCCCAGGGTTGGGGCGCAGAAAAGCCGTAATCTCCGCCGCTTTCATCTCGTCCACACCCATGGCATCGGCCTTGAGCTCGGGATTGGCGGCTTCGAACTTCGCCTTCACCTGCTCCCAGTTAAGGCTTGTCTGCGCTGGAGCGAGGACCGGCGCAAAGACAAGCACTATGACCGCAGCCGACGCGGAGAGATATGGGAAGAATTGCTTCATACACAGCCTTTGCGCCGGGGTTTGCACGGCTGACACAGGAAAGTATAGGGGCCAAAGATGAAAAGGAGACGAGAGGGAAGGATCAGGCGGCCGGTGGGGGGCGGTTCTGGATGGAAGCCAGAGCAGGATGGTCGACGATCGGGGCGGGGAAATTGCGGATCGCGGCAAATGACGGAAAGCCTGAGAAAAGCTCAGCCACAGTTGGCAACGGCTCTGCGGCAACCGCCGGGAAGATGGAGTGCGAGCCGGCGGCGATATGGTCCCGTCGAAGTGTCGAGTCGGTCTCAGCCGGATTCTGTGTCGCCAGAAGATCGTCGGTCACGGAGATGACCGGAAACAGGATCAGCAGCAGCACAGCCAGAGCGACAAGCTGCTTAGACCGGTTCTCCATGCGCCCGCCCGGGCCACTGCGCGGTGCAAAACGCGGCCATAGCCATACCATCAGCGCGGCCAGCGAAACCCAGGCGAGATTGAGGAACACTTCCATGCACTGATCTGATTCTACCTTAAAGTTATTTGCCTGTTAGACGGGACTCGCCTCATCCGCGTTGCACTTCAGTTAAGAAACAGCGGCCGGCAATCACCCGAGGCCTTCCAGAAACCCACTAGGGTCCACTCGGCCCTTGCGTTCGGTTGCGCAGTGGCAAGATCCTGCCGCTTGCCCCACCGCAGGAGTTTGACCGGGCCTGGGAATCCCCTTATGATGAACAGGTTGGCTTCTGGCTGCCGGCGCCATGTCGCTGCTTAAGCCGCCATGGCTTCATGATCGCAGAAGATCGCGCCTGTTGCCCCCTCGTTCAATGGTAGGACAGCTGACTCTGGATCAGCATATCGGGGTTCGAATCCCTGGGGGGCAGCCAATTGAAAACAAATAGCTTAATTCGACTTTTCTCCCCTTCGAAAATCCTGAGTTATGACGCAGAATATGACATAGCTCAGCTTGTTTTCTGTTCCGCTCGCTATGAATTGCGGTCGTTAACAAGCTCTGCTAGCCCCTTCATTTCCGGATGACCAACTGGTATTGAATGCGGGCAACAATGGAGTCTTGAACTTCAAAAAGCCGTTTATCGATTCTCCCTGGGGCATCGACAGCACCAACTGGACGCGCCATCGCCAACTCCAATGGCAGCGCCGATTGCTACGACACGCGCAAATTCACCGCCTGCAATGAGTGTCCCATCGGTACAGACTTCACGCCGCTGGTGGAGGGCTCGCCGCTGATGACGTTACCACCGTGAACGGCGACGCGGTCAACACGCCGCAGACCATCATGCTGATCGGCACGGCCACCGATGTGACGCTGCTGCCCTTCTTGCTGTCGTTACTCGACGCCTCAGAACAGCTCCTCGGCGCCGCAAACTCTAACGCTGACAAACAACACCGCAACTCCCGTTCACCTTTTCGATCGGCCTGGCGGGCAGCAACGCGGCAGGCTTCTCGCGCGACACCAGCCAATGTTCGTCGGCGCTCGGCGGCAACGCCAGTTGCACGATCAAGGTAACCTTCAATCCGCCGCTGGTGAGTGGAAACTCCGATAACGCTCCTCCATCCGACATTCTCACTGCGCAGGGGATGGTGCTGGAGTCGGATTAGGCACGAAAGCTCCTTCTCTGATAAACTTTAGGTTCTGAGTCCAACTGTAGGAAAACACCATGTCAATTCATCCCGTAATGCAGCGCTTGGCCGATAAACTCAAGCGCACCGACCTTCCGGAGTTCGTGCCAGGCGATCAGGTTCGCGTCCAGGTGAAGATCAAGGAAGGCGACAAGGAGCGGTTGCAGGCCTTTGAAGGCCTGGTCATCGCCATCAACAAAGGGCCGCAAGGCACCTTCACCGTGCGCAAGATGAGCTTCGGCCAAGGCGTGGAGCGCATCTTCCCCTTCAATTCCAAGGTGATCGACAAGATCGAGAAGATTCGCAGCTACAGGGTGCGCCGCGCCAAGCTGTTTTATCTTCGCGGACTGCGCGGCAAGGCCGCCCGCCTGAAGGAGATCGACCGCGCGACGGGCCAGGTTCGCGCCTGAATCCAGAGCACCCTCCCCAATAAACCCCCGGCCACGCGACCGGGGGTTTTGCTTTCTATACTCAAAGAATGGCAAGAGGTACGGAGTGCGGATTTGAACTGGAGGATGCCGCGCGCAAACGTGGCGCATTGCGTATTGCCGGGCTAGACGAGGTGGGCCGCGGACCGCTCTTTGGGCCGGTGGTGGCAGCCGCAGTGATTTTTCCAAGAGGCTGCCTGCTGAAGGGTCTGACCGACTCCAAGAAACTCAGCGAGAAAAGGCGCAACGAATTCGACGTGGAGATTCGCACGAATGCCATGGCCTGGGCCATCTCTGTGGTCGACGCCGAGACCATCGACCGTATCAATATTCGCCGGGCATCGCTTTTGGCCATGCGCCGCGCCGTTGAGCAGCTAGCGCTCAGCCCGGACTTTCTCCTCATCGACGGCCGCGACACCATCGACTGGGATTGCCCGCAGCAGGCCGTCATCCGGGGCGACGCAATCAGCCTGTCGATCGCCGCTGCCAGCGTCCTGGCCAAGGTGCATCGCGACCGCCTGCTGGTCGAACTGGACCGCGAGTTCCCCGGCTACGGCCTGGCCCAAAACAAGGGCTACCCCTGCCCGGCGCACAAAGCGGCCCTCGAACGGCTGGGGCCGACGCCGCTGCACCGGAGGAGTTTTCTGCCGGTGGCTCAGGCGGCGTTACAATTCCCTCAATCCTGAATCATCGTGGAGGCTTGCCATGGCGCGGATGCGCAGGATGTGGATTTTGTCTCTCGCCTGCCTGTTGCTGGCCGGCTGCGATCACCGGCCCAAGAAGCCCGATCCCACCAAGGGAGTTGTTATGGGAATCGTGCTGTGCGCGGATACAGGCAAGCCGGCGCGCTTTGCCACGGTGACTCTCTCCGCCACTCCCAAGGCAAATGCCAAGGCGGATGCGATCGGCGATCAGAACACTCCGCTACCGGCCACCGAGACCGCGATTACGGATTTGAATGGGCGATTCCGGATCGAGGCCGTCGAACCGGGCCGCTACTATGCCTTCGCAACGCAGGAAGGCTACCTGGACCCTCTGAACGGCCTCGATTTCGCCCGGCTCGATGCGTTGGGCACGGACAAAGAACGCAATCTTGACGCCATCGATCAGTGGAAGGATCACATGGTTGAGCTGACAGCAAGCGTGCATCGAACCACCGAGATCTCGCTGACGATGGAACGCGCCGCGGAGATCGGCGGAACGGTGACCTTCGACGACGGAAGCCCGGCCATTGGAATGCATTTTCAGCTCTTCCGCAAGACTGCGAAGAGCGGCCTGACGGAGGTTGGACTGGCTCTCTTCGATGGATGGTCGACCCGCGCGGTCAGCGACAGTCACGGCCATTTCAGCGCGACCAGTCTGCCCGCGGGAGAGTATGCCGTCTGCGCCCTGATGCCATTCGATACGCAAGACGCGGCCCCGCGCGTCTGCATGGGCAACACCTTCCGCAAGAAAGATGCCGCGACCATCAAGGTTGCGGCCGGAGAAACAGCAGCAGGCGAGGATATTGTGATCCCGCTTTCAGGGCTGCATGCTGTTGCCGGAACAGTAACAGCGCTCGCTGACGGGCACGCCCTGGGCCGTGGAACGGTGCGCCTGCTCTACGCTGATGACCGTGAGAAGGCGCGGGAGACTTCCATCCTCGACGATGGGAGCTTCTCGTTGCAGTATGTTGCCGAAGGCAAGTACATCCTGGCCGTCTCAGGCGCGCAGGATGCGGAGCAGAAGGCTGCCGAGCCAGTCCCCTATAACTCTCAAGCCGCTGCTCAAAAACCTGCCCCGGTTGCCCGCTACATCGACAAGGAGATTCCGCTCATGGTCCTGAGCGACATGGACGATATCCAGGTGCAGCTTGCCACCGCTCCGCCGGACAAGCCTCAAAGCCCATAGCTGCCCGAAGTGAAAATCAGGTTTTGAAAGTGCACGGCTTTAAAGCCTGCCCTGAGCCTGCCGAAGGGTGCCGTAAACCGTTGTTATGAAAAATTGGGCTTTATTGATAACTGGATATGAAATGTCCTTGTGGCCGCGCCGAAGGCGCAGTGTTCGTTAGCCCCGCGCTTCAGCGTGGGTAAGCGGATTCCACATGGAACTCCGGAGTCCCATAGGGACGGTGTAGGACAATTCTTTTGCAGGAATCAATAGCCTCTGAGGGGCGGTTTCCAGAGTTTTCGACTTTCACCACTGGCCGATAGGAGTTTTGATCAGCGCCATAACACCTCCTGATTTGCGGAAGGAATTAAATCCCATATCGTTTATTCATGTACCAATTTGGGTGCCCCACCCTCGCGGCGTCTCTGATTTTACCGCTAGGTTGGGAGGGACAAAATCATCCAATCCGAGATTTAACCGCGCGTCTACAGAGCAGCGGTCTTCTTGCTCCGGACCCACTTCTGTTGCAGGGTCCATGCAATGCGAACCAGAAGCAGAACGCCGAGTGCGACGGTGAATCGAAGCGGACTAAGCACCCCCGGCTTCACCTGCCACCAGTAGTGAATCACTCCGCAAACCGCGGCCGCATACACCAGTTTGTGCAGGCGGTTCCATCGCTTGCCGCCCATCTTGCGAATGGCCCAGTTGGTCGATGTGACCGCCAGCGGCAGCAGGATCAGCCAGGTTGCGACTCCAATGGTGATAAAACGGCGCTTGGCGATGTCGGCAACCATGGTGTTGACATCGAAGTCCGCATAGAGAGCCACATAAGCAAGCATGTGCAGCGTGGCATAGAAGAACGCAAACAGCCCTAGCAACCGCCGGAACTTGATGAGCCAATTGAGTCGTGGCGACAACCTGCGCAGCGGCGTGATCGCCAGCGAAACAATGAGCAGCAGAAGAGCCGTATAGCCCGTGGAAAGCTCAATCTTGGCAGTCGGGTCGGGGCCAAGCGTGTCGGTCGCGGCTTCATAGGCCAGCAGAATCAACTGCCAGAGGCAGGCCAGCCAAGCCAGGGTCTTGAGCAGAATAAGGGTCGATCGTTTCATAGCTGCCTGACTGGCGGGGTTACCGGAGTTAGCGTTGCTGGTGGAGTTAGCATTGCTGGCGGGGTTAGCAAAGCTAGTGTTGTTAGCGGGGTTGGCAGATTGGCGAATTAGCAGGTCAGCGTTGCCGGCCGAATCAGAAACCTTGCTCAATTATCCTTTCAAGCTCCCCTAACCCCGCTAACAACGCTTGCTCCGCTTCAGAAGTACTTCCGTAGGTCCATGTCGCTATAGAGTGAAGCAACCTGGTCGCTATAGCCGTTGAAGAGCAGCGTCGTCCGGCGCTGTGCGTAAAACGGCTGGCCGATTCGCCGCTCCGTCTTCTGGCTCCATCGCGGATGGTCCACGTTGGGGTTGACGTTCGAGTAGAATCCGTACTCACTGGGCGCCTGGTCGTTCCATGTGGTCCGCGGTTTCTTGTCAAGGAAGCGCACGGCGACAATCGACTTGGCGGACTTGAAGCCGTACTTCCAGGGCACCACGATCCTTATAGGCGCGCCGTTCTGGTTAGGCAGCACCTCGCCGTAGAGTCCGAAGGTGAGCAGTGTGAGCGGATTCATCGCCTCATCCATGCGCAGCCCTTCGGAGTAGGGCCAGGAGATGGCGCTCCCAGAGGCCCACTTCTCGACTCGCTTGTCATAGTAAGAGAGAAACTGCACATACTTCGCGCTTGAAAGCGGCTCGCATTGTTTGATGAACTCCGAGAGCGAGTAGCCCACCCAGGGAATCACCATGCTCCAGGCCTCGACGCAGCGATGGCGGTAGATGCGATCCTCCAGCGGCCGCAGCTTGAGCAGAGCGTCGATGTCGAACGTCTTGGGATTCTTGACCTCCCCATCCACCCGCACAGTCCAGGGGCGCGTGGGCAGGCCTCCGGCATTCCGCGACGGCTCGTCTTTTTCCACACCAAACTCGTAGAAGTTGTTGTAAGTGGTCACATCCTTCCGGCTGGTCTGTTCTTCGCCGGTGGTGGTCAGCGGGCTCTTAATGGTCTCGAGTTTGGTTCCGGCCTGCGCTCCGAGGCTGGGTGAAACCAGCTCGGCCAGCCTTTCAACGCCAAGAATGGCCGCTGCTCCGGTGACTGCTCCGCGCAGAAAGCGCCGCCGGTTCAGGTACTGGTCTTTCGGGGTAATCGCGGAAGAGGGAATATCGGGCGGCTTGCCGATGAGCATGGTTGACCTCGCACGGGGAAAGTGCTGAATACAACCTGTTAGACACGGCCGGGCGCCTCAACGTTACAAGATTTCTGCCAGGAACTCTCCTTTGCAAATTCACTCCGCAAGAACGGCTCCGCTGCAAACCCTAGATTTCGGACCTTCGTCCGGGATCCCTCGTCTACCATCGAAGCAGCGCCATGCCAGCCAAACCCAAGCTCGGCCAGAACTTTCTCAACGACCCGCAGGCCGTCCAGCGCATCGCCGCTTCACTGGGCGATCTCTCCGGCCGCTTCGTCGTCGAGATCGGCCCCGGCGCCGGCGCCATCACCGGAGCCCTAATCGCCCGCGCCGCTCACGCTCTGGCCATCGAGCTGGACCACAGCCTCGCTACTTATCTCCGCACCCAGTACTCTCCCGATCGTCTCACCGTGATCGAGCAGGACGTGCTCACCTTCGATTTCGCCGCTGCAGCTTTACGTTTTTCGCAGATTGCCGGCCAGAGATTTGCAGTCTTCGGCAATCTGCCCTACGGCATTACTTCGCAGATTCTGCTCAAACTCGCCGCCAGCCACGCCTCCCTCGACCGTGCCGTTCTCATGGTGCAGCGCGAAGTAGCCGATCGCATCGCCGCCCAGCCCGGCTCCCGCGATTACGGCCTCCTCTCGGTCACTGTGCAGATGTACGGCCCCGCGGAGTGCCTATTCACCCTTCCACCCTCCGCATTTTCGCCGCCGCCGGACGTGTACTCCACAGTCTTCCGCTGGCGCTTTGCCCCGCGTTTCGCGGAACTCGGCGTCGATGAAGCCGGCTTCATTCCCTTTGTCCGCAAAGCCTTCGCACAGAAGCGCAAGACACTTGTGAACAATCTTCGCGCCGCCGGCTTCTCACCCAACGCTGCTGCTGCCGCCATTGCAAAAGCCGCCATCGACCCCCGCGCCCGCGCAGAAGCCCTCCCCATCGAGGCTTTGGCCGCTCTTTGGCGATGTCTGCAAGACGACTACCCGGAGACAGAAAGGGCCGCAACGCCCGGCGAAGCAGCCCCTCCTTCTGAATCCTCTTCCGGTTAGCATTTCTCCTATGTGTATAGTGTCTTGGGTGCCCCACCCTCGCCGCGTTTTTGTTTTTGCGGCTAGGGTGGGACGCAACAACCATTACAGCAACAGGAGAAATGCTCTAGCGGTGTGATCCTCCGCCACTGCTACTCCCGCCGCCCCCGCCCGATGAGTGGCTTACCGAACCACCGCCGGAGAATCCGCCACCGGAGGAGTGACTTGCCGATCCGCCGCTGGAATATCCGCCCCCACCAGAGGGACGGCTAGCCGAACCGCCGCCGGCGTATCCCCCGCCAGATGAACTATGGCTGGGCGCCGAGGAGGTGTGGCTGCTCCCGCCCGTTGGTCTGGCGGTAAAAGAACCGGGTGAACTGCCCGGCGGGCCTTGGCGGCTGGGCACGGAAACAGCCCCGCCCGAGCCCGGCAGTCTTGCGCCCGAACTGGCTCCCGCGCTCGCGCCCGGATAGGCCGTCCGGTTCACAAATGCCGAGGCTGAGTGTTCGAACACAGGCCGCGGGTTCAGAGGGCGAATCGGCTGCACCGTTTGCCCCGCAATCACCACTGAGCCCGTCCTGTTGCGCAGCGGTAGCGCGCCGCTCCCGATTGCTGGACGCCGGTTCACGGCAACCAGCGGAGTAGCCTCGAATCTTCCTCCCGGGCCGATCGGACGAGGCCGCCGATGCGGGGGCAATGGGGGACGATAACCGCCGAAGCCGATGCCAATATTGGGGCCCATATAGCCGCCGCCCAAGCCGCCCCACCAGGGCATGCAGCCGCCCATCCCCGGCATCCATCCCCATCCAAAGCTGTCGTAGTAGTTCCACATGCCGCACTGGAAGGGCATATAGCCCCATGAGTAGTTCGATACCCAGATGTAGCCAAAGCGCGGCGTCCACATCCAGTATCCGCTTCCGTAGGGGTCGAATCCCGGGTTGGCACCTTCATAGGGCGACCAGATACTTCCCTGCCCCGGCACGTTGTACCAGCTCCCATTCGCGTCCAGGTCGTTCCAGGCCGGGTTGCCGCTGTCGGCATACTCCTTGGTGGCCGCCGTCTTGGAGGCGGCTGCGGCCGTCAGCATCTGGTCGCGGTCGGAGTTCCAGGAGTCCCACGAGTCGGGTTCGATGGAATCATTCAGTTCGTAGCGGGCGGCATCGGAGCCGCTCAGCGTCGCGCTCTCGCCCCCGTGCAGGTCTATTGAAAGGGTAGATCCACGCTCCAGGTGGGCATTGCCTGAGAAGACCGCCAGCTCGCCCGGAGGGCTGTCCAGGTTGACGCGCAGCACCGTGTAACCGCTTACCGTTACCACACTGTCTCCAAATCGGATCTTGATCGTCCCGGCCTGCCCCCCGCCCTGAACCTCAAAATAGCCCAGTCCACCCTCCAGCACCATCTCGGTTTCGCCGCTACCGCCTTGTCCGCGAAGAACCGCAAGTGTCAGAGCGCTGTTCGGAGAAAGCCTCGCCACGCTCCCGTCTTCCAGTTGAATCTCGGCGCGCCCATCCTCCTCCGTCGCCACTCGCGTTCCTTCAAAGAGCGGAGTATTGGCGACCGCCTGATCGGCGAGAATTTCCGTGCCCTGTGCAATCCGCACCTGCCCATCGACGCTGCTGAGTCGCACCGCGCGCTCCTGGCCCGCAGCATCATCCGCCAACGCCGCGGTCGACGCCAATCCCATCCCCAAACCTAACGCAGGCAGCACCATCAACACGACTCTTAACCCGCGTCCGACCGGCCCCATGCGATTCGAAATTTGATTCATGGCGTTACCTCTCTCCACTGGCCGAGCCTCCAAGCGCAAACTCCCCTACCCGGAAGGCCAACAGTTATAAGACACCTTCACACCTCAATTGTCTCGTCAAAACTCCATCCTCGGAGAATATTTTCTCCTCGGTCCCATTTCCATCCCTCACTCTCCGGTCCCAAGTCCTCGCTCATTGATCCCAGCCTTTTCCAGCAGAATCCTGGCCCGCTTCCTGACTCGCTCCATTACCCCCGGATCCTGCGCCAGCCGCTCCAGAATCTCCCGAATGGCGCATAGTTGTTGAACGCGCCCGTCTTTCGCGGCCTCCATCAAATACTCCATTTCGCTATCCAGCGCCAACCGGTCGTGCCGCAGCTGCGTCTCCAGCTTCGCTCCCTCCAGAATGGTGCCGGCCACGGCCACCAGCGACTCCCCCAGATCTTCAATCTCCTTGTCCTTTGAATAGTTGAACGTACAGAGCCACTCACCATCCGGCCCACTCAACTTCAGCGTCTTCATTCCTTGAAAAGCCACTTTCATGTGGCTCTCGCACTCCGAGCTGGAGAGCTTCTTCCGCTGCGCCGTTTGAAAGACGTGGGCCGCATACTCCGCGCTTACCTGGATATCGCGATCGATTGCGGGGGCATCGATCCGCTGGGAATCGGCTGTAGACGCGCTCCTCCGCTCGGAGCGGAAATGCCCACTCCCGTCCGGTTGAAGGGTCATCGTCCAATGGGAGGGGGAAAGCTCCGGATGGGAGAAGTCCACCTGAAAGACTTGCCCCTGCGCGCCGCCAGTCTGGCCCCGCACTGGAGGCGCAATTACAGCAAGAAGCAAAACCAACCAGACAGCCCTCATTGGCCAACCCCCTGGAGTCGCAGAGTCTCCGCCGTGTGAATGTGGCAGATCGCAATTGCCAGGGCATCGGCCGCATCCGCAGGCTGCGGCACTTCGGCCAGATCCAGCAGCCGCGCCACCATGAACTGCACTTGCTCCTTCTTTGCCAGCCCGTAACCCACCACGCTCGACTTGATCTTGAGCGGCGCATACTCGGCCACCGGCAGCCCTTGCTTCGCGGCCGCCAGCAGCGCCACCCCCCGCACTTGCCCCAATTTCAGCGCCGACTTGGCATTCACTGAGTAGAAAACCTCCTCAATCGCCACCGTATCCGGCTTCCAGCGCTCCAACTCCGCGGTCAGCTCCCGGAAGACCTGTTCCAGCCGCATCGGGGTCGTCAGCGCCTTCTTGAGCCGGATGGCCCCCATCGCCCTGCACACCAGCCGGGGCTGCCGCCCGCCTTCGCACGACTCCACAACCCCGAAGCCGGTGATCTCGGTTCCGCAATCGATCCCAAAGACTCTCATTGGCTGCAAGTCTACCCCAGCAGCCGCCTATCGATCCTTCTTTGCCGTCCCTTGCATCTCCAGCTTCGCCAGCAGCCCGTTGGGGATGGGCCTGCAGGCGCAGTTCTTTTTGTGCTCGATATGCCACTCGATGCGCTCCTTGACGGTCGCCATGGCCGGCATCTTGTTCTCCTGGTGCCACTCGCGGTTCATCGTTCCTCCAAGGTCTCTTCCCAGGTAAAAAACAGCCCTCTTGCATTGAAATGGTAAGGCGTCAGCCTCATGGCGCAAAGAACCATTCACTTTTCACGAAGCATCCTGCAGTTGATATAGTAGCCTCGAAGGAATCGGAGGCTTGCGAACTTCTCCATAGTTCCCCACCGGCGTTGCCGACCCACGGGAGATGAAACTTTGGGTGCCCAACCCTCGCGGCGTCTTTGTTTTGCCGCTAGGGTGGGTTAGCACGGGCTCAGATGTCCTTGCTTATTTTTCAATAACTTACGTTCTTGTTTCTTTGTAGTTTGAGGCTTTACCGGATGTCTTATGCCCGCTCCTCTTTCCGGCGCCTTCTTCCCTGGCTCTCGCTTGTTCTGGCCGGGAGCCTGCTGCTGCCCCGTTCCCTGGCCGGCCAGACGGCGCTGGCCGCCGGCGCTGCGGAATCGAGGGTGCAATTGCCGGCCGAGGTACAGGCTCCGTTGAAAAAGCTGCAAGATGCGCTAAGCTCTGCGCGGACGGCAGGCGACATCAAAGCCCAGGCAGCGGCGCTTAACCAAATAGGTGAACTAGAGGCCCGCATCTCGGAGTTCTCAAGCGCGCTCGATTCCTACAATCGGGCGCTCACGCTGGCCCAGTCTCAAAGCGATGCGCCGGACGAGGCGGCGGCGCTGAACGGCCTTGCGGGCTGCTACCGCGGCCAGGGCGACAGCCAAAAAGCCCTTGGAGTTTACAAGCAGGCTCTGGATTTGGCCACCTCCTCCGGCAACGAGCTTGGCCAAGCTACGGCGTTGAATGGTCTTGGCGCAGCAAGCAGCAATCTGGGGCAGAATCGGCAGGCGCTCGACTTCCACAACCAGGCGCTTGCGCTGGCGCAAAAGGTGGGCGACGGCGATCTCCAGGCGGCGATCCTCAATCGCATCGGCATCGTCTACGACACTATCGGCGAGGGGCAAAAGGCGCTGGAGAGCTATACCCATGCGCTCGCCCTTTGGCGCGCGGCGGCCGACCCGTGGGGCGAGGCCAACACATTGACCAACATAGGCATCGTCTACGCTGAGGCCGGCCAGACAGACAAGGCGCTCGATTATTACACGCAGGCGCTGCCCCTGCGCCGCGCGGCTGGCGACCGCGTGGGCGAGGCCGGGACGCTGAACAACATGGGCGTCCTTTACAAGCATCGCGGAGAGATGCAGAAGGCGTTGGATACGTACAAGCAGGCGCTGCCCTTCCTTCGCGCGGCTGACAATCGCGGCGGCGAGGCCGCGGCGCTGACCAATATCGGCAACGTCGCCTCCGATCTGGGCAACAAGCAGGAGGCGCTGGACGACTTCAATCAGGCGCTCGCGCTTCAGCGTGCTATGGGAGACAGCGCCGGCCAGGCTGGCGCACTGAACAACATCGGCGGAGTCTACATCGAACTCGGCGAGGAGCAGAAGGCTCTGGATTTCTTGAACCAGGCGCTGCCCCTTTGGCGCGCGGCAGGCAACCGCAAGGGCGAAGCGACTACGCTGAACGCCATCGGCGTGGTCTATGACGATCTGGGCCAGCAGCAGCAGGCGCTCGACTACTACAACCAGGCCCTGGCGATCCGGCGCGCCATCGGCAACAGCGATGGTGAAGCTGAAACTCTCAGCAACATCGCTGGAGTCTATTCCGCTCCTACCGAGAAGAAGATGGCGCTGGGTTATTACCAGCAGGCGCTCGATCTTCAGCGCGCCGCAGGCGAAATCGACAGCGTGGCCCGGACGCTGAACAACATGGGGCTGGTCTATGAAGATCTTGGGGAAAAGCAAAAGGCGATGGATGCTTACAATGAGGCGCTGCCGATTCGCCGCCAGGTGGGCGACCGGGACGGCGAGGCGGGCACCCTCAACAATATAGGCAGCCTATTGGACGATCTGGGCGACAAGGAGAAGGCGCTCAGTTACTACACGCAGGCCTTGCCTTTGGCGATCGCCGTGAAGGATCCCATACGGGAATCTCAAATCTATCGCAATCTGATGTTGAACTTGAAGTCTCCGCAGCCCGCGCTGGCGATCTTCTACGGCAAGGAGGCGGTCAACTTGTTGCAGCAGATGCGCGGCAATATCCAGGGGCTGGACAAGAAGCTGCAAGCTAGTTTTGTGGCCTCGAAGAGCGAGTACTACCACGATCTGGCCGGGCTGCTGATTGCGCAGGGGAGATTACCGGAGGCGCAGCAGACGATGGATCTGCTGAAGGATCAGGAGTACTCGGATTACTCGCGCGGCGAGGCGGTAAAAACCAGCAGCCCGCTGACGCTGACCGCGGCCGAGCAGCAGGCGCAGGAGGTGTACCGCAGGTCCACCGTGAACCTTGTCTCGCTCGGAGAGCAGTGGGCGCAGTTGAAGAAGATCGATGCGCGCACGGCGGATCAGGAAAGTCAGTATCAGAAGCTTTCCGACGAGCTCGATGCGGCCAGCAAAGGGTTGAACGACTACTACACGCGATTGTATGCACTCTTTGGAAAGACCAGCGAAGCCAACAAGCAGGTGGCGGATGTGAAGGGTGATGTGAGCCTGTTGAAGAAGGCCATAACCAGAACCCCTCGCACGGTTGCTCTCTACACGCTGGTAGGCAAGGACCGAATCAGCATCATCGTGATTACGGGATCGACGGCGGTCGCCCGCGAGTACGAGATCCCGGAGACGGAGTTGAACAAGAAGGTCGCCGAGTTCCAACAGGCACTGCGCGACCGGGCCAAGGACCCAAAGCCGCAGGCACAGGAACTGTACAAGATTCTGATCGGGCCGGTGAAAGCGGACCTCGATCAGGCGCAGGCGCATACGCTGGTGTGGTCGTTGGATGGCGTTCTTCGCTACGTCCCCATGGCCGCGCTCTACGACGGCAAGCAATTCCTTGTGGAGAGCTACAGTACGGTGACGATCACTCCTTCGAGCATCGCGTACCTGGCTGAGAAGCCGGATCT
>Ga0182014_10003385_pt1 | contig 19162 bp, 12 predicted proteins | sample 612S2DmetaG_FD_120489 | JGI IMG/M metagenome (GOLD analysis project Ga0182014, IMG submission 120489) | Permafrost microbial communities from Stordalen Mire, Sweden - 612S2D metaG | ecosystem: Environmental > Terrestrial > Soil > Wetlands > Permafrost | place: Sweden: Stordalen | collected... | reverse complement strand
CTAGTTATATTTTTTGATTTTATCTCTTCATTCCATTGAGTAAATTTTTGTGAGTATTGGATTGGTAATTTTTTTCGGGATAGATTGCTGCTAGGTAATAGCAGATGAGAACGTAAGTTATACCAATTTCTTAACGTATTTATTACCTTTAATGTATAGGATTACTTTATATTTATATTCATTCTATATTTTTTTTCTTTTACTAAAAAAGTAGGATGCTGATCGAATTCTTATCTATATTATTTACTAACACCTACTTACAAACTTAAAATCATAGAAATAAAGAAACATCAGCACTTATAAGTTAACTAACTACGTCACTTATAAAATCTGGTAGAATTTTTGACCAATTGTATGGTATAAAAATTGAAATGCTAATTAGCGCTACAGCATCACTAATAATTCTAGCAAATTAAGTGCGGAATTATATATAAATTATTTTCATTTTACCCAAAAAGGTTTTTATTAGATATCCATAACTTTGGTTCTGTAAAACTTTCGGTTGATGTCACATTATTGCAGCATGTATAATTTTCTGTAAAATATACTACTCTGTATCCCAATTTTCTGGTTTGATTACTATTCTGTTACTTCATGCTTGTTTCCTGTGATCCAGGATGAAGCCTTAACTTAATCTGACAGCAAAATTCTAATACTTCATTATTCAGTTATTTTAGTAAAATATATGTATTTCTCTCAAATTTAGACAAAAATAGCCTTATTATTTTTGATTAAACCTAAAAAATGCATAATTTTTTCCATAAAAAAACTGTGCATAAACAAGCAATCCACATTCAAAATTTAATTCAAAATAACTGTACGTTGAATATGAAAATTTTTCCAAAGAACCCAGAAAAACGGACCGGCTCTCAGTGAAATATGTGCATCATGAAAAGTATATTATGTATCTTATTAGCCTGTTTTTGTCAAATAAAAACGAATGAATGTTTTTTCCGTTGTAGGTAAATGGATTATATTTTGATGATCAAATAAATATAAGATATCTTCCGAAAATGATAATTTGTAATACTCCTACGTCAAATTCGTAGTATCTATAGAAAACGTTATATTTACCATAATCTAAAGTATTGTAGTGCAAGTATTTGCCAAAAACTACTTCACTTGCATATTTTATAGGATGAACTTCAATAGAATCTAAGATAGATATATTACTTTCTAAGTTTGTTTTAGTTAAGCTTATTGTCATGTCTTTACTATCTCCTGCAGTTACTATTTGTATAGGGAGATGAGTATCATTGGTACTAATGGAACCCATTGCAACTTGAATCTTTCCAATAAATAAATATGGGAAATAATACCCAGAAATAAAAAAATATACTAATGAGTGTAAAGAGCAAATTCAAGAGCTGAATTTTTAGCAAATTAAAACGTTGACAGAAAGGTTCGATTCTATAGTCAAGAAGGAATTGAAGGAAATCAGCTTTCTTCAAATCTTCAAAAACAAGGAAAAATACGGTTCAAATCCACAAACAAAAGCAAACAATCTACTTAATAAGCTTGTACAACACAAATAAAAGATAATGTGGTTCCTTAAAGACCTGTGAGTTCCATTTCAAAATAACCAGACTGAGAGAAACATCAGAATGATGAAATTACAGCAAACAAAATATAAGGAATTTTAAAAATCACACAAAAACTATAGCTTTCTGCAGAAATTGAGCCTACATTTCTACAAACAGAAAGAACATTTTGCCGGTTATAGACGGGATTCTAGCGGCATTCCAGGGAGCGAAGCTAACTATGCCTTGGATAATTACAATAATTTATAGATATATCTCTGATTTGTATAAATGATTTCAGAAATAACGAGATTCAAAAATAATGTATTCAATTGATATTCTACTTTTATTTATGTCGGCAGCTTCGTAAATTTTATCTTTGAAGAAAGTCAATTATAAGGTTCAGCAACTTAAACAAAGATTTAAGAACTTACCGCATTTGAGTGCACAACACTTGATAGTGGATGATTTAAGCACGCACGGGTAAAAAAATATGTCAGGCACCAAACTAGATATCGTAGAACTGCTTCTGACCGCGGAGATATATAATCGTTATCCAGAATTGGATGTAAATGATCTTCCGAAAAACATTAGAAAAAATTACTGGAACAGTGCAGAGAAAACAGTTCCCAAACCTATTACAGCTACATTTACACGGATTGAAAAACTGTACGGAACTAAGGAAATAGAAACAAGTGTAAGAAACGTTCCTTTCATAGTTATTGACAAGTCTCATTTTGAACTTCGCCTGAGCGCTTTCGAAATTGCTGTGGAATGGTTTGAAAAGCAGGAGAGTGCACAGGAAAGAATTGAAAATAATCCTGTTCTGGCCTATTACTACGGAGAAGTGAAAAAGGTTCAAGCTGCAAACTATGCACTTACAAAGGCAAAAATAAGGCCTAAAGAAGTTGATAGGGAATGGATAGAATCCCTCATCGCAGAGATCAGGAAGGAAGAAAAAAGTGAAGAAATGCTCAAACTAGTGATAATTATCGCTCCAGAAGATATAAAACAAAAAATACGAGACCTTGTGCTCACCGAAGAACAGGAGGATGAAGTTAAAAAAATCAAAAAAGCCATAGAACACAGAGAATACCTTCGGGAAATCGGCTTACATGATATAGGGAAAATTCTTTTCGTAGGACCACCAGGAACCGGAAAAACCTCCGTTGCCCGCGCGCTTTCAGAACAACTATCAATCCCCTTTGTTGAGGTCAAACTCTCTATGATAACAGACCAGTATCTTGGAGAAACTGCAAAAAACATTGACAGAGTCTTTTTGCTTGCAAAGAAATTGAATCCCTGCATTCTCTTCATAGATGAGCTGGATTTCGTTGCAAAAGCTAGGAATTCGGACGAAAATGCTGCCATCAAGCGAGCAGTCAATACCCTCCTAAAGGCTATCGATGAAATCAGCCTTGTGGAGCATGGGGTGCTCTTGATTGCCGCAACAAACCATCCTCAGATGCTTGACGGTGCGGCATGGAGGCGTTTTGACGAAATAGTTCATTTTCCTCTTCCTGACATCGAAATGCGTAAAAACATCCTAGATATCGTAACCAGACATATCGAAGGAGATTTTGATACCAGAGAAATTGCGGAATTGACAGATGGCTACTCAGGTTCTGACATGCGAATGGTAATCAGGGAAGCGGTCCTGAGCGCTCTTCTGGAAGAACGCAAAGTACTCACCCAACAAGATTTGCTGGAAGCAGTTGGGTCATTTAATGAAAGGACTGATCTCAAATTCGAAAAATATGAGAGGAAAAAATAATCATGAAGCTAACACTTCTTGGAACTGGTGATGCTGTCGGAACCCCGAAAATAGGATGCAACTGTCCAGCATGCGAAGATGCTCAGAGAGGTGGAAAAAGCCAACGCCTCAGATTTTCTATTCTTGTGGAATCAAAGATAGGTCGAATTCTTATCGACACCAGCCCGGATCTCAGGCAACAGTTTCTCATGCAAAATCTTTCCTCCATAGATGGAGTGATCTGGACCCACGGACATTATGACCATTACTCTGGATTCGGAGAGTTCTACAGAATTCAAAATAAAGTTGATGTTTATGGGATTCCCGAGACTATCAACTACATAAATCAGTATGTCTCGTTCCTTAAGCCTAAATATCATTATGTAAATCTCTGTAAGCCATTCGAGCTATTTGGACTGCAGTTTACTCTCATTAAGGTAGATCACCCCCCTATGGAGGTCCCTACAGGGATCATAATTCGTGAAGGGGATACAAAAGTAGTGATTACAGGAGATACAAGTCCAGAAATACCCAACGTCAGTATAGAGTTGATGAAGGATCCTAACCTTCTTATTGCCAATGCGATAGTTCCACCACATATCCATATCAAAAAACATATGAACTCAGAAGAGGCTATGGCACTTGCAAAGAAAATTAATGCAAGAAGAGTAGTTTTGACTCATCTCAGTCACCTCTTTCGTCCTCATCATATTGAATCCGTATTTTTACCCCTTGGATATGACGGACAGGTATTCGATTTATAATTTATTTTCAATCATGTGCATCTGTTAACATTTTTTGATTGAAGTTGTGGTTGCGCATCCCTCAGCAAACTATTGGGTATTCTACTGGAATAAACTTAAAGAAATTTGCTCAAGAGGGTTTCGATAAACCTTTGATTTTCATGAGTAATTTATATACCATTTATATATATGAAGAAATTTGGGGATTGTTTCAGATTTTAGAAAACAAAATATCAAGTATTATGGAAGGAGTTTCATACTTCTTCTCTTAATCTACTCCATTTAGGAGCAAACACAATACCAAGCCCTTTCCAAAATTTTAGTTTTTAACTCCCAAAGAGATAAATGTCCTTCCTAGGAGATTACTATATCAGCAGGTTGGAGAGGAGAGCAATTGTTATATTTGTGATAAGTTCATTCAATTATGTAACAACCAAAGTTACGGTGTCTATACAGCTACAAGTAACTAGGTATATTAGCGCCACAGCTCTGGATATATTTAAAAAGTATTCCAAATTAATAATTTTAATTTGTTCATATGTTTCTTTTTCTTCCTAGTTTTTCTGATTTTCAACATAGTTTTTAACCGCATCGGAAGTTGTACCATCATCCACAGCGCCAATATTATCCCAGTAACTACAAAGAGAGCTTTCTTTTCATAGTGGAATCTATCTATTACCTTGAAATAAGTGCATGAATAAACAATTAAAGGATTTTTTGTTCTATTCGTTTTGAGAGGAATTATTCAACCTTCAACCCAGTTTTGAAATAATCATGGAAACAGAAAAAGCGGAGATTTTACTTGACATCTAAAGCAGTCATTATCTCTTGCATCCTTTGGGATGAAAATTTACAATATCTGCCATTAAATGACTTCTTTCTTCACGAGAAGTATTATAAATTTTATATACAGTAATATTAAATATAACAAAAATTGCAAAAAATATTAAATACAAGTTTATCATACATACATATGTCTACGTGAACAGACACAAAAGCAAAAAAGCCTCCTAAATTTATTACTTGACCCTGAGGTGTTGGATATTCCTCACCTGTAAAAGTAGGTAGGTAGGAAATTTCAGCACCAGAGAAGAGCACGAAAAATTATTACCCCTGCTCAATCTGACTTTTCGCAGATTTCCTACCAATTATCACAATTTTTCATTCTATTGTTTTTTTTGGAAACTACCTATTATTCAAACTTTGTTTTTGAAAATAGATTACACTTTGATCTTATGCCTTCATCAAAATATTCTAACTTCTATTTCCTGAATCTTCAGTTGAGATAATAATTGCAAATTTTTGAACAAATCTCCTAAAAGTCGCAAGAAAAATATTATTATCTTGAGAACATCTGCTGAAGATCGACTCAATTAAACATTTTATCACATTTTTCCTGAAAAATGCTAATATTTTTTTGACATTTTATAGAATCAACAAATTTGACCTGAATAATCTGTTCCTAGAAAACATAGACTACGACTACCTCTAAACAAGGACAAACAAGAGGAATTTACAGAGCCTGCTTAATTTTCTGTTAAATCACAAGCATCAATAAGTTATTGAGTAAAAAATGTTCAATAGCAGAAGAACTTAATTACATTCAGTAAAACAAAAATCTGACTTCGAATTTACAGCAAATTCGCAATACTACCTATCTTTGAAGTTAATTCAGCTGTGACATGCTTTAATTAGAATGTTTCTACGGAGAATTCACCTGACAATATCTGGCGATCAAGAAGAATGACTATTATATTTATTTCGATTGACCCAAATGTGTATTTTCGGCTACTCTTCATTTAAGCTTTCATTACTACCCTATCTTTATGAGAATTACTTTGCCCAAGATCTTTAAAACTTTCATTTTCTTATTCAGGGACCAAATTATCATTAGAATTCATATTTTAACTCCAAATAGAATGCATCTCTTGGACCTATACAAGATGGTAATAAAGCTTTAATTATGAATAAAATTAAAATTCATCCAATAAAGTAATATAAATTTATGTACATGTAATACTTGGCAATCTAGACTTATAAGAACATTCTAGGATTCATGCAGCTGAACTGAAAAATCAATCGGATTGAATATTTAATTGTCTAAAAGCAACGTTTAAACCACAAAGTCAATTCATTTGATTTTGTTTCTCAAGTACGTGAGTATTAAATTCTTTAGAAATAATCAAGGATAACATTATAATAATATTTTAAGAAGCTTAATCGTCTCCGAGAAATACTCTCAAAAAACTCATCTTAAGAGTGATATTATTTTTTTCATGATAAGAATTTTTCAATGTCGTGATAAATTACTCAATCAAAATAACGATTTTCAGTTTAGAACTACAAGAAATGAGTTAGAGGAAGAGAGAAAAAATGCACATTCCAGATGGATACTTAGGACCATGTACATTTATCGCATTTTGGATTATCATGATTCCGATATGGTATTATGCAGGACAGAAACTTACCACATAGCTCAAGTCCAGACAGGTTCCTCTGCTGGCGCTATCAGCTGCATTCTCATTTGTAATAATGATGTTCAATGTCCCTATTCCAGGAGGTAGCTCAGGCTATGCCATAGGCGGTGGAATTATCGCCATAATTATAGGCCCCTGGGCAGCAATTATAGCTATATCTGTAACTTTGGTATTGCAAGCAATGATTTTTGGTGATGGTGGAATAATAGCCGTAGCCACTAACTGCTTCAATATGGGAGTTATAGTACCCTTTGTCGCTTACTATGCTTATAAGTTTATCAGCGGAAATTCAGCTATTACATCATCTACGAGAGTTATTGCTGCGGCCATTGCTGGCTGGATTTCTCTGACCATGGCATCTTTTTGTGCGGGCTTTGAATTAGGAATACAGCCAATTTTGGAGCACACGGCTGAAGGAGTCCCACTTTATATGCCATATCCCTTGAGTGTAACGATTCCTTCCATGGTACTTGAACACGCTTTGGTATTTGGCATTCTAGAGGCACTGATTACCGCAATTATTTTTGCCTATATCCAGAGAACAGATACATCAGTAGTGTATGGAGAGAAATCTAAAGAGGAGATGAACAAAATGATGAAGAGAAGCACAATCTGAAATGAGGAATGGGGATAAAATGATACGAAACTGATCTATTGGCCTAGTATTTGTGCCTATAAGGTATGCTTGCGACAGGCCACTTCACCTGGTGAATGGGAACCAAATGAACGCTAAGAAAACTGATAAATTAGAAAGCTTTAAAAGGTCAACTAATTAAATGGGGGGCATCTAAGGATATTAGATATAAAAAAACTTGCAACTGGGAGATGGATGGGCATACATTTTGTAAGCCGTGATTGGCGAAATTAACCCGTTGATCCAATTGAGGTGTTAAATAAACCTCTGGAATAGTTGCGTTAGCTATTTATCCTCAACATGATACTACGAAGCTAATTCGCTACATAGAAGATTTATTCTTTTCATGGTTGTGATGTACATGTCTGCCATAACCTCCACCACCTGGGGTTTCGATTACAAAAATATATCCGTTCTTCAGCTTGAGTTCAACCTGTCCTTCAACTTCTATAACTCTGCCGTCTCTTCTGATAAGCATATCCTTTCCACATTTTCCAGGCATTCCGCCTTTGAGCCCGAACGGAGGAATCTTCCGATGGCTCGAGATGATAGCAGCATTCATATCCTTCAAGAATCGGAACTTTCGAACAACTCCGTTTCCACCCCTGAATTTACCATTTCCTCCGCTTCCTTGTCGAATGGAAAATTCCTCAAGCAAAACTGGGAATCTTGCTTCAAGAACCTCAGGGTCTGTAATTCTTGAGTTGGTCATATGAGTATGAACAGCATCTGTTCCTGAAAAGCCAGGACCTGCGCCTGCGCCTCCACATATGGTTTCATAATACTGGAAATCAGCGTTTCCGAAAATAAAATTGTTCATCGTACCCGGAGAAGCCGCAAGCGTGCCAAGAGCTCCAAAAAGAGCGTCAACAATGTACTGTGCAGTTTCAACATTGCCTGCGACAACTGCTGCAGGAGGTTAGGGGCTGAGCAGGGAGCAAACTGGTATAACGATCTCAAGTGGCCTTAAACAACCTGCATTCAAATGTATATCACTTTTTACAAATGTCCTGAAAACGTAGAGAACAGCAGCTATGCAAACAAATGCAGGAGCATTAAAATTATTTGAGAGCTGAGAGGAGGTACCCATAAAATCGATTTTAGCATCACGGTTATTGCGGTCAATTGTGATCTTAACTTTAATTGCATTTCCATCATCGAACAAATAAGTGAATTCTTCAACTGTAAGCCTGTCAATAACTCTTCTGACGGCTTCTTCAGCATTATCTTGCACATTACCCATATAAGCTTTAACAGTTTCAATGAAAAAACCCTCGACCATCTTGCGAAGTTCCTGAAGGCCTTTCTCATTTGCAGCTATCTGTGCACTAATATCAGCAATGTTCTGGTCAGGATTTCTTGCCGGGTATTTTCCCGAATTCAACCATGCTTTCAACCTTTCTTCACATAAACTACCTTGTTTGACTATCTTCATGCCCTCATTCAGCACACCTTCTTCTTCAATAGTCCTGCTGCCAGACTGCATGGATCCAGGACTGATCCCTCCTACATCTGCAGGATGACCTCTGGAAGCCAGGTAAAAAAAATATCTTCAGAGCTGCAAAACATCGGGGTAACGACTGTGATATCAGGAAGATGAGTTCCTCCGTTATACGGGGAGTTAATCAAGTATACATCTCCTGCTTGCATTTCGTTAAATTGTCTCCTGATAAGGGCTTTTACGCATTCTCCCATAGACCCCAAATGCACAGGAATGTGGGGGGCGTTTGCTACCAAGTTTCCATGCCTGTCAAAAATAGCGCAGGAAAAGTCCAGTCTCTCTGTTATATTTACCGAATGAGCAGTATTCTGCAAAGTATACCCCATTTGCTCGGCAACTAACATAAACCTATTATTGAAAATCTCGAGCATTACAAGATCCACATCCTTCCCTATGATTTTATGGGTTAGGAGCGAAATTCTACGGTTCAGGAGAAGATAGTTATGTTCAGTGATCTTTCCTTCCCAACCGGATTCAATAATAATGGTCGTATTTTTCTCGATTAGAACTGCAGGTCCATTTATACAAGCCCCTGGTTTCAACTCATCCCTCTTGAGAATAAAAGTCTCATGAAACTCCCCATAACTATACATTTGAACTGTAGACACAGGTAAGAAAGCATGATTTGTTTCAGTTTCCAGCACAGGGGCAGAAACTCTTTCCGTAATCCCTACGACCTCTACGGAAACAGCCTCAACAACACAATGGTTTTGTTCTCCATTACAAACCCAAAGTGATTCTTGTGAGTTTCCTCAAAACCTTTCCTGAGAGTGTCCTTATCCGCAAAATCCACAAGTAATTGAGTGTCTGAACCTGCATAGCGCATATGTACTTTGAAGAGCACAATAATGCGGTTCTTCTGCACTCCCTGATCCAGCATCGAGAAGCACCCTTCCTTTTTAAGCTCTAAAAATACGATTTTCAGTTCCTCTATCAGCCTGTCCGATAGTTCAACCCCTATGTATCGCTCTTTTATCAGCCGCTGATCTGCAAGTCCATGCCGTATGCTGACAGAACGCCTGCAAACGGATGAATGAAAATACTTTTAATCCCAAGACTGTCTGCAACCCTACAGGCATGCTGTGCAGCAGCTCCTCCAAAACAGCAAAGGGTATATTCATTTATATTGTACCCCTGCTGGACTGAGACTTTCTTAATGGCATTTGCCATATTCTCGACTGCGACTGAAAGAAAGCCCTCTGCTACCTGCTCAGGAGTCAGAAAACCACTCTCGATTGAAACCTCTTTTGCAAGCTCTGAGAATTTTCTGAGCACAAGTTCGGAATCAAGAGATTGATCTGCATTGAGCCCGAACAGCCTTGGGAAAAATTCGGACTGCAATTTTCCGAGCATGACGTTGCAGTCGGTAACTGTAAGGGGTCCACCTTTTCGATAACATGCAGGGCCAGGATCCGAACCTGCAGATTCCGGACCTACCTTAGAACCTGCCTTCTTCGTAATGAAGTATGGAACCTCCACCTGCTGCAATAGTATGGATGCGCATCATCGGAGATCTCAATCGTACACCTGCAATCTCGGTTCAAGACTGCGCTCATACTCCCCGCTGTACTGAGCTACATCTGTAGATGTCCCTCCCATATCGAAAGTAATGATTTTTTGTACCCCTGCCACGAGAGATGTCGCAACCGCCCCCACAATTCCACCCGCTGGCTCGGAAAGGATACAGTTCTTGCCCTGAAAAGCCTCTGCATCGATAAGCCCTCCACTGGACTGCATGAACATGAGCCTGGGCGTTCTTGTTTCTCTGTCCTCCTGTCGTTCTTTTAGTTTTTTTCCTCGTTCTACTTGCCCTTCGTCTTCCTGTTCCCCTTCTATTTCTTCTGCCCCTTCATCCAGAGTTCTCTGAACCATATCAACGTACCTTCGGAGAACCGGAGATAGATATGCATCAACAACAGTCGTTTCCCCTCGGATCACGAGTTTTATCAACGGGCTTACCTGATGGGAAAGGGATACTTGTGTAAAACCGATTTCTCTAGCAAGTCTTCCAAGACTAAGTTCATGTTTAGGATATTTATATGCATGCATCAGGACAATGGCAACTGATCGAATTCCAGCTTTGAAGGCCAAATAAAGCACTTTTTCTGCATCTTCAAGATTTAGGGGCACAAACTCTTTTCCATCTGCTCCTAATCTTCCTGATACCATGATAACCCTTTCATACAACTGGTCTGGGAGTTCGATTTTCTGAGCAAAAATACCTGGGCGATTCTGGTACCCTATTCTCAAAGCATCCCCAAAACCCTGGTTTATAACAAGAAAAGTACGCTCTCCTTTCCGTTCAAGGAGAGCATTGGTACCTACTGTTGTCCCCATTTTGATGGCCTCTATTAGTTCCGAAGGCAGAGGTACATCTTTGGGCAGCCCCAGAATATAACGAATTCCATGCATGGCTGCATCTTTATAGTGGCTGGTATCTTCAGAAAGAAGCTTGTGTGTGATTAGATTTCAGTCAGGGCTGCAGGCTACGATATCAGTAAATGTACCTCCACGATCTATCCAGAACTGCCATCGAGCTTTGGGAGACATTAAAGGAACGATTGTATAAGTTGTATTAATTATTTAATCCTGAAATTTCAGATTTGATTTATTTTCAAATCAGATTCCTTGTTTCACTCTTTTATACATTCTTCCACAACTTTCAAAATATCAATAACTTTTTAACATCAGCTTTTTGGAAATCTTTTATACATTTGAGGTTGCAATGAATCAGCATGAAAACATACCAGGGAATCATTGTTGATTCTATTTCCAAGAAGCAGTTCAAAGGTGAGATTGCCGTTGAAAACGGGAAGATTATTCATGTGGGAGAGAAGGAGCATGATAATGAGCAGTATATCCTTCCAGGTCTTGTAGATGCCCATGTGCATATAGAAAGTTCTATGACCATGCCTTCGGTTTTTGCCAGAATGGCTGTTGCAAGAGGTACAGTTGCAGAGGTTAGCGACCCTCATGAGATAGCAAACGTGATGGGGGAGAGGGCATTGATTACATACTAGAGGATTCCAGAAAAGCCCCTATGAAGATTTTTTGGGGGGTACCCTCTTGTGTGCCGGCCACACCATTCGAATCAGCTGGAGCAGTACTGGATGCAATATCTTTGGACCGTTTGTTGGCAAGGGCTGATCTATACTACCTATCCGAGGTGATGAATTTTCCAGGCGTGGTCTCGGAATCTCCTGAAATAATGGCGAAAATGGAATCAGCCAAAAAATACGGCAAAGTTATAGATGGTCATGCGCCTGGTTTGAGAGGTACAGACCTACAGAAATACGTGGGCTCAGGAATTTCCACAGACCATGAATGCCTTACTTATGAAGAAGCAGTTGATAAAATAAATCTTGGGATGAAGGTACAGATTCGAGAGGGAAGTTCAGCCAGAAACTTTGAAACACTTTATCGTTTGATATATGAATATCCAGAATCCGTTATGCTTTGCACCGACGATTCTCATCCCAATACTCTGATACATGAAGGACATATCGATAGGCTAATCCGACGCGGATATGAAAAGGGACTTGATATTTATAATCTGATTCAAGCAGCAGTGATCAATCCTGTGGAGCACTATGGCCTCAATGTCGGGCTTTTGCGCAAGGGAGACCCTGCAGATTTCATTATCGTAGACGATCTAAAATCATTTAATGTGCTGAGTACTTTCATTGATGGAAATTGTGTTTATGATGATGGAAAGGTTCTTTTCCCGATGGAAAAAATTTTTGCCAAAAATGTTTTCAACAGGAATGAAATCTCAATTCAAGATATAAAAATATCTCTGCCGCCTGCAGATAATACAAGGGAGCAGATGAGAAATATCAGGGTGATAGTTGCCCAGGATGGGGAACTTGTCACAGGCCAAGAACTAGCCTTGGCAAAAGTAGAAAACGGCAATCTGGTTTCAGATCCTGGCAGGGATATTTTGAAATTAGTTGTCCTAAGCAGGTATAGAAATGGTCCTGTTCAAATTGGTTTCATAAAGAACATAGGCCTGAAAAAAGGCGCTATTGCAAGCAGCATCGCCCATGATAGTCACAACATTATTGCAGTTGGTGCCACTGACAAAGATATAGTTGAAGCTGTCAATAAGCTGGTGGAAAATAAAGGGGGAATAGTTGTGGGAACTGCAGAAGATCTACTTGATCTTCCACTAGAGGTTGCAGGTCTTATGAGCATTCGGAGTGGGGAAGAGGTAAATTCTCGGTACCAGCTGCTTAATGAAGAAACTCAGAAACTTGGAACCTCACTGAAGTCTCCCCTTATGACTCTTACATTTATGTCGCTTCTGGTAATTCCTGAACTTAAACTTGGAGATAAGGGGTTGTTTAATGTAACAAAATTCGAATTTGTCGATCTTTTCGCAAAGGAATAAACAAAAAAAATAGAGAGAGTCAGAAAAATATTTATTCCCACCATAATTATCCCAATAAAATTAAATATACATTAAAAAAAATCCAATGTAGTTTGAAAACGGGAATCTGAAAGCATGATAGCTTTCTTCAGCCATTCTGCTTTAGGTGTGCTCACCCTGGCTGCAAGGTCTGAAACGGCTGATGTGAGAGAATCAAATTTTTGAGGGGAATTTTTAAGAGCCTTTCTCACGCCTTCCCGGACTACCCACACCCCAAAAGGTGCCCAGTAATGAGGAGTTATTTCCCTTAGCACGAAAACAGAGGCCTGTTTTCGGATTTCAGTAAGATATTCAAGTACAGCCAACCTTGTGGCATAATAACCTCCTGCCAGAAGAGAATATCCTTTTTTTCCACTGGGCCCTTCACTGTCTTCACCAATCCAAATTGATTCTCCAGACCAAATTGTATTTGGGAGCCAGATCTCAATAAGTTCAAAAGAATAAGTTCGTGGAAGAATGAGGACTTCAAAGCTGTTCCCGAAATAAGTCTCACTGAAAAGCAAAATATCGGAAATTAAGGAAAAGTCCTTTATATGACCTAAAAGTTCCTTTCCGGCCATATCATCCACGGCTGTTATTGACCAGCGAGTAGGTACTATTTTTCGTTCTTTCCCCAACAAGCCGATTGAAAAAAGGCGTGTGATGTGTTCTGTTTTAACATCATTTTTTAGAAGTTCAGTAATAGCGTCTTTTGCCAGGGAATCAGTATCATAGACTAGGTAATCTACTTTTCGTGGAACTTTCGGGTTTTCTGCAAGCTCAAAATTTTTTACAAGTCCGGATGGACCCATAGGCATTAGAATGGTATCAAAATTTAGTTCTTGCTTTGGAATTTTGTAAAACCAGGCTTCAGTATCCACTGGTTTTCTAGAAAGAGCGAGTTCCTGAGCTTTTACAAGAAGGGGGTTTTCTTTGCTGCGTGCGTCTTTTATATGGAAATTTGTATTTGCCCTAACCATACTGGAACGCATGAAGATTATATCTTCAATTTGCATGTTTGCCCAGGCTGAAGGATCTTCCAGGAATAAGGCTTCGTTTTCCGTTGTCAAGGGGGAAATTATTGGGCCTGCTGTAATCCTAGGATAGCCATAGCTACCAACAAAAAGAGAAGGAGGAGATGCTCCAAAAACAGAACAGCCTGAGATCGCAGGAGCAATCGATTGTAAGGACCTATATTTTTCAAGAATTGGACAACGAGGACGCCCACAAATTCCTTTTCCTTTACATTTAATGCACAGCGTTTCATTCACTTTGAATCCATGTCCTCACATATGAATGCAAGCTTTAACTTAAGGAAGTCCCCTGTATAGCAGACCAGATTTTTGAATAAAGCTACAAATACAGAACATGCTTTTTACCTTTCCTGGAGATAGGCTTCTGCTTAAAAGTACCAAAGCAAACTTTCAAATTTCTTTCTGTAAATCCTCATAAAAGTCAACTTCACTTCAAGTTTCTCACTAACTTTTGAGATACTGAAACTCTTAAGCGTTTCAGAATATCCGCCAAATCTTGCAATGTAGACTTCATGCTAGAAAAATCATTGTTCTCGTAAGCTAACCCGGATTTCAGGTAAGAGATTCTATACTAAATTTTACAAATTGATTTCATAAGCAGCAAATCTAGAGAATAAATTAAAGTTTACCATACATGTGCCTTTGCTTTTAATTTTCAAGTAGAAATTAGGTCTCCCTTGATGTATTATATAGAAAATGCATGCTACCGAAAAACTAGCAAGAATAGATATAATTTAAAAGCTGGAAATGTTATATTCATTTCTCATGCCTCTTTTCTCATAAAGACTGTCAAAGTTTAATTTTTAATTTGTTCAGCAGAGAAACCCTTTTCCATGAGGACTTCTTTCATACGGGTCAGGTGGTTTCCTTGAAGTTCCACAGTATTTCCTTTTACTGTGCCGCCGCATGCAAACTTTGATTTCAGATAAGTAGACAGTTCATGTAGATCAATTTCACTGGCATCAAAGCCTTCCACAACGGTAACTTCTTTCCCGTATCTTCTTCTATTTATTTTTACTGTTATTCTCTGTTGCTCTTTTGCAACCTCTTCGCATATGCAAAGTTCTTTTGGAAGCCCGCATACCGGGCACATTCCGCTGCTCATTTGTTGGTATGTCCTCCGAATCTGTAATAATTGTATGTGTAATTTACATCCAAAAATAACTAAAAAGACATCAAGTACTTATCAATGAAGGTATTAAAGCCTAATGGTATTATTCTGCCACTTTATGCTGAATTTAGATTTATAGATAAAAATTTATGCAGTATAAAAGCCAGTCAAAGCTTTATTATTATTTCCAATTTTTTATATGACATATTATAACTTCATAGAGTAAAATTAACACAGTATAATGTTGCATGAAAAATTCAGACATCAAATTAAAGGGCTGAATCTTGATTTTTAGTCCATTCAAAATCTAGGTCATCTTCATCAAGTGTTTGATATTTTCATGATTAAAGTTTCCATCGTAACAAATGTTTGCTTTTCATGCACTGAGTAGATCTGCTCAACTAACCTCGATGGAATAAAACAAAAATACCGAAAAATAGTACTAAGTACATTTTGGAATAAAATCAAACAAAGAATCGAGGACAACCGAAGAGCTAAATTTCCCATAAATCTCAATCTCAAATCGACAATTAAAAACCTGAAAATCGTCTCTTTTGTCGGACAGAGCGTTTCTTATCCACAACAGTTTCAATTATATATATTTCCGAATTACTACAGAAGATTCGTATCTATCTCTAATTTTTTTCCACTATAATCATGTCCAAATTTGTCTTACTAATTTCTGTATTTGACCCGATTTTTTTCTTTTCTGATTTATCATTTTTTTATTTTAAAGACAGTTTCTGCGATTCTCAAAATATTCCTTTTATTTTCAATGTCATCAACTGATAAAGATTATAACAAAAAGCCGTACACAAAATCTTTAGATTCATTCTTTGAACAATAGTGACAAGAACTTTCCCTGCTTGGAATATCTTTTTAGTTACCGAATAAACTAATTTACTTGTAGTTTTTTTTGAGCTGATCCTCTTGTCTTTTAATTACATCATGCATTCCCAGATAATGTTTTTTTTGTGGATCTTTTCATTGGTGTATCAAGAACTTTTTGATTTGCTCCAAAGTATCCTGTCTATGTAAGAGAGTTCATTTTTCTGACAAATCCGCATTCTAATTATGAAGTGATGTAGTTGTTGTTTTGAATCTTCAGATAAACTCACAATTCCAATTAATTATATTACAACTGTTATGTATAATGTGTGACTCAACGCCCTTTTTGGTTTAGATTTTGTATCTGATTCACCTTATATTTGCTTGTTTTTCTCTAGGTTTACCCACTTTTGCTGCCCAGGATCCGAATGGGTAAAAGTCGCTGTCTGAATTATGCCCTTTTTGATTTTCAAAACCAAGGAATCAAATTGGCTTTCCAACTGTTTCCATATTTATTTTTATTTGCAATTATCACTAATTCACTTTTTGAATAATCAGACTGGAGTACTACCTAATATGTACTTAGGAAAACCATGAAATTCACTGAAAAAAAATCAATCGAAACATTGTTTTTCAAGTTCAAAATTTGAAAGATAATACCATTGCTGCAAAAAAACACTTTAAACACAATTATTACGTCAGTTCCAAATTTTTCTTCCGAAACTATTTTGTTAAAAGATATTAATTTAAAAATGGTATTAAAGACTTTCAATCAATAAAGAATCGATTTAAACAAGTTTGTCTCCAACTGATTAAATAATTACATATTCACTTTTAAGAGCAAAATCAGTACGATTTTTTATAAATAAAATTTCTTGTTCAGATACTTAAACCATCCAATGTCCAAATGCATAAGAGTTTATCGAAATCCTCTATAGTTTTTGAATGAATTCTCGAAGAGAACTCTCTTGTATACCACATTGGTTTTAGCCACGAGAATGGTAAATATTATATTATTTAATGTTGTGCCTGTCGAATAAAAAATAAGTGACACCCAAAATTAGTGAAAAAAAATTAGAATTTTAAGTTAGAATTAAATTGCCTGGATTTTATAATACACCTTAAGATGAAATCAAAACTTTAGAGATAGAAATTTTCAACTATGATTAGTGAAGCATAAATCGAGATGGAAGTTTTAATGTCGCTTCCAGAAATTGGATAATTAGTGTAGGAACTCGAATTGCTGAAATAGACAGTTTCAAGAATTTCTATTATGGAGATAATCTTGCTTTATGGCTTGGAGTTGAACAGTATACTGATCTGCAAATAAATTTTACAACTGGAGAATCACAAGAGAGTATCAATGATAGCAAAGTGAATTCTAACGCATATTACTCAGACAGCAGCAATAAAGAAAAATAACAAATTAAAAGAATTTTTTTAAACGGAAGAAGAAATTAATTGGACATGCAAAAGCAATTATTGCTATAGCAAGGAAAATTGTCACAATTATACAGCCCCTGATTACAGATGACTAGGTGTACAAGGAGAGAACAAGATGTCAAAAGGGAGAAATTCAACAAAGGACGATTGTTGAGACAGAAACATTTTCAGTTGATATATGCATAAAAATATTAGTAGACTAATCGCAATTCTAGAAAGAGGGAATTTTAAGAGTACGTGAGTAAACAGTTTCTCACGTACTTTCATGCCAAATTAAAGTGAATTGTTTATAGAGTGAATATTTGTAATATTTATGTTCGAAGATACAAATTAACGTTCTGTTTTCTATGGTTATACTTTTGTTTTTCTGTGCTTTAGTTTTTCTGCGATATCAATCCCAAGTCTTTTGCACTCCTCAATATCCTTATCTGTGGGCTTGTGAAGAATCCGAAGTACCGGATCTATCACATTCATACCCATCTCTCGCATCTTTTCGGCTATCATTATAGGTGCTTCTCCACTCCATCCATAAGATCCAAAAGCAGCTCCTATTTTACCTTTTGGATCTGAGGAAGTAAGAGTATCATTTAGGAATTTTTCCATGGGAGGCAGCATTCTGTAGTAAAAAGTCGATGAACCAATTGCAATTGCTTCTGCGTCATTAAGATCTTCGGGCTTTACTTCATAAAAGCTAACAGCCTTTACATCTATATTCCTTGATTCTATTCCACTAGCTATAGCCTCGGCCATAGATTTTGTATTCCCTGAAGTACTTAGATATACTACTATCGCTTTCAAACTAATCCCCATCCGATTTAAGATATGATATTAACCCAGAGATAGACAAAAAGTGAGCAAACTCGCCAGTTTTGTATATAACCAGATACCAGGACCATAAAAACGAAACCTGATGTAATCTCACTTTCTAACCATGTACTAATTATAAAAATTATTTTAAATAAGGATTTCATCCCACATTAAGTTGATTTAAGATATGAGAGAAAAACTCCTTATGTCAGATATGCCAAAATATGAGTACGGCCATGTAAATTACTACTTGCATGGCTATACTATAAAAAACATGTGTACATTTTGGGAAATATAATCAATATTTTGGGGAAAAAAGTTCCGATGCTCATGATTTTCCTTGATGTATTATAGGGATCACTGTGACAGCAGCAGTCTTTGTATTCACTAATTAAATTTATCATATACTCTAAGAAAAATTTAGCTTGTACATTGATTTTTCATTTCAACTCTTTACAGTTCTATATTCATTATACGCGTTCAAGTGCAAGAGCCCCAAGAAATGCCATTGTTTCAAATATCTCTTTATTCTCTGGAGTTAGAACTATCTCAGGTTGTTCAAAGGCAAATGCCATGAGGCCTAATATCATTCTGTGAGTTTTTAGCGGAATATAGTACCCTCTCTGCAGGAAGATTATCTGTTCCGTATCCAGCTGCCTGACAATTATCATAAGCCCATTGAGCGATGTTACTCTCTTTATCTTTGAGCGGGTAGTCAGTATCACCTTCTTCGATTTGAAGCCCTGCGGAGCTGGATGTGAGTATTGCAAAGGCACCTGGTGCAAAGTTATGCATTTGATCGGAGAGAATTTTAAAAACTTCTTGCCGTGTTTTTGCTTCCACAAGTTCACGGGAAAGGCCTGATGTTGCTTCCACTTGAGCTTCGCTTTTCCAGATCTGAGG